>Ga0302321_100002161_pt1 | contig 16876 bp, 14 predicted proteins | sample Fen_T0_1_FD_202505 | JGI IMG/M metagenome (GOLD analysis project Ga0302321, IMG submission 202505) | Peat permafrost microbial communities from Stordalen Mire near Abisko, Sweden - Fen_T0_1 | ecosystem: Environmental > Terrestrial > Soil > Wetlands > Permafrost | place: Sweden: Abisko...
GGTGGGGTCCGGTCTTGCGCTAAATCATCCCCCGTGCGAATCGGGCGCGATGCGCACGACCGTCCGCCCGCGAACCAGACCCTTGAGATACGGGTCGAAGTGGGTCGGCAGGTCGTCGAAATCGATAGTTCTCACGAGATCGTGGACGCGGTCCGGACGCCACTCGACCGCCAGCTTGTTCCAGAGCTTCTGCCGGATCGACATGTCGCAGTTCGCGCTGTCCACGCCGAGCAGGCGCACACCGCGCAGGATGAATGGCATGACCGTGGTGTTGAGCTTGATGTCCGCCGCGAGCCCCACGGCAGCCACGGTTCCGCCAATCTTCATCGTGGACAGGAGTGCTGCGAGAAGGTCGCCACCAAGATTGTCCACGACCCCCGCCCACGTGGCCTTGCCGAGCGGCCGGATATTCGCGACATCCAGCGATTGCCGCAACAGGACTTCCGACGCGCCGATTTCCTTCAGATAGGCGGCCTCCTCCGGCTTGGCCGTGATCGCTACCACGTGATAACCGCTTTTGCGGAGAATTTCGATCGCGACCGACCCCACCCCTCCCGTGGCGCCCGTGACGGCGACCGGTCCGGCAGCCGGCGTCAAGCCATTGTGTTCCATCAGCAGCACCGCCAGTGCGGCGGTGAAACCCGCGGTGCCGAGCGTCATGGCATCGAAGGCGGTCATGCTTTCCGGCCGCCTCACCACCCAGTCTGCCGGCACGCGCACATGTTCGGCATAGCCTCCGTCGTGGGCTACCCCCATGTCGTAACCGGTGACGATCACCTTGTCGCCCGCCTTGAAGCGCGGATCCGCGGACGATTCGACGGTGCCGGCCACGTCGATTCCCGCATTGGTCGGATACTTGCGCATGATCCGGCCGGCGCCATTGTGCGACAGCGCGTCCTTGTAATTGATGGTCGAGTACTTGGCCTTGATGACCACCTCGCCCGGGTCGAGTTCATCGATCGTCATCTCCACGAACCGGCTCGAGACGACCTTGTTTTCCTCGAATGTGCGATAGGCTTTGAATTTTTGCACGCGAGTCTCCTTGGGGGCATTGATTGGGGGGAAAGATCAGGCAGTAGCTGTGGTTGGCGCGTCGCCGGCTATGTGCGGCAATGCCATGTATTCGCGCGTGCGCATTTCGGCCAGGCGGCTTACCGTACGGGGGAATTCCTGGGCATTGGGTCCGGCGACATACAGGTCTGCGGCCTGGCCTTCCGCCGAGGCGAGCAGTTTGACCCGATGATCGTACAGGATGTCCACGAGCCACGTGAAGCGCCGCGCGCGATCGCCATCCTGCGCCGACATGACCGGGATATCGGAGACGAACATCACGGCGAAGCGGCGGGCAAGCTCGAGGTAATCGCGCTGCGAGCGAGGTCCGTCGCACAGCGTGGCGAAATCGAACCAGACCGCTCCTCCCGCCCGGCGGCGCGCGACCAGTTTGCGCCGCTCGATGACCAGGTCGGGATCCTCGTCCGGTCCTGAGCACATCGCGTCGAAGGCACGCTCCAGCGCGGTATCGGCCATGGCCCCGGCCGGCACGTGGAATGTCTGCACCTGCTCCAGCGTACGCAAACGGTAATCGACACCGGCGTCGACCTCGAGGACGTCGAGCCATTCTTCAAGCAGGCGTATGGCCGGAAGGAAGCGTTCACGCTGCAGACCATTCGGCCACAGACCTTGCGGCGGATAGTTGGAAGTCATCACGAACACGACACCGGCGTCGAACAACGCGGACAAGAGTCGGCCCAGCACCATCGCATCGGCGATATCCGACACATGAAACTCGTCGAAGCAGATGAGCCGCCAGCGCTTGGCGATGCGCGCGGCCACTGTCGCCAGCGGATCGACCTCGTTCTTGAGGGTATGCAGGTCCGCGTGAACATTGCGCATGAACGCATGAAAGTGAATCCGCACCTTGCGGCGGATCGGCACCGATGCGAAAAAACTGTCCATCAGGAAGCTCTTGCCGCGCCCGACGCCGCCCCACAGGTAGACCCCGCGCGGCACGTCCGGTGCTGCGAACAGGCGCGTGAGCGTCGACTGCCGCGCCGCGCGAAACTTCGTGAGTTCGTCGGAAAGCCGTTGCAGCCGGTCGAGCGCCACCGCCTGCGCTGCATCCAGCGTCGTCCGGCGGCGCGCGAGGAGTGGTTGGAGAAAGTCGATGAGCGCCCCGGTCGGGCGCGCATTCTGGTGGAGGGCGACCCCCCCGCTCAACGAAGAACCCCTACGCTTGCCGCCAGGGCGGCTGCGCTGCCCCCAACGGGGGCGCAATGTGCGGCTTGGGACGGCCCCGCGCCGCTCATCTTAGTACCCCCACGCTTGCCGCCAAGGCGGCTGCGCTGCCCCCAACGGGGGCGCAATGTGCGGCTTGGGACGGCCCCGCGCCGCTCATGCCATACGCGCGGCGGCGACACCCGCCGTCCGTCCGAAGGCCGCCATTGCAATGTTGATGCCCTTCAATGCGCCTCCGATTCCACTCTCGCCGCGCGGTGATGTCCGCGTTCTGTCAGGTGTCGCAATTTCAATGCTAAAGATTCAGCGTCCGTCCGTCTACCGCCAGCGCCGCTTCCTTGGTCGCCTCGGACAGCGACGGATGCGCATGGCAAATGCGGGCCAGATCCTCGCTCGACGCGCCGAACTCCATGGCCACGACACCTTCGGAAATCAACTCGGAGGCCTGGGGTCCGATGATGTGCACGCCCAGGATGCGGTCGGTCCTGCGGTCGGCCAGGATCTTCACGAACCCGCTGGTGTCCCCCAGCGCGCGGGCACGGCCGTTGGCCAGGAACGGAAACGACCCGGACCGGTAGTCGACGCCGGCACCTTTCAATTGCTGCTCGGTCTGGCCCACCCAGGCAATTTCCGGCGACGTATAGATGACCCACGGCACTGTGTTGAAGTCCACGTGGCCGTGCTGGCCCGCGATCCGCTCGGCAACGGCTACACCCTCCTCCTCGGCCTTGTGCGCGAGCATGGGCCCGCGCACCACGTCGCCCACCGCCCAGACATTGGACAGATTGGTGCGGCAATCGCCGTCCACTTCGATGAAACCGCGTTCGTCCAGTCGCAAGCCGACCTTGCCGGCGTCGAGTGCGCCAGTGTAGGGAATGCGCCCGATGGAGACGATCAGCAGGTCGAAGGCCGCAGTTTGCGACTTTCCCGCAGCGTCGGTGTACCCCACGGTGACATCCTGCTTGCCGACCTTTACATCGGTGATCTTCACGCTGGTGTGAATGGCGAGGCCCTGTTTCGTGAAGAGCTTGAGCGCCTCCTTGGCGATCGCACTGTCGACCGCACCGAGAAACTCCGGCAGCGCTTCGAGCACGGTAACCGCAGCACCCAGGCGACGCCAGACGCTGCCCATCTCCAGGCCGATCACGCCCGCACCGACGACGCCGAGCTTTTTCGGCACACCTTGAATCGCCAGCGCGCCCTCGTTGTCGAGCACGCGGACGTTGTCTATGGACACACCGGGCAAGGGCCGCGGCCGCGAACCGGTAGCCAGGATCACATGTTTGGCGACCAGCTGGGCCGTCTTGGCGCCGGCGACGTTGACCTGCCAGGCGTCGCCGTCCTTCCCCGCAAACGAACCCTTGCCGTGAAAAAACGCAACCTTGTTCTTCTTGAACAGGTAAAGGATGCCGTCGTTGTTTTGTGCAACGACACGGTCCTTGCGCGCGAGCATCTTCGGGACGTCCACGCGCAGACCCTTGACCTCGATGCCATGGTCCGCGAACGCGTGGCCGGCGTGCTCGTAGTTTTCCGAAGATTGCAGAAGTGCCTTGGACGGGATGCAGCCGACATTCGTGCACGTGCCTCCCGGCGCCGGCTTGCCATCCGCGCGCGTCCAGTCGTCGATGCAGGCGGTCTTGAAACCAAGCTGCGCCGCGCGGATTGCTGCGATGTAGCCGCCCGGGCCGGCGCCGATCACGACCACGTCAAACTGTTCCGTCATTGGCAAAACCCATAGAAGTACAGGTCAAGATCTTGAACCACGAAATGCACGAAGGACACGAAGAAATTCAAATCTCAAATCCAGTCGATACAGGGCGCGTACTCGGCGACTTGGGCAAATAGATTGCTTACCAGAATTTGCTTTCCTTCGTGCTCTTCGCGGTTAAAGCGTTCTTAGATGTCGAGCAACAACCGCGCCGGATCTTCCAGCGCCTCCTTGATCGCCACCAGGGAAAGCACCGCTTCGCGTCCGTCGATGATCCGATGGTCGTACGACTGTGCGAGGTAGTTGATCGGCCGCACGACCACCTGTCCGTTTTCCACCACAGCGCGTTCCTTCGTCGCGTGAACGCCGAGGATCGCCGACTGCGGCGGGTTGATTATCGGCGTGGACAGCATCGAGCCGAACACGCCGCCATTGCTGATCGTGTAGGTGCCGCCGGTCAGTTCCTGCACGGTTAATTTGCCTTCGCTGGCGCGCTTGCCGTACTCGGCGATCTGCTTCTCGATTTCGGCCAGCGACATCTGGTCGGCGTCGCGCAGGATCGGTACGACGAGGCCGCGTGGGCTGCCCACGGCGATGCCGATGTCGAAATAGCCGTGATAGACGATGTCGGTGCCGTCGATCGATGCGTTGACTGCCGGATATTTCTTCAGCGCGTGCACGGCCGCCTTCACGAAGAACCCCATGAAGCCCAGCTTGACTCCATGCTCACGCTCGAACCGGTCCTTGTATTTGCTGCGCAGGTCGAGGATCGGCTGCATGTTGACCTCGTTGAACGTGGTCAGGATCGCTGCCGTCGATTGCGATTGCAGCAGGCGTTCGGCGACACGCTGGCGCAGGCGCGACATCGGCACGCGCTGCTCAGGGCGCGTTCCGGAAGTCCCCGGCGCGGGCAGTGGCGGCATTGAGGGCGACTTCGCCACGGGAGCGGGAACGCGCCCGGCCTCGCCAGACCGGGCTTCCACCGCGGTGATCACGTCGCCCTTCGTGATGCGGCCGCCGCGACCGGTGCCTTCGACGGACGCGGGCGCCAGCCCGGAGTCCGCCATCATCTTGCGGGCTGCCGGCAGGGCCGTGATGCTGGCGCCCGCTGCCGATGGTTGCGCCACCGGAGCGGGCGCCAGGGCGGCGGCGGGCTTCGTCGCCGCCGGTACCGACGCGCCGGCTTTTCCTTCCGAATCGATCACGGCAATGATCTCGTTGGACGTCACCGTGGACCCATCAGGCTTCACGAGTTCGACGAGCACGCCATCTCCGGGTGACGGCAGCTCGAGCACGACCTTGTCCGTTTCGACGTCAATCACGTTCTCGTCCCGCCTGACCGCATCTCCTGGCTTCTTGTGCCAGCTCACCAGCGTAGCTTCGGCCACGGACTCGGGCAGTTGCGGGACCTTCACTTCGATACGCATTGGATTGATTCCCGAATTTGGCAGGCAGTCGCCAGACTAGTGAGCGACGACCATTTCGCCCGAAGCCAGCTTGGCCGCGAAGGCGTCTTCCAGCAGTTGCTTCTGCTCTGCGTTGTGTTTGCTGCTGTAGCCCACGGCAGTGGACGCCGATATCGCGCGCCCGGCGTAGGCCAGCACCTGCTTGTCCCGGATGTCGCCCCGGAGATAGGCGCGCAGCCGATACCAGGCGCCTTGGTTTTGCGGCTCTTCCTGCACCCAGACGACTTCCGTCGCATGGGGATACTTCGCAATCTCCGCCGTGAAATCCGTATGCGGAAACGGATACTGCTGCTCGATCCTGACGATCGCGATGTCGTCGACCTTCATTTCCCGGCGATGCGCGAGCAGCTCGTAATACACCTTGCCCGAGCACGCGAGCACGCGCCGTACATTCTTTGCGGAGAGCTTGTCCACCTCGCCGATCACGTTCTGGAAACCGCCATTGGCGAGATCCTCGAGCGACGACACGGCCTCCTTGTGCCGGAGCAGGCTCTTCGGGCTCATCACGATCAACGGCTTCCTGTACTTGCGCAGCACCTGCCGCCGCAGCATGTGGAAAACCTGCGCGGGCGTGGTTGGAATGCAGACCTGCATGTTGTGCTGTGCGCACAGCTGGAGAAAGCGTTCGGGACGCGCTGACGAGTGTTCCGGTCCCTGGCCTTCGAAACCGTGCGGGAGAAGCATGACGAGGCCACAGATTCGGCCCCACTTCACTTCGCCGGCGCTGATGAACTGGTCGATGATCACCTGCGCGCCGTTCACGAAGTCGCCGAATTGTGCCTCCCAGATCACCAGGCGCGTCGGATCCGACGTCGAATAACCGTATTCGAAGCCCACAACCGCCTGTTCGGTCAGCACGGAGTCGATGATCTCGAAGGTCGCCTGGCTGGGGCTTACGTGCTGCAGCGGAATCCAGGTCCCGTCATCCCATTTTTCCCGGTTCTGGTCGTGCAGCACCGCGTGCCGGTGCGAGAACGTGCCGCGACCGACGTCTTCTCCGGACAGGCGCACACCATGGCCTTCGTCGAGCAGCGACGCGTAAGCCAGTGACTCGCCCATGCCCCAGTCGAGCGGCAGTTCGCCATCGCCCATGGCGCGCCGGTCGGCGATCACCTTGTCGACGCGTGAATGGAGCTTGAAGCCGTCGGGAACCGTGGTCAGCTTCTGCGTGAGCGCGCGCAATGTCCTGACCGGAACGGCGGTCGCCGCCTGATCCGTCCAGTGACGGTTCTTGTACGGACTCCAGTCGATGGTGAAAGGCGGCTTGTAGTTCGACAGAATCGTCTTGTTCGTGTGCTGACCGCGATCCATTGCCGCACGATACGTGGCGATCATGGCGTCCGGTTCTTCGGCGGTGACGATGCCAGCGGCGATCAACCGGTCCGCGTACAGCTTGCGCGTTCCCTCGTGCTGCGCGATCCTCTTGTACATCAACGGCTGCGTCACCATCGGCTCGTCCGCCTCGTTGTGTCCCAGGCGCCGGAAGCACACGAGATCGATGAAGATATCCTTGTGGAACTGCTGCCGATATTCAAGCGCGATCTCGACCGCCAGCAGGCAGGCCTCCGGATCGTCGCCGTTCACATGGAGGATCGGCGCCTCGACCATCTTCGCGATATCGGTGCAGTAGATCGTGCCGCGGGTGTCGCGCGGATCGGACGTCGTGAACCCGATCTGGTTGTTGATGACGATGTGAATGGTGCCGCCCGTATAGAAACCACGGGTCTGCGCCATGTTCAGGCACTCCTGATTGACGCCCTGCCCCGCAATCGCTGCGTCGCCATGCAGCAGCACCGGCAGGACCTGGTCGCCCTTCGTGTCCCCACGACGGAACTGCCGCGCGCGCACGCTGCCTTCGACCACGGGATTGACGATCTCCAGATGCGACGGGTTGAACGCGAGCGTCACATGCACCGGTCCACCGGGCGTGGACACGTCGGAGGAAAACCCCTGGTGGTACTTGACGTCACCAGCCGGCAGTTCCTGCATTGTCTTGCCTTCGAATTCGGAAAACAGGTCGGCCGGGATCTTGCCCAGAGTATTGACCAGAACATTCAGGCGCCCGCGGTGCGCCATCCCCAGCACGATCTCCTGCACGCCGGCCGCGCCGGCCTTTTCAATCAGGCGATCGAGCATCGGGATCATCGTCAGGCCGCCCTCGCCCGAGAAGCGCTTCTGGCCGACGTATTTCGTGTGCAGGTAGCGTTCCAGCGTCTCCGCCGCAGTGAGTCGCTCGAGAATGTGGCGGCGTTCATCCGGCGAGTAGGCAGGCGTCGCGCGGATCGGCTCCAGCCGCTGTTGAAAGAAGCGCTTGGTGGCGGTGTCCGAGATATACATGTACTCGGTGCCGAGCGTGCGCGTGTAGGTTTCCTTGAGCGCTGCGATTATGTCGGCCAGCCGCATGCGCGCCGGACCGGCCTTGAAGGAGCCGACGTCGAATTCGGTCGTCAGGTCGGCCTCGGTAAAGCCGTAGGTGCGCAAGTCAAGGTCGGGCAGGTACTGGGGCTCGTGCCGTTGCAGCGGGTCGAGATCGGCGTAGAACATTCCGAGCGTGCGGAATTTGCTGATCAGCCGCAGGACGAGCACCTGCTTGTGCATGGTCGCGGCATCGACCATCGCTCCGGCAACCTTGCGGTTCCTGGTCAGCTCGACAAACGAGGCAATGACCGGCGCATGCGCGACATCGGCAGCACCGTCGCGCAGTTCATCGAAATAGGCGCGCCACTCCGGGGTCACCGCGTTTGCGTCGGCCAGGTAATGCTCGTACAACTCCTCGATGAACGGGATGTTCGATCCGAAGAGGGTGCTGCTCGCTTCGAACTCCTTCATGCTGCCCATAGCATCACCTTCCGTGAACGGCTCGATACAATCCCAGGATGGGGGCGGAACCCATCCAGTGCAACCGCGCGGCCCGCTCCTCTCAAACCAGAAAAGCGGATCAGCTCCGCTGCGCGATGGGCGTGACCGTTCGCCGCGTGGCGCCCGTGAATAGCTGGCGCGGCCGGCCGATCTTGTACTCGGGATCGGCAACCATCTCGTTCAATTGCGCGATCCAGCCGACCGTTCGGGCCAGCGCGAAGATCGCGGTGAACAGCGGCACCGGGATGCCAATCGCCTTCTGCACGATCCCGGAATAGTAGTCGACGTTCGGGTAGAGCTTGCGGGAGACGAAGTAATCGTCCTCGAGCGCGATCTTCTCGAGCGACATCGCGAGCTTGAACAGCGGGTCGTCGTGCAGGCCAAGCTCGGTCAGCACCTCGTGGCAGGTCTCGCGCATCAGCTTGGCGCGCGGGTCGTAGTTCTTGTACACGCGATGGCCGAATCCCATCAGCTTCACATTCGAGTTCTTGTCCTTGACTTTCGTGATGAAGTCGCCAATCTTCGCCGCGCCGCCCTGCTTCTGGATGTCGTAGAGCATGTTGAGGCAGGCCTCGTTGGCGCCGCCATGCGCCGGACCCCACAGGCAGGCCACACCGGCGGCGATGGCCGCGAAAGGATTGGTACCAGACGATGCGCACAGGCGCACCGTCGACGTCGACGCGTTCTGCTCGTGGTCGGCGTGCAGGATGAAGATGCGGTCCATGGCGCGAACCAGCACGTCGTTTGACTTGAAGTCCTCGCACGGTGTCGCGAACATCATGCGCATGAAGTTGGCCGCATAGGACAGGTCGTTGCGCGGGTACATGTACGGCTGACCGACCGTGTACTTGTACGCCATCGCAACCAGCGTCGGCAGCTTGGCGATCAGGCGGATCGCCGAGATGTCGCGCTGGCTCGCGTCGTGCAGGTTGATCGAATCCGGGTAGAACGCCGACAAGGCGCCGACCAGGCCCGTCATCACCGCCATCGGATGCGCGTCCCGGCGGAAACCCCGCATGAAGAACTGCATCTGCTCGTTGACCATCGTGTGCTTGGTGACGCGGCCGACGAAATCCGCCTTCTGGGCGGGAGTCGGCAGCTCGCCGTACAGCAGCAGGTGGCAGACCTCCATGAAATCGCAGCGGGTGGCCAGTTCCTCGATCGGGTAACCGCGGTAGAGGAGTTCGCCCTTGTCGCCATCGATGTACGTGATCGTCGAATTGCACGACGCCGTCGACAGGAAGCCCGGATCGAAAGTGAATTTTCCGGTCTTGCCGTACAGCGTACGGATATCGATGACGTCCGGCCCGACCGTCCCCGGCAATACCGGGAACGTGACTGCAGGTGATCCATCGGAGAAATTGAGTGTGGCGGTGCGATCAGTCATTTCTATAGCTCCCGGCCGTTGGTGGAATGAGATTGGTTATAGTTAACCGAGATCAACCGATATCAATTGATGTCGATCAACTGAGGGCAAAACCGTCCGGCGTTCCGGGCGTAATTGGAATCTGCCGATCCATCGCCACCACGACCGGTTTCATACCGAGCGGAGTTGTTCAAGGAGCGGTACTACTGAAGCATCGAGCGGCTCCTGCCTGCCGGCGATAAGGTCCCACAGCTCGTTGTCGCCCAGGTCCAGCAGTCGATCGAGCATCGCGATCTCATCCTCGGTCAGCAATGGCCCACGCACGTCGAGAAAACGCGTCAGCACCAGGTCGTTCTCAAGCATTCCGCGCCGGCTGCGCCAGCGGATGCGGTTCAAACGGTCATGTTCGAGCATTGCCGGAGCGTCAAGTCAGACCGCGCGCTTCACCATGATGTCCTTGATCTTGCCTATGGCCTTGGTCGGGTTGAGGTTCTTGGGGCAAACGTCGACGCAATTCATGATGCTGTGGCAGCGGAACAGCCGATACGGGTCCTCGAGATTGTCGAGACGCGGACTGGTGGCCTGGTCGCGGCTGTCCGCGATGAAGCGATAGGCGGCGAGCAATCCCGCCGGGCCAACGAACTTGTCCGGATTCCACCAGAACGACGGGCACGCCGTGGAACAGCAGGCGCAGAGGATGCATTCGTACAGTCCGTCGAGTTCCTCGCGGTCCTCGGGTGACTGCAGGCGCTCCTTTTCCGGCGGCGGCGTGTCGTTGACCAGGTACGGCTTGATCGAGTGGTACTGCTTGAAGAACTGGCTCATGTCCACGATCAGGTCGCGGATCACCGGAAGGCCAGGAAGCGGGCGCAACTCGACCGGTTCCTTCACGTCGTTCAGGTTGGTGATGCAGGCGAGGCCGTTCTTGCCATTGATGTTCATCGCGTCCGACCCGCAGACGCCTTCCCGGCAGCTCTTGCGGAACGACAGCGTGTCGTCCTGCTGCTTCAATCGCATAAGCGCATCGAGCAGCATCCGGTCCGTGGGCTCCAGCGCAACGTCGTACTCCTGGTAGCGCGGCACCGAATCCTGTTCGGGGTTGTAGCGGTAAACGCGGAATTTCATTGGGGAAGACTTCTCGTGGAACCGGGCCGGCGCGGCCGGCCCGATTTTGAGTTCATGGTAGGCAATCTGAGTCCCATTCCATTCAATAGCTGCGCGTCTTGGGCGGAAACGCATCGACCGAAAGCGGCTTCAGATTCACCGGCTTGTAATCGAGCCGGTTCGCGTCCCGATACCACAACGTATGCTTCAGCCAGTTCGCATCGTCCCGGTCAGGATAGTCGCTGCGCGCCTGCGCACCCCGCGACTCCTGCCGTGCTTCTGCCGAGACAATGGTGGCCTTGGCAGTCTCGATCAGGTTGTCGAGCTCCAGCGCCTCAACGCGTGCCGTGTTGAAGACCCGACTCCGGTCCTTGATCGCGGTGTGTGCGATCCGCTGCTCGAGTTCCAGCACCTTGACGACGCCTTCGCTCAACAGCTTCTGATTGCGATAGACGCCGCAGTGCATCTGCATCGACTTGCGCAATTGTTGCGCCAGCTCGGGTACCGATTCGCCGGACGCCGCGCTGTCGATGCGCGCCAGACGCGACCGCGACAGGTCGCCCGCATCGGCGGGCAGATTCCTCTGGCCCTGGGCCCGCAGATTCTGGTCAACGATGAAGTTGCCGCAGGCGCGGCCGAACACGAGCAGGTCGAGCAGCGAGTTGGTGCCGAGCCGGTTGGCGCCGTGAACCGACACGCACGCGCATTCGCCGACGGCATAGAGGCCGCCGACCACCGCATTCGGATTCCCGCCCTTCGGTGCAACGACCTGACCGTGAACGTTGGTCGGGACGCCGCCCATCTGATAGTGAATGGTCGGCACCACCGGAATCGGCTCCTTGATCGGATCGACGTTGGCGAACTTGATGGCGATTTCGCGGATCGACGGCAGGCGCTTCAGGATCACGTCGGGGCCCAGATGGTCGAGCTTCAGGAGCACGTGATCCTTGTCCGGACCGCAGCCCCGTCCTTCCTTGATCTCCTGGTCCATCGCGCGGGAAACGACGTCGCGCGACGCCAGGTCTTTCGCGTTGGGCGCGTAGCGTTCCATGAAGCGCTCGCCGGCGCTGTTGAGCAGGATGCCGCCTTCGCCCCGGACGCCCTCCGTGATCAGGACGCCCGCACCTGCGACGCCTGTCGGATGGAACTGCCAGAATTCCATGTCCTCCAGCGGAAGGCCCGCGCGCGCGGCCATGCCGAGCCCATCGCCGGTATTGATGAACGCGTTGGTGGATGCGGCGAAAATCCTCCCGGCGCCGCCCGTGGCCAGCACGGTCGCTTTCGCCTGCAGGATCATCACGTTGCCGGTTTCCATTTCATAGGCAACCACGCCGACGATTTCGCCCTCGCCGTCGCGAATCAGGTCCAGCGCCATCCATTCGACGAAGAACTGCGTGTTCGCGCGCACGTTGCGCTGGTAGAGCGTGTGCAGCATGGCATGGCCGGTCCGGTCGGCCGCCGCGCAGGCACGCTGAACGGGCGTCTCGCCGAAATTGGCCATGTGTCCGCCGAACGGGCGCTGGTAGATCGTCCCGTCGGGGTTGCGGTCGAACGGCATGCCGAAATGCTCCAGCTCGTAGACGACCTGGGGCGCCATCTTGCACATATATTCGATCGCGTCCTGGTCGCCCAGCCAGTCGGAGCCCTTGATCGTGTCGTACATGTGCCAATGCCAGTTGTCCGCGGCCATGTTGCCGAGCGAGGCGCCGATGCCACCTTGCGCCGCCACCGTGTGCGAGCGCGTGGGAAAGACCTTGGACAACACGGCGATGCGCAGTCCGGCCTCGGCCAATTGCAGCGAGGCGCGCATGCCCGCGCCGCCGGCACCAATGATGACGGCATCGAATTTCTGGACTGGCAGGGCGGTCATAAGCCCCCCATCGCGGCGGCCGTCACCGTCCGCCCCACAGGACCTGAATGGTCCATCCGGCATAGCCGACCAGCGCGCCTATCACCAGGACCTGCAAAGCCAGCCGGACGACCGCCGGCTTGACGTAATCCATCAGGATATTGCGCACGCCGACCCACGCGTGCCAGAACAGCGCCACCATGAACACGAACGTGGCGATGCGAAATGCCTCGTTGCCGAAAGTGGCCTTCCAGGCCGCGAAATCGAGGCCGCCGAACCACAGCAGAAGGCCCAGTACGAGAATCGTGTAGAGACCCATCATCACGGCAGTGACGCGCTGCACGAGCCAGTCGCGCCAGCCATAGTGGGCGCCGACGACGATGCGATTCGGCGTCACCACAGGCGCACCGCGATCGCAATGGTCACCAGGATGGCCAGCACGAAGGCCAACGCCGCGGAGCGGCGCGCTCCCGCCAGCTCCACGCCGATGTGCACGTCGAGCAGCAGGTGCCGAATGCCGGCGAACAGGTGATGGATGAAGGCCCAGGCAAGCACGACGGCAACCAGCTTGGCGAAAGGCGTGTCGAAGGCGGCACGCATTTGCACCCAGGCCTCCGGCGACGCGAGCGAGCGCTGCACCGTGTATAGAAGGAGCGGAATGCCGATGACGAACAGCAGCGCACCGCTAACGCGATGCAGGAACGAAACGACCGACGGGAACGGCATCCGGATCGCGAACAGGTTCAGGTAAACCGGTCGCGGCTTCAAGACGGGACGGTCGACTGCGGCCATCTCATACCCTCGGGAACGAACTGGTTGGCGATGGAAAAAGACGCTGCGCCGCCATTGTTTGACGCTTTCCGCCGACTATTTGTGCACAGCAACGAATTATAGCCTCACCGGTGAAGGTGGCGCCAGAACTCGCGTTGTGCATGCCAGCCATGCCATCGTCAATTTCGTGGCCGCTGCGTGAGCAACGCAAACAAGCAGAATTTCAGAAAAGCTCGTTGAAATAGTGATGTGAGCGCGTATTGCACAGGCCGCGGCGCATTTCGACCGGACGATCGCCGTAGGTCAACGTAACGCGATCGACCGCGAGCAACGGCGAGCCCACCGCAACGCCCAATACACTGGCGCTTGCCGCATCCGCGGGGATCGCGGAAAGGTGTTCGCGGGCTTTCAGCATCCGCACACCATATTGCGTCTCGAACAAGCCATACATCGATCCGTGGTAAGTCTCGTACCTGGCCCGCGTCAGGCCCCGAAACAGCGCCGCCGGAAGCGTTATTTCGTCCAGCACGACCGGCTCGCCGCCCCATTCCAGCAGCCGGCGCAGGATCAGGACTGGGTCGCCTTGCTTGAGATCGAGTTGGCGGGCAACCTCGGCGCCTGCTTTCCCTCGCCGCAGATCGATGAGCCGGCTCCCCGGATACTCGTAGTGACCGTCGTTGTGGCAAATGCGCAGGAACCGGAAGCTCGATGCCTGCTCCTCGGTATGAGTCGCGACAAACGTGCCCTTCCCCTGCCGACGCACCACGAGATTGTCGGCCGCGAGGGCGTTGATAGCCTTGCGCACCGTCCCCTGCGACACGCCGAAGCGCCCCGCCAGTTCGATTTCCGAGGGGATCGCCGAGCCTGGGGCCCATTCGCGGATCTCGAGGCTCCGCTCCAGCAGCGCCTTGATCTGCAGGTAAAGGGGCCGGAACGACGGCGCGGCGGTGGTTGTCGACATGGTGGGAGCCTTCGCGGAATTGGGCAGCAGCTGTGCAGCGCAGCGGTCGCGGATTGCCGGCTCTTGCTCGGCGGCGCAGATGCCCTCCGGACATTATCGTCGGCCCTCCGCTGTCTTGTCTATCTCTTATCTTATATCTTATATCAGTTATAAGAATTGTTTGACACGGTTGCCGACCGGCGCCTAGAATCGTGCACCGCGGGATCGTCATTCCGGCGCGCCGGATGCCCCCGATGGTCGGCTTTCTTTCGCACCGCAGCATCGGCAAGCCGCCGGCAGCACGAACAATTCCCAGGAATTCGCATCCAGGAGCCTCGACATGAAGACACCCCTCCGCGTCGCAGTCACCGGCGCCGCCGGTCAGATCGGTTACGCCATTCTGTTTCGGATAGCCTCCGGCGAGATGCTGGGCCGTGACCAGCCCGTCATCCTGCAAATGCTGGAACTGCCGCTGGACAAGGCCCAGGCAGCGTTGCGCGGCGTAATGATGGAACTCGAGGATTGCGCCTTTCCGCTGCTCGCAGGCATGGTCGGCACCGCCGATCCCAAGGTGGCCTTCAAGGACGCCGACGTCGCCCTGCTCGTCGGCGCCAAACCGCGCGGCCCCGGAATGGAACGCAAGGATCTGCTGATGGAGAACGCCAAGATTTTCATCGAGCAGGGCAAGGCGATCGATGCGGTGGCGTCGCGCAACATCAAGGTGCTGGTCGTGGGCAACCCCGCCAACACCAATGCCTACATCGCGATGAAATCCGCACCGTCGCTGCCCAAGAAGAATTTCACCGCGATGCTGAGGCTCGACCACAATCGCGCACTGTCGCAACTTGCGGCAAAGACCGGCAAGCCGGTAGGCGATTTCGAAAAGCTCATCGTCTGGGGGAACCACTCGCCGACGATGTACGCCGACTATCGCTTCGCGACCGTCGCCGGCCAATCGGTCAAGACGCTCGTCAACGACGAAGACTGGAACCGCAACGAATTCCTCCCCAAAGTGGGCAAGCGCGGCGCGGCGATCATCGAAGCGCGCGGCATGTCGTCGGCCGCCTCCGCGGCCAACGCGGCGATCGACCACGTGCGCGACTGGATGCTGGGCAGCAATGGCAAGTGGGTCACGATGGGCGTACCGTCGGACGGCAGCTACGGCATTCCGCAGGACGTCATGTACGGCGTGCCGGTTACAACAGCCGGCGGCGAGTACACGCGCGTCCCGGACTTGGCCGTAGACGACTTCTCGCGGGAAAGGATGAACGCGACGCTGAAGGAACTCGAGGACGAACGCGCAGGCGTCGCGGCGCTGCTCGGGTGATCTCCTTCCTGTCGATCTGCATAGCCGCGGCAAATCCGGATCCTGAACCACGAGATCATGACAAGTGCCAACTGACTCCGCAGGTGCCGCATTCCGCACCGCAGTCGCCGCCGAGCACCCGCTGCAGGTGATCGGCGCAATCAACGCATACACGGCGCGCATGGCCGAGCGCACCGGTTACAAGGCGCTGTACCTTTCCGGCGGCGGCGTGGCGGCCAATTCGCTCGGGATGCCGGACCTGGGGATAAGCACGCTGGAGGATGTCCTCATCGATGTCCGCCGGATCACCGAAGTGACGACGTTGCCGCTCCTGGTCGACATCGACACCGGTTGGGGCAGCGCATTCAACATCGCGCGCACGATACGCGCGATGCTCAAGGCAGGTGCCGGCGCCGTGCACCTGGAGGACCAGGTCGGCGCCAAGCGCTGCGGCCACCGCCCCGGCAAGGAAGTGGTATCCACGCAGGAGATGGTCGACCGGGTCAAGGCCGCCGTCGACGCCCGCACCGACCCGTCCTTCGTGATCATGGCGCGCACCGATGCGCTCGCCGTCGAAGGTCTGCCCGCGGCGATCGAACGCGCTGTCGCGTACGTCGAAGCAGGCGCGGACATGATCTTTCCGGAGGCCATGACCGACCTGTCGATGTATCGCCAGTTCAGGGCCGCGGTGAAAGTGCCGATCCTCGCGAACATCACTGAGTTCGGCCACACCCCGCTGTTCACGACCGCCGAGCTGGGCTCGGCGAACGTCGACATCGCGCTCTATTGTTGTTCCGCGTATCGCGCTATGAACGCCGCGGCGCTCAGGGTCTACCAGACGATTCGCGCGGAAGGCAGCCAGAAGTCGGTCGTGCCCATGATGCAGACGCGCGCAGAGCTGTACGACTATCTTGGTTATCACACCTACGAGCAGAAGCTCGACAACCTGTTCGCGAAGACGCGATGAGGTGCAATGATGGCGAATGAAGTTCCCGCATCCCCCGACCCCAAGGCGAAGAAATCCGTCGCGCTTTCCGGGATAACGGCCGGCAATACGGCACTGTGCTCCGTCGGCCGTACCGGCAACGACCTTCATTACCGAGGCTACGACATCCTCGACATCGCCGACGTCTGCGAATTCGAGGAGATCGCCTACCTGCTCGTTCACGGCAAGTTGCCCAACAAGGCTGAGCTTGCGGGATACAAGACGAAGTTGAAGTCCTTGCGCGGTCTGCCGGCGCCGGTCAAGGCCGCGCTGGAAGCGCTGCCGGG
>Ga0302321_100002162_pt1 | contig 16868 bp, 13 predicted proteins | sample Fen_T0_1_FD_202505 | JGI IMG/M metagenome (GOLD analysis project Ga0302321, IMG submission 202505) | Peat permafrost microbial communities from Stordalen Mire near Abisko, Sweden - Fen_T0_1 | ecosystem: Environmental > Terrestrial > Soil > Wetlands > Permafrost | place: Sweden: Abisko...
GGCTTGGCGTTCTTGCACTCCGGGTAGCCGCTGCACGACAAGAACTCGCCGTAGCGGCCAGTCTTGATCACCATCGGCTTCTCGCACTTGTCGCAGATGTAGTCGGTCATCCGGTCCACGGCGGGCTCGCCGTTTTCCTTGGACAAATCCCGGGTGAATTTGCACTTCGGGTAGGTCTCGCAGCTGAGGAAGAAGCCGTTCTTGCCCCAGCGCTTCAAGAGCGGCGCGCCGCAATCATCGCACTTGTATTCGGTCGGCTCGGGCTCGGGTGCCCAACGCTTGTCCTTCTTGGCAACGTCGAGCACTTTGCGGAAGGCGCCGTAGAAGCGATCCAGCAATTTCACGCGGTCCAAACGGCCCGCTTGGACCTCGTCCAAGTCTTCTTCCATCTTGGCGGTGAAGCTCGGCTCCATGAAATCCAGATGGGTAGAGACCAAGCCGTCGGTCACGCGCTTGCCCAGATCAGAGGCCTTCATCTGGCCGCCGGGCAGCTTCTCGACGTAATCACGCGCCTGCACCTTGCTGATGATTTCGGCGTACGTACTGGGGCGACCGATGCCGCGCTTCTCCAGCTCGCGCACCAGCGAGCCTTCGTTGAAGCGCGCGGGCGGTTGGGTGAATTTCTGCTCGGCCAGCACACCCGGGGGCTCGACCAAGTCCAGCGCTTCACCCTCGTTCAGTTCCGGCAGAAGTCCCTCTTCATCGTCGGCCGCGGCCGCACGCTCGGCGGCGCCGTTTTGCGCGGCCTCGCTGCGCGCGTCGTCTTCACCGGCAAATTCCTTGGGCGCGTCATCGCCCTTGGCGGCTTGGTATTGCTCGAGCCAGCCGGAGAATTTGAGCACTTTGCCACTGGAGCGGAGCATCAACGACTTGTGCGAAGCCTGCGCGCGAGTCGGCACGGCTTCGATATCGACGCCGGTTTGGTCGTACACCGCTTGCGACATTTGGGAAGCCACGAAGCGATCCCAAATCAACTTGTACAGCTTGTATTGCTCGTCACTCAGATGCTTCTGCACCGATTCCGGCGTGTGCTCGAGTGAGGTCGGGCGGATGGCCTCGTGCGCCTCTTGCGCGTCTTTGCGAGACTTGAAGACGTTTTCCTTGGCCGGCAAATGCTTCTCGCCGAACGTGGTCTTGATGTACTCGCGAAGCTCGAGGATGGCGTCCGGGCTGATGCGCACGGAGTCGGTACGCATATAGGTGATCAGACCGACCAGGCCGCCGTCCTTCTTGAGATCGATGCCTTCGTACAAGCGCTGAGCGATGTTCATCGTGCGCTTGGTCGGAAAGCGCAGGTGGCTGGTCGCGTCCTGTTGCAGCTTGCTGGTGGTGTAGGGCGCGGGCGCATTGCGCTTTTGCTCGCGCTTGGTCACGGCTTTGACCTTGTATTTCGCGCTGTCCAGATCCGCCTTCACCGCCGCAGCTTGCCCGCCGTTGGTGACCTCGATCTTCTCGCCATCGGCCTTCACTAGCCGCGAGTGAAAACCTTGCTTCGCTTTGCCGCGCAACATCGCGCCGACGTTCCAGTACTCTTCGGGGACGAAGGCTTCGATTTCACGTTCGCGTTCGACGATCAGGCGCAGCGCGACCGACTGCACACGGCCGGCGCTCAAACCGAACGCGAGCTTCGACCAAACCAACGCCGAGACATCGTAGCCGACGATGCGATCGAGCACGCGCCGACAGCGCTGAGCGCTGTACAGATTTGCGTCGAGATCACGCGGCGAATCGATGCCGCGTTGGACGCCCTTCTTCGTGATCTCCTCGAACTCCACCCGCCTCACCTCGAGCTTCGGCCGTGCCAGCTCCTCGGCGATGTGAAAGGCAATCGCCTCCCCCTCGCGATCCGGATCGGTGGCTAGTAAGAGGACATCGGCCTTTTTCGACTCCGCCTTGAGCTCGGCAAGCACCTTGGCCTTGGTCTCGATGACCTCGTACGTCTCCTCGAAGCCGTTCGCCACGTCGATGCCCATCTTTTTGGGCAGGTCCTTGACGTGGCCCTTACTGGCAACGACCTCGTAGCCGGCGCCCAAGTACTTCTTGATCGTCTTGGCTTTGGCAGGGGATTCGACGATTACGAGAGTCTTCGCCATGGCGGGTTGCGTGTGCCTTTCGATTACCCTGAGTGCGAACGGTTCGACCGCCGCGCAACCCAACCGGCTGCGCTTGCGCCACAAATCCTAATTAAATCAATTATTTATGAATTTGCAGTCGCCCCGAGGGGTCGGTTACTAAGACTCCTTCCAGGCGCAGCGTCAAGATCAGTTCTGAAACACGTCCTGCCCCGAGACCGGTCCGGAAGCAGATTTCGTCGCTCGAACCGGCGCCGGCCCGAACCGCTTCGAGGACCGCCACACGCGCCGTCGCAGACGGGGATGTTTCCGTAAAATTTAAGCTTTCTTGTTGGGGCCGCGATTCGCCCAGGGCCTGCGAGAGCGGCCCAACCGCATGCAGGTTCTGATCGCGGAGCGCCTTCAACAAATCTTTTACTGAGATGAGGACTTGCGCGCCGAGCCGGAGTTCGGCCAGGCAGCCGCGCCCGTTACCGTGCCAGGGCGGCACCGGTGCCACGAACAGCGGCCGGCCCAAGCGCCGGGCACAGGCTGCCGCGTTGCGGGCACCACTCCGAATCGGTGACTCGACAACGACGACCAAGTGAGCGAGGGCCACGAGGCAGGCGTTGCGAGCGAAGAAGATCCCGCGCGGGGCCGGACAATTCGGCTCCGGCAACGACAGGTACGCGCCACCCTCGGCCACGACTTGGCGAAACAGTTGCGTGTTCTTCTCCGGATACGGCCGATAAAACCCCGCTGGCGCCACCACGACTGTAACACCGCCCGCGGCGAGCGCCCCCCGATGCGCCTCGGTGTCGATGCCCTCAGCGCCGCCCGAGAGCACCGCCACGCCCGCCTCGGCCAGCTCACGAGCCAGGTCATGTGCGAAACGTGCGTAAGCATTCGTCGGATGACGAGTGCCGACGATCGCCACTGCCGGCCCGCGCGGCAGTTCGCCGCGCAGAAACAGGCGATCGGGAGGTGCCTCGAGATCCGCTAGCCGCCCGGGCAATGCGCTCCCGGTCAGGCAGCGATCGGCGAGTTCGGACATCGCCACCCAGTCGGACAGGGGACAGTTTCGGTTGCTGCGTTTTAGCAACGCGTTCGGAAAGCGCGCGGCAGCTTGGCGAGCCCGTGGTAACACGCCGTATGCTTTTCGTGGTGGCGAGCCATGGCCATTGTTTCGACGGCTTGTCGAGCGCCGTGCTCTTCACGCGCCTGATGCGCGAACGCGGCCTGGAACAAGCCAAGTTCGAATACAAGGCCTGCGGCTACGGCATGAACCAACAGCGCAATGACGAGAAGCTGCTCGTCGGCGATGAGAACGCAATTCTCGACTATCGCTTCAAGAGTTCGCCCAAGCTCACCTGGTACTTCGATCACCATCGCACCGCGTTCCCCACCGAAGCCGACCGTGAGGCCTTCGAAGCCGCGCACAACCCGCACTATTTCTTCGATGCCACCTACAGCTCGTGCACGAAGCTAATCGCGGACACGGGCGTCGAGCATTTCGGCTTCTCCGATCCGAACCTGGACCCGCTCGTGCGCTTCGCCGACATCGTCGATTCCGCGCGCTTCGATAGCCCGGAGCAGGCGATTGATCGCTCGGACCCGATTATGCGTCTGGTCAGCGTGGTCGAGCACTATGGGGACGACGGCTTTTACGCGCAAATGGTGCCGGAGCTGTTGCAGAAGCCGCTCGTCGAGGTCGCCGCGTCCAGCGCGGTCAACGAGCGCTACAAGCCGCTCGGAAAAAAGCACGATCGCTTCGTGGAGCGCGTGCGCGAGAAAAGTGAAGTGCAAGGGCGCGTGGTGTTCGTGGATTTGACCGAGACGCTGCTCGAGAGCGTCGGAAAATTCGTGACCTACGCGCTCTATCCAAAGAGCGTGTACTCCGTCTTGGTCGGAGTGTTGAAAGGTGGGCCGAAAATTTCGGTAGGTTACAACCCGTGGTCCGGCGAGCCCCTGGACGCCGACATCAGCGCCATCTGCGCGCGTTACGGCGGCGGTGGGCATCCGGTGGTTGGCGGCATTTCGTTTGCGGCGAACGAGGTCGAGCGAGCTCGCCTGGTCGCGCACGAGATCGCGAAAGAGCTTGCTGGCTGACGCGCTTCGCGATCCCCGGCCGGCGGAAGCGCTCCGCGCCTGGCAGCGCCCGCCGGGTGCTCGTCCATTCGTGCTCGGTCACCGCGGCGCGCGCCATGCGGCTCCCGAAAACACTTTGGCTGCCTTCGAGCTTTCTCGCGTCGAAGGCGCAGACGGCATCGAGCTGGACGTCCGCCTCGACGGCAGCGGCCAAGTGATCGTACTTCACGATCCGATGCTCGAGCGCGTGACCCAGAGCGCAGACAGGCGCCACGCCGAAGACATCCCGAGCCGCGAAATGGCGCGCCTGGACGTCGGCAAAGGCGAGCGCGTACCGACCCTCCCCGAGGTGCTGAGTTGGGCGCGCGAGCATGGGCAGCGCGTGAACGTCGAGCTCAAGTCAGATGTGCGGAACCGCTTGCTGCTGCTCCGCCAGGTCGAGCGCGTGATGACGCGCCAAGCTCTCCCAGATGTGATTCTCTCGAGCTTCCACCCCTACTTCGTCTGGTGGCTCGCGCGTCGGCTACCGGAGTTACCGCGCGCATGGTTGGTTCACAGGAGGCAGCACGTCTTGAAGTACGCACCGGGCCTTCGAAGCCTCGGCGCGAATGCGCTGCACCCCGAACACGTGCTCGCCACCAGCGCGCGAGTCGCGCGTTTGAAGCGAGCCAATTTCCTGGTCAATACCTGGACCGTCAACGAACCCGCACGCGCCCGCGAACTCGCGCGCATGGGCGTGGACGCAATCATCAGCGACGTACCCGGGAAGATCTTGGCCGAGCTAACGAGCGAACCGCGCTAGGGTGGCGGGCGCTTTACATTGGCCGTAGGTACGAAGGAACGAGCTGCGTGACCATCAAACCCAAAGATCCCGCGCCCTACGGAGACATGCGTCGGCCGCGGCGGCCGGGCACGTGATGGCTCGACGGAGCGGGTCGACCACTACGTCGTGTGTCCGCCAACGCGGCCAAGATCTCGTGCAGGATCGACACGCCTGCAAGCGCGGTGATACCGGCTGGGTCGTAGGTCGGCGCGATTTCGACCACGTCGAAGCCGACGATCTCGGCGCCGACCAGCGCGCGTAGGATCTGCTGCAGCTCCCAGGTGTTCATGCCCCCCGGCAGCGGGAAGGCAGTACCGGGTGCGAACGCGGGATCCAGCGCTCCGATGTCGACGCTGACGTAGAGCGCACCTTTGCGGACCAATCTTCGTACCTGGCTGACGACCGAATGAAGATCCCAACGCACTTCATCCATGGTCACGACTTCGAAGCCGTGGGCGAGCGCGAACGCCAGATCGTCGGCCGACGAATACGGACCGCGGATTCCGATCTGGAGCGTGGAATCCGGGCGGATCAGGCCTTCTTCGAGCGCGTGGCGCAGCACGCTCGAGTGATCGAGGTGCGGGTCTTTGGCGCCGCCCAGACTGTTGCTCTGGGCGTCGATGTGCAAAATTCCGAAAGCCTTCTTCTTCGCGCGTTGAATGCCGCGCAGGGTCGCCAAAGTCAGTGTTTGATCGCCGCCGATGAAGCCGCAGATGGCACCCGAACGCGTGATCGACTCGGCGCGAGCGGTGATCGCAGCAAGTGCTCCGCCCAGGTCCTGCGCGGGGAGCGACACGTCTCCGCCATCCGCCACACGTAGCTCGTCGTAAACGTCCACGCCCAGGGCGGCGGAAAAGGGACGAGCCAACGCCGAGGCGTCGCGTACTGCGCGCGGGCCGAAGCGCGCGCCGGGGCGAAACGAGCTGCCTCCATCGAACGGCACGCCGCACAAGAGCACGTCCACCGCCGGCACCTGATCCGGATCACCGTGCACCGGCAAGCGCAGAAAGCTCGGGATCCCCGCGACCCGCGGCAACTCATCCGAGTTCGGCGCCCGAAATCTGCGCGCCTCACGAGCGCTGCTAGGCGCTGCTGCGGCGCCACGCCTCGACGTTGCTTTGGGCTCACGCTTCTGGGCGGCTGCTGGTTTGCGCAAGGTCACGCCTATCGCTTTCGATCGCAGGAAATAGCGGCGCTAATTCGCACATGGAGAGTAGCGCGCATCCACGCCACCCGGGGCTGACTGCCGAAAGACCTGCGCGGTCAGCGGTGGATTGTGAGAAACATCGACGTTTTCGAGAATTACGTCTTGATCCCCGTCGGGGACCTGCAGCCGTAAACGGCCCGGTACCTCGGACTCACAACGTGGACCGCTGGGCGGGACGGGCGGGTCGAGACCATCCGGATCGAGGCGCGGCCCGGACATCTTGGCGGGGCGGTGACCAACCAGCTGCGCTCGATAGAGCTCGATCCCCTGCTGCGCCACACGCACTTCGGTCACGCGCACGCGCTGCGCGCTGAATGGCAAGCCGTAGTCTTGCGGGAGCGGTTGTAGATGAATTTCTTCGCTGGCGTCGCGCGTGCTCTGGATGCGCACCACGTATTCACCCGACTCCCAGGCGATGCTGGCTCCGGCAGGTGTGTGGAGCAGCACCGGAGCTTCACCGCGGAGCAGCTGGACCAAGGCCGCGGGCGGCACCGGAACATGGGTGAAACGCCCGAGATTGCAGGCATTCGCCGGCCCGCGCAGAAACTGCTTTTGACGCAAATCGAAGAGCGCGAAATCGTGGCCGTCAGAGGTGAGCGTCGAAACCGTAGCGCCGAATGGACTCACGACGTCGAGCCGCAGCTTGTCCGGGACGGCGACCACGTACAGTAAGTTGCCACGAATACGACCGGCCTCGCCGAAGTAGTCAATCTTGGCGTCGCTGGTCAGCGCGCGACTACACGACGTAGTCGCGCGCATTCGATCGAGTGCCGCCTGAGCGTTCGGAAATTGCGAAGCCGGAGGCGGCGAGGCGCAGCCGAGCAAGAGCGTCGCCAGCAGCGCCGAAGCCAGGCGAATCTCAGCCACGCAGCGCTTCCAGAAGATCCAGATCCGGATGCGGCAACGAAAGCTTGGTCGGGATCAGGCCGATCTCGTGCTCTTCGCACAGTTTGGCCAGACCCAAACCGTCGATCACCGAGACCGGGCTCGCGCCCGGAGCGGCCGCCTCTTCCCGGGCGCCGCTCAGCACCTGACCGGTGGTCATGATCAGGCCAGCCAGTGCCGGGCCGTAATGATGAAGGGCACCGCGGAGCTCGGTGACGCGTTCGCGGCCGACTTCGCGGCCGTCGCGACGAATCACCACCGCCGTGCGCACGTCACCCGAGGGGCCACGCGCTTTACCGGACAGGTGCAACTCGGCGCCGTGGAGGCCTGGACGCCGCACCTGGCTCAGCTCGGAGAAGCCCATGCGTTCGAGCACCAGCGTGAGTAGGTCGCCGAGACCGCGGTGGGACAGGTCTTGCAGTGAACGCGCGAACGTGCGGCGAAGCACCTCGCGGTAACGCTCCGCGGTCTGCAGCAAATCGCGCTCCAAGCGCGCCAGCTCGCCATCGAGCTGCCATTCGGTGAGGCCAATGCGATTGGCAGAAATGCGAAAGCGGGGACGATGGCCGCGCGATAGCGCACGGACGTTGTCCGTGCGCGCAGCAGCCAAGAGCAGCCCTTGCGACGCGGCCTGGTCGGCCACGAGCCGCCCGCGGCGTTGAGCCGCTTCACTCAACGTTGCGGCGGCCACCGGACCGCGGCTGCGATCGAAGCCGAGCAGCATCGATTCCACGGCGTCAGCCAGATCTTTGCCGACCAGTTCGTCGATTGGTCCTTCGCGCTCCACGGAGCGCTCGACGCGCGCCGGAACGCGGTCATCGCGCCGCTCATCACGGCGACTGCCACCGCGGTCACCACGGTCGCGCTCGGCGCCACGGTCGCGCTCGGCGCCACGGTCGCGCTCGGCGCCACGGTCGCGCTCGGTGCCACGATCACGCTCAGCACGTTCGGTGCCACGCTCGGCATTGCGCTCGCTTCCGCGCTCTTGCTCGCGCGAACGCGCGCGCTCGGGCCGCGGCTCGGCTGCGCCACGCGCTTCGATTTCTTGCGTCAATTCCGCGGGCAACACCGCTGGTGCGTCGGACACGGTGTATGAAGGCAAATCATCACCGCCCCGCTCGTCCCCTGGACGGCCGCGACCACGGCGACGGCGACGGCGACGCGAACCATCTGCGCTGGCTGCCGCGGCGGCTTCGGTCGGTGCGGCATCGGCTGCGCCGCCGAAGATCGGCTCGTCATCGTCGTCTTCGGAGGCGAATAGTTCGGTCGCATGTGCCGCGAGCTCGGCGCGTGAGCGCTCGCCCTCGTCCGGCGCGGAGGTGCCTTCTTCGTCGTCGAAGGTGACGTGCGAAGCGTGCGGCGAACTCGACGCATCGGCCGGCGCTTCTTCCGCAGTGTCCACCTCGGGCTCACCCGAGTAGCCCTGGGCCGCCAAACGTTCGAGCGCGGGCGTGCGATCCGCCAGGCCCTTCTCGATCATCGCCGGCTCCCATTCGCGAAGCGCGAACACGCCGGGCTTGATGCGCACGAGCGGGTTTTCCTTGTCACCCTTCTTCACGAGCGCGGCCAGGCGCGCGCCCATGGTGACCTCGGGGCTCTTGCCGACGTGACTGAGCAGATTCTTCTCAATCGCTACGTCGGTGATCTCCTTATAATGGAGTGGCTTACCTACGAGGCGCAGAACCTGCGCCGCGGCTTCCGTGAACGTCATGCGCTATCGATTTCTTTCGCTTGGGAGAGAACTTTCGTTCTCACTGCCTGAAGGTGCCTCCGGGGAAGCGCACATTCGCTCCCGCCGTCGGCAGGACACCTTCCACGATGGTGAGATAGCACGCCGGCCCGGGTTGGCGAAAGCGGCGTATTTGCGGCGTTTCGCTCAGTGGACCCAGCTTGTGCGATCTTTTTCGGGTAAAATGGGGGAATGGACCCAGGTCGATTGTTCGACGAGCTCTTGGGCATCGCGGCCCGAACTGGGCTGGAGGTCCGCACGCGCGCCTTCCGCGGCAAAGTTTCGGGCAAAATCCCATTCGCTGGCGGCTTGTGTACCGTGCTCGGGCGGCGGCTGGTGTTGCTCAACGCGAACGCCACCGCCGTCGAACGCTCGGTCGCACTGGCTGACGCGCTGGCGCGGCTCGCATTGGCTGAGCCCACGATGAGCAATGACGCCCGACGCTTCCTGGCCGAACGCTCGCGCACGCAATCAGGCGTGGTCGAGCCCGAATCGGCACCGAGGCCCGGCCTGGCGAAGACCGTCAGCTCGCACAAGAAAAAACCCCAGCACCGCTGAACAACCAACTACCGTAGGTCGATTGTTGAAGGTCGAGGCACAAGTCGAGCTCGCTCCGCTGACCACCCTGGGGGTAGGCGGAAAAGCTGAGCACTTCGTGCGAGTCGCGAACGAGACCGAGCTGCGCGACGCTTTAGCCTGGGCCAAGCAGCGCGAGCTGGAAGTGCGCATGCTCGGAGGCGGCAGCAACATCGTCGTCGCAGACTCGGGCTGTCCCGGGCTGGTGATCGAGATGGCGATCCGCGGGGTCGCGCTCCGGGACCTGGGGACCCAAGTCGAAATACGTGCGGCCGCGGGTGAACCTTGGGATGAATTCGTGGCGGAGATGGTTTCCCGGGGTTACCAGGGCCTCGAGTGTCTGAGCGGCATCCCGGGCCGAGTGGGGGCCACACCGATCCAGAATGTCGGGGCTTACGGGCAGGACGTCGCCGAGACCATCACCCAGGTGGCAGCCATCGATACAATCGGAGGCACCCTACGCACGTTCTCCGCCGAGGAGTGCCAGTTTGCTTATCGGGATAGCTGGTTCAAATCGCGCGAGCCGGGCCGCTACATCGTCACCGAGGTCACGTTTCGGCTTCACCCGAACGCGCCAGCCCAGCTTCGCTATGCCGAGTTGGAACGTCACTTCCAACAGCAGGGAAACGCCGCGCGGTCGCTGGCCGAGGTGCGCGCGGCCGTGCTGCAGTTGCGGCGAGCCAAATCGATGGTGCTCGACGCGAACGATGCCAATTGTCGCAGCTGTGGCTCTTTTTTCGTGAATCCGCTGCTCGGCCCCGCGCAGTTCAGCGCGTTCGTGGCGCGCGCAGCAAGCGAGGAGAATATCCCGCAGTATCCCCAAGCGGACGGGCGCGTGAAGCTTTCGGCGGGCTGGCTGATCGAGCACGCAGGCTTTCCACGCGGAACGCGCGATGGCGCGGTCGGGCTCTCGACCAAGCATGCGCTCGCCCTGGTGGCACACGAGGGCGCACGCGCTGCCGACGTGGCGCGCTTGGCCGCGCGCGTGCAGCTCGGCGTGCTCGAGCGCTTCGGCGTCCAGCTCGAGCCCGAACCCGTATTCTGGGGTTTACCTTCGCGCGCCTCGCTCCCGAGTCGAGATCGCTGATCTCGAGTGCCGACACTTCGCCCAATGGGTGGCGGTACGTCGTAAGCCTTCATGTTAGGACGGCTCGGCGGCTGGGACACGTGGTCGAGGGGGGAGCAACTTCTCGAGCGCACGGACACTCAGTGCCGTGCCGAGCTCTTTGCCATCCGTCTGCCAACTGCAGCGCACAGGCTTCCCCAATATATCTTATTTAACCAATAGTTAGGCCCGGTAGACGGTCGAGGGCCGCCGCTGACCAGTGGCGGCCGGCAAGTTCGTGAACCGCGCCGCACGCGCGACAACCCGGTTGCTCGAGCCGCCCCTGCGCTCAATTGCGCCCAGCACGTGCGATTTGCTAGGCTCCCCCTCGCCTCATGCGTTCGCTCTTGTTCCTATGCTCGATGCTGGCCCTGTCATGCGGCGGCGGTTCCACTTCCGCCGTGCAGAACCGCACGTTCTACGACTGGACAGTGGCCACGGCAGGCGCACAGGCCGCTCAAGCATTCGAGCAGCGTTACCCCCGGCTGGACTTGGACGCAGCCGGACAGAGTCCCGAATTCTTGGGCTACACCGTGTTGCTCGGGGGCGTGCACGTCTCGCGCCCGAAGACTTGGATGCTACGCGACGGCAACAACTCACCCGGGCAAGCGTTCGTTCGCTATGTCTCGCCCAGCGCCTATTCGTTCGCGTTGTACGAACGACCCGAGTCACCCTCGGAGCTTTGGCTGGACGTGATGAAGCGCTTCGAAAACGACACGCGCGCTTCGGGAGCGAAGATTTTGGGCAAGCGCATTCCTACCTCGGGCGCGCTCGGCCAAGGGCGCGCGTACACCATCGAGCGTTCGGTCGAGGCCCCTAAACGCCCGCTCATTTCACGCAGCCGAGAAGTGCTGCTCCGCGGCGAGCACCGCATTATCCTAGCCCAAATCGTGTATGAAGGGGATGCTCTGGATTCCGTCGACGCCGAGTTACTGCGCGTGATGTCGACATTGGAGATCTTGTGACGGGGGGCTCGCGTGTCGCTCTGTTCGGGGTAACGGCGTTCGGCTGGTGGCTGAGCGGGTGCAGCGCTGCAATGGAGTCATCCAAGCTCGAGGATCGGGCGCGGCGTGAAGTCCCGGTGCCGATCTGCCTCAAGGCATTGGAGCGTCGGGGCACGTCCGGCGCGTCCAGCGCTACCCCGGCAGACTATTGGTCGCTGGTGTTGCCGAGCTACGACGCCGGCTCCAGCACGATCGACCGTTCGATGCCCGATTGCGCGGGCCGCGAAGTGTTTCCGAGTGCCCTCTTTCAAGACGTCGAGGGTCCCCGAACCGGGCCCATCCCCGCAAAAACGGAAGCGCTATTGGTCAGCCCCGGCGCGAACGATTTCAAGGTGCTCTGGCTGCGCGTGGCTCACTTTGGCAATGGCGACGCTGGCGGCCCCCTCGCCCTAGCTCGGCCGCGTGAGGGAACTGCCGAAGTGTACGCAATTGGCTCGTACCGCGGCAACGCCGAAACATCCCATTTCTCAATCGAGCGTTTGGGACCACGCATCCTGGTGACCGCCGGCGACGACGCGTGCACGAGCGTCAAGCCGGGCCAAACCTGTCAAACCAAACTGAGCGTGTTTTTGATGAACGCTGGGCGGCTCTCGCCGGTCGCCGACCTGACGCTCGATCGTATCGAATATGGAACTACACCCGGCGTTGCCGGCGCGGTTCAATACCGTATGACTGCGACGCCCTTCTTCGAGCCGAAGAGGCTGCGCGTCGCAGAGCAGGTCGTGGTCCGTGATTCGACGCAGACAGCGATTCGCAAATCCAATTTGGATCGGCTGTTCCAACTCAAGGGAAGCGCGCTCGAGGCGTCGACCGGATCATTGTGGGACCAAGTCGTGCTGCCACCCGCTTCGCCTGCGGCGCCCGCCGCGCCCGCCGCGCCCGCACCGACGAAGCCGGCGCACGGAAAGTAACGCTCACCAGCAGATCATGCCGCCGCTGTAGCCGCATTCGGGCCGCTGCAACAACGCGTACATCACACCCATGCCCAAGCCTGCGCCGAGGCCAATCGCGGCGCTGCCCCAGACTTGGCCTCCGGTCTCCCAATTGCCGCTGCCTCGACCCACGGCAGTGAGTACGGACAAAATCAACGGCGCTGCCACGTTACCGACGAGCGCCCCTCCGTTGACGCGTCCACCGCTCCACTTGAACGTGTCGACCAGAAATATGCCCGTGCCTTGCCCGAACGACGAAAAGGCCAGGAAGCTTGGTGACGAGAGCATCCCGTAAGAGTCGCAGCCTGCCAGGCCCTGGTTCTCCTCACTGCACCCTGGACGGAAGGACGCGAAAGAATTCTTGAGCGTTACTTCGTTCAGCAGTGTGATGGCAGCCAGGGTCATGGTGGGGGCGAGCACCGACACGTGCCAGCGCGCCTTCCATCCCGCCGTGACCTCCGGGTCCGAGTAGAAAATGCGCGGCATGATCATGACCAAACCTGCACTGGACAACGCCATGATGTTCGTGGCGCTCTTCCAACTGGCGCTGCGCTCGGGCACGGGAGCGGGCATGGAGGTCTGCGCAGAGGCCGCCCCGCTCACGCACAATAAGACCACTAGGGCCGCCGCCTGGAGAAGGTTTGAGATCAGACGACGAGCTGAAATCCGCTTCACTAACACTGGCCACACCTCGCGCGCGACACTAACTGCTGCGAGCCCAGCATCGCAACCATGGCGGTGCCCTTGCGCCAGAAAATGCAGAAAATCGTGGCAAATTAGCGCTTGCCAACCGCGCAAGACCGGCTCTGAGTCGTCCCGTGAAATTTTGTCGCCGCCCTCGTCGCGACACTACTCGCGCTGCCGTCGGTACTCGCGATAGGCCTCCGTAAATTGCGCCCCAAAAATGTGAGCAAAGGCTTGCTTCTCTTCGGCGAGCTGATCATAGAGCGCGCGGTACGTCTCCCAGATCGCCTTATACCGAGCCTTGGTGCGGTCTAGTGCAAAGTGCGCCTGCTGGTCGGCCTGGCCTTCGATGCTCTCGGGAGAAAGCTGTTCGAGTAGGCCTCGGACGCCTTGCATGACGCCGTCGAGCAACGCAACCTGATGGATCATCAAGTCCGCGAAAATTTCTTCGATGGCCCTCGGGGCGTCCATCGAGCGGTCTCTCCAATCAAGCAGCGCGGCGGCGAGATCGGCTGGGTCTCGCGCCCCGTCCGCTGCCAGATACGACGGCGAGCGCATGATACTGCGCTGGATGGCAGCTTTTTGCAGATCCAGCGACGAGATGAACTGCGCGTAGCCCTCGCGAAGCGGAATGAAACAGCGACAAAACACCTCGACCGTGTCGTGGAGCTTGGTGATGAAGCGAGCCAAATCACCGGTGGTGGTCAATGCTTTGCCCGGCGCGAGCGACTCAGCGAGTTCACGCAAGCCCTGGAGGGCCATTTGATCCAAAGACAAATTCAGCAGCCCAGTACTTGCAAGCTCTCCTCGATGCGGCGATTCTCGATTGACCGCTGGTGCTGGTTCAAAGCCCCCCACGCCCGCTGGCGCACTCGGGTACCTCGCATTCGCCATGGCCGGCGGTGAGGAGGGCTGGGAGCCACGAATCAGTGGCGGGACTTGAGCGCCCAGCTCCCAAGCGAACCTCCCCCCCTCTGGCCCAGGCGGCCAGCTACCAAGACTGCCACCGGCAGCGAGCATCGCCTGATTGCCGAGCACGCTGCCGGTAGCGGTCGATGCACGCGCAGACAGGGGCGCGGCCGTGTGTTCGAATTCAATCGTCACACGCACATGCGCGCCTAGAAAAAACTGGAAACCGGATGGGGCCAGATCAACCGAAGTCTGCGGCGCGATGGCCAACGGAACACTGCCATTGATGGGTGTGTAAACGCCGTTCTTGCTGTTCAAGTCGCGCACGCACAGCCGACCGCCGATATCTTCGATCAGCGCGTGAAAATCGGAAACAAAGCCGTGCGGGAGCTGGAAATCTGCCAGGGGATTGCGCCCAATTCGAATGGGCAGACGAAAGAGGCGCTGCTCCGCGAGTGCGGAATCGTCCATTTTAAACGCGCGCAGCACGAAAACGATCGCCACTGAGCGAGCTTAGCCTTGCGGGGCCAGTACGGCCAAGTCACCCAAGCCTGCTGGCTGGGCAGCTGGCCTTCGGCGCGCTTCGAAGCTCTCAGTTGTCGACAGCGAGCGCAGCCAAAAGATGGGCAATCGAGCTGGACCGGTCCTTGAGTAGCTGCTCGATTGCACCAGGCAGTGGAGCCAACGACTCCACCAATGCGACGGCCAGGGGCGCCGTGAGATCGCAAAATTCATCGCACTGCCCAGTCGGGAGCCACAGTTCTGAAACAGTCGCGACCGGCGCCGCGCCCAAATGGACCGTCAGCTGGCCGGATTCTCCATCGTGCGACCAGAACACGCTTGGAACCGTGGTCCGCCATCCAACGAGCCGGCGCACTGCGTCCAACCAAAAGCACACCGCAGCGCCTCCGGCGGCACCGAGCGGCAAGCGCAAGCTCAATGGGGTACTCGGCGACTCTTGCCTGCGATATGGCTGCACGGCTTCGGCCACTAGCCTCAATATCCCGAGCAGCGCGTCGGGTTGCTCGAAACCCGTGATGAGCACATCCAGCTCCCAGACTTTCAGGGTTTCTCCCCAGCCAACATACGCGCCCTGCGCATCGCTGAAACTCACGATGCTGGGCTCGCGTAGGCTGGCGAGTTGCGCCCCCAGGTCGCCCTCGAGATTCGAGCCCAGCGCGGCCAGGCTTTCACCGGCGACCTGCCAGATGCCTTCGCACGCCAACGGAAGTAAATGCGCACTCGTGACGAATTCAGGACTGACGATCACGGGCACCGCGACGCAAATCGGAAATAGCCGCCCTGCCTCGTCTCGGCTCGGCGCGAGTGCCCCAACGACCAACGCCGGTTCCATGCCCGGCGCGGCACCGCGATACATGAAGGCGCGCATGGTGCCGCCTCGAAAGGCGTCATCCCAATTCGCAGCATTTTTCGCGTGCGCCCACTCCACGCCATCGGTCAACCAGGCCTCGAATTGGGCAACCAGGCCCGAGCTCGGACCGACTTGAAGGAAGTCGGCATGCGAGGGTAACTTTCCGAAGACGCAGAACGCGCCCGCTGCCCGGAATGCACCGGTCACTGCGCTGCGCTCTCCGGCGCTCCCGCCGTGACTTGCATCGGGCACTTCATGCGCGCAAAGAAACCGCGAGCAAACGGCTGCGTTGCTTTCGACGGCTTGAGCTCGATGGTCACGGGCGGCGATCCTGGCCGATTCAAGCTCCAGGTCGAGACGAATATCGGCGTCGCTTCCTGTCCCGTACCCGCTGGCTTGATGCCACCCGCCAGCAACAATCGGAACAAGCCGAAATCGCCATCACGCGGAATTTCGTCGGTGAAACCGCTGGCTTTGACTTCCAACGCGGCGCCTTTGCTCGGTCCCGCCCCCGGCCATTGGGCAGCTTGCCAATGTTCGGCCTCGTTCTTCTGAATCGTCGGCACTCCGTCAATCCTGAGCGTAGTCTGCGAGATGTCGCTGCCCGGACTGTGTACGTTGACTGAGAACGGCACCTTCGCTTCGGGCAAGGTTCCGAAGATCGCGTCGGTGATCTGCTGAGCGACGTTGATGCAGTTCAGAAAGGCAGGCAGAAATGCGGAGGGGACCGCGGCCGCCTTGGGCACGAACTTGTCGCCGGACCGTTCCAAACGCGCTGACAAGTCACGCTCGAAAAATTTCCAGATCAAGCCAGATTGTGGGCGAAAGAAGTCCGAGAATTCCGCGAGGCTGGCGTCACCCCCGGTTTCCACGAACGGAAAGCGCGGAGCGAGTTTGCTGTTCCAGGTCTCCCAGACTTCGGCCTTCCAACGGTCCGAAAGGGCCGAATCATCGGCCTTGAACACCCCCGCGCGGCTACCGCGAATCGGAGTCATCAAGAGCGGTTCGACGAGTAAGCGAGTTCGTGAATCGAGCCCGCCGAGCAAGCGTTGCACCGCCGCAGCGGTGCGTGAGAGCTCGGTCGCAAACCCCGCGTCCGGTCCCGCCTGCGACTCCGCGAGCTGGCTGAGTGCCACCTCGAGGGTGGTCAATTGCGCCAGATATTGGCTGAGCCCAGACGGAGGACCGTCTTTGCCTTTGCTCGGGTCGCCGGACGCGAACTCGGTCAAAGGTTGGAAATATCGCTCGACGCTCGAGACATTGCGCTCTTTGACGCCGGCATCCAGGCCCGGCGCAGCCTGCAACGCAAGATTTTTGCCCTGCTCCAGCGCTTTGTCGAGTGCCGAACTCGGCGCGAGGTCGAGCATCGTGTTCTCGGATACCGTGCGGAACAGCCGGATATATGGCCCGTTTGCTTCGGTCAAGGTGCGAAGCTCGTCATCGGCGGTCTTGATGTCCGGCGCCGCTGCGACGGACAGCGCGCCAATGAAGTCCGACCAGGCA
>Ga0302321_100002164_pt1 | contig 16864 bp, 16 predicted proteins | sample Fen_T0_1_FD_202505 | JGI IMG/M metagenome (GOLD analysis project Ga0302321, IMG submission 202505) | Peat permafrost microbial communities from Stordalen Mire near Abisko, Sweden - Fen_T0_1 | ecosystem: Environmental > Terrestrial > Soil > Wetlands > Permafrost | place: Sweden: Abisko...
CTGGAAGCCGGGCTTTCTTGGGTGGTCAAGTTCGACGCCGGTGACTTCATCGGCAAGCCAGCCCTCTTGCTCCAGCGCGAGGCCGGCCTGACACGCAAGCTGGTGAGCTTCGAAATGCGCGAACGGGGCATCGCCCGCCACGGCTATGCCATCAGCGACGTGGCCAGCGGCAAGCAGCTGGGTGAAGTCACCTCAGGCACCGTCGGCCCGTGGATCGGCAAGAACATCGGCATGGGCTATCTGCCCGTCAGCCACGCCCAGCCAGGCACACGCATCGTCATCGACTGCCGGGGCAAGCCCGCCCAGGCAGAGGTAGTCAAGGGGCCGTTCTACCGTCGGCAAGGCGCGTAGGAAGCCCTCTCTTCAAGGAGTCAGGAAAGACCATGAGCGACACGTATCCAACCGATCTTCTCTACACCGAGGACCACGAGTGGGCTCGCCCCGAGGGCAACCTTGTGACCGTTGGCATCTCCCAGTTCGCGGTGGAGCAACTGGGCGACGTGACCCAGGTCGATCTTCCGCGCGAGGGCGAGATGCTCAAGCAGAACGAGCCCTTTGGCTCGGTGGAATCGGTCAAAGCCGTGTCCGACCTGCTGTCGCCGGTCTCGGGCAAGGTGGTCAAGGTGAACACCACCCTGCAGGACTCGCCCGAATACGTGAACGAAGATCCCTACGACGGTGGTTGGATGATCCAGATCGAGGTGGCGAACCCCGAGGAGCTTAAGAAGCTCATGGAGCCAGCCGCCTACGAGACCTTCCTGAAGGAAAACGAGGATTAGAAACTGGAGCGTTAGAAAACCAACGATGGCCGCCACACAACAGGACGAATTCCTCCTTCGCCACATCGGCCCGCGGCCAGCGGATCTGGTCGACATGTTGCGGGTCGTGCGCGCGGCCTCGCTTGACGAGCTTATCGAGCAAGCGGTTCCGGCGACCATTCGCACCAGCCGGCCGCTGGAACTTGCGCCGCCGCTCACCGAGCACGAAGCGCTGACCGAGTTGCGTCGCCTGGGCGGGCGCAACCGCCGCGTGCGCGCCTACATCGGCATGGGCTATGCCGAGGCTATCTTGCCGTCGGTGATCCAGCGCAACATCTTCGAGAATCCGGGCTGGTACACCGCCTATACGCCCTACCAGGCCGAGATCTCGCAAGGCCGCCTGGAGGCGCTGCTGAACTTCCAAACCATGATCATGGATCTGTGCGGGCTGGACGTGGCGGGCGCCTCGTTGCTCGACGAGGCCACGGCCGCGGCGGAGGCCATGCACATGTTTGCCGGTTTGTCCGAGCACGACGACGCCAAGGTCTTCTTCGTCTCGGACCAGTGCCACCCGCAAACCATCGCCGTGGTGCGCACCCGCGCGGCGGCGCTTGGCATCGAGGTCGAGGTTGGCGACCACATGGATTTCAGCTTCGACGCGCGCGTCTTTGGCGCCCTTTTGCAGTATCCAACCACCGACGGAAAAGTCTTCGACTACCGGGCGTTCTGCGAGCGTGCCCACGCCGTAGGCGCACGCGTAGCGGTGGCGGCCGATCTGCTGGCGCTGGCGCTGCTGGTGCCGCCGGGCGAATTCGGCGCCGACGTGGCCCTGGGTAGCGTGCAGCGCTTTGGCCTGCCTCTCGGTTACGGTGGACCGCACGCGGCCTTCTTCGCCACGCGCAAGGAATACACGCGCAAGATGCCGGGACGCCTGATTGGTGTCTCGAAAGATTCGCATGGTCACCAGGCCCTGCGCCTGGCCTTGCAAACCCGCGAACAGCACATTCGGCGCGAGAAGGCGACCAGCAACATCTGCACCTCGCAGGTTCTGCCCGCGGTCATGGCCAGCATGTTCGCCGTCTACCACGGCGCCGACGGCATCCGCGCCATCGCCACCCGGGTGGCAAAGCTCGCCGCTACCCTGGCGCAAGCTCTGATCAGCGCCGGGGTGCGCGTCGCCTCGACCGCCATCTTCGATACGGTTCGCATCGATGCCACCGCGCCTGCCATCGCCGCTTGCCACGCCCGCGCCGAGGCCTCGGGCGGGTGCTTCCGGCAGCTGTCCGCCACCTCGCTGACCATCACCCTCGACGAGACGACCACCGCTGCGGAGGTGGAAGCCATCGTGCGCGTGATCGCACCCGCCACCGCGGCTACGGCCAACCTCGACGAGGCCGCGCCGGCCATTCCCTCGTCGCTGGTGCGCACCAGCCCCTTCCTGCAGCACCCGGTCTTCTCGGCCTATCGCTCGGAAACCGAGATGTTGCGCTACATGCACCGCCTGCAGGCCAAGGACATCTCCCTGGCGGATTCGATGATTCCGCTCGGCTCGTGCACCATGAAGCTAAATGCGGCCACTGAGATGCTGCCGCTGACCTGGCCGGAATGGAGCAACATCCATCCCTTCGTGCCGTGCAAGTACGCCGAGGGCTACGTGGCCATCGTCACCGATCTGGAAATGATCCTGGCCGAGGTAACCGGGTTCGATGGCGTCTCGCTGCAACCCAACGCGGGCTCGCAGGGCGAGTACGCGGGCCTGCTCGCCATCCGCAAGTACCACAAGAGCCGCGGCCAAGGGCAGCGCGATGTGTGTCTGATCCCGTCGTCCGCCCACGGCACCAATCCGGCCTCGGCGGTGATGGCGGGCTGCCGCGTGGTGGTGGTGGCCTGCGATGCCGGCGGCAACGTCGATCTGGCCGACCTCACGGCCAAGGCCAAAGAACACGCCGACAACCTGGCGGCGCTGATGTTGACCTACCCGTCGACCCACGGGGTGTTCGAGGAAGACGTGCAGAAGCTGTGCGCGGTCGTGCACGAGCACGGCGGCCAGGTTTACATGGATGGCGCCAACATGAACGCTCAGGTCGGACTGTGCCGGCCGGCCGAGCTGGGCGCCGATGTTTGCCACCTCAATTTGCACAAGACCTTCGCCATCCCGCACGGCGGCGGCGGCCCGGGCGCGGGCCCCATCGCCTTGGCCTCCCACCTCGTGCCCTTCCTGCCCGGCCACCCAGTCATCCAAGTCGGCTCGGAGCAATCCATCGGCACCATCTCCGCCGCGCCCTGGGGCAGCGCCAACATCCTGCTCGTGTCCTGGGCCTACGCCCGCATGATGGGCGCCTCCGGGCTGACCCAGGCCACCAAGCTGGCCATCCTCAACGCCAACTACATTGCCGATCGCCTGCAAGACCACTTCCCGGTGGTCTACCGAGGCAAGCAAGGCCGGGTCGCCCACGAGTGCATCGTTGATCTGCGGGCGCTCAAAAAGTCGGCCGGTGTCGAGGCCGAGGACGTGGCCAAGCGCCTCATGGATTACGGCTTCCACGCGCCGACCATGTCCTTCCCCATCCCAGGCACGCTGATGATCGAGCCCACGGAAAGCGAATCGCGCGCCGAGCTCGACCGCTTCTGCGACGCCATGATCGCCATCCGGCAAGAGATCCGCGAGATCGAAACCGAGATGCAGCCGCGCGGGGACAACCTGCTCAAGAACGCCCCGCACACCGCCGAGTCGCTACTGGCCCCCGAGTGGTCCCATCCCTACCCGCGCGAACGGGCGGCCTATCCCCTGCCCTACCTGCGCAGCCACAAGTACTGGCCGCCCGTGGGCCGGCTGGACAATGTTCAGGGCGATCGGCAGTTCGTCTGCTCGTGCCCGCCGCTTTCCAGCTACTAGGCGAAATCCATGGCAAGCACCACCCTGACCTTCGCCTCGCGCGAGGCGCACCAGGCCTGGCTTTCCACCCAGGCCATTTTGCCCGTGGGTTTCCGCGTCGGCACCACCCGCTTGGAATTCGTGCCGGCCGAGGTCCCCAAACCGGCGGCCATGACCCTGACCCTTATCGCGCTGGACAAGCCGTCGCCGGATTTCGCCGCGGTCTTTACCCGCAACGCCCTTCCGGGTGCGCCGGTGGTCATCGGCCGACGCCGCCTCGACGAGCCAACCCTGGGCGCCATCATCGTCAACAACAAGATCTCGAACGTGCGCGCGCCCGACGGCGTGGCCACGGCAGAGCGGATGTGCGCCGGAGTGGCCGGTGCGCTGGGCATGGCGCCCGGCCAAGTCCTGCCCAGCTCCACCGGTGTCATCGGCTGGCGCATTCCCATCGAGAGCATGCTGGCGGCCGTGCCAGCCGCGGCTGCCACCGTCGGGAAACGAAGTATCCTGGACGCCGCGCAGTCCATCATGACCACCGATCTGTACCCCAAGGTTCGCCGCGCCAGCGTCGGCCAGGGCAGCATCGTCGGCATCGCCAAGGGCGCGGGCATGATCGAACCCAACATGGCGACCATGCTGGTCTATCTGCTGACCGACCTGGCCATTCCACGGCCCAGCTTGCGCCGCATGCTTCCGGTGGCGGTCGACCCAAGCTTCAACTGCATCAGTATCGACACCGACACCAGCACCTCGGACACCGTGGTGTTGCTCTCCTCGGGTGCTGTCCCCTGCACCGATGAGGCGGCCTTCGCCCGGGCCTTGGCCACGGTCTGCGCTGATCTTGCCGAGGATGTGGTCCGCAACGGTGAGGGCGTCCGCCACGTGGTTCGCACCATCGTGCGCGGGGCGCCCTCGGCGACGCTGGCGCGCGCCCTGGGCAAGGCGGTGATCAACGCGCCGCTGGTCAAGTGCGCCATGGCGGGCAACGATCCCAACGTGGGCCGCATCATCATGGCTATCGGCAAGCACGTCGGTATCCACGCACCCGAGGTGGGGCTCGACAACCTGCGCATCGCCCTGGGTGGCAAAACCATTTACGAGCGCGGCAGCTTCCAGCTCGACCCCGCCGTCGAAAAGCAGCTCGTCGAGCACCTCAAGCAGGCCGAGCTGTATCAGAGCGTGGTTCCCGCGGACGGCGTTTTCCATCCCGCCATCGATTTTCCGCCGCACGAGCGTTGCGTGGAGCTGGACATCGACCTTGGCTGCGGTTCGGCCAGCGCCACCGTGCTGGGCGCGGACCTGACCCACGAGTACGTCAGCGAGAACGCCGACTACCGGAGCTAGCCGGCCACCATGCCCCTGGCCACGATCGCCGTGTTTGTGGCCAGCTACCTATTCGGGTCGTGGAACTTCGCCATCACCGTGCTGCGTATCGGTGGCTTCCCCGATCCGCGCACCCTGCACAGTGGAAACCCGGGCACGTCCAACGTGGCTCGCGTGGCGGGACGACCGCTCGCTGCGCTGGTTCTGCTGCTGGACATGGCGCGCGCCGTGTCGGTCCAGTGGGTGGCCTCGCGATTGTGTCCGCCGGAGTGGATCCCATGGGCCGGGCTGGCGCTGATCCTCGGCAATCGCTTTCCCCTCTACCATCGCTTTCGCGGCGGCAAGGGCGTGGCCGCCTACCTTGGATTTGTGGGCGCCGCCCAGCCGTGGTTCGCGCTGCTCGCTTGCGGCGCGTGGGTGGTCAGCTATCTGCCAACCAAGATTCCCGCACTAGCGTCCATGGCCATGCTGCTGGTCCTCACCTGGGCAGCTCTTCGCGCTTCGCCTTTCACCATCGCTTCCGTGAGCGGTACCCTTCTCACCGCCGCGCTCATTGTGGCTGGCCACTGGAAAAACTGGGTGGCTTGGCGAGAACAGCACTAGGCGCGAGAGCCCAAGCTTGCAGGCAGCGCCCCTGCCGCATAGGCTCTGGCCATGCAAAAGTCGAATGGATCGGGGCTGAATGAAGATGGAAGCCTCTGGACGAAACGCGCTCTCGTGGGCGGCTTGGTCCTGCTGGGTGCGATCGTCTCCTGTGCGGGGACCCAGATCCCCAAGGACCGCATCACAGATCCTGGCGAGATGCTGTTCAATGGACAAGTCGTGACCACCATCGATTGCTACCGGTGCCACAATGGCGACGGAACCGGAACGTGGCGAGGCGCCAACCTCGCCGAGCGCGTTCCCAAGCTGAGCGATGGCGCCATCGTCAAGACCATCAACGAAGGGCCGGGCATGATGCCCGCCTACAAGGGCAAGATCGACGACCAACAGATGGCGGCAATCACCACCTGGCTGCGCGGCCGCTTCCCGACCAAGCCCTAGTCGCGAATCACGGGCTCTAGTCGCCCAGTCGCGGACAGGCCGCGCGGACCGAACCTGAGGCGCAGCAGATCGCCTCGCAATTCGATCCGTCGTCCAGCCACCTGAAAGCGAAGATTGAGCGGGCTGGCCAGCTCGTGCACGGGCTGGCCCTGATAGCGCTGGGTGAGCGCCGATCCGAACGCCTCGGCGGCCGCGCCACGCGCACCGTTGCGAACATTGCAGCTCAGGGCCGCCATGGTGCCAAGTCCCGCGCAATCCTCGAGCTGCGCCGAGAATTGCCCCGAGGACACGAGCAGCGGATCCCCGCCAAGGGCCATGGTCCACTGCATGGTCTCGCGAATCGAGCGCGGCGTGGCGTTCCCGGTCACCGCTAGTCGCGCCGATTCCCCGCTGCCAGAGCCCGCCAGCGACGCTTGCCGAACCTCGACCTCGTCGCGATCCACCGGGATGATGAGGGGCTGCGTCCAGGTCAGACGGTGCAGCACCTGGTTGGCTACTGGCAAGGGCAGTTCGACGGCGATGGTCGCTTGCCCGGAAAGCATGTCGCCGCGGTTGCTGGCCGCCCCGCGTTCCAGCGTCGCCGCTTTGGGCGCGGGGCCATCTGTCATGACCACCGCAAGCTCGATGGCCGTGGCTGCGAAGGCGGGCGCGGCGTGCAGCACGATGGGCGCACCCGCCGTGGTGTCAATGCGAAGATCCGACGTCGAGAAAGTCAGGATGTCGACGCGCTTGTCGATGGTCGTAGCAGCGCCCTTGCGCGCATCCTTGCCAAGCACCAGGGCGTGAGCGACGGCCAGCTTCAGCTCCCAGGCTTTCCACGTAGCCTCCACATCCGCCAACACCAGGCCGTCGCCGCCGCTGGTGGCACCGCGCTTGGCCAGCTCGGCCAGACTGACTTGGCAGGCGTCGCTGGCCGTGAGAAAGGCCTGCGCCTGGGTGGCGGACGGTCGGATCACCGCACGCAAGCGCCCTGCCCCCTTCTCGCTCGCACCACAGTACCTGAGCTCTGCGAAGGTCAGGGTGCGCGCACCCTCTTCGCCCAGCTCGGCGAGCGCTCGCGGCAGCGCCATCGCGGCCGGCAAGAGCGCGCGCAGCTCCTCGTCGAGCAGTGCCGCCGAGACGCGCACGCGGATCGGGTCAGGCTCCGCCGCCAAAAGCGATGCACAGGCCGCCGACATTGTGACCGCGACGGCCAGGCCGGCCAAGGAACGCCCGTGTCTCATGCCGAAGTACGCTACCCACATGGGCGCCAGCCTAGCCGAAAAGCCCGACGGATTCCCACACGATCGTGTCTACAGCTCTTCGCCGGAATTCGGTTCGAGCAGGTCGTGGACAAAGCGGCGCTGAACGGGACTGTCTACATGGCTGACCGAGAAGATCAGTCGCGAGGCACTGGCCACGTGCACGGAGGCGCGCTGCCCCTGCAAATCGACGCCTGCCAGATCGAGGTCGCTGTTGTCCACGTCGACGGCCACGCTTCCCACGAATTCGCTGGCCGTGATCTCCACGCGCGAGCCTTTCGCCACCAGCGCCACGGACTGGGAAACCACCCGGGTGTTCTCAATGACCACGTTTGAATCGCGAACGCGCAGCGTCCTTGCACGCACACCCTTCAGCGTGACATCCCAGCACCCTTTGATATCGATTTCGGAATAGTCACCGGTGAACATCACCTTCGATTGACCGTCACAGCTGCCCTTGCGCTCGGACGGCGCGAGCGGCGCCGCTGGCACACGCACGAAACGCGGTTTTTCCGGTGTTGCAAGGGCCTGAAGCAAATAGTCCGCGACCGCAGCCGGCTCTGACGTCATGGGATCGTGGCCCGAGTGTTCCAGCACTTTCAGCTGCGCGTAGGGCAAGCGGGCTCGGAGCAAGAGACCTGAACGCGGCGACGCGATGGCGTCGTTACGCCCCCACAAGATCCACGTCGGGGCCTCGACCTTCGCCAGGGTGGGCCCGAAGTTTTCCAAGATGGTTGCGAGGGCGGCGATGCGCGTGGAGCTATCCAGGATGGTCGCGCGCAGCAGGTTGCTCTGGAGCACGAAGGAGGGATCGGGCGAAACCGGTAGGATGGGCGACACCGCCTGCGAGGTGGCGTCCATGGCGAGGTTGGCAAGATCCTTGCCCGTCCCGGCTAGGAGGCCAAGCAGATTGTCGAGTCCGGCAGAGACAGCGAAATTCACGTAGGCCTTGCGATGCAGAATCCCGGCCGCATCGATGAGCACGAGGCGCTTCACATCCCCCGGAAAGCTGCCCGCGTAGCGAAGCGAGATGGCGCCGCCCATGGAATGGCCAACCAGGTTGAAGGCGCCCTGCACGCGTGGCCCGACGAGGTCGTGGATGAACTGAACGTAGCCATCGGGCGAGTACAGATCATGCGCGTGCGTGGAGCGGCCAAAGCCGGGCAGATCGAAGGTGATGACGTGGTAGCGCGCGGCCAGGGCAGGCAAGATCGGGTGCCAGTCGCGCGAACCGCTTTCGCCCAAGCCGTGGACCAGCACCACCACCGGCGCGTCAGCGGGCCCGACCTCCATGACGTAGACCTGCCCGCTGAAATGGGGGGCGTTCACCATCTCGCTGCGATAGCCGGGAAGGGATCGGATTGCTTCCGGATCATCGCTGGTCACTGCCACCAGTGCCTCGGCCTTCGGGGCCGCCGTGCCACAGCCCATGCCCATCCACGCCAAAGCGAGCGCGGATAGAGGCATGGCCAAGCTCGGGCGCGGATTCATCGCCGCCCAGACTAGCCACTCGGGCAGGTGAATGCGATGCAAATGGCGTGGCGACCAACCGCTACCAGCCGATTCCGAGCTGCAGGGCCAGCTCGGTGGGATGGTAGGTGCCATTGGTCTGGGTTCCGTCTGGCGTCGACACCTTGTTCGCTAGACCAAGGATGTACTGGTTCAGGCGGAATTCTGCGTAGACTCTGGCCCGCGAATCACGCGTGAACGTGATGCCAGCCTGCCCGTAGGCGACACAGGACGCGCCGTTGCTGCCCTCGAGGCCGTTGGGGTTGTCGACGATCCAGATGCGGGGCGAGAGGCCCGCGCCCAGATAGGGAGCAATGGGTCCGTCGGACAGATAGAAGCTGCCGCCCAGCTCGACGAACACCCCGCCCATTTGGATGACATTCGAACCACTTGACGAGCTCGACGGAATCGCCGCGCCCACGCCGAATTCGATGAACGAATCCCTGGTGCCCATGCGGCCATCGAATTGCGCCGCCATCATCGGGGCGATGGAGCGACCGCTGGCGAACGGGAAGATGAGACTGGTCTTCATGCCGAACGCCTTGGGGTACGAAGCGGGTGGTGGGGGCGACGCCGGCATGTCGGCCGGGCCCTGGATGGCAGGCGTGCTGACCGCACCAAGCATGGGCTGCCGCCAAGCCAGCGACCGCGCCAGTCTGGCCACCGCGATTTCCATTTCATCCAAGCTGGAAGCGGCCGTCTCCGCGCGAAAGATCTCGGCGCCGTCCTTCGTGCGACGGATCCCGGCCACCGTCACGCGCGAGCCAAGCTGCAAGGCGCGTAGCTCGATGTACTCGAGGGCGCCCAACTCGGTCGCAACGGCCATCGGCGGCTTGCCTTGGGCAAGCTTCGCTTTGGTTTCGCTGGGCGGCGTCACCGCGGTCCTGGTTTCCCGGGCAAACGCCTCGGTGAACAGCAAGCCGATAACGTCGGACTGCCCTTCCGAAAGATTCACCCCCTGAACCGGCATCACCGCCACGACCGCGGCGCTGGCTTGCGCCGTCGCGAGGGAAACAAGCATGAACGCCGAGAAGATGGTCCACCTGAGTTTCATGAGCCGATCCTTTTCTTTTCGTTGGTTGAGCATGCTGAATCTACCATCCCACCCCAAGCTGCAACCCGATGACGAGCGGGTGGAAGGTTGTCCCCGTGCCATACCCATTGTTGTCGGCGACGGGAACCCCGACCGCCAGCAGATACTGCGAGACGCGAATCTCCCCATAGAACCTGGCCCTGGAATCGCGGTTCAAGGTCATTCCAATCTGGCCATACGCCGCCAGCGTCCCAGCGTCGCTGCTTACGTAGCTGACCTCGGAGGACCAGAAGGCGGGGGAAATGCCTCCGCCTAGATACAACGCCGTGCTGCCTTCCATCAGGTAGTAGCTGCCGCCGATTTCCAAGAAGAGAATCGTGACACGGAGCTCGCTCGACCCGTAGCTGTAGTCATTCAGCGGAAACGCCGCGCCGGCCCCGAACTCGACGAAGTGGCCCCGGGGGCCGATGCGGCCGTCAAATTGCGCCGACGCCATTGGCGAGAAGGTTTTGCCCGACGAGACTGGAAGCATGAAACCCGCCTTAACGCCCAGAGCTTTGGTGGTGGCATTCGGGTCAACTGGCCCGGGCGGCGCCTCGGGCACGTCGGGGGCGACGGGAACCTCCGCCGCTGCCACTGCCACGGGTCTCGGCGTCCTGGGCACGGGCTGGCGCAGAATCAATGCGCGCGCCAACTTCGCAATTTCGATCTCCATGTCGTCGAGGCTGGGGGCGACGGTCTGCGCACGGTAGATTTCCTTGCCGTCCTTGCCAAAGAGCGTGCCTTGCACCCGCACGCTCGTTCCCAGCTGCATGGCGGTCAACTCCGCGTAGAGAGCCACGCGCATGCGAGTCGCGGCTTCCAGGGACGTCGGCACCTGGTTGCGCACAGCTTTGGTTTCGAGTGGCGACGCGACCGCGACATTGGCGTCGCGAGAAAAGGCGTTTGCGAACAGCACGCCGATGGCATCACACTCGCCTTCGGAGAGGTTGGCGCCTTGCACGGGCATCACGGCAACCGTGGCGGAATAGGCGCGCGGCGCCCACAAGCTGCCGAGAACGAGCACCAACAGAAGAAACCGTGCCAACTTCATGGAGCGATCCTTTCCTTGCACACGCGCATTGTCACTCAAGGTCCAAGCAATTTCGCTGCCACACCACCGCGAGCGCCCTCAATGGTACTTCAATCCAGGAGGAATTTCTCTGCCAGCCTGCGCACAAGCAAAAGCCCAAAGGCGCGGCCCGCGCTGATGGACTTGCTGCCGATGAACGCTAGGCCGATGGCGAAGACCAGCCACGACAGTCCATAGAGCACAGGACCGACGAGCAGCAGCTTGGGTTGCCGCAACCAAGCGGCGACCGAGCCCAGGACGATGATGGTGGGCCAGCCCAGCACGTAGCTGGCGGCAAGCAAAACCAGACCCACCACGATTCGAAGCGGCGGCCGGCGCAGCAACATGGGATCGACGGGCGTGGTCAGAGCCCGCTGCACGAAGCCCCGTTCGCGCAACCAGCGCCGAATGGATCCCTTGGCGCCTGAGCGATTCGGCAACGGCGTCCTCCTTTTCTACTTTCCCGGAGGTTCGCGCGTTGCCACTGCTAGCAATTCCAAGATGGCGACGCGATCGCGTTTGCCAGCGGCAGTGGTGGGAATGGCAGGGACGCAGCGCAGGCGGCGCGGCCACGACGGCGACGGCAGCTTATCGCGCAACTCGCGCGTGATATCCGCGGACGGCCGCGCTGAGGCCACCAAAGCCACGATCTCTTGCCCGCGTCCGGATTCGGCAGAAAGCGCCATCACCACCGCATCCTGCACCCGATCCAGCGCCGCGATGACTTTCTCGATGTCGGGCAAGGCCACGCGCTTGCCTCCCACTTTCACGACCCCGTCGGCCCGGCCAAGGAGCTGGAAGGTGCCGTCCGGGCCCTCTTGCGCGCGATCGGCGGTGCAGAAGAATCCGTCTTCGTCCTTGCTTGCGTCTGGCGAGACAAAGGTCGAGCGCACGCAAAGGACATCGCCATCCAAGCGACAGTCCACCCCTGGCAGTGGCGCCCAGGCCGCATCCGCCACATCCTGGCGCCGAATGGCGATGCCGCCCGTTTCCGTCGATCCGTAGACCTCCAGCGGCCACACACCGGTTCGCGCGAAGAAGCCAGCCGCGTCGGCCGCAGACAGCGGCGCCCCCGAGGAAAGCACCAAACGCAGTTGATGCCGCGACGAGAGCGACGCCGACAGCGCACGCAGGTGGGCCGGGGTACTGACCAAGATGGTAGCGGACGACTTTTCGATACGTGCCGCGATCTCTTGCGGAAAAAACGGCGACACACGCTCGACGGTGGCGTCGGAAACCAGGGGCAGCAGCACCGAGAACAGCAAGCCGTAGATGTGGTGCGGAGTCACGGTGGCCAGGATGTGGTCTCCAGGCTCTATCTGCAAAGCGCGCACATGGCCCGCCACTTCGCCCAGGAGGTTGCCTGCGGTCTTTTGCCAAAGTCTGGGCTGGCCCGTGGTGCCGCCGGTTTGCAGAAAGATGCGGGCGGCGTCCACATCGCCGACCTGGCCATCGAATGGCTGCAGCGTTGGCAAGGTATCGGCGATGCGAACAGCTCCTAGACCGATGGTCCCGGACTGCCACTCAGCCGGTCCCATCCAATGAGAAAACGGGCGCGCCTCATAACTGGCCAGCAAGCCCCCGGGCGACAAGGCGGCGGGGAACACGATCTCAAGGGCGCCGGTCAGCGCGGCTAGCACGGCGGCTGCCACCTCGACGCGATCCTCGGTTGCCACGCACACACGTGCCCCTGCCGAGGCCAGTCCGCACAGGGCCGATGCCCGTGCCGCCACCGTGGCAAACAAGATGCCGTCCGACGAGAACGGGGCGGACGCGCGTTCCGCCCAGGGACGTTGCGACGAGCCCACGCTGGTCCGTCGAGTGCCAGCCTCCGACGCTGCGGCGGCCACGCTGCATTCGCCGGTGCAAGCCGCCACGCCGCCCACCTCGACCGTGAAACGCAGGGAAGTCAGCTGGCTCTGGCGCACCTTCACGCGCAAGTTCGCGCCCGGTTGGACCCGCTGGCGAAACCGCACGCGTCTGAAGCTGTCAATTCTAAGCGGAGGATGAAGCGCGGCCGGCCAGAAGAGCGCCACCGATTCCTCGACCAGGGCCAGCATGGCCACCCCGGGCAACAACGGCCCACTTGGAAAGTGCCCCTGGAACCAAACCGCGTCCGGCTCAGCCAGGACGTGGGTTACAAGCGTATCGCCCCGACGAAACTCAAGCGTCGGCCGCAGGCGAGCCATCAGGGCTGGGGCGCGCTATCGGGCAGGTTCGCCAGCACGTACTGGACGGCGTCCTCGACGGTGCGAATGCGCCGCGCCTGCTCCTCATTGACCTTGACGCGATACTGTCTGTCGAGGAGTGCGAGCATGTCGAGGGCATCAATGCTGTCCAGCCCGAGATCCTCGAACATCTTCGAGTCCGGCTGGATCTTCTCGAGCGGAACCCCAAAGCGCTGCGAGAGATACTCGACGATAAGGTTGTAGGCCGTGCTGTGATCCATCTTCCGCGTTTCCTGTCGCGTCCCCCGGAACTATCACGCATGCTTTCGGCACGTCAATCACCGCCTTGCAGGCCGCCAGCCACTGGCACACGCAAGTCTTGCAGGACGAACCGCTCGCATGCGATAGAATCGCGTCGCACTTCGCGCTCCCCCTCAAGCCCTCGTATGAAAGCACCCAGGAATCGTCGCGTTTTTGTCATCGGCCGCGCCGCCATGACCGCGCTTGGCGCCACGGCGGAGGCGACCTGGCGTCGCGCGAGCGCCAACGAGTCAGGGCTGCGCGAGTTGTCGCGTTGTACCGTGGAAACGCACGGAGGTCTTCCCATGGTCGTCGGGGAGATCCCGGAGCGAGACCGGTCGCGCTACGCCTTCGACACACCCAAGGAGCGGCATAACTGGAACGCCGCCTATGTGCTTGAGACCATCGCGGTCTGCCAGGACGCGCTCGTCCACGCCAAGCTAGCCATGAGCCCCGAGATCGGGCCGCGCACGGCCTGTCTCATGGGCTCGGCCATCAATGGGTCGGACAGCTTGCGCGAAGCCTTCCTTCGTCTGCAGAGCATCGGGGCCAACGGGGTCAGCCCGTTCCTGCTGCCCAACATTTGCGCCAACGTGCCCGCCGGCAAGGCCGGCTCGGTGCTCGGCTTCACCGGTCCCATCTTTTCGCCCCAGGGTGCGTGCGCCTCGGGCAACCACGCCATCGCCATGGGCGCGCGCATGGTGCGCGACGGCGACGTGGACTTCGCCCTGGTCGGCGGCGTGGAGATGCCGCTGGTGCCCGAGATCGTGCTCGGCTTCGCCAACATGAACGCCAGCTTCAAGCTGCGTACCACCGATCGAGCTTTCGGCAACCCGGGCCAGGCCTCGCGGCCGTTCAGCCTGGACCGCCGCGGTTTCGTGCTGGCAGAAGGCGCGGCCGCGGTCGTGTTGGCCGCCGACGACGTGGTGGCGGCGCACGGGCTCAAAGCGCTGGCCGAGGTCGCGGGCGTGGGCTGGACCTCAGACGCCCACCACTTCACCCGCCCCTTCCAGCCCACCATCGTGCGCGCCATTCGCGATGCCCTCGCCGACGCTGAGATCGACGCGTCCGCCATCGGCAGCGTCAATGCCCACGGAACCTCCACGCCCACCGGCGATGCCGTCGAGGTCCAGTGCCTGCGCGAGATCTTCGGTGACCACCTCCCGCGCGTTCCCGTCACGGCCAACAAAAGCCAGGTGGGCCACTCGCTGGGCGCGGCTGCCGCGGTCGAGGCGGTGCTCGCGCTCATGGCGCTGGAACATCAGACCGTGCTGCCAACCCTCAACCACAGCCCGGACCCTGAACTTGCCGGCCCAGACTTCGTGGACAAGAGCCGGCCCCACGCGCACGAGTTCGTGCTGTCCAATTCCTTTGGCTTCGGTGGCACCAATTGCTGTGTCGTCTTTCGCGGCATTTGACCATGCGCGCTCCCGACTTTCAGCCCACGCCGTACGAGAAGGACAACCACTTCGTCCGTGATGCCAAGGGCGGCCTGGTCTGGCACCGCTGTGGCCAGCGCGTCCTCTTCGCCGATACGGATCGCACCGGCGCGGTCTACCACGCCAACTACTTGCGTTTCTTCGAACTGGGGCGGGTCAGCCTGCTGCGCGATTGCGGGTTTCCCCTGCGCCAGGTCGAGGCCGACGGCTTCGTGTATCCGATCTTCCAGTTGGGCCTCGACTACTTCCGCCCGCTCGATTACGACGATCCCATGTGGATTCACACGCGGTTCCGCGAATTGCGCCCGGTGACCATCGATTTCGACTACCTCATCACCCACGCCGAGACAGGCGTGGTGCTGTGCCGCGGATTCACCCGCCACTGCGCCACCAACCGCAAGAGCATCCCCGTAGCCGTGGACCCAATCACCGTCGGGATAGTCAAAAACTTCCCCGTGTGACGCCCGTGCCGCGCACCCTGCCTGTTGCCCTGCCTGATTTGCTGGAATGGTCCGATCACGCCATCCAGGGCAAAGCCACGGTACCGGCGGTCCTGTTGCTCGATCTCCTGGTTCGCCAAACAACCGAACAAGCAGGCCTGGATCCAACAGACTCGCCACTGGTGATGCGCGATGCGATCTTCCCGCGCTTCCTGCCGGCCGATGAAGTCGAACGCTGCACCTTCGAGCTGACCCTTGAAGACGTCGAAGGCGCGGGAACGCGTGCCACGCTCACCTCACGCATCGCCCTGGCCGGAGGGATCGGCCGAACGCGCACGCACGCGGCGATCACCTTGGGTGGTTCGGCGACAGCACTGCCCGCGCCCCAGGTTGTAGGAGATTTCGAGCTCACCGCTGAGCGGGCTTACACAGAGGTCATTCCGTTCGGGCCGCGCTATCGCAATCTGCGTGGCCCGATCCAGCTCGGGCGCGACGGCGGCAGCGCGTGGGTGCGCTCGCCCGAGCCCGCCTTTCCCCAGCCGTCACGCGCGGGTTGCCCGTACCTTTTCGACAGTGCCATGCACCTCGCCTGCCTGTGGGGACAACGCTATGCTGGCGTCGTGGCCTATCCCACCGGCTTTTCCGCGCGTGTGATCGCGTCGCCCCTGGCGCACGGTCAGCGCCGCTGCGTCGTCGTTCCGAGATCCATCGAGCCGCGCGCGTTGACCTTCGACCTTTGGCTGACCGACGAAGACCATCGCGTGTGCGACGCCATCATCGGGCTCGCCATGGCGCCCGTGGCCCGGGGCCAGGAGCCGCCTGCCTGGATCGTCCACCCGCGAGCCACCCAAGGCACGCCATGAACGAATCCAGCATCGACATCGAGCAACTCATTCCCCATCGCTTGCCCATGCGATTGGTGGAGTCCATCACGAGCGTTGACGGCGCGACCATCGTGACCAGCGCACGGGTCAGGGACACCTGGCCCACGGTCCGCGACGGCCGTGCGCAAACCTTGATCCTGATCGAGCTCATCGCCCAGACCGCGGCGGTATTGCAAGGCTGGCGCGAGCGCAGCGAAGGGAAGGCTGGCATGGGCGGTTTGCTGGTGGGCATTCCCGAGGCCAAGCCGCAAGCAGTGACGATTCCCGTCGAAACACCGCTGGTCTGCACCGTCCACATCAGCCACGGCGCCCAGAACTACCTTGCCTTCACGGGACAGGTCACGGGGGCCGACGGCGTGCTTTGGCTTACCGGATCGATTCAAGCCTACCGACCCGACAATCTGGAAACACTTGGAGAATCTCGATGACAGGATCGACAGAATCGTCCACACCGAGCGCGCCGAGCAGCGCGCCCCCGCTGGCCCTGGTCACGGGCGCCAGCCGCGGTATCGGCCGCGCCATCGCCATCGAGCTTGCCGCCCACGGCATGCACGTGGCGGTGAACTACAAGAGCAACGAGGCGGCTGCGCGAGAGACGCTGGCCACCATCGAGAAAGCCGGCGGTCGCGCCGAACTGTCCCCGTTCGATGTAACCGATGAAGGCGCGGTCACCGCGGCGCTGGGCGGCTTGTTTGCACGCCACGAAAGCATCGCCGTGCTGGTGAACAACGCAGGC
>Ga0302321_100002166_pt1 | contig 16857 bp, 13 predicted proteins | sample Fen_T0_1_FD_202505 | JGI IMG/M metagenome (GOLD analysis project Ga0302321, IMG submission 202505) | Peat permafrost microbial communities from Stordalen Mire near Abisko, Sweden - Fen_T0_1 | ecosystem: Environmental > Terrestrial > Soil > Wetlands > Permafrost | place: Sweden: Abisko...
GCTGGCGGCCAGTGTCTGCATGGTCTTGGTCAGGCCCCTGGCCCAGAGGTCCGGCCGGTCGGACGCGCTCACCTGCTGACCGCCGACCATGAGCTGGTAGACCCGCGAGGTGGACACCACCACGAGCCCCGGCTTCTCGCTGGCGATCCGGCTGAGCACCTGCTGGCGCCACTGGTCGCACTCGGTGTAGGTCCGGTCGACCTGGCTGTTGTAGACCGTCAGCGAGGCCGGCGTGCAGGCGGACTTGGTCATGGGCTCGAGCCGCCAGTTGTGCTGGGTGGCCAGCCGCTGGAGCGCCGGGAACCACTGGGCGGCGTGCGAGTCGCCGAACAGGACCACGGTGATCGGGCTCGACGTGGCGCCGAACGCGCATCTGGGCAGCTGCGACGTGAGAACGTCGAGGTGGCAGCCGTTCGAGTAGATCACCGGCAGGTCGGTGGCCGCATTCGCGAGGCTCGGGGCGAGGTCCGCCGGCACGGCGCCGCCCGGCGGCGGGCCGAGCGTCGGCGCGGGGCTGGGGCTGGGCGTGTCGGTCGGGGCGACCGACGGGGACGCGGTGACCCCGGGCCGGGGCGTCGTGGCGGGCTTGGCCGTCGTGGTCGGCCTGGGCGATGCGGTGGCGGCGCCCGACGCGGACGGCAGCGGGACGTCGGTGGTGGACCCGCCGGCGTCAGGGCCGGTCGCGTTGAGCTTGGACACGGCATAGACGTTCGCCGACACGGACACCAGCGCCACGCAGAGCGAGAGGGCGCCCGCCATTGCGAGGCCCCGGCGCGATGCGAGCCCGACGAACCTGCCGTGCCGGATGGGGTCCTCGACGAAGCGCTGGCTCAGCGCCGCCACGCCGACCGAGGCCAGCGCGAGCAGCAGGCGCACATCGAGCGGCAGCTCCTCGCCGACGAACGCGGCCGGCAGCACCAGGATGGGCCAGTGCCAGAGGTACAGCGAGTAGGAGATGCGCCCGAGATAGCGCATCGGCGAGAGCGAGAGGAGCGTGGCGGGCAGCAGGTACCGCGGCAGCCCGCGCCCGGCGGGCGTCGCTGGAGCGGCGTCGGGCGTCCAGCTCGGGGCGGCGTTGCGCCGATCGCGGATGTTGCCGCCTGTGGCACGGAGGCTGGCCTGCGGGACGGCGTGCCCGGGGGCGGGCGCGGGCACGAGCGCCGGCTTGGCCTTGGGCGTGAGTCCTGACGCGATGACCAGCGCGGAGCCGATGGTGGGCAGCAGGACCGCGACGCCCGGGAACTGGGTGCCGTCGTTGAGGACGAACCCGGCCGCCACGATCATCACCACACCCGCCCAGCCCAGCCACGGCGCGACGCGCCGAGGGACCATCGTGGCGGCGAGCGGCAGGGAGAGCAGGCCCCCGAGCGCCAGCTCCCACGCCCGCGCCGGCAGCGAGAAGAACGCCCACGGCTGCGCGACGCCCGTGAGCCAGACCGAGAAGACCAGCGAGGCGGCGAAGACCACCGCGAGGGTCGCCCCGACGCGGTGCAGGCCGATGTCGCGGCGGCCCGCCCGGAACGCCAGGCCGGCCACGAGCGCCAGCAGCGCGGGCCAGAAGAGGTAGAACTGCTCCTCCACGCCCAGCGACCAGAAGTGCAGGATGGGCGAGGGCGGGAGCGCCGACCCGAGGTAGTCGGTGGCCTGCAGGGCGAACCGCATGTTGGACACGTAGAGGCCCGCGGCGATGGTGTCGCCGGCCACGTCGGGCATGCGCACCGGCGGGACGAGGAACGCGGCCGCGATCACCGTCACGATCAGCGTGAGCGCGGAGGCGGGCAGCAGGCGCCGCGCTCGCCGGGCGTAGAACGCGGCGAAGTCCACGCGGCCGGTCGAGCTGAGCTCGCGGATGAGCAGGCCTGTGATGAGGAACCCGGACAGGACGAAGAACACGTCCACGCCCACGTAGCCGCCGGTCACCAGCGGGACGCGGGCGTGGTACAGCAGGACGAGGACCACGGCGACCGCCCGCAGACCCTCGAGGTCCGGGCGGAACCTTGACTTCTCGCTCCCGCTCATCCGATCAGGCCGAGCTCCGCCAGGCGCGGTCGCATCCGGGCCGCCGCCCGCGACCGATGGGAGATGGCGTGCTTCTCCGCCGCGGACCACTGGCCCAGCGTGCGGCCGCCGGGCGCCTCCTGGGCCGGCTCGAAGATGGGGTCGTAGCCAAAGCCGCCGGCGCCCCGCGGCCCCTCGGCGATGCGCCCGCGACAGGTCCCGCGACGGACGTCGATCCGCAGCGCGCCCCGCGCCCCCGCCTCGCCGGGCAGCGCGAGGGCCAGCACGCAGACGTACCGGCCGCCGCGACGCTCGGGCGGGAGGCCCGCGAGATCGCAGAGCAGCTTCTCATTGTTCTGCTCGTCGGTGGCGTCGGGGCCCGCGAATCGCCGCGTGCGCACGCCGGGCGCGCCACCGAGCGCGTCCACCTCGAGCCCGGAGTCGTCGGCGAGGGTGGGCAGACCCGAGCGGCGCGCGTAGTAGCGGGCCTTGATCCGGGCGTTGGTCTCGAACGTCTCGCCGGTCTCGTCGGGCTCGCCGTCGATCCCGAGGTCGTCGGGCGAGAGCAGCGCGATGTCCGCGGGCAGGGCCAGCAGCTCGCCGAGCTCGCGCAGCTTGTGGCGCGACCTCGTGGCGACGAGCAGGCGGCGCGGCGCCGCGGTGGATCCCACTAGCGGCGCACCGCCGCGAGGGCCGCCGCCTGCGCCTCGAACAGCTGCGCGAGTCCGGCACCGGCGAGGTCGAGCAGCGCGTCGAGGCCCGCCCGGTCGAAGGGCTTGCCCTCCGCGGTGCCCTGGAGCTCGACGTAGTGCCCGGCGTCGGTGCCCACCACGTTGAAGTCCACCTCGGCGCGGGAGTCCTCGGAGTAGTCGAGGTCCAGCATCCGCACGCCGTCGATGATGCCCACGCTCACCGCCGCCACGCGCCCGGTGAGGTGGCGGTCCATGCCGTAGGTGATGAGTGCGGCCGCGAGCGCCACGTAGCCGCCAGTGATGGACGCGGTCCGGGTCCCGCCGTCGGCGACGATGACGTCACAGTCGACCGTGACCGTGCGCTCGCCGAGATGCGCCAGGTCCACGACGCCGCGGAGCGATCGCCCCACGAGCCGCTGGATCTCGTGCGTCCGACCGCCGACCTTGCCCTTGGCGCTCTCGCGCTCGGAGCGCTCGGCCGTCGCGCGGGGGAGCATCTCGTAGGTTCCCGTCACCCAGCCCGTGCCCTTGCCGCGGAGGTGCGGCGGGACGCGGTCCTCGATGGTGGCAGCGCAGAGCACCTGGGTGTCGCCGAAGCGGATCAGGCACGATCCCTCGGCCCACTTCTGCACGCCGAGCGTGATCTCGACGTGGCGCAGGTCCGCGGGCGCACGCCCGTCGGCGCGACTCCCGTTGCGGGGGGCGGGGGAGGCGGGGGGCCGGTTTCCGATGCTCATGCGGTTGTCTCCCGGCGCTCGTCCGCCTTTGCGGCGTCCCACAGCGCGTCCAGCTGCTCAAAGGTCATGTCGCGGAGCGCGGTGCCCTGTGCGGCCGCCGCCTGCTCCACGTGGCGGAAGCGCCGCCGGAACTTGTCGTTGGCGCCGCGGAGCGCGGCCTCCACCTCGATGCCGGTCTTGCGGCCGACGTTGACGAGCACGAACAGCAGATCGCCCAGCTCCTCGGTGCGGTGATCGTGGCCCTCGGCCTCGACGAGCTCGACGACCTCCTCGTGCACCTTGTCGAGCACCCCGTCGATTGACGGCCAGTCGTAACCGAGGTTCGAGGCGCGCTCCTGCATCTCCTGGCTGGCGGCGAGGGCCGGCAGCGAGCGCGAGATGCCGTCGAGGGCGCTCTTGGTCTGCCCCTCGCCGGCGGCGGCGCGCTCGCCCTGCTTGATCTTCTCCCACTGGCGGTTCACGTCCGACGCGGTCTTCGCCTCGGCCTCGCCGAAGACGTGCGGGTGGCGCCGGACGATCTTGGTGGCCAGCGCCTGCCAGACGTCGGTGAGGTCGAACACGCCCTCCTCGGCGGCGAGCTGCGCGTGCAGCACGATCTGGAGGAGCAGGTCGCCGAGCTCGCCCGCCAGCTCGGGCGTGGCCCCGCCCTCGAGCGCGTCGTAGACCTCGTACGCCTCCTCGAGGAGGTGGTTGCGCAGTGACTCGTGCGTCTGCTCGCGGTCCCAAGGGCAGCCGTCGGGAAGACGCAGCCGGTTGGAGATCCACGGCATGCCCCACGGCGATGCCGCGTCCTGCACCGGGGCGACGGGGCCCAGGTAGAGCGCCCCGGCGAGGTCGTCGTCGGTCAGCGCGCCCACCGTCGTTCCGTCGGGACGCCCGAACCGACCCACCGGGTGATCGGCCGGGTACAGCCGCTGCAGCAGGACGACCGGGTGGGCGCCGCGCGGTCCATGGCGCCCGGGGAGCGGTGAGACCGGGTCGGGCGCAGCAGCGTCAGCCCCCGGGCCGCCGGTCCGAAGACGAGCCGCGGGCAGGATCAGCAGGGGCAGCGTCGGCTCCACGGGGACGGCCACCAGGCGCTCGGCGGCGACCACGGCAAGGCCGCCGACCGGGTCCAGACCCCAGCGGAGCCGGGCCTCGGCCAGCAGCGCGTCGAGCATTGGTGTGGGCCGTCTCCCGCGTCAGCTGCCGGTGGCGGAGGCTGGGACGAGGGCCGGGTCCTGCCAGATGACGTACTTCGCCCGCTGGGGCGTGTACCAGGAGTTGAAGGCGTTGGTCTTGATCGAGTCGGCCTGGGCGCCGTCCGGCGCGCGGGTCTCCTCGGACGCCACGAAGAAGATGTACGTGCCGTCCTGGTCGACTTGCGTCACGGCGCTGACCTTGCCGACCGGGGCCGCGAAGATCGCGGTCGCCAGCTGGTCGGTCACCTGGTAGGTGTGCGCCCCGATCCAGCCCATCGAGCCGCCCTTGGCCGCCTCGGGATCGTCGGAGTTGTCGCGGGCGAGCGTCTTGAACACGTCGAGGCTCGTGGCCTGTGCGACGAGCTTGTTCGCCCACTCGAGGTCCGTCGGGCCGTGCATGACCTGGATGACGTGCCAGCCGTACTGCGACTTGATGGGCGCGAGCAGCTGGCCGGGCTGGAGCCCGCCCGCGAAGATCGCCGCCGCGAAGCTCGTGTCGATGCTGTCGTCCTTGGAGAAGTAGGGCAGCTTGCCGCCGGTGGTGCTGGCGCTCGACTCGTCGCTCTGGGCGCGCGCGAGCGCGTCGAACTGCGTCGGGTCAGCCTTGAGCTTGGCGTACGCGGCGTCGGCCTTGGCCTTGGCCGTGTCCCACGCAGGATCGGTGGCCGCAAGCGTGGACGCCTTGTTGGGGTCGTTGTTGGGCGAGTAGAGGATGTGCCGCACGCGGATCGCGGAGGTCCCGGTCTCGCTTGCGCTGTACCCCATGAAGATGCGGTACACGTCGCGCTGCGGCGCCGGCAGCATTGCCTGGGCGACGACCCAGTCGTGGAGCTTGGTGTTGGCCGCGGCGTACTTGAACGACCAGTCGAGGTCGGCCTGCGAGACGCCGGCCGTCTGCGCCGAGCTGGCGAAGTTGGGGTCGGTCTGCGGGGCGATGGTGTCGGTGTACTTGCCGATGTAGCAGGTGCCGTCCGTGCCCACGATGACCGAGGTCGGCGTGTTGGGCTGCGCGGCGAAGATCGCGTTGACGAACGCGGTGTCGAGCGAGGAGTTCTTGTCGATGAACCCCACGTCACCGCCCTGCGGCGCGGTCGCCGTGTCGGTGGAGAACGACTTGGCGATCGCTGCCCAGTCGCCGCCCCCCTTGAGCGCCTGCATCGCCTGGTCGGCGTGCGCCTTGGCGGCGGCCTTCTCGGCGTCGGTGGCGGTGGTCTCGCCGCTGGCGAGCGTCGGCGCCGAGACGATCATCCAGAGGTGCCGCAGCTCGGTCTGGGTGGCGGCCTCGGTCTGCTTGCTCGCGATGTCTGCGGGGGTGACCGCCTGCCCGTTCTGCTGGGCGAGGTCGAGCATGACCGTCCCGTCGGTCAGCTGGTTGACCGAGAGGCTCACCACCTGGGTGGTCTCGGACGAGAGCGTCTGGATGCGCGCGTTCGCGTCGGTCGCCCAGAGCTGGCCCGACGAGAGCAGCGTGCGGGTGCGCTTGCTCTGGTAGTCGATGAGGAAGGAGTTGACCTTCGCCTGGCGCGCGACATCGTCCTGGTTGAGGGTGATGTCGTTCACTTTGACGGCCGGGGCGAGGTGGCCGCTGTACCAGCCCACCGCACCGGCGATGACGAGCGTCAGGAGGGCCGCGACGATGGCCAGGCCGAAGCCCAGGTTCATGAGCATGTTGCGGCGGGTGGGGTCGTCCCAGATGCGGGTGCGACTTGAACCCTGCCGGGGGCGGGAGGTCATGGTGTGTGGAGATCCTCGTGTTGATGGTCGTGGCGCGTCGGACTAGCCCGTCACCACACAGCGCGGACGCCGCGCGATGGTACCGCGTGCGCGCGTGGTCGTGCCGCGGCGCGTCCACTTGTGCGTACGACGGCAGGTCGAGGACGGATCGCACGGACCATGGCGCCACCCCGGGCGGTGGTCGGCCCACGCTGCAGGGCGATCCTCGCGGTAGGCTTCCCGGATCGGCAGACGTCAGGAGCACCGCAGCGTGACCGTTGACCATCCGGACGGGCAGACCCTCCCAGGGGCTGTTTCGCCTGCGGACGACGGCGAGACCGTGAGCGCCGGGTCGGAGGCGCTGCGGCACGCTGTCGAGCGGGAGCTGGCGACCGCGCGGCGGACGGCGCTGGAGTCGCGGCGTGAGAGTGGGCGGCTCCGAGCGCGGATCGAGCGCCAACAGGAGGACCTGCGGTCGGCCCGCACGTCGCTGCAGCGGCTCCGGTCGCGGACGGAGGTGCGCGGCGGGGAATGGCTCCGACGCCTGCTCGTGCGCCGCTCACGACCCGCGGCCACCGGTCCGGACGTCGCGGCCGTGAGCCCCGCCATCGCCCCGCAGCGGGGCGCCGATCTGATCGCCGCAGCGACGGGCGCGGACCCGGCGATCGCCGCGGCGGTCGAGGGGGTCGCCGCCAAGGCTGACCCGACGAGGTTCGTCGACGCGTGGGCGCCGCGCATCTACCGCTCAACACTGCTGGACCTGCTGGCCGGCGGTCGGGCGTGGCGTGCCGAGCCGCTGCGCATCCGGCTGGTCGCAGGACCTGGTCGACGCAGCCCCGACCTCGCGGCGCTCGCGGCCGGTCTCGGGTGGATCGTCGTGGATGAGCGGGCGGACGTCGAGATCGCCGCCGACCCGACCGCAACGCCCGAGTCGCTCGACCCGAGCCCCGTCCGCGTGGCGTGGGCGGTGGGCGAGGTCGAGGGATGGCTCGCGTGCCCCTGGCTCCCCGACGCCGACGTCGTCGTCGCGGGTGACGCCGCAGGCGCGGCGGCCATCGCGCAGCTGCTCGGCGCTGAGCCCCTCAGCGCGGTCGGGGCCGCCGATGCCGCAGCGCTGGGAGCCGTCCTGCGTGACGGGCTCCTGGCGTGGGCGGAGCGACCGCACATCGGGATCCTGCTCGAGACGCCCGGCTGGGTCTCGGCGCTGGCCGGGGGCGACCTGCCGTTCGCGAGGGACCTCCAGCAGGCATTCGCCCGTCGTGGCCGCCCGGCGCGCGTCCGGCTCCGTCCGGCGTGGGCGCTGCCGGTCGCCGCGCGCGACGACGTCTCGATCCAGCTGGCGGGTCGAGAGCATGTCCCCGCTCGCGAGGGACAAATCACGGTGCTCTGGAGGATCAGCCATCCGGACGATGCCGACCCGGATCTCGAGCGCGACGTCGACCTCGCCTTCGCCGCCTCGCCCTCGTTCGCGGCATGGATGACGTCGCGGACGGGCCGGGAGGTCCGTCCCCTGCTCCAGGCGGCGGCCCCGGCACGGATGACCCCGGTCGGCGATGCGCCGGCCCACGAGCTCCTGTTCATGGCGAATGGCCGCTCCACGGGTCGCCCGATCATCGAGGACCTCCTCCCCACGGACCACGAGCTGGCGGTCTACGGCACCAACTGGAAGCCCGAGGCCCTCGAGGCGCGCCACCATCGGGGCGAGAACGTGACCGCACAACGCGTGGCGGCGTACTACGCGGCCGCCGACATCGTGCTCAACGACCACTGGGTCGACATGCGCCGCGAGGGCATGCTCTCGAACCGACTGTTCGACGCGTCGGCCGCCGGGGCCTTCATCATCTCCGACGATGTCGCGGGGATCGAAGAGGTGTTCGACGGCGGGGTGGCGGTCTACCGCGACGCGGCCGACCTGCGCCGCCTCGTGGACCACTACCTCGCGCACCCCGAGGAACGGCGGGCCATGGCGGCGAGGGCGCATGCGGCGGTCCTTCGCCAGCACACGTTCGACCACCGGGTCGAGGAGCTGCTGGCGGCGCTGGCCCCGCTTGAGGCGGGTCGTCCGCTGACTGCCGACGCACCGGGCTCGCCGCGCCCGAGCTGAGGGCGCGACGGCGACGCCGAGGCCGGTGGCTGGTGGCGTACCCTAAACGCCCATGACCGACCGAGCTCCTGCCAGCGGGTCGCTGGACTCCATCCGCGGCGCGCGAATCCTTGTCACTGGTGGGTCCGGCACGATCGGCTCGCGGCTGGTCGCCCGCCTCGTCGCCCTGGACGCCGGCGTTGTGCGCGTGTTCGGCCGCGACGAGACCAAGCAGTTCTACCAGCAGCTGCAGTACCGGGACCAGTCCCACGTCCGGTTCCTGGTGGGCGACATCCGTGATCGCGACCGCCTCGAGCGCGCGGCCGAGGACATCGACATCGTGTTCCACTGCGCGGCGCTCAAGCACGTGGGCTCGGGCGAGTACAACCCGTTCGAGGCCACGCAGACCAACGTGGTGGGCACGCAGAACGTCATCGACGCCTGTCTGCGGGCCGGCGTGGGCACGATGATCCTGACCTCGTCCGACAAGGCGGCCAACCCCACCTCGGTGATGGGCGCGAGCAAGCTCCTCGCCGAGAAGCTCGTCACGGCCGCGACCAACTACCGCGGGCACCACGCGACCACGTTCGCCAGCGTTCGCTTCGGGAATGTCCTGGGCTCGCGCGGGTCCGCCGTGGAGCTGTTCGCGGGCCAGATTGCAGCCGGCGGGCCGGTGACGGTCACGGATCCGGCGATGACGCGCTTCGTGATGAGCACCGACCGGGCGGTGGACCTCGCGCTCGAGGCGGCTCGGCTGGCGCGCGGCGGCGAGGTGTTCGTCTTCAAGATGCCCGTCGCGCGCCTCGGCGACCTGGTAGACGCCTCGATCCGCGTGTTCGCCCCCCGCACCGGGCGCCGGCCGGAGGACATCGAGCGGCGGTCCATCGCGCCGCGGCCGGGCGAGAAGCCGTACGAGGAGCTGATGACCGCCGAGGAGTCGCTCCGCGCCCGCGACGTGGGCGACATGTACGCCGTGCTGCCGGCCATCGACATCGCGGACCCGGTGCGCGACGCCTACGAGCAGGCCGAACCCGCCGCCGTGGGGGCGTACCGCTCCGACGGCGTCCCGCCGATGCGGGCCGACGAGGTGGAGGCGCTGCTCGCCGGGTCGCTCGACGAGGTCCCCGCGTGAGGGTCGTCGTCACAGGCGGCGCGGGCTTCATCGGCCGGTGGGTCGTCAAGGAGCTGCTCGACCGGGGCCATACGGTGCTGCCGGTCGACAACCTCGTCCAGGGGAGCACGGACAACCTCGCCGAGCTCGAGGGCCGCCCGAATCTCGAGCCCCTGCTGGTCGCGGACATCCGCGATCCCAACGGCCCGCGGCACTGGCTCGCGGGCGCCGACGCCGTGGCGCACCTCGCGGCGTCCATCTCGGTCCAGGACAGCATCGACGACCCGACGACCACGTTCGACAACGACGTCGTGGGGACGTTCAATGTGCTCGAGGCCGCCCGCAAGCACGGCGCGCGTGTCCTGTTCATGAGCACGTGCATGGTGTACGACCTCGCCACCGCGCCCGAGGGGATCAGCGAGACCCACCCGACCGTGCCGGCATCGCCGTACGCCGCCTCCAAGCTGGCCGGCGAGGCGCTGACGCTGAGCTACCACCACGCCTACGGCCTGCCGACGACCGTGATCCGGCCGTTCAACACGTACGGCCCGTTCCAGCGCTCCGTGGGCGAGGGTGGGGTGGTGGCCATCTTCACGCGCCGCTCCCTGCTGGGCGAGGAGCTCCGGATCTACGGCGACGGGACGCAGACGCGCGACCTCCTGTACGTGGAGGACTGCGCGCGGTTCGTCTGCGACGCGCTGGTGTCGGACGCCGTGAACGGCCGCGTCCTCAACGCCGGAACCGGGGCCGACGTCACGGTGAACGACCTGGCGGCCGCGATCGAGCCGGACGCCTCGAGCATCGTGCACGTGGCGCACATCCACCCGCAGAGCGAGATCGCGGTGCTGCGCTGCGACAGCCGTCTGGCGCGCGAGGTGCTGGGCTGGCGCGCCGAGGTCCCGCTGGCCGAGGGCCTGGCCCGGATGCGCGCCTGGATGGCCGACCGCATGGCCGATGGGCTGATGGTCCCGTGACCAGCTCGAGCGCCGGGCGCCTGGCGATCGAGGGCGGTGAGCCGGTCCGTCGGACGCTGCTTCCGTACGCCCGCCAGAGCATCACCGACGGGGACGTCGACGCGGTGGCGCAGGCGCTGCGGTCCGACTGGCTCACGACGGGGCCGCGCGTGCCCGAGTTCGAGCGCTCGCTGGCGGCGGCGACCGGCGCCCGGCATGCCATCGCGTTCAGCTCCGGCACCGCGGCCCTCCACGGCGCCGCGGTCGCGGCCGGGCTGGGGGCAGGCGACGAGGCGATCACGACGCCCATGACGTTCGTGGCGACCGCCAACTGCGTGCTCTACGCAGGCGCGGAGCCGCGGTTCGCCGACGTGGACCCGGGGTCGCTGCTCCTGCGGCCCGACGCCGTCGCCGCCGCGATGACGCCCCGGACCCGCGCGGTGCTGGCCGTCGACTACGCGGGCCAGCCGGCCGACTACCCGGCGCTCCGGGCCGTGGCGGACGCGGCGCCGGGGGGCCCGGCACTGCTGATCGCGGACGCGTCCCACTCGCTTGGCGCCACCCTCTGGGGGCAGCCGGTCGGGACCCTCGCGGACCTGAGCGTCCTGAGCCTGCACCCGGCCAAGATCCTCACAACCGGGGAGGGCGGCGCCGTGCTCACCGACCGCGACGACCTCGCGGACCGGCTCCGGCGCTTCCGCAATCACGGCATCGCCACCGAGCTCTCCGCGCGGCGCGACTGGACGTACGACATGGTCGAGCTCGGGTTCAACTACCGGCTCACCGACGTCGCGGCAGCCCTCGGCTCGAGCCAGCTGGAGCGGCTCGACGAGTTCGTCGCGGCTCGACGCCGACTTGCGGCCCGCTACCTCGAGCGGCTCGCCGGTCACGACCTGCTCGACGTGCCGGCGGTCCAGCCGGGAGCGGATCCGGCCTGGCACTTCATGTTCGTGCAGCTCCGGCTGGACCGGCTGCGCGCCGGGCGCGGCGAGGTGTTCGCCGCCCTGCGCGCCGAGGGGATCGGCGTGAACGTGCACTACATCCCGGTGCACCGGCACTCGTTCTACCGCGCGCGCTACCCGGACGTCTCCATGCCGGTCGCCGAAGCCGCCTATGAGCGCCTTCTGACGCTGCCGCTGTTCGCCTCCATGACCGACGCCGACCTCGACGACGTGGTGGCGGCCCTGGACAAGGTCACCGGCGCGTACGCCGCCTAAACCCGCGAAGCCTGAGCCGGGCCCTGACCATCTTCACCCGGCCGCGTCAGGATCCGCGGCCGTCCTCGGGCTCGATGAGGTCCCAGGCAAGCGGCGTCCCGCGGGAGATGGCGACGGCGGCCCGCCGCCCGAGCACACGCTCGTACTCGCGCGGGTGAAGCCCCGCGGCCGGCCGGATCGAGCGCACGTTGACCGACGTGAGCACCTCGCCCGCCCCGACGTCCTCGACCGCGAACAGCGACCGCCGGAACCGGCGGCTCTCCGCCTCCTGGGCCGTGGGACCGATGGCCCCACCGGCGAGGGCGAGCTCCGTTGTTCGGATCGCGTCGACCATCGCCGCGAACTCGGCGCCGTCGAGCGAGAACGCAGCGTCCGGCGTCGCCCGATCGTGCGACAAGGTGAGGTGCTTCTCGACGATGCACGCTCCCAAAGCCACGGCCGCCACCGGCGCGACGATGCCCGTGGTGTGATCCGACAGGCCGACGGGAAGGTCCCACCGCTCGGCCATCGCCTGGATCGTGCGGAGGCTCACCGCCTCGGGCGGGGACGGGTAGGCGCTCGTGCACTTGAGGAGGGCGATGGCGGTTGCGCCGACACCCCGGGCAGCGGCCACGGCCTCGTCGATCTCCTCTGCGGTGGCCATGCCCGTCGAGATGATCAGCGGCTTGCCGGTCGTGGCCATGCGCCGGATCAGCGGCAGGTCCACCATCTCGAACGAGGCGACCTTGTACGCCGGCACGTCCATCGCCTCGAGAAAGTCGACCGCCGTCTGGTCGAAGGGGCTGGAGAAGCAGTCCATCCCCAGCGACTCGGCCAGTGTCTTGATCCGGGGCTGCCAGTCCCAGGGCGTGAAGGCGGTGGCGTAGAGGTCGTAGAGGGTCGTGCCTTCCCACAGCGAGCCTGAGCCGGCCCGAAACGCGGGGGCGTCGCTGCGAATGGTGATCGTGTCGGGCGTGTAGGTCTGGAGCTTGAGCGCGTCCGCCCCGGCCGCGTGGGCCACGTGGACCAGCTCTATGGCCACCGACTCGTCGTGGCCGTGGTTGGCCGACATCTCGGCGATCACGTAGACGGGGCGCCCTGGCCCGATCTCCCGGCCGTTGATCGAGAACGGGGCAGTCATGCGCCGGCCCCCCTACCCGTCTCAGACCCTCCGGCAGCGCTTGTCGGTCGCAGCAGGACGGTCGATGTGCCGTCCAACGCCACCTCACCGCTCGCCTCGAGCTCGACCCAGGACCGCAGCGAGATCACCGGCTTGTCGTCTCGGACCGTTGTGACCTCCACGCAGGCGCGAATCCTGTCGCCCACGAGGACCGGCCGGCGGAACCTCAGGTCCTGGCCCAGCAGGATCGTGCCGGGGCCGGGCAGCTGCGTCCCGAGCAGGCGGCTGATGAGCGACGTCAGGAGGACTCCGTGCACCACCTCGCGGTCGAATCCGGCAGCCCTCGCGGCGCCGGCGTCCGTGTGGATGGGATTGTGGTCACCGCTGAGGCGGGCGAAGTCGGCGACGTCCGCTGCCGTGAAGACGTGGTCGACAACAGCCCGGTCGCCCGGCTTCGGCGTCTCAGTCATCGTTCGCCCACCTCCCGGTCTCCCAGTCCGCGCGGAGGAGGCTGAGCGCGACGACATCGATCCGCTCGCCGCCCTTCACCACGTGCTGCCGGAGAACACCGTCCACGTGGAACCCGTACCGCTCGTGCATCCGCACCACGCTCTCATTTGTCGCCAGCACCTCGCATCGCAGGACGTCGAGGCCGCGGTCCACGAAGGCGTACCGCATCATGAACCGCTCTGCGGACGCGCCCACCCCGCGGCCGCGCACGGCCGGGTCCGCCAAGTAGAAGGCCCAATAGGCGCGCCGGTGATCCTCGGAGATGTCGTACAGGTTGAGGAGCCCGACCGGCGTCCCGTCGAGCACGATGATCCAGTAGCGCCGACCGGGATCGGTCATCGCCCCGCCGAACCAGCGCGCGTGCTCGGCGGCCTCAATCCAGTGGTCCGTGTACATGTAGGCGGCGACCTCGGGCAGGTTCCGCCATTCATGGAGCCGGACGAGGTCACCCAGCTCCAGGTCCCGGAAGGTTACGCCGACGGTGGCGTCAGGCATCGGTCGTCTCCCAGCTCCGGCGATTGCATGGGTTCATGGTCGCATCTCGCGCACGTCGCCGATCGCCGCCACCACGCGCTCGACGCCGCGGCCGTCAGTGATGGCCGCGGCCGCGGTCGACATGCGGCGCACGCGATCGGGGTCCGCTCGCAGCGCAGCCAGCGCCGCCGCCACGTCCGCAGCCTCGACGTCCGCCTGCCAGCCCAGCGAGAGGGCGGCGCCATGCCCCGCGAGCTGCTCGGACGCGGCGACCTGGTTGTCGGCCAGCGTGATGAGGACCGTCGGGAGTCCGAGTGCGCACCGCTCCCAGCTCGCCGAGCCCGGGGCGCCCACGGCCACGTCGGCGCGGGCCATGAGGTCCGCCATGCCGTCCGTGTCCACGTGGAGCTCCACGTCGCTGCGACCTGCGGCCCACGCCCGAAGGCCGTTCAGGTGCGGGTAGGCGGCGCCCACGACCACGTCGGCCGCGAGCCCGGCAGCGACCACCCCCTCTGCCGCGCGCCGCGTCACGTCGCCAGCGTCACCGCCGCTCAGGAACACGATGGCGCGCTCGATGCGCCCGTCCCGTGCCGGCAGGGCCGCGCGCGCGATCGCGAACTCCGGGCGTAGGAGCGCATAGGCCGCCCCGATGAGGAGCCGCGTGCGCGGGCTGACGAGGGTGCGGTAGCGATCCGCCTCGGCACCGAGGTTCTGGTTGAGCAGCACGTCCACCGGCAGTGGCCGGTCGGCCAGGTCGTCGATGGCCATCTGGAGCGGCGCCCAGGCCCGGGCCCGGCCCAGCCACGAGTCGTCAATGGCGTAGCCGTCGACCACCAGCAGGTCCGGCTGGGATGCAAGCTGCTCCCCCATGCTGTCGGGCTCGGCGTCGAGGCGCATGGCCGTCGGGAGGTCGAGCACCGCGATCCCGACCGCCTCGCACGATCGACGGAGCCCGTCCGGCAGCTGTCTCGTGGCGAGCGTGGCGCGCCAGCCTGAGCGGACCAGCGCGGCGGCGAGGGTCCGGCAGCGCGACACGTGCCCGATGCCGATCTCGGCCGATGCGTCGGCGCGGAGCACGACGGACGGGCTCGAGACGCCCGACGTCATCCCGGGACCGTCTTCTGGGCCACGTTCCGGTTGAGCGTGCCCCAGTCGGGGTTCGCCTCGACGGCCGCCAGTGCCACTTGCCAGCCGAAGTCGGGCTGGCCGACCGTCTCGTAGATCCGACGCACGAGCTCGTAGTCCTCGGCGGTGTCAACACACCAGCGGTGCTCGGACAGATCGCGGTCGCCGGGCACGCGGAGCAGGCGGAACAGCTCGGGGTGGCGGTAGATGAACGGCGTCGCATGCTCGCGCCACGCCGGGTCCCCGTCCTCGCGCCAGGCCCATTCGAGCGCCGGCATGGCGACAACCTCGACATCGAGGCCGCGCGGCCAGACCAGCGGCGGGAGGCTGTCGCTCGCGTAGTCGACGTCCGCCGCCCGGAATGCGGCGAGGACGCCCGAGGCCACGACCGGGTCCAAGAGCGGGCAGTCCGAGGTCACGCGGATCACCGTGTCGGCGTGATGCGCGCGGGCCGCCTGGACGTAGCGGTCGAGGAGGTCCTGCTCGCTGCCCCGCTCGACCGGCCAGCCTTCCGCACGGCACAGGGTTTCGATGGCGTCGTCGCCGGGGGCGGTGGTGGTGGCCACGACCACCTCGTCAACGCCGGCGATCCCGCGGGCGCGACTGACCACGTGCGCCAGAACGGGCCGGCCGAGCAGCGGCAGCAGCACCTTGCCCGGCAGCCGCGTGCTCCCCGTTCGCGCCTGGATGACGACGACCGTGCGGGTCACGCCGCGTCCCACCGACCAAGCTCGCGCGCGGTCCGCTCCAGCCAGGGCGTCACGTCGGCGAGCGCGTCGGCCCAGGATCCCGGGAGCGCCAGCGGGGGCGAACCGCCGCCACCGTCTGCGGGCGACGGCGCGGCCTCGGCGTCGGCGATGGCGCGGGCGAGGGCATCGGCGAGAGCCCCGGGCTCCGGGGCGGCGGCCCGCAGCATCGGCGAGAGCGCCCCGAGGGCGTCCGCGGTCTTCGGCCCGAACTCGTTGGTCACCACGAGCCGTCCGCACGCCGCCATCTCGAGCGCGGGATAGCCGGTGTGCGGGGAGAGCATGAGCGCCAGCAGGACGTCGGAGGTCCGCAGCTCCTCGGCGTACGCCTCGTAGGCCAGCCACGGCGCTTGCGCGAGCCGAACGCCGGGAGCGAGGGCCAGCTCCTCGAAGGTCGCGCCGATCGCCACGACCTCCCAGCGGTCGGGGGGCAGCAGACCGGCCGCGGCGACGTCGCGGAGCGCCCGGAGGCCCAGCTCGAAGAGGTTCCGCTCGTTGCGGGGCCTGGCGTAGAACAGCAGGCGCCGTCGCTCCCCGACCCTGGGCTGCGGATGGAAGAGGGAGCGGTCCACCGCCGGCTCGAACGCGATGGCCCGGTCGACCGCGCCGGGCCGACCGAACTGCCCGATGCGCTGGCCCATCAGGTAGTCGAGCAGGAAGTGCTCGTTGACGACGGCCCGATGCGGGAAGCCGTAGGTGGCCGCCGCCATCGCGTGCTTGGCCGACCAGGGGTAGAACCCGGGCTCGAAGTCCTGGATCAGGTAGATGAACGCGTCGCCGACGATCCGCTCGAGTGCCGCCCGGGCCACGTGCGCCGTCGGCCACCACGTCGCCATCAGGACGTCGCGCGGGCCAATCCGCAGGGCGCCGCCGCTCTCGCCGGCGCCGTGAAAGGACACCCTGTCCGGGGGGAGCGCCGTCTCGGCGAGCTGCTCTGCGTGCCGGCGCAGGGCTTCGGCGTCAGCGTCCGTTGGCCCCGCCACGCTGACGAAGCGAAGCCCGACACCCCGCGCGGCAAGGCGGCCAGCGACATTGAGGATCGTGTTCGGGCCGCCCGTCATCCGGGCGAGCGCGAGGTGCGGCATCAGGACGGTGAGACGGGGGTCGGCACCCCACTCGGGCACGAGCTCGATGTCCGGGACGCGGACCAGCACCGGCGTGGCGAGGTCCCGATACGCCGACACGTCGACCGCGGGCCGCCCGGCTGCGACGGGTATC
>Ga0302321_100002168_pt1 | contig 16853 bp, 11 predicted proteins | sample Fen_T0_1_FD_202505 | JGI IMG/M metagenome (GOLD analysis project Ga0302321, IMG submission 202505) | Peat permafrost microbial communities from Stordalen Mire near Abisko, Sweden - Fen_T0_1 | ecosystem: Environmental > Terrestrial > Soil > Wetlands > Permafrost | place: Sweden: Abisko...
CGACATCGTTGCCGGTGTCGAGGGTCTCGAGACCGTGTTCGATCGCCCAGCCGATCGTCGTGAGCTTCAGGGCGCGGGCGATGCCCCGGCCCCGGGACGCGCGGCGGACCGCGGTCATGTCGTGCCGCGCGGCGGTCTCCGAGCCCGGGACCATCGACAGTGCGGCATAGCCGACGACCGACCCGTCGGCCTCGTCGGTGGCGATGGCGAAGGCGTCGGCGGGGATCTCCGCGCGATCGACGTCGCGGGCGCGGAACTCGGCGAGGTCGCCGACGTCCATCGGCCGGTCGCCGCCCGGGATGTCCTCGAACGCCTCCAGGGCGACCGCGTGGACGCCCGGCACGAGGTTCGGAGCGGCGGCGAAGGTCGTGAGGGCGATGCCGTCGGGCACCGTGACGGCCGGGACGGCCAGCCCGCGCAGGTCGAGCCGAACGGCCTTGGCCCGGTCGTACTCGGTGAAGCCGCGATGCGCCAGGAACGCGATGCCCTCGGGCCGGGCCTCGTTCGCCGGGATGTGGAGGTGTGTCTTGCCGGCAGCCCGGGCGTGCGCCGCCGTCTCGATGAGCAGGGCGCTCCCGATCCCGCTCCGGCGTGCGTCGGACGCCACCTGGACCGTGGCCCAGTACGCATCGAAGTCGGGGGCGTACATGTAGATCCGGCCGACGGTGGCGAGGCCGACCAGCCGGCCGTGACGCTCCGCGACCCAGCGCGCGCCGCCGGGGTAGGTGACATCCGCCCAGCGCATGGCCTCGACAGAGGTCGGCTCCTCGGGCGAGACGGTGTTGGCGAATGCGGCGACGTCGGCCAGCTCCGCGTCCGTCTCGCGGGCAAGCCGGATGGTCAGGGTCACCCGGCGTCCCGGAGCGGCTCGGCGATCTCGCGGGCGGCAGCATCGACCGCCGCGGGACCGGCGTCGGGCGGGATGCCGACGATGACGTGGGTGGCACCGTCCCGGCGTGCCTGGCGCGCACCCGCCAGCGCGGCCCGGCGATGCTCCGCGGTCCGTCCGGCCGGGACCTGGGCGACCAGCGCGAACCCGGCCGGGTCGCGGCCGATCGCCGCCATCGCCTCCCGGAGCGCGTCGATCCGGCCGGCGAAGTAGGTCATGTCGGTCGCGGACTTGTCGGGGAGCACGGCCGGCAGCAGCCACCCGTCGGCCAGCTCGGCGGCGAGCGCGATCCCCCGTCGTTTCTGACCACCGAGCCAGATGGGCGGACCGCCGGCGCGGACAGGCGGTGGGTCGTTCGTGGCGCCCGTCAGCGGGTAGAACGGGTCGGGCCGGGTGACCCCGGCGTCGGTCGCGGCGGACTCGGAGAACAGCGCCCGGACCGTGCGCACGGCGGATTCGAACCGGTCGAATCGTTCCGGCATCGGCGGGAACGCGATGCCGAATGGCGTGTGTTCCGGCTCGAACCAGCCGGCGCCGAGGCCGAGGATGAACCGACCTCCCGTGACGTGGTCCAGGACGGTGGCGGCCTTGGCGGTCACGGTCGGGTGCCGGAACGTCGCGGACAGGACGGCGTGGCCGAGCCAGCGCCCGGGGACATGGTGGGCCAGGGCCGCCATCGCGGTGATCGCCTCCCAGCTGGCGCCGGCACGGTCGGCGCCGATGTCGGTGAGGTGGTCGTTCATCCAGACGGACTCGAAGGCCGGCTGCTCGCCGATCCGGGCCCAGACCGACTCGAGGGTCGGCCAGTCGACGCCCTGTGGGGAGGTCTTGATCCCGATGTGGAGCGGTGCGGTCACGTCCGGCTCACCGCTGGCGCAGGTTCGCCGTCATCCGCGGCCCGGTCGTCACCGCACCGTTCGAGGCCGAGCCGACGAGCGCCGCGTACTTGGCGAGGACGCCGACGGTGTAGTTGGGCTCGGGCGGGGTCCAGCCGTGGAGCCGCCGTTCGATCTCCTCCGCGGATACCTCGAGGTCGAGCGCCTTCCGGTCGACATCGATGACGATCGTGTCGCCCTCGTGGACGATGGCGATCGGACCGCCCAGCGCCGCCTCGGGGGCGATGTGGCCGATCATCAGTCCATGCGTGCCGCCGGAGAACCGGCCGTCGGTGATGAGCGCCACGGAGTCGCCCAGTCCTTCGCCGACCAGTGCGCCGGTGACGCTGAGCATCTCCTGCATCCCGGGTCCGCCGACCGGGCCCTCGTAGCGGATGACCACCACGTCGCCGGCCTTGATCTGGCGATCCCGGACCGCCGCGTAACAGGCCGTCTCGGAATCGAAGACGCGCGCCGGCCCGCGATGCAGCTTCCGCTCGTGGCCGGCCAGCTTCACGACGCAACCGTCCGGGGCGAGGCTGCCATGGAGGATGGCCAGGCCGCCGGTCGCCTTGAGCGGCGCCTCGATCGAGCGGACGACCGTCTGGCCCTCGGCCTGGACGGCGGCGGCCGCGATCTCGGCGATCGTCCGGCCGTCGACGGTCGGCGCGTCGCCGTGGAGGAGTCCCGGGCGCTTGAGCAGCTCGGCCATGACCAGGCCGATGCCGCCTGCGTCGTACAGATCGGAGGCCGTGAATTTCCCACCCGGCTGGAGGTCGGCGACGATCGGCGTGCGATCCGCGATCGCCCCGAATTCGTCGATGCCGAGCGCGATGCCGTACTCGTGGGCGATCGCCAGGAGGTGCAGCACGCCGTTCGTCGAGCCGCCGGTGGCAGCCACCGACGCGATCGCGTTCTCGAGCGAGTGGCGGGTCACGAAGTGGCTGGGTCGCAGGTCGCGGCGGACGAGATCCATCACGAGTTCGCCGGACCGGTACGCCGCCGCGTCCTTCGCCTCGTCCTCCGCGGGGATGCCATTTAGGCCTGCGGGCGACAGCCCCAGGAACTCCAGGGCGCCCGACATCGTGTTGGCCGTGAACTGGCCGCCGCACGCGCCCGGGCCCGGGCACGACAGGCTTTCCACCTCGTACAGCTCATCGAGGGTCATCTTGCCGGCGCGGTACGCCCCGATCGCCTCGAAGATGGACACGACGGTCGCGTTGCGCTGGCCGCGCAGAGTGCCCGGGTAGATCGTCCCGCTGTAGAGGATCAGGCCCGGCACGTCCATCCGGCCGAGGGCCATCGCCGCGCCCGGCCCGGTCTTGTCGCAGCCGATGACACATACGACGCCGTCGAGCAGGTGGCCGCGGACGACGAGTTCGATCGAGTCCGCGACGACCTCGCGGCTGACCAGGCTGGCCTTCATCCCCTCGGTGCCCATCGACACGCCGTCGCTGACGCTGATCGTGTTGAACTCCATCGGGGTCCCGCCGGCGGCCCGGATCCCGGCCTTCACGTGCTCCGCGAGGCGCCGGTGGTTGTAGTTGCACGGCATCGTCTCGATCCAGGTCGTCCCGACCCCGATGAGCGGCTTGGCGAGGTCCTCGTCGGTGAAGCCGATCGCCTTGAGCATGCCGCGGGCGGCGGCGCGATCCGGACCGTCGGTCAGCGCGGCCGAGTGGCGCTTGGCTGGGTCGGAGGGCGTGGTGTACGGGTGGGGTGCGTCGGGCATCGAGGCGATCCTGGTGCGGGCTACCGGCAGCCGCAAGTGTAGGCGGGACGCCTCAGTGGAGGCACGTGCCCGTCCCGACCGGACTCGTCCGTCCGACGCCCGGGGCGACCGCGACGGCCACGGCGGTCGGCGACAGGGCGTACCCGACGGACTCGTTGGTCCGCGACTCGGCGAACACGACCCCGCCGACGGTGCCGTCCTGCAGGATGAGCGGACCGCCGCTGTCGCCGCGCTCGATGTCGGCGCGCAACTCCAGGATCTCGCGGCGGACCCGGTCCTGGCCGTAGATGTCGAGGCCGGTGGCCGGATAGCGCCCCGTCACGGCCGCCGGGACGATCTTGAGGGCGCCGCCGCCGGGGTAGCCGAGGCTCGCGCCGATGGCGCCGCGCGACGGGTCGGCCGTGGTGAATCGGAGGGCGGGCCGGTCAAGGCCGTCGACGCGGAGGAGGGCCACGTCGAGGCTGGGGTCGAACACGACCGGGATCGCGTCCCATGTCTGGCCGTCCGAGCTCGTGACCCGGATCCCGTCCGCGTTCGCGCCGGCGATCACGTGCGCGTTGGTCACCACGTAATCGGTGGCCACGACGAAGCCGGACCCGACCGACCCGACGTCGCAGGTACCGGCCGAGACCTTCAGGGTGCTCCGTTCGGCCGCGGCCGCGATCGCCCGGGTCTGCGTGTCGTCCGGTCGGTCGACCTCGGGTGCGGGCAGGGGTTCGAAGCCGACGAAGACGTCCGGCAGTCCCGAGGCGTTGAGCAGGCCGCCGAGCTCGCCCGCGACCTCGGTGACCGGCGGGAGGACCTTGGCCAGTGTCTGGACCGCGGTGGAGTCCTCCGCGATCTCGGCCAAACGCGGGATCGGGCCGATGGCCACGAGGCTGCCCATCAGCCAGATGATCAGGATCGCCTGGGCCACCCCGACGATCGACCCGCCCACCCGGTCCGCGGCGCTCAGGACGCCCGTGCCGAGCGCCATGGCCATCCGCCGGCCGAGGGCCGAACCGATCGACTCGCCGATGGCGACGGCGAACAGCAGCCCGGCCATCACGATGAGCGGGCGCAGCGCCGGCTCCACGTCGCGCAGCCAGTCGGCGAACCAGGGGAGGGACAGGACCGCCACCGCGCCGCCGATGAGGGCGCCTATGAGGCCGCCGATCTGCGGCAGGGCCCCGGACCGGAATCCGAGGATGACCGCGACGACGATCAGGGCGATGGCGACCAGGTCAAGGAGGTTCACGCCACGATCGCCAGGGGCCGGCTCAGGCCGCGCCCACCCGCGAATCGATGCGGGCCGGGTGGCGCGCCTCCCAGGCGTCGATCTCGGGCTCCTTCAGGAGGAGGTAGCCGAGTTCGTCCGTGCCGGCGAGGATCATCGCCTTTGCGAACGGGTCGATGTCGAAGTCCAGCGTGCTGCCGTCCGGGAGCAGGACGCCCTGCTCCGCGAGGTCGACGGTGAACTCGGCATCGGGGTCGTTCGCCAGGATCTCGAACAGGCGCGCGTGGGTGGCAGCGTCCACGACGATCGGCAGCACGCCGTTCTTCAGGCTGTTGTTGCGGAAGATATCGGCGAACGACGTCGAGAAGATCGCCCGGATGCCCCACGCGGTGAGCGCCCACGGGGCATGTTCGCGCGACGACCCGGCCCCGAAGTTGTCGCCGACCACGAGGATCCGGCGGCCGGCCATCTCGGGCTGGTCGAGGATGAACCGGGGCTCCTTCAGGGACCCGTCCGCCTCGAACCGCCAGTCGCGGAACAGGGCCTCGGCGAGGCCGTCCTTGTCGGTCACCTTGAGGTAGCGCGCCGGGACGATCTGGTCCGTGTCGACGTTCTCGGCGGTGAGCGGGATGGCCCGGCTTCGGAAGACGGTGAACGGCTCGGCCACGATCAGCGACCCCCGACGGCGGCGAGCGCCTCGATGCCGGGCAGGCGTCGCGGGTCTGCAACGACGCCGGCGATGGCGCTGGCGGCGGCGGTCAGCGGCGAGGCCAGGAACGTCCGGCCGCCCTTGCCTTGGCGGCCCTCGAAGTTGCGATTGCTCGTGCTGACGGCGTACTGCCCGGGCGAGAGCTGGTCGCCGTTCATGGCGATGCACATCGAGCAGCCCGCCTCGCGCCACTCAGCGCCGGCCGCCTTGAAGATCTCGGACAGGCCCTCGGCCTCCGCCTCGCGCTTCACCTCGTCGGAGCCGGGCACGACCATCAGGCGGACGCCGTCGGCGATGTGGCGGTCCTTGAGAACGCCGGCCGCGAGGCGCAGGTCGCTGATCCGGCCGTTCGTGCAGCTCCCGACGAAGACGACGTCGACCTTCTGGCCGAGGATGGCCTGGCCGGGCTGGAGGTCCATGTACTCGAGCGCGTGCTCGAGGGCGCGGCGCTGGCCGGGATCGGACTGGTCCTCGGGCGATGGGACGTTGCTGGTGATCGGGATGCCCATCCCGGGGTTCGTGCCGTAGGTGACCATCGGTTCGAGCCGGTCGGCATCGATGGTGATGGTCTTGTCGTACGTCGCGCCGTCATCGGACGGCAGTCGACGCCAGGCCTCGACCGCGACATCCCAGGCGGACCCGGCCGGGGCGTGCTGCCGGCCGTGGAGGTACTCGAAGGTCGTGTCATCGGGCGCGATCAGGCCCGCCCGCGCGCCGCCTTCGATGCTCATATTGCAGATGGTCATCCGCTGCTCCATGGTCAGGCCGCGGATGGCTGAGCCCGTGTACTCGAAGACGTGGCCCGTCCCGCCGCCGATCCCGATCCGGCTGATGAGCGACAGGATGATGTCCTTGGCACTGACCCCCGCTGCCAGCGTCCCGTCGACGCGGACCTCGTAGGTCTTCGGGTCGCGCTGCAGCAGCGTCTGCGTCGCGAGGACCATCTCGACCTCGCTCGTCCCGATCCCGAAGGCGAGGGCCCCGAACGCCCCGTGCGTGCTGGTATGCGAATCGCCGCAGACGATGGTCATGCCCGGCTGGGTGAGACCCAGCTGCGGCCCGATGACGTGGACGATGCCCTGGCTCGGCGAGCCGATGCCGTGGAGCGGGATGCCGAACTCGGCGCAGTTGGCCTCGAGCTGGCTGATCTGGGCCGCGGCCTGCAGGTCAAGCATCGGCAGGTTCCGCGGCGTCGTCGGGATCGAGTGGTCGGCGGTCGCGACGGTCTGGCCCGGGTGGCGCACCTTGAGGCCCCGCGCGCGAAGCCCGGTGAACGCCTGGGGGCTCGTCACCTCGTGGACCAGGTGGAGGTCGACGGCCAGGACGGCCGGAGCGCCGGGGTCCTGCGTGACGACGTGGTCGGCCCAGATCTTGTCGACGATCGTGCGCGGTGTGCTCATGTCGGGAGCGTACCAGAGGGCCTCGAAGGACCCTTCCGATGCCGCCGCGCACACCCGTTGGTCCTAGCGCCCGGAGTACCACGGTGCCCGTCCGATGTCCCATCCGGACGGGGTATAACCCTGACAGGCGCGCCGCTCAGCACGCAGGAGTCACGCTCATCTACGACGATCAATCCGGCCAGGAGCCGCTCCTCTCCGGCTCGAGCAGTCTCGGGCTGGTCCGGTTCAGGCTGTGGCTCGCCCTGATCACGATGTTCGCGATCCCCCTGGCCATCGCCGCGCCGGTCGTCTTCGGCGTGATGCGGCGCCCGACCGATTCGATCTTCGCGCCGACGCTGGCGATCATCGCGCTCGGGTTCGCGCTCGGCAGCCTCGTGGTCTACCTGGCCCGGCGCATCCTCGAGCCGGCCGAGCAGCTCGAGCGCTCCCGGGTCATCCTCGAGGACGCCTACGACCGCGCCCGGGCCGAGTCCCTGCGCGATGCCCTGACCGGCCTCGGCAACCACCGGGCGTTCCAGGAGGAGTTCGAGCGCCAGTGGCTCATCGCCCGGCGGCACGGCACGCCCCTCGCCCTCGCGATGATCGACCTCGACGACTTCAAGCGGGTCAACGATGTCGGCGGCCACGGCGCCGGCGACCGGTGCCTGAACCTGTTCGCCCGCACGATGCACGGCCAGCTGCGCCGCACGGACCGGGCGTTCCGGGTCGGCGGCGACGAGTTCGCCATCCTGCTGCCGCAGTCGGATGTCGACGGCGCCTACATGACGATCCGGCGGCTGCTTGCCGCTTCGCTCGAGGGCTCGACCGGATACGAGGTCAAGCCGTCGATCTCGTTCACGGCCGGCGTCAGCGCCCTGCCCGGGCCTGCCGTGGATCGCGAATCGATGTATCGCCAGGCCGACGCCGCCCTGTACTGGGGCAAGCGACACGGCCGTACCTGCGTGACCACCTTCGATCCGGCGAAGCACGACGGCGCCTCCACGCGACCGCCGGCCGAGCTGGCCGCGGCCATCGGCCAGGTCGCCGCGACCGGCGCATTGCGCGCGGTCTTCCAGCCGATCTACGACATGAAGACCGGGGCCGTCCATGGCTTCGAGGGCCTGACCCGCCCGCTGCCCGGGACGGGATTCGCCGATCCGGGCGAGCTGTTCGCCGCCGCCGAGGAGGCGGGCCGCACGGTCGAGCTCGACCTCGCCTGCCTGGCGACGGTCCTCTCGTCCTTCGCGACGCTCGGCCTGCCGGGCTCGCTGACCATCAACCTCTCCCCGCGCACCCTCGAATCGGACGAGTTCAGCGTGCCGGCGCTCCTGCGCATGCTCCAGCGCAACCGCGTGGATCCGGCGACCGTGGTCCTCGAACTGACCGAACGCGAGAGTGTCGAGGACCTCGAGCGACTGCGCCGCGCCATCGAGGCGTGCCGCGCCGCCGGCATGCGCATCGCCGCCGACGACGTCGGGGCCGGCAACGCCGGCCTGCGGCTGCTGAGCCAGGTCCGGTTCGACATCGTCAAGATCGACTTGTCCCTCGTCCAGGGTGGCGCGGTCCGCGAGACCTCCCTCGAGGTCGTCCGGACGCTGCGCGACCTGGCCGATCGCTGGGGCGCGCTGGTCATCGCCGAGGGCATCGAGACGCCGGTCCAGCTGGACCTCGTCCGGTCGCTCGGGATCGCCGCCGGCCAGGGCTACCTGCTGGGTCGTCCGGCCGACGCGCCGACCGCCGACGCGATCGATCTCGACGCGCTCGCCAAGGGCGGGGGCAGCGATTGGCTCGTCGAGCGGCTTCGCGCGGTGCCCGCTTGAAGGGCCGGGGTTGCGCATCGTGATGCAGGCTCGTAGACTGCGCCCACATCGCCCGACCATGTCGGGAGGTGCCCCGTCAGTGGAGACCACATTGGGTCGTTTCGATCGACAGGATCGTCGCCAGGTCGCCGTCGTGATCACGACGGACGGACGACGCATCCACATGCCCATCGAACCGGCCGGCCTCTCCGACGTATCCCTCCTCGAACTTCTTCGCTCGCTTCCGGGGCTTGATGGGCTGCTTGAGCTCATTACCGGCTCCCGGCGGGAGAACGGAGGAACGCGGAGGAACGGGCGCTAAGCGCAGACCGAACCACCGAAGACCGAAGGGACCCTCGCCGGGAGGCGAGGGTCTTTTGCATCCCGGTCCACGAACGGGCCGGCCCCAGGAGGCTCCAGCGGCATGACGATCACGAAGGGCGACCCGGCGACGCCGCCGGGTACGGACGCGGGCGGGACCGCGGGGTCGGCGCGTCCGGCCCGACGCAGTCACGTGCCCAACGAGGGGACGGCCGGCGCGGCTGCCATCGAGCGGGCCCGCAAGGCGATGCTCCACGAGGCGCGCGATCTCAAGCGGACGCGCATCGGGGCCGACGTCCTGTGCGAGGCGATGCTGCGCCAGGGCGTCGATGTCTTCTTCAGCTACCCGGGTGGCGTGATCCTGCCGCTGTATGACGTCCTCGGCGACTATCCGGAGCTGCGCCACATCCTGGTCCGCCACGAGCAGGGCGGCGCCCACGCGGCCGACGGGTACGCCCGGGTCACCGGCCGCGTCGGCGTGTGCATGGGGACGTCCGGGCCGGGCGCCACCAACCTCGTCACCGGGATCGGGACCGCCCTTCTGGACTCCGTGCCGATGGTCGCCATCACCGGCAACGTGATGGCCGCCCTGCTGGGCAAGGACGCCTTCCAGGAGATCGACATCAACGGCATCACCCTGCCGATGACCAAGCACAACTACCTCGTGCGCGACGCGGACGACATCCCGCGCGTCATCGCCGAGGCCTTCCACATCGCCCGGAGCGGCCGTCCCGGCCCCGTCCACGTCGACATCACGAAGGACGCCCTCCAGCAGGAGACCCGGGCCCAGCACCCCACCGACGAGGAGGTCGTCGCCGGCCTGCCCGGCTTCCGGCCGAACCTCGACGGCCATCCCAAGCAGCTCAAGACCGCGGCCGCGGAGATCGCTGCGGCGAAGAGGCCGGTCATCCTCGCCGGACACGGCGTCCTCCACGCCGAGGCCTGGGACGACCTGCTCGCCTTCGCCGAGAAGACCCAGATCCCCGTCGCGTGGACGCTGCTGGGCATCGGCGTGATCGACGAGACGCACCCGCTCGCCTACGGCTACATGGGGATGCACGGCTGGAAACACGTCAATCGGGCGATCCAGAACGCGGACCTGCTCATCGCGCTCGGCATGCGCTTCGACGACCGGGTCACCGGCAGCGTGGGGACCTACGCGCCGTACGCCCGGATCATCCACGTGGACATCGACCCGGCCGAGATCGGCAAGAACGTCGCCGTCGAAGTGCCGATCGTCGGGGATGCCGGGCGAGTGCTGCGGGCCCTGACCCCGATGGTCGCCGCCGTCGAGCCGGCGACCCGCGCCGACTACTTCGAACAGCTGGCTGCCTGGAAGACGGACTCCGTCGCGTCGAGCTGGCACGGGTCGGGCGCCTGGCGCGACGGCCTGTTGTCCGCCGACTACGTCGTCGAGCGGATCGGCGAGTTGAGCGGCCACGCCGCCACCTACGTCGCGGATGTCGGCCAGAACCAGATGTGGCTCGCTCGCTACACGGGCTTCCGCCAGCCGAACAGCCACGTCAGCTCCGGCGGCCTCGGGACGATGGGCTTCAGCGTCCCCGCGGCGATGGGTGCGGCGCTCGGCCGGCCGGACCGCGAGACCTGGGCCATCACCGGCGACGGTGGGTTCCAGATGACGTTCCAGGAGTTGATGACCCTGGTCGCGGACCACATCCCGGTCAAGATCGCCCTGCTCGACAACAAGAAGCTCGGGATGATCCGCCAGTGGCAGGAGATCATCTACGCGGGCAACTACCACTCATCGAGCCTGCCCGGACCGGACTTCGCGAAGCTCGCCGACGCCTTCGGGATCCCGGCGTTCCGTGCCCGGACCCCGGACGAAGTGGACCCCGCCATCCAGGCCGCCCAGGCCGTCGACGGCCCGGCGCTCATCTGGTTCGAGATCGCCGAGGAGCAGAACATCTTCCCGATGATGCCGGCCGGCAAGGGCCTGTCGGACCTCATCGAGAAGTGGGACGGGCCGGACGAATGAGCGTCGATCCCGAGTCGAACGGCGCGCTGCCGGCCGACCTGCCGCCCGGCGCGCTACCCGCCCGCACCACACCGCCCCCGACACGCGCCCTGCCGGGTGGCGGCGAGACCCGCCGACACGTGCTGGTGGCGGTCGTCCTCAACAAGCCCGGTGTCCTCAATCGTGTGGCCAGCCTGATGCGGGCGCGCAACTTCAATATCGATTCGCTCGCGGTCAGCCACACCGACCGTGACGACATCAGCCGGATGACGATCACCCTGCACGGGGACGACGTGGCGGTGGAGCAGGCCGCCAAGCAGCTGTACCGGCTGATCGACGTCCTCAAGGTCCAGGACGTCACCGCCGAACCCACCGTCCAGCAGGAGCTGGCCCTGGTCAAGGTCCGTGCCACGGACTCCACCCGGGCCGAGATCCTGCGCTTCGTGGAGCTTTCGCGCGGCCGGGTCGTCGACCTGTCCGATGGGTCGGTCATCGTGGAGGTGACCGGCACCGAATCCGAGATCGACGCGTTCGTCGCGCTGGTCCGGACCTACGGCATCAAGGAGTTGGTCCGGACCGGGGCCGTCGTGATGGCACGCGGCGCAGGATCCATCGAGGAGGCGATCAAGCGATGACGGCGACGATGTACTACGACAACGACGCGGATCCGGCGTCCCTGGCCGGCCAGACGGTCGCGATCATCGGCTACGGCAGCCAGGGTCACGCCCACGCGCTGAACCTGCACGAGAGTGGCGTCGAGGTCGTCGTCGGGCTCGCGGCCGGGTCGCAGAGCCGTCGCCTGGTCGAGGACGCGGGGCTCCGGGTGATGGACGTCGCCGACGCGGTCAAGGCCGCCGACGTGATCATGATCCTCGTCCCGGACACGTCCCAGAAGGGCGTGTACGACGCGGAGATCGGGCCGAACCTGCGCCCAGGTCACCTGCTGATGTTCGCCCACGGGTTCAACATCCACTTCGGCCGGATCGACCCGCCCGGCATCGTCGATGTCGGGATGGTCGCCCCCAAGGGGCCGGGCCACCTCGTCCGGAGCGTCTACCAGGCCGGCGGGGGCGTGCCCGCGCTGTTCGCCGTCCACCACGACCAGTCCGGCACGGCGCGCGATCGCACGATGGCGTACGCCCGGGCGCTCGGCTGCACGCGGGCCGGCATCCTCGAGACGACCTTCGCCGAGGAGACGGAGACCGACCTGTTCGGCGAGCAGTCCGTGCTCTGCGGCGGGACCGCGGCGCTCGTGAAGATGTCGTTCGAGACCCTCGTCGAGGCAGGCTACCAGCCGGAGCTCGCCTACTTCGAGACGATGCACGAGCTCAAGCTGATCGTGGACCTGATGTACCGCGGCGGCCTCAACTTCATGCGCTTCAGCGTCAGCGACACCGCCGAGTACGGCGACTACATCAGCGGCCCGCGGATCATCAACGACGACGTCCGGGTGACGATGAAGGCGGTCCTCACGGACATCCAGGACGGCACCTTCGCGAACCGGTGGATCGCCGAGAACGACGCCGGCCGGCCGGAGTTCGAGCGGCTCCGCGCGGCCGACCACGATCACCTCATCGAGCGGGTCGGGGCGCGGCTCCGGGCCCAGATGCCGTTCCTCGACCCGGTCGAGGTCCAGGCCGGACAGGCGCAGGCCGGCGCCACCACGCCCGGCGCGTCGCGATGAGCGCTGCAGTACCGCGGCCCGCCGGGCCATTCGTGCCGGCGGGCAGCGTCCGCGTCTTCGATACGACCCTGCGCGACGGGGAGCAAGCCCCCGGCGCCGGGCTGACCGTCGCCGAGAAGCTCGAGGTCGCCCGCCAACTCGTGCGCCTGAAGGTCGACGTCATCGAGGCCGGCTTCCCGGCCGCCTCGCCGGGCGACTTCGAGGCCGTCCACCGCATCGCCCAGGAGACCCGCGGCGGGATCGCCGTGGCCGCCCTCGCGCGCTGCAAGGACGGCGACCCGCAACGGGCGATCGAGGCGATCAAGGTCGCCGAACGGCCGCACCTCCACGTCTTCATCGCCACGAGCGACATCCACCTCAAGCACAAGCTGCGGGTGGATCGCGAGACGGCCCTCGCCGAGGCGGTCCGCTGGGTCCGCTACGGCCGTGAGCAGCTGGGCCGCGACGCCGAGATCGAGTTCTCCGCCGAGGACGCCTCGCGCACCGACCTCGACTACCTGCTGCAGGTCTACGAGGCCGTCGTCGAGGCGGGCGCCTCCACCGTGAACATCCCCGACACCGTCGGCTACGCCATCCCGAGCGAGTTCGGGACGCTCGTGGAGAAGGTCGTCCACCTGGTCGGCGACCAGGCGACGGTCAGCGTCCACTGCCACAACGACCTCGGCCTCGCCACGGCCAACACGCTCGCGGCCGTCCAGGCCGGCGCGCGCCAGGTGGAAGTGACGATCAACGGCCTCGGCGAGCGGGCCGGCAACGCGTCCCTCGAGGAGGTCGTCATGGCCCTCCGGACGCGCCCGACGCAGTTCCCCGACCTGGGCAGCCACGTGGCCACCGAACAGCTGACCTCGGCCAGCCGCCTCGTGAGCTACCTCACCGGATTCACCGTTCAGCCGAACAAGGCGATCGTGGGCGGCAACGCCTTCGCCCACGAGTCCGGCATCCACCAGGACGGCGTCATCAAGAACCCGCTGACCTACGAGATCATGACCCCGCAGTCGGTCGGTCTCACCGGCAGCCAGCTGACGATCGGCAAGCTGTCCGGCCGGCGTGGGATCCAGGGCAAGCTCAAGGAACTCGGATACGACCTCGAGGGCGAGGCCCTCGAGGAGGTCTACCGCCAGGCCGTGGCCCTCGCCGACGCGAAGAAGGAAGTCACCGACGCCGACCTGCACGCCCTCGTGGAGCAGCGCGCATCGGAGGTCCCGGCGTCCGTGGCGCTCATCGGCTGGAGCGTGACCTCGTCCCACGGCGGCAACGCCACCGGCACCGTGACCCTCACGATCGGTGGGGAGGAGCGGACGGCCGAGTCGACCGGCAATGGCCCGGTCAACGCCCTCTTCACGGCCGTGGACCAGGCCCTCCAACCGGTCCTCGGCTGGCACCCGACCCTCGCCGAGTACGAGATCAAGGCGGTCTCCGCCGGCGAGGACGCGCAGGGCCAGGTCCTGGTCCGCTGCCGTCGCTCGTCCGATGAGGGTCCCGGCGCGCTGGTCGTGTCGGGCCACGGGCTCTCGACGAACATCATCGAGGCATCCCTGGACGCATACCTCACGGCGGTGAACAAGCTCCACGGCGCCGAGATCAACGGCGTCGCCGTGGCGTTCGTCTCGCCGCGCACCGAGCAGGGCCTCCCGTGACGGAGGGCGACCTCACGTATCGGATCGCGACGATCCCGGGCGACGGCGTCGGCCCGGAGGTCGTGGCGGCAGCCCGGCGCGTCCTTGACGCGGCGGGCAGCCGGTTCGGCTTCGGGATCGAATGGTCCGAGTTCCTCGTCGGTGGTGCCGCCATCGACGCCTACGGCGTGGCGATCCGCCCCGAGGACGTGACGGCGTGCGGCGAGGCGGACGCGATCCTGCTGGGCGCCGTGGGCGGTCCGAAGTGGTCCGACCCGTCCTCCACGGTCCGTCCGGAGCAGGCCCTGTTCGCTCTGCGCGGCGGCCTCGGCCTGTACGCCAACCTTCGTCCCGTGAGCGTCCACCCGGCCCTGGCGGCCGCGTCGCCGCTCCGGCCGGAGCTGCTCGACGGCGTCGACATGCTGATCGTCCGGGAGCTGACAGGCGGGGTCTACTTCGGCGAACGACGTGAGGCGACGGGTTCCGGCGCGGAGCGGTCGGCGCTCGACACCCTCCCGTACTCGGAGCCGGAGGTCCGGCGCATCGTCGCGCTCGCCTTCGAGCTCGCGGCGGCCCGGCGCGGCCAGGTGACGTCGGTCGACAAGGCGAACGTCCTCGCGACCTCGCGCCTGTGGCGGACGGTCGCCAACGAGGTCGGGGCGGAGCATCCGGCCATCACGCTGACCCACCAGCTCGTCGATTCGTGCGCGATGCTGCTGGTCCGCCAGCCCTCGAGCTTCGACGTCATCGTCACCGAGAACCTCTTCGGCGACATCCTCTCGGACGAGGCGGCGGTCCTGGCCGGGAGTCTCGGCATGCTGCCATCGGCGTCGCTCGGGGAGCGGCGGACGGCCTACGGGACATTCGGCCTGTACGAGCCGATCCACGGGTCCGCGCCGGACATCGCCGGCCAGGACAAGGCCAACCCGATCGGCACGATCCTGTCCGCGGCGATGCTGTTGCGCCTGTCGTTGGGACGCGAGGACGCGGCGGCGGCCGTGGAGGCCGCCGTCAGCGCGGCGCTCGACGAAGGCTGGCGGACGGGCGACCTGGCGGACGCCCGCGACGGGACGGACGGCCTGGTCGTGGTCGGGACGACGGCGTTCGCGACGGCCGTGGTGGACGTGCTCGCGTCGCTCGATGCGGCCGCCGTCGGGACCTCGGCATGAGCGACCAGCCGGTCATCCTCTACGACACGACGCTGCGCGACGGGACGCAGGGCGAGAACATCACGCTGTCTCTCGCCGACAAGCTGCGTATCGCCCGGATGCTCGACGAGTTCGGGATGCCGTTCATCGAGGGCGGTTGGCCGGGCTCCAACCCGAAGGACATCGAGTTCTTCGCGGCCGCCCGGACCATGCGCTGGGAGCACGCCAAGCTGGCCGCGTTCGGGTCCACCCGCCATCGCGCCAACAAGCCCGGCGACGACCCGAACCTGCGCGAGCTGGTCGCCGCGGAGACGCCGGTCGTCACGATCTTCGGCAAGAGCTGGCTGCTCCACGTCGTCGAGGTCCTCGGCGCGACGCCGGCCGAGAACCTCGACATGATCGCGGACTCGGTCGCGTTCGTCGCCGACCGCGGTCGCGAGGCGGTCTACGACGCGGAGCACTTCTTCGATGGCTATAGGGCCGATCGCGATTACGCGCTCGCGACGCTGCGGGCGGCCCGCCAGGCCGGCGCCCGGACGCTCGTGCTGTGCGACACGAACGGCGGCACGCTGACCGACCAGCTGACCGCGGTCATCGCCGACGTGCGCGGCACCCTGGAGGCCGATCCGGACGCGCCCGCCGTCACCTGGGGCATCCACACCCACAACGACGCGGAACTGGCGGTGGCCAACTCGATGGCGGCCGTCGCGGCCGGGATCCGCCACGTCCAGGCCACGATCAACGGCTACGGCGAGCGCTGCGGCAACGCGAACATGGTCTCGATCCTGGCCAACCTGGCGCTCAAGACGCCGCATGCCCTGGTCCCGACCGGTGGCGGCCACCTCGACGGCCTCACCGAGCTGTCGCGCTCCGTCGCCGAGATCGCCAACCAGAACCCGAACGACTACCAGCCGTACGTCGGGCGATCAGCCTTTGCGCACAAGGGCGGGGTCCACGGCGCCGCGGTCGCCAAGGTCGAACGCAGCTACCAGCACGTCGACCCGGTCATCGTCGGCAATGCCGGGCGGCTGGTCGTCTCGGAGCTGGGCGGGCGGGCGAACACCGCGATCCGGGCCGAGCAGCTGGGCCACCAGCTCGAGGGCGTGGATCCGCGCGAGCTGTCGAAGCTGATCAAGCAGCTCGAATCCGAGGGGCTCGCGTTCGAAGGCGCGGAAGCCAGCTTCGAACTCCTGATCCGGCGCCATGCCGCCGACTATGTCGCGCCCTTCCGGATCGTCGACTACACCTGCATCGTCGAGCAGCGCGACGGCCGCGAACTCCTCGCCGAGGCGACGGTCAAGGTCGAGGTGGACGGCGAGATCCTGCATACGGCGGCGGACGGCAACGGGCCGGTCAACGCGCTCGATGCGGCGCTGCGCAAGGCGCTCGGAGCCTTCTACCCGGGCATCGACGGCGTCCATCTCGTCGATTACAAGGTGCGCATCCTCGATGGCGGCGCGGCGACGGCGGCACGCACCCGCGTCGTGATCGATTCGGCCGCCGATGGGCG
>Ga0302321_100002169_pt1 | contig 16852 bp, 15 predicted proteins | sample Fen_T0_1_FD_202505 | JGI IMG/M metagenome (GOLD analysis project Ga0302321, IMG submission 202505) | Peat permafrost microbial communities from Stordalen Mire near Abisko, Sweden - Fen_T0_1 | ecosystem: Environmental > Terrestrial > Soil > Wetlands > Permafrost | place: Sweden: Abisko...
ACCACCCGCGAGGTCGCTTGTGCCACCTGCGCTCGTCCTGGCCATGATGGTGGGATGGCTAAGCCAGGGATGCGGCAGGACGTCCCTCCTACTTCCAGGAGCCGAAGCTTCCCGGGCCACCGACGCCGGAGATTCGACCGTGATGTCCACGGGCGGGGCCACGTCCGAACCGATGACCAATGGCGGCTGTCCCAACGGATTCACGGCCTGTAGCAAGGGCGCTGCGACCCGCTGCTTCGATCTGACCCGCGCGCCAGACCATTGCGGGGAATGTGCGAGTGCCTGTGCGCCCGGCATCGCGTGCCGCGCGTCCAAGTGTCAGCAGTACCAGTGCAAGGGCGCCCTGAGCTTCAAGGCCCTGCCAGAAATTTCCACGATGCTACCGGGCGACCTAACATCTGATACCGTTCCCATAAGCTATCCTTCGTACCGATCAGTCCTTGGCGATTTCAATGGCGACGGCATCCTGGATTTCGTGGGCTTGCCAGGAATCCTGGCGCCGATGACCCTTCTGCTTGGCAAGGGCGATGGGACTTTTCAAGAGCACCCTCTCGCGTCGGCTTTTGTCGCATCTTGGATGGCGGCGGCGGCAGACTTGAATGGGGATGGCCGGCTGGATCTGGTAACCATCGCGCAGGATCAAGCGGCGGTGACCGTGCGTCTCGGAAATGGCGATCCAGTCGGCCTGTTTGAACCGGCCACCGTCTACCCAACGCCGTACCCTCCCAATAACCTGGTTCTCGGAGATTTCGATGATGACGGGCGTGTGGACTTCGTTGCTGCTGGGGCCGACTATTCTGCGGGTGGGGACAAACAGCTCAGCCTGTGGCGGGGCGCTGCCGGAGGAACCTTCAGCGAATTCGGCCAAATCCCGGTCCGCGATAGCGGGGCATTCCTGGTCGCTGCGGACTGGAACCGGGATGGCGCGCTGGACCTGCTCTACGGCTCGTCCATCTTGCGCATGGTGCTCGGTCGTGGCGATGGCACCTTCGATGGTGAGATCGCCTGTGGTATCGCCCTGAGCACCGGACTATCCGGCAATGCCATTGCCGACTTCGATCGCGACCAGAAGCTCGACCTGGCGGTGCGCGCGACCGGCATCTTTCTGGGCATGAACGCCTGCAACTTTACGACCCTGGTCTCAATGCCCGGCGCGTGGGATGCGACGGCCGAACCCCTGGGCGTAGCTGACTTGAACGGCGACGGTCACCCGGATCTCGTCACCAACGCCTCCAGCTCGCCATCCGAGATTTCGGTGTACCTGGGCGATGGCCGAGGTGGCTTCGCTGCTCCTTCGACTTTTCCCAGTATCGAGCCACAGCCGGGCTGGGCGACAGACGGCGTCTACCTCATGGGTGACCTCAACAATGACACCAAGTTGGACATCATCATCATTCGCGCCGAGGGCTGGCAGGTCTTGCTCAACACCTGTCGTTGAGGTCGTCTGTGCGCGCTTCATCACAGAATGCGCATCCCAGCATGCGATTGAATTTCCATCGCTGGTATTCCTTCGATAGCCTTGCGGACATGAAGTTTCGAGATGGATCCGTTGGCTTCGTGTGGCGCACATCGGGAACGTTACTGCTTGCCGGTATGCTTGCTTGCAATAGTACCAGTCTCCGTCAACCTGCTGATGCTGGCTCGGCGGGGTCCACAGGTGTCGGTGGTGGGGCGGGAGGTGGCAGTGGCGGGGCGCCTGGCAGTGGCGGCAAGAGCGGCAGCAGCGGAGGTGCAGGCGCCGGTGGTGTGTCTGACCATGGCGGCACGAGTGGCACAGGTGGAACGCCCGGGTCTGGCGGAAAGGCCGGCAGTGGCGGTGCGCCAGTCTCCAGCGGAGGCACGGGGGCGGGTGGTTTTGTCGGCTCGGGTGGCGCGCTCCACACGGGGGGATCGTCTGCTTCTGGCGGAGGAACAGGAACCGGCGGCGTCACCGTTGCCGGCGGCTCGGACGGCGGCCGCGACGCGCCGGCCGCCTCGGATGCTTCTCCTGAAGCCGCGCACGCCGATGCCGCGCAGGCCGACCGCGCTGATACGGCGATCATCAACCCCAGCGATGCGAGCGGCGGAGGTGCAGACGTGCTCGGGACGGACGCTCTGTCACCCGGAGCGCAGGCCTACGTGAACGCCTATCTGCAACCCTACTGCACGCGACTGGCCGAGTGCTGCGCACAGGCAGGCCTTGCCTATTCAGGGATCGGGGCTTGCGAGGCCTACGAGCTAGGGTTCGTCAAATACCTCGACGATGGCTCGGAGGTCATCGTTCCCTCCGTCATCCAGACTGTGCTGGACCAGATCAAGACCAGCTGTGACCAGCCGTCGTACGCACTCATCGTGGCGACCACCGATGGAACCCGCACGTCAGGCCAGCCCTGCGTTGCGGTGGATCAGTGCGCGGGAACGCCAGCCCTGTGCTTGGACGGAACCTGCATGACCCCGCCCCGGGGCAAGGCGGGCGATGGCTGCGCGGTCACGTGCGACGACAACACGGATTGCAAGTGGGGAACCAGTGGCGGCAAGAGTCCGAACGCGGTTTGCTACGACCAGGATGGGCTCCGCTGCGACTCGACGACGAACACCTGCGTGGCGGTCACAGCCGTCGGCAAGGCCTGTACCGAGTACGCAGAATGCGGGACCCATGCGGAATGCTTGAACGGAATCTGCCAGGCGTACGCGCAGGTGGGGCAAGAGTGCAACAACGGTCGATACTGCGACAGCAGCCATGCATGCATGAGCAACAGCAGTGGCACCAAGTCCACCTGCCAGACCCTGTCGCTGGCCTGGAGTGGAAGCTGTAGTCCCTAGCTCGTCAGGCGGCCATGGTCGACGTGGCGAACATGCGCGGGTTGCTACTTCTCCTTATCCTGCCCAACTGCGGCGGCTGCCGCGAAGGAAGTGCTGCACCGCAACCGCCAGCGCGCTACCTCAAGGGACAGCTTCACCTCCATTCGTCGCGCTCCGGCGACAGCAAGACCGCTCCCGACCAAGTCGTGCGCTGGTACCGCGAGCACGGCTTCGATTTCATCGTCTTCACCGACCACAATCGCGCTGGCCTGCCCATGCCAGCGTCGGCGCCCCTGGTGCTGTCGGGGGCAGAGCTAACGCAGAACCTGCGCGATTGCACGCCCCCGCCCGGGCCTGGGGAGCAGTGCCTGCTCCACGTCAATGCGCTCTTGCTGAGGCAGGCGGTGACGGGGCTCGATCCCTGGCGGCCAGAGGTTGTCGGCGAGCGTCTGGCGGCCTACCGCCAGGCGCTTGCTACCACCGCACGGGCAGGCGGTATCGCTCAGCTCAATCATCCCAACTTCCACCACGCCGCCGACGTCGCGCTGCTCACCACGCTGGCCAGGGAAGATGGCCTGCGCTTCTTCGAGGTCGCCAATGGCTCCGTCGATGCTGGCAACGCGGGCGATGCAACCCATCCCTCCAGCGAGGAGATGTGGGATCGCGTTTTGAGCGCAGGCGGCTGGCTGTACGGCACGGCGACCGATGACGCCCACCACTACTTCGATGCCGAGGCGTTGGCGGCGCGCGGGCAGCCGGTATTCACCGGCGGTCGCGGCTTCGTCATGGTGCGCTCCCAGCTCGGCGCGGAGTCTATCCGTGCCGCCCTCTTGCGTGGGGACTTCTACGCTTCGACTGGCATTCTGCTCGACCGCGCCGAGGTTGCCAGCGGGGCTCTCACCCTCGCCATCGCAGCCGCCTCTCCTGGTTCCCATACCTTCAAATTTATCGGTCGCGGCGGGCAAGTGCTCGCACGCGTCGACGGCCGCGCAGCCCACTTCGACCTCGCCTCGGCGCCGCCGGGCTACCTGCGCGCGGTGGTCGAGGACGGGCAAGGGCGCAAGGCATGGGTTCAGCCGATTCGCGTACCCTAGGTTGCTGAGAAGTAGCAACGGCTGCGACCGTTGCGAGCACATTTGCGACGAACACCCCATCGGGGCGGCCCACGCTTTTATTTCGTCAGGATGATCGTGGACGAGCCGGCGGTGTTCGTCGAATGCAAGGTGAGCCTGTTGCCTTGCACGCAGTACTCGGTTGGCTCCTGCTCGGAGGTTGAACTGGAGGAAATCATCGCTATCGAGCTACCCGAGGTCGTGTAGGTGCCAGTCTCGCTGGAGGAAGCATTGGTGACCTTTTCGTTACACGTGCAGCTACCGGCCGTTCCGGAGGAGCACGATCCCGAAATGCCTGCATCCGTCGCACTTGTCATCTGCAACGCGGAATCGATCTGGGCGCAGGTCATGCCGAGGTTGCTCAAGCAAGTCGAAGGATAGTTGAACTTGGCGCTACCATTCATCACGACGGCGACGCTGTAGGTTCCACTGCCGGTGAAGGTGATCGTGCCAGTGGGCTGGATACTCTCGGAAACCGTCTCTCCCGAACACGTCGCCGAGGTCGAGCTCGTGAAATCCGAGCACAGGGTGGTGACCTTCCAGGTTCCGACGATCGCACCTCCGCAAGGCGTGAAGGTTCCGCACGATCCTCCGGACGATCCACCACAGCCAACGAGCGAAGCGACGAGTGGGATAGCGACAAGGAACAACAGTCTTTTCACGGAGCCTCCTGCAGACTAGAGAAACTCAGTCAAGGCATCGCGATCGTATCACGGGCGAAAGTTTCTGAAAATGGACTCCGCGCGTCGCGGCATCCCTGGTCGTTGTTTGGACTGGCGGGGATTTGGGCGCGTGGATAATATCCGACCCCACTTACCGGAATTCCATCATGGCGGATGACCGACAAGTGGAGCGGGAGCAGGTGGCCGTTTCCACGGGCATTACCAAGCAGGAGAGGCGAGGGGGGCGTGTGACCTCGGCCTATCAAGTGGCGGCGGAAAACGGGGTAGACGATGCGGTCAAGGGAAAGACCGCACAAGTGGAAGCCGCTCCGGCCAGGGAAGTGCTGGCGCCGGGCACGAAGGTCGGCCGCTACGAAGTCATCCAGTTGGTTGGCGAAGGCGGTATGGGCACGGTCTACGAAGCCATGGATGCGCGCCTGAATCGCAAGGTCGCGCTCAAGATTCTTTCGAGCGAGCTCAAGAGCAAGCGCAAGGCGGCCAAACGCTTCACCATCGAAGCGCAGGCGGCGGCGCGACTGGAGCATCCCAATGTGGTGCGGATCTTCGACTTCGACGTGGATTGCGCGATCCCGTACATGGCCATGGAGTTCTTGCAGGGCGAGACCCTTGCAGCGGCCATCGAACGAGGACCGCTCGGGTTCACGCGCGTGGCGGACATCATGCTGGCGGTGTGCGCAGGCGTGCATGCTGCCCACGGGGCAGGGATCGTTCATCGCGACCTCAAGCCCAGCAATATCTTCCTGTGCGGAAATTGGATGGGCCACGCCACCGCCCGTGTGCTTGATTTTGGTATTTCGAAGGTGGGCGGCATTTCCGCCAGCGGGCTGACGCAAACCGGGGACATCGTGGGTACGTCGCAGTACCTTTCACCCGAGCAAGCAGCCGGGCTTCGCCACATCACCGAGCACAGCGACCAGTATTCCCTGGGCGTGGTGCTGTACGAATGCGTGACCCAGCAAACCCCGCAGCGAGGCGAGCCCATCTACAGTCTGCTGCGCAACGTGAGCGAGGGCCGGCATCGCCCGCCGCACGAGCTACGTGCGGATTTGCCGCCCGCACTTGAAGTCATCATCGAACGCGCCATGAGCGTGCGGCCCCAGGATCGATTCGCCTCGGTGCATACGCTCGGCCGGGCATTGTTCCCCTTCGCGTCCGAGGAAAGCCAACGCGACTTCGACAATTTTTACAATCGCCCCGACAGCGACACCAAGTGGCCCGAGAGTCCGGGCTGGCGTCGCCAGGGATCGGATGCCAACGTGCACGCCGCCGCGACGCAAGCCTTGCCGCGCGATCCTGTGCCCACTTGGCAACAGCGCACGACACACACATCGGCGCATCCTGCCAAGCGCCGAAGCCGGTCCGGGCCTGCGTTGTCTGGGCACGCGCCCGCTGGGCGTTCGCGCGCATTGTTCTATTCCCTGGCGGTGGGGGCGGTGCTGGCCGTAGCCGCTCTAGTGGCTGTCGTGCTAGCGATTCGGCCCTAGCGCGTGTTCAACAATTTCATTGTTTCTTGCATTCTCGGCCACCGGAGGGCAGCTTACCGCCCGTGAAACCGACCGTCCTGTTGTTTGATGTTGACGGCACCTTGGTGACAACGTGTGGCGCCGGCCGGCGCGCCATCGAACGCGCGTTCGAGTTGCGCCATGGCACGAAAGAGGTCGTGAACTTCTCTTTCGGGGGCATGACCGACAAGGCCATCGTGCGCGATGCGCTGACTGCGCTCGGCCAGACGTTCGCGACCGAAGCCGACCTGGAGAGCGAGATAGACAATATGCTGCGCTTCTACCTTGAGGTTCTGGTGGACGAAGTCGCGCGGACGCGCATCCGCATCCACGAGGGAATGGTGCGCGCCATGGACATGGCCGATGCGCGCCCGGATGTGGCGCTGGGCCTGGGCACGGGAAACATTCGCAAGGGGGCCGAGATCAAGCTCGGCTGTGTGGGCATCTTTCACCGCTTTAGCTTTGGCGGATTCGGCGACGATTCCATCGACCGGCCCACGCTGCTGATGGCGGGCGCACGCCGGGGCGCGCGCAAGCTGGGCCTGCCCATCGAGGACTGCCGCATCGTCGTGATCGGCGATACGCCAAGGGACGTTTCTGCCGCCAAGGCCATCGGCGCCGAGTCCATCGCGGTCGCGACCGGCATGCACGACATCGCCGAGCTCAAGCAATGCGAGCCAACCGTCGCGTTCGAGAACCTAGCCGATCCCCGCGCCGACGGGGCGTTGTTCGGGAAATAGAGCTTCCTAGCCCGGAATGTTGAAGAGGATTCTCTCGCCATCCACGATGGCCGGGTAAGTCTCCAGCGCACGTGGCGGCGGACCTTCCAGGACCTTGCCGGTCATATCGAAGACGGCTGCGTGGCAAGGGCACTCGATCTTCACGGTGTCGGCATTGTAGTTCAGGTCGCAGAACTCGTGCGGGCACTTGGCTTCGAAGGCGTGCGCGCTGGTTTCGCTATCGCGCACGAGCAGCAGCTCTTTGCCGCGGATCTTGGTGACCATCGAACCACCCACTTTTTGCAGCTTGGGCGCCTTGGCAAGCGGCACCGCGACCCAGCTCTTGCCCGCGGACAGGGCCATCTTGGGCCAGGCAAGCAAGGCAATGGCGAAGCCGGTGACAGTGCCGAAGAAACCACGGCGCGATGGCTGCGCCGGGGCTTCCGGTTTTACCGACGGAGATTGCTTGTGAGAACAGCGGCAATTCGACATGACTAGTACTCCCTGGTGATGTTGAAGCCAATGACCAGCTTGCTCCACTGGCGATCGGTGTTGGTCAGGTAGCCATCGGCGGTGATGTACTGGGTATTGCCGCACACCAAGGCGAAGGTGTGACGGCTGGTGATGTACTTCACGCCCGCCGAGAAGGCTGGGTTCTTCGAGCAGTAGCCCGCGACACATGAAACCAGCTCGGCATCGATGGCGACCGGTGCGGCCAGCCGGGCCTCGACCCCGAGGGCGCCGGCGGTGGACCACTTCTTGTCCTGGTTGTACTTGGTGTTGTTGGTCGAGTTCGAGTGGTAGAGCCACCCGGCCGAAACCAGGATACGGTTGGCGATGAGCCGCGTGGCCAACAGCTGGCCGTAGAAGCCGTGGGCATCTTCGGCGTTAGGCTGCGAGAACCAGGTCACGCCCGCGCGGGCGGCGAGGTCAATCCCCATGTCTTCCTGGTGAAGCGCCTGGTAGCGCGCGTCGAGCTCGTAGGTGTCTGTGCGCGACGACCCCGCGCGATACATGCCGACATCGAGGTTGTCGATCACGCCGTAGCGCAGGCCCAGTCCCACCTGAATTCCGCTGTCGAGGCCGAGAAAGTTGTTCCACATGTCGGCGAATGGCTGTTTGCTGTCTTTGTCGTAGATGGCCGCTCCGGAACGGTGGTCGATGATGAAATCAAAGCCGCCCTTGCGGACTGCGCGGGCGGTTGGAAGGGCCAGGATGCGGACGGGCTCAGGGAACGCCTTGCCATACCACCCGGCGGCTGGATCCTGAGTTTCATTCAGATCCACCACCTCGCTGAGAACTTCGATGTCACTCTCGGCGGGCTTGGCCACCGGCGCCGGTGCGGGTGCGGGTGCGGGTGCGGGTACTGGCACGGGCGCCTCAGCCTCGCTGGGCTTGGGCGTGGCCTCGGTGCTTTCGGCAGCGGGCTGTGTCTTTTCAGCGGAGCCTTCGGTCGAAGACTCGGCGCCAAGGGTCAGGGATAGAACGATGAGAGCGATGTTTGTCATGTTTGACCTGGTTGACCTAGTTGTTGGGCTTGCCCGCTTTGATCCAGTCCTGGAAACTCTTCAAGTCAGCAGCGCTGACGCTCCCACCGGGTGGCATAGCGATCGCAGCGCCCGGTTGCATGGTGCCGAGCGAAAGGTCCGCATTGGCAGCCACGCCAGCATAGGTGTCGAGTGCAACTCCTGCGAAGCCACTGGACCCGGTGTGGCAGGCTACGCAGTCTTTCGTCATGATCGGTGCGATGGTGTTCTTGTAGCTGACCACAGCCGCGGTCGTGTTTCCGCCGGCCCCGCCGGTCGGCACGCCGGCTTCCGAGATACTTCCACCATCGATGCCGCCCGTGTCCGCGGTCCCGCCCGTGTCCATGGTTCCACCCTCGCCGGTGGTGCCGCCCGCTCCTGTGGGGGCGTTACCCTTGGGGTTCAGCTTGTCGCCGCAGGCGAACAGTGAACAGGCGACGAAAGTACCAACCATCACGAGGTATCCAAAACGCAACATGAACACTCCTTTTTCTACGACTGGGGCCCGAACGACGGCGCCTAGTTTCCCCAATGATCCCATTGGATGCAAGCGGATGATGCGGAAGTTTATCGGTGGCTGGCCGGCCTGGGTCTAGTCCGCCGGCTCGGTCCGGGCCATCACGCGCCCCAAGTTTTGCACTTGGCTGCGTAGCGTTCGTTCGATTTTGTCGGTGAAATCGTGGGCATCCCGGATCGAGGTGGTCCCAGGCAGGACGCAGCGAAAGGACAGCGAAAATTCGGACCCGGATCGCCTTATTTCGATATTTTGCGGGGTAATGCCACGTGCGGCAAATTCAGGAACCCGTGCCAGGGCGTCGCGAATGTGCGAGGTTTCTTCCGGCGTGGCCAGGGTCGTGGCGCGTGCCCCGCCGGCCGGCTCGACGTGTGTGACGACACGGGTCAGGCGAGGCATCGTCCGCCGCAGCTCTTCGTCGATTTCGAGGGCCCTGCGATGGGCTTGCGACAAGGGCAGGTCGGCATTCATCTCCAGATGCATTTCCAGCACGAGCAGTCCGTCCTCTTCATAGATCAGGAGGTTGTGGGCAGCGGCGTCGTGCGAGGCCGCGATTCGCCGGGCGGCGGTCAGCAGGTCTTCCCCCGAGCCTTCGGCGGGCTCGACGTGCACGACGACGTCGGCTTTGGGCAACTCGCGCTTGATGGCGGCCTCGGCGCCACAGGCGATCTCGTGGCTGCGCTGCAAGGACTCGGCCCGATCTACCACCAAAGCCAAGTCGACGAAGATCTCGGGACCGCTGCGCCGCACGCGCACCTGCCTGACCTCGCGCACTCCGGCAACCTGGGCAAAGCCAGCGATGCGCGCTGCCAGGTCCGAGGGGACGGTGTCGAGGAGATCGTTGACGGATTTCTTGCCCAGCCGCACGCTGACCAGCACCACCACCAGCGCCACGCCAAGGGCGGCCACAGCGTCGGCCTTGGCCAGCCATGGGATCTCGAACGCATGCGCCACCAGGACGCCGCACAGGCCGAGCAGCACCACGCCGGAGGACCAGATGTCGGTTGCGAAGTGCAGGGCATCGGCCTCGAGGGCCTGGCTGTCGTATTTCTTGGCCACGCGCAGAAGTGCGCGTGAGCGGGAATAGTCCACCGCAATGGATAGGATGACGACCAGGAAGGACCACAGATTGGCGTCCACGTGGACCTGGGCACGGAAGAACAGACGCTCGATGGCCTCTTTGATGATCCAGGCGCTGGTCGCGAACAGCAGCAGAGTTTCGAACAGGGCTGACAGGTTCTCGATCTTGCCGTGGCCATAGGCGTGCTCATTGTCGGCCGGCCGGCTGCTCGCCCGCACCGCCCACAAGGTTACCAAAGCCGCCATCAGGTCGAGTCCCGAGTGCAGCGCCTCGGCCAGGATGCCTAGGCTTCCCGTCCAGAAGCCGACCACCACCTTGGTCCCGGTCAAAAGCAGCGCGGCCAGCACCGAAACCAGCGCTATCCGGTTCTTCTCGGCCCCCGCGCCGCCAAGACCGGCAAAATGGTCGTGCGAGTGATGATCGTGGTCGAACATGGTGTTTCCGGCGTGACTATATCGCAAGGGGCAAACATTCCCGGCGGCATTTCTCAGGTCGAAATAGGTTGCGCCCGAGGCGCGATGGTTATACTGACCTCGGTGCGGGGCAGCGGCGGGTGGTGGGGCCAGATTGTCACGATTCTGTGAAATACAGGACCGTGATTGCAGGTTACCGAGTGGCTTATGCGAAACCCCTTCTCGCTACCATCCATTCTTCCCAAGCGTCTGGTGCAGCCAGGCCGTGCCGCCGTGGCCGCCGGGATCGCGGCGCACCTTCTCGAGGCCTCCGCCGCGGACACCGAGACGCTTTTCTCCAAGCACACCACGTCCGCGAACGGCCTTTCCCAGGAGGAGGCCGAGCAGCGCCTGGAAAAGCACGGCCAGAACGCGGTCGCGCAAGAAGAAGGGCACAGCTGGCGCAATCTGCTCGTGATGGCGGTGCTCAATCCGCTGGTCATTCTACTCTCGCTGCTGGCCATTCTCTCGGCAGCCACCGGCGATTTGCGCGCCGCCATCGTGATGTTGCTCATGGTCGTTCTGGGCGTGGCCTTGCGCTTCGTTCAGGAGGCGCGCGCCGATACTGCGGCGGCCAAGCTCAAGGCCATGATCAGGGTCACCGCGACCGTGGTTCGCGACGGCAAGGCCATCGAGATCGCGCTCTCCGAGCTGGTGCCTGGCGATATCGTGCGACTGGCCGCAGGCGACATGATCCCGGCCGACGTGCGCCTCCTGTCCTGCAAGGATCTGTTCATCATCCAGGCCAGCCTGACCGGCGAGTCCATGCCGGTAGAGAAATTCGATGCCCGCGAGGCCTCCGCCGCCGGGTCGCCCCTGGAGCTCAAGAACATCTGTTTTCTCGGCACCAGCGTCGAAAGCGGAACCGCGACGGCCATCGTCGTCGGCACGGGAAGCAACACCTATCTGGGTAGCATCGCCAAGGCCATTTCGGGCCAGCGTGTGCAAACCAGCTTCGACAAGGGCATCAGCCGCTTCACCTGGGTGATGATTCGCTTCATGATCGTGATGGTCCCGCTGGTGTTTCTCATCAACGGGTTCTCACGCCACAACTGGCACGAAGCCTTCTTTTTTGCGCTGGCCGTGGCCGTGGGCATGACGCCGGAAATGCTGCCCATGATCGTGACGGTGTGCCTATCCAGGGGCGCCATCGCGATGGCGAAGAAGAAGGTCATCGTCAAGCGCCTCAACTCCATCCAGAACCTGGGCGCCATGGACGTTCTGTGCACGGACAAGACGGGAACGCTGACCATGGATCGCGTGGTGCTGGAAAAGCACTGCGACGTCCAGCTCGACGAGGACGATGAGGTTCTGATGTTGGCTTATCTCAACAGCCACTTTCAGACCGGACTCAAAAACGTCCTCGACCGCGCGGTCCTGGCCCACAAGGAGGAAATCCACGACCAGTTCAAGGTGCCCGCCCACCACAAGGTCGACGAGATCCCCTTCGATTTTGCCCGGCGGCTGATGTCGGTGATTGTCGAGAGGCCCGAGGGGCAGACTCGTCTTATCTGCAAGGGCGCCCCCGAAGAGGTGTTCAAGCGCTGCACGCATTTTGAGTACGACGGCGAACTTCTGCCCATGGAAACCGTGCTCATCGAGGATCTGCGCGAAGAATACCGGCGCTTGTCGGCCGATGGCTTCCGCGTCTTGGCCATCGCCTACCGCGACCTAGATCGCAAACCGGCCTATGCAAAATCCGACGAATGCGAGTTGGTCTTGCGTGGCTATGTGGCCTTCTTCGATCCGCCCAAGGAAACCACGGCGCCGGCCATCGCCGCCCTACGCGAGCATGGCGTGACGGTCAAGGTGCTCACCGGCGACAACGAACTGGTCAGCCAGAAGATCTGCCGCGAGGTCGGCATTCCCACCGATCACATGCTCTTGGGTAATCAGATTGAGGGCATGTCCGACGCTGAGCTGGCCAGCGTTGTCGAGCGCACCACGCTGTTCGCGCGCCTGGCGCCTGCCCACAAGCACCGAATCATCCTGGCCCTGCAGAGCAAGGGGCACGTGGTTGGGTTCCTGGGCGACGGCATCAACGATGCCCCCGGCTTGCGCGCCGCCGACGTGGGCATTTCCGTGGACTCGGCGGTCGATATCGCCAAGGAGTCCGCCGACCTCGTGCTGCTGGAAAAGAGCCTGCTCGTGCTGGGCGACGGCGTGCTCGAAGGCCGCAAGGTTTTTACCAACATCCTCAAGTACATCCGCATGGGCGCCAGCTCCAGCTTCGGCAACATGCTGTCGGTGGTGGGGGCCAGCGCCTTCCTGCCCTTCATGCCCATGGCGCCTATTCAGATCCTCACCAACAACCTGCTCTACGATTTTTCGCAGGTGCCGATCCCTGCCGACAACGTAGATCCGGAACAGACCACCCGGCCACGGCCGTGGTCGATGAATGACATCACCAAGTTCATTCTGCTCATCGGACCGTGCAGCTCCGTATTCGACTACACGACCTATCTCTTGATGTACTTCGTGTTCGGAGCCAACACGCCCGAGCATGCTTCGCTTTTCCAGACCGGCTGGTTCGTCGAGTCCTTGATCACGCAGACCCTGATCATCCACGTCATCCGCACCAACAAGCTGCCGCTGGTGCAAAGCCGCGCCAGCTGGCCCATGACCCTGACCACGCTGCTCGTGATCGCCGTCGGCCTCTATTTGCCGTACTCGCCCGCGGCGGGTGCGCTGGGGTTCACGCCGTTGCCTGGCTTGTACTGGCCATTCCTCTTCATCACCGTCATCTGCTACGTGGCGCTGACCCAGGCCGTGAAGACTTGGCTGCTCAAAAAGGCCTGGACCTAGCCTACACCTGGCTGCTGAGCTCGAGGGCACCGGTGCCATCGCAAGCGATGCGCAGGCGCGCGCCCAGGCGAAGACGGCCAGCCACGATCTCGGCTGCCAGGGGCCCCTCCACCAGCCGCTCGAAAGCACGCCGGAGGGGGCGCGCCCCGAGGCTGCGGTCGGTCTCCAGGCGCAGAACTTCCTCGACCACGCTGTCGTCAATGGTGAAGGCAATACCGCGCTCGGCCTGTAGGCGCTGGCTAGAATCTCGGGCAATGCGCGCGACCACCGCGGCCAGCTCGGATTCGGAAAGTGGCGCGTAGCAGAGCACCTCGTCGATACGGTTCCAGAGCTCAGGGGGCAGCCGGCTACGGGCCAGCGCCAGAATCGTGCTGGCCGCGGGCGTGGTCTTGCGCCGGTAGCACTCGCTGCCGAGGTTGGACGTCATAACCACCGCCGCCGCCGAGAAGTCGACGGTACGTCCGCGCCCATCGGTGAGTCGTCCGTCCTCGAGGATCTGAAGCAGCAAGAGCAGGACTTCCCGGTTGGCCTTTTCCAGCTCGTCAAGCAGTACCACGGCGGCCGGCCGGCGGCGGATGGCCTCGGTCAGCTGGCCGCCGTCTTCGTGGGCGACGTAGCCGGGGGGTGACCCGATGAGGCGAGCGATGGAATGGGCCTCGCTGTATTCGGACAGATCGATGCGTACCAGGGCCGATTCGCCGTCGAAAAGGGCTTCCGCTATGGCGCGCGCCGTCTCTGTCTTGCCCACGCCCGTGGGGCCGAGCAAGAGCAAGGAGGCCAGCGGCTTGCGTCCGCGGAATCCCGCGTAGCTGCGGCGCAAGACCGATGCGATGGTGGCTCGCGCGTCGACATGGCCGACCACGCGGTCAGAGAGGCGTTCTTCGAGGGTACGGAAGCGATCGTCATCGTCGCGCAGCAGTTGGCTCGCGGGCACGCCCGAGGCGTCCCCGACCACGGCGGCGATGTCACGCGCCGAAACCTCTGCCGCTGTCATTCGCTGAGCACGGGCCAGCGCGACTTCCGCAATGGCAAGCGCGCGCCCCGGCTGCGCGCGTTCACAGGGATAGCGGGCAGACAGGCGCAGCAGAGCGGGAGCCACATCGGCGGCAAAATCAAGGCCGCTTTCGCCCGCCAGGGCGTCCAGTCCGGTCTCGATCATCTCGCGTAGCATGGCGGGCTCTGGGGCGGGCAGCACAACCGTTTCGAGTGCGTGGCCAAGATCCGGGGTGGCGAGCTCGATGCGGCGCAGATCGGCGGGTGTCAAACAGAGGATCCAGCGCCGGCCAGCACTGGCACAAGCGAGCAGTTGCAACACGCCGTCGCCGCCCTCGTGCCCAAGCCATGCCGAACCATCGAGAACGACCGGCACCTGGGCCGAGGCGCTGCGGTGGAGGGCCTGCAAGAGGGCGCCCGCCGAAGCCTGCGCGCCAACATCGCCCGCAGGATAGACCGGAGGCTGCAAGCTGGCAGCAGCGAGGGCGGAAAGCAGGGCGGAGCGTCCAGAGCCTGGATCGCCAACAATGGCGATCACGCGCGCGGTTTTCGCTTGAAGAAGATCGAGCAGGCGCCCCACCTCGCGCTCGCGGTAGAGCACCGGCACGTGGGGCGGTGCCACGGGCACGAGATCCAGTTCGGGGCGGACCCCGGCATCGAGGGTCGTCGGTGCATCTTGGCCAGACGGCTGTGTGGGAACCGTCTGCGGTGAGGGCGCCGCCGTCGCAATGGTCGCCGCCGCTGCAGGACCGCGCGGAAGTCTGCGCTCGTGCAGGCCGCCAGGACCGGTGAGCATGCGCATGACCACGCCACGCAACTTGGCGGGATCGGCGTCGGCAAGTTTGAGCGTTTCAGAAGCAGCACCGCCACCGCGCAAGAGCGCCAGCAGCAGGTGAAGCGAGGTGGTTTGGGCTGCTGAAAGCCCGATGGCGATCTCGTGGCTGGCCTGGGTGATGGCCGCGGGATCAAGGCCGTAGTCAGGCCGGACCTTCGTTCCCAGGCGTTCGATGGTGGTTGCGGTAACGCCGCGCTCGGCAAGCAAGCGGGCCGCCGCCCCCCCCGTGTGAAGCATCCCAAGTAGGATATGGACGCTGGTCAACCCACGCCCCGTCGCCTGGCCCAACCTCTGTGCTTCGGCGATGGCTGCCTGAAAATCCGCGCTGGCAGCCCTAGCCGTGCCATCGGCAAGCACGGCCAGCGGTACTTCCTTGGCCTCCAAAGCGCGCGACATTAAAGAACAACCTAACAGGGTAGGGCTTTCCGTCAAAAAAGCCCTGTTCTTCCTGCCCAAAATGCGGCTAGATTTACTGTTCCCAACAACTGATTCACACGAGGGTTGCGATGTTGAAGTTCAATCGTGTTTCGGCGGTCGTCCTTGGGACGATCCTGGTTTCTTCCCTGGTTTCTTCGGTAGCGCTGGCCGCGAAGCCCGAGGACGTCTTCAAAGGCAGAATCATCATCACGGACAGCCGTTTGCCGACCCGCTTCGCGTCGGAAGGCGCGTTCGTGCAGGCCATCCAGCACGCCTCCATCGACAAGGTGTGGCCCAAGGAAGAGAAGGGCAACGACGTCGCTGTCTGGAAATTCGAGTACATCGCCTTCTTCGCGCGGCCTCTCAATGACAACGAGATCACGGTCAAGTTCTGGGAGGTCGGTGGCGGCTCCCAGCGGTTCGTGGCTGGCGACGAACAATACACACGCGAGCGCGGCAGTCGCATCTTCTCGGCCAGCATCACCGTGGCCAAGCCGGAATTCGACACCAACAAGCAGTACCTCATGACCATCGAGTCGGGGACGCGCGTGCTTGCGCAAACCAAGTTCTGGCTGCGTGGGAAAGGCCCGAAGTACAGCGGCAAGGTCGAGTTCAGCGACGAAGAAGCCAAGCAAAGGTAGCTCAAGGACAACCGTTTCGGGCTTGCCGGCCAAGGTTCAAGCCGGGACGGCTGCCCATTGCAAGAAAGACCTGGGCAATAAAACCCTGGGTACGGGCCAAGGTTGCGTTGTACGATCTGCAAGCCCAGACATAGAGTCCGGATCGGAAAGAGGAACACGTGGAAACCCCAAAACGAACCTTGACGACCGCTTTTTTAGGAATGCTTGCGCTGGTGGCATGCAAAGGCGGAGACGAAGGGGCGCTGACCAGCCGTCTCAACGAAGCCAACGACAAGGTGGTGGCGTGCCGGAAGGACGTCAACGACCTCAAAGTCCAGAATGCCGAGTTGAAACAGAAACTCGCGCAAGCCATGGCCAATCCGGCACGGGTGCAGCTCACGGATCCGGACGTGCTCAACCTGATCGCCGAAATCAAGGGCAAGCAAGGCGGGGTGGATGGCGACATCGTTCTCGGCAAGGGGGATCTCAATCCCAAGGAAGCCAGCCGCGTAGTCAGGCAAGGCGCGCAGGCCCTGCAGAAGTGCTATGAGCGCGCGCTGAAGAAGAACTCGGCGCTGCAGATGCAGTCCGGCCTTGGCGTGTTGCTAGAGATCACGGTGAAGGCCACTGGCATGGTCCAGACGATGAATCTGTCTCCGCACGTTGACAACGATCTCACGGAATGTGTCCGTACCACCGTGGCGCGCTGGAAGTTCCCGCCCTTTGCCGGCGAATCCGTGGTCGTCACGCAGAAGCTCACGCTCACCCCGAAGACTTGATCGGATGGTGCGCGCGCTCGCGGTTGGCGATAC
>Ga0302321_100002170_pt1 | contig 16852 bp, 16 predicted proteins | sample Fen_T0_1_FD_202505 | JGI IMG/M metagenome (GOLD analysis project Ga0302321, IMG submission 202505) | Peat permafrost microbial communities from Stordalen Mire near Abisko, Sweden - Fen_T0_1 | ecosystem: Environmental > Terrestrial > Soil > Wetlands > Permafrost | place: Sweden: Abisko...
CCTGAGAAAACATGCAGACTGGAAGAGAGGAAGTTCGTGGTCGCATTGAACACTCCTCCAAGTGCAAGGAGCGCAACCGCTACGAGCAACGTGCTCATCCAGGTCAGCCCAGGTACTTTTTTTGCTTTTCTGTATGGGCGAGGCGTATTGCGTGCGTTCGGATGTGGAAGAGAGATAGCTGGTTGCAGCGCACGCCACTGCGAGACCCCAATCATATCTCTAGCGTGTTCAAGCTCTTGTTGAACAATCCCAATGTTCTCAGGCCTTTGCGCTTGATCTGGTGCGAGCATCTGATCCAATAATGCCGCAAACTGTGGCGAGATCGCCGTCACCCGCTTGAGATCGTCATCTTGAGCGTCGAGAGGATTTTTGCCTGTGAGCAGTGCACGTAATGTTGCCCCCAGGCTATAAATATCGGAGCGCTCTGTTGTCTGTGTGCGTCCATATTGCTCAGGGGCGGCGTAGCCGGGCGAGCCTAAGGTCTGTGTATCGCGCCGCGCCCCGGGGCGCAATTGGCGTGCGATACCGAAATCGATCAGATAGACGCGCCCGGTCGTTGTGCGCATGATATTATCAGGTTTGAGATCGCGAAAAATAACGGGCGGCTGGCGTGAATGCAGATATGACAGCGCTGCGCATACCGCAATGCCAATCGAGAGCACCTCATGGACTGGTACTCCGGGCGTTGGCAGTTGCCGCGTATACTCCTCTAAGGTCTGTCCATCGATAAATTCCGCTACTATATACCAGGTATGCTGGTCCGTAAAAGAATCGAATATTTTTGGTAATGCTGGATGATTGAGCGTCGTGCCAAAGTGTATCTCGCGGTTATACGTATCGGTCGCATCAATTATTTCCTGAGCCGAGAGCGCTTTTAGATGAATCGCCTTGATGGCAACGATATTTTGCTCAATGGTATCTTCGGCCCGGTAGACCTGTGCGAAGCCACCCTGACCAACAGTCGAGAGAACACGATAGCGCTCATGAAGCAATGGTCCGCTAAATGCTGCCTGTAGATCGTCTTGCTCGACCTCAGATAGATCACGCCCGCAGGCGAAACAAGACGTTTTATCGGACGTATTCGCAGCTCCACAGGTAACGCAGTACATATCTGCTGAACTCAAACGCTCTGCTCCTTCTATTGTCGGCAATTACTAATAGGCCTCACTAATAGTAATCGTTTTTACGGCGAAATTGTTGCGGATCAGGACCATGATTTTGACGGATTTATTCTATAATGCGTGATCTGATCAACCTGTGTGCTTTTTTTTACGCTCTGTGTGTACTATACTTAGAGAACAAAAGCTAATTTGAAATGACATCAATCTGTTGATGAGAAACGAGAGCAGGAAAACAGGATGCTCGCGTTGGCATTGGATGTTTTGTTATTTATAAGGAAGGTGCTATGGCTTACGATTTAGAATTTGAGAAGCCGCTGGCCGATCTTGAAAAAAAGATTGTGGGATTGAAGAAAAGAGGAGAGCGCTTAAAACGCGATGAGCAAGAGCAGTTGCAAAAAGCTGAGCTGGAGTTGACCCGCCTCACGAAGGAGATCTACTCCCAGCTAACAGACTGGCAAACGGTGCTCGTCTCGCGCCACAAAGATCGGCCCCATGCATTCGACCTGGTCCAATTAATATGCGAAGACTTTTTCGAGATGCATGGAGATCGCACCTTTGGTGACAACGCAACGATCATGGGTGGCCCCGCACTGCTAGGCGATACAACCGTCATGGTCCTCTGTCATGAGAAAGGGCGTGGCTTGAAGGGGCAGCGTGATCACAATGCAGGCCAGCCCCGACCTGAGGGCTTTCGCAAGGCGCAGCGGCTCATGCTCCAGGCCGAAAAGTTTGGGTTTCCTGTTATTTGCCTGGTTGATACGCCAGGAGCCTCGATTGCGCTGGAAGATGAGGAGCGCGGACAATCCACCGCAATTGCGACCTCTATTTTGCAGATGGCACAGTTACGCGTGCCCATTATTTCTGTTGTCATCGGAGAAGGTGGGAGCGGCGGTGCGCTGGCATTAGGCGTATCGGACTACCTCTTCATGCTAGAGCATACCTATTTTTCCGTAGCCGCCCCTGAATCCGTCGCCTCAATTATCTGGCGTAGCACAAAGTTTGCCGCAGAGGCAGCGGAAGGTCAGCATATAAGCGCACGCCGTCTCTATAAGCTAGGCCTGGTTGATGGCCTGATCTGCGAGCCGCTGGGTGGTGCACATCGCGACTATCCGGCAGTGGCTGAAACACTCAAAACAACCATCCTCCAGCACCTGAGATGTCTGCAACAGATGCCGCTCGGCGAGTTGCTTGAAAGGCGCTACCAAAAGTTCCGCTCTATTGGCGTCTACGAATATGCAACCGAGCCTATTGATATGGCTGTTTCCGCTGACTAGAACAGGTCTCTTTGTCAAAAAACATCTGCGCGCGCAGGTGTTTTTTTTAAGCATGATTCATTGGTCACATTTCCTTGTTACGTTCCGTCATCAGAGTGAGCAGCGAAACCAGGACAATCAGATCCGGCGCTGTAAAAACACCGAAGATGAGATTCTAATAAGATTTTGTGAGGAGAACAATCATGCCAGCACGAATGAAGAACCCTGCAACGATCCTGCCTGACGCTATGAAAGGCATCCAGTACCTGTACAAGGCCATGCATCAGGGCGATGTGCCGCAGCAGACGCTGGAGCTTGTCCACCTGCGTGCGAGCCAGATCAATGGTTGCAGTGCCTGTGTCGATGCAGGAGTACGCAGTGCCAGGAAGGCAGGCGAGACCGACGAGCGGCTCTTCGCCGTTGTGGCCTGGCGAGAGACACCCTACTTCACTGATGCTGAACGTGCAGCCCTTGCGCTCGCCGAAGCCGCCACCCGGCTCGCCGACCGGGCCGACGCTGTCCCCGATGATGTATGGAATGAGGCTGCTAAACACTTCGACGACAAAGGCTTGTCGGCTATCATTCTTATGATTGCCACCACCAACCTGTTTAACCGCCTCAATGCCACTATCAGAGAGCAGGCGGGCGTGGTATGGAACTGAACGACTTTCATGCAACCCCCACCATAGATACCACAGCCAGTGCCTGTTAAGGTGAGCATGGATTTTCTTGTGCTGCTGCAGATTGCAGATGTCCATCAAATTGGCAGCGAGAGCCGGGTGATGGAGGTCCAAATGGTATCAACGTGGCCCGACCAAAAGGGCCACGTTTTGAGTGAGCACTAAGCGAAAGGAGCACTGTGTGGCAACGAACAACACCGGGCACGAATGGCTGGCGCAGCAATTCGAAGCCCAGCGGACCCATCTGCAGGCGGTAGCTTATCGGATGCTTGGTTCGCTGAGCGAGGCAGACGACGCCGTGCAGGAATCCTGGCTGCACCTTAGCCGCTCTGACACCAGCGAGATCAAGAATATGGGGGGATGGCTGACGACGGTTGTTGCGCGGGTCTGCCTCGATATGCTGCGCTCGCGCAACGCACGTCGCGAAGAGTCACTGGGAGCGTTCGCATCTGAGCCAGCTATGAAGCGTGAGAACGGGATCGACCCCGAGTACGAGGCGCTGCTGGCCGACTCGGTTGGCCTTGCGCTCCTTGTGGTTCTTGATGTGTTGAGCCCCGCTGAGCGGCTTGCGTTTGTGCTGCATGACGTATTTGCCGTGCCCTTCGAGGAGATTGCTCCCATTGTGGGGCGCTCTCCGACCACGGCAAGGCAGCTTGCGAGCCGCGCACGCCGCCGAGTGCGTGGTGCGGGTACTGATTCCGATGCAGATCTTACCAGCCAACGCGAAGTTGTCGATGCCTTTCTGGCGGCTGCACGAGGCGGTAACTTCGAAGCGCTCCTTACATTTCTTGATCCAGAGGTTGTATTTCGTTTTGATCGTACTCGTGTGCCTGCGGGTATGCCAATGGAAGTGCACGGTGCGTCAGACGTGGCGAAGCAGTTCCCCGGGCGTGCTCTGCTTGCACGGTCCGCACTCATCAATGGAGCTGTGGGCGTCGTCGTGGCTCCGCTTGGACGCTTGTCTCTCGTATTCAGTCTCACTATGACAAATGGGAAGATCGCCGAGATCAATGTGATAGCCGACCCTGCGCGCCTCAGCCAGCTCGATCTGGCGGTGCTGGATGACTGACTGAGGCGCTAATTCTACGATCTGGTCAGTTGTGGGCGCTCTGAATCAAAGATGAGACGTTTTAAGGTACCAATCTTGTGGGCAACCACGCTCGCAAGATTGGTACTACCTGCTGGGCCTGCATAGCCTGTATATGATCAAGGCCGTCGAGCACGCGTACGTCCCAGCCGAGCTGCTCCAGTTGTGCCTGTTCGTGCACAATTGGGCCAGCCAGACTGACAAGCACGTCGCCCCAGTCTTTGCCATACTGTATCTCGTCTGCCGAACCTACGAAGCAGAGGCGAGGACAGGTGATCCGTTCTTGAACTGTCCGGTCGTCAAATTCCTGCAATGCCTGATAGAGGGTGACAAACTGCCGTGTCTGGTCGCTTGATAGTGTGCTGCCTGACCACTCGGAGTCTTTCTCCTCTTGTATACGCGCCCCGCTCGCCATCTCGTAGGTTGCCATCGTGACGCTGAGCATTTGCGCGTATGGTCCATGAAGCGGCGGGAAGCCGCCCATGATGAGTGCTGATAGGCGGTCCGTGCGCATAGCGAGTTGCAGCCCGATCAGTGCGAGCCAGGAGTATCCGTAGTAGGCAAACTGATCGGCTCCTGCGGCATCGGCCACGGCGAGGAGATCGCTTGCGACATTGGCGGGTGTGAGGGTGTCCGGTTTGGGTAGACGCAGGCACTGGCCTTCATAGTCGAAGGCGACCACGCGAAAAATATCGCGGAGCCCGTGGATGAGTGACTGGCCTAGAGCCGGGTCGGTGCCATACTGGCGCATCTGCTCGGCCAGCTGTCCTTCGACTGGCTGCGGATTAACTGGTAGCAGCAAGGTTGGTCCCTCTCCATTGATCTCGATTTTGATCGTGCTTCCGTCATGTAATGTTGCTTTCGGCATCGAATCTCTCCTTTATCTTCTTCTGTGGATCTCTCATTCAGATGCATGCATGCGTTGTGATCCGGGCTGGCCGGGCCTTTTTTGGGATCATATTCCTACTGTACAACACTAATGCCCAATTGGAGTGTTGGGCGTTATAGAGTGGTTGCAGAATAGCTATACTGACGCTCTATTCAGGCTCAAGCACTCTTATTTAGGGTGCTAGAAGCAAAACACCGATGGAGAGAAGTCTCTAAAGGAACATGATGGTCTTACATGATGGATTTTACTCCGGGCAAAAATGTTTTATAGCGGGCAAAGGAAATAGAAACGATGGGAGAGGTCCTGACGTGAATCAGATAAGCTTCTTTTGGCGTCAATGCGTATTGCTCTGTCAAGCTTTAAATAATCCCGCTGGAGCGCCTACGGCGCAATGAATATTGACAGAACAGTATTGGAAACAACTCATGGAGAGTGCTATCGTGCTCTTGTGATAAGATACTATATGTATTATATAAAGCGAAACTAGCGACTATTTTAAGGAGGAGGCGTTTCTGGGTTTGCCAGCGATGGCAGGCGAAGAAATGTCGTGAAGCAGCCATGGACAATGCAAATATCCAACAGAGCGAGCTTTGGGGAATTGCTCAGAAGCTTGTGAGTTTTAATACGGTTAGCCAGTATAGTAACCTGCAGGCGACCGAGTTTCTGGCAAATTATCTGGATGATTGTGGTTTTGTGGTGAAATTATTGCCGCATGATGTGGATGGTGTGCCTAAAGCCACTGTTGTTGCATGGGCTGGACCTCCGGAGCCGGATGGGCTGATTATCTCTGGCCATACAGATATCGTGCCGTTTGATAAACAGCCGGGCTGGAGATCTGATCCGTTGCGTATGCACCTGGATGGAGAACGCATATTTGGGCGTGGTGTGACCGATATGAAGGTCTTTCTGGCCCAATCTATTCTAGCGGCGAAGCATGTTTCAGTCAGTGCCCTCAAGCGGCCACTGGTGTACATTTTTACCTATGATGAAGAGATTGCTGGCCAGGGCTCAGGCCGTCTGGTAGCAACGCTGCCCGAGCTTTTCAAGGAGTATCCGCTGCCGAAGCTGGCACTAATTGGCGAACCAACGGGTTTTGAGATCTATCGTGCACATAAGGGCTATGCCACCTGCGAAATTCGTGTGCAAGGCAAAGGGGGCCACAGTAGTGTCCCGGCCAGTGGACTGAATGCAATCGATACCATGGCGGCCATTATTCGCATCATACAAGAGGTGGGCAAAGAACTGGAGCAGAGTGCCAGTGCAGAGAACCGTTTGCTCTTCCCAGAGGTGCCTTTCTCAACATTTAATAGCGGCATGATCGGCGGCGGCCTGGCCCCAAACATGATCGCCGACGAGTGTCACCTCACCCTAAGCATTCGCATTGCGCCAGGCGATGATGTGCAAAAGATTATCCAGACGGTACGCGAACGGATCGATAATGAAATTGTGGGAGCGCTAAAAGTCGTGGCACCAGAGGGAGGGGTCTCCATCGAAAATATCATTGCCTGCCCACCGCTGCGCTCGCCTTCTGATGGACCATTCTGCAACCTACTTCAGCAAACAATCGGGAAAAACCTTGGCGGTGGTATCTCTTTTGCCACTGATGGCGGCAATTTCCAGTTGATCGATATCGATTCTTATGTTTGTGGCCCTGGCCTGCTCTCCGAGGCCCATCAACCCAACGAAAGCATGCCCGCGACAAACTTCTATGCAGGCTTAGAATATATAGAACGCATTGTCGCGGACTGGTGTGCCCAGGAGCGTTCAACACGCTAAATAAAAAAAGACATGAATGTATGTCAAGGAGTTGTATGAACCTTAATCCTTTGATTCCTGAGTTGAGCGTTACAGACCTGGAGAAAAGTCTCTGGTTTTACGTCAATATACTCGGGTTTCAGATCGACTATCAGCGCCCTGAACATAAGTTTGCTTTTCTCTCGTATCAGGGTATTCAGATCACGGTGGAGCAGCTCAAGCGAGTCTGGAAGACGGCTCCGCTTGAATTTCCCTTTGGGCGCGGCGTTCATATACAGATGGTTGTAGAGGATCTCAGCGTGCTCATAACCTCTTTAAAGCTGCATAACTACCCCCTCACCGTAGAGCAAGAGGACCACTGGTATCGAAGAGACAATCAGCTTCTGGGTCTGAGAGAATTTCTCCTACTAGACCCTGACGGATACGTATTGCGCTTTTCTCAGCAATTGGGCATAAGACCGCTCGAAGGCTAGGATATTTTAGTAAGTAGAAAGGCCTGATTATGACGACCAATCAACGTGTGCGCTTGACAGAGTTGGCGAGTTGTGCGGGCTGTGCCGCAAAGATAGGGGCCGACACGCTGGCAAAGGTATTGAGCCCCCTGCGTCAGCGCAACGTCCCCGCGCAACTGCTCGTCGGGCTGGGAGCCATCGACGATGCAGCCGTCTATAAAGTCAATGAACAGCAAGCAATCATCAGTACCGCCGACTTCTTCCCCCCGGTCGTAGACGATCCCTATACCTTTGGCGCGATTGCCGCGACCAATGCGCTCAGCGACGTGTACGCCATGGGTGGGCAGGTACTGATGGCCATCAACCTCGTCGCATGGCCGGAGGATCTCGACGCCAGCATCCTCAGCGACGTACTCCGTGGCGGAATGGATATCGTCGAGCAGGCGGGCAGCGTCATTGCTGGTGGACACTCGATCTCCGACGACGAGCCAAAATATGGTCTGGCCGTCACCGGTATGGTGCATCCCGATCATATCCTCACGAAGGGTGGCGCAAAGCCGGGCGACATTCTTGTGCTCAGCAAGCCGCTTGGCACCGGCCTCCTCACCACAGCGCAGAAGCGCGACAAAGTTCAGGATGATGATATGGCGGCAGCCGTACGTTCCATGACGACCTTGAACCGCCGTGCCAGTGAACTGCTCGTCCAGGCAGGTGCCAGCGTCCATGCCGCGACAGATGTCACCGGTTTTAGCCTGTTAGGGCATGCCTGGGAGATGGCATCACAAAGTTCTACCAACATGCGTTTCGACTATGCCGCGCTCCCCTTGCTGCCCAACGTACGGCACTACGCAGAGCTTGGATGCATCCCTGGTGGTACTGCACGCAACGACCGCTCCGTGCGTGCCCATGTGCGCTTTGCCAGTACCCTGGACCAGCTCGATCAGGCCATACTGTTTGATCCCCAGACATCAGGTGGCTTGCTGGCCGCGATCCATCCATCCCTGTGGGCAACGCTTTCAGCGCAAGAAGAGGTTCCATTCAGACGTATCGGCGAAGTGACTGAGCGGGTCAACGTGCAAGAGGAGCCTTGCATAGAGGTCAGATAGAGAAGTTTTTAATGGTGCTTATAGAAGAATATATGTATAGTGCTCATCAGAGGAAATGATGAGCTTGTCTAAGGCGGAACGGGTCGGAACGAAAAGAGCCAGAATCGGTCAGCCTGACCCGATTTTGCTGATCTCTAGAGAAGAGTGAGAGCGGCAAAAGGCGGATCGGATTGACCGATATCTATTTTATTGAAAAGCATAGTATAAAATTCATCACGCTTATACAGTATTCCTTTATAAATCCTTTATAAGGAGTTTAAGAAGCTCGCAAAGGTCATGGAGATGAAATGGTTTAATAAGGATATTAGTACAGTCGAGATCTTCATGATTGCTTTTATCCACCGTAAGAAGAATGACCGGTGGAGGTGACATAGGAATATTCCAGCGCGCGCGCAGGAGAGACAAAAACCTGGGGCCATCTACCACAGGCATAAGGAGATCGAGGAGGATGGCTGCAGGATATTGGCCAGACCTGAGTGCATCTTCCAACCATTCCATAGCTTCCAGCCCATTTGCGACACAGACAGGTTGGTAGTTCCATAGTTGAAGTGCCCAGAAGAGCATATCGCGGACAGCAGCGTGGTCGTCAACGACGAGGACCAACGGGCGTTCTGAACTTCGGCCTATTCTTTGTGGAAGCGTCGGAGCCTGTAACAGTTGCATAGCGTTATCCTTCTGCTTCATTGTTATGAACTCAATGTTTTAAATAAATAAAAGAATAGAAAATACACCTGAACGACATGCGCAGAGCGGCGGAAGATATACAGGCAGGCTTTTGCATGGGAAACATCATATTCATCAAGCCTCCTTGTTATCCTTGTTATCCGCGTTCTTGTGCATAAAAAATCTCGCCATGGATAGGAACGTGAGCGGACACTGGCGAGGTGCACGCATTGCTTTGCTCGCCAGTTTCTTCCGACTGATACGTGCCCAGATGGTAGACCTGTGGAAGGTGGGCGCGCAACCACAGTTCTACGTAGCCGATCTTCACCGCATGTAAAGAGGGCAGGGCAAGGCTAGAAACAAAGGCCTGCAATTGTGCCTGAGCCTGCGCAATCTCAGCCTCTTGCGCGCAGAGCGTTTCAACCTCAAAGAAGTTGCCCAGACCAACCACCTGATCGAGATACAGCTTTAGATGTTCATGGACATAGAGCGTCCTTTGTTTCTCAATCTGGACGAACGGCATCAGGCCATTTGCAGCCAATGCCGCCTCCACCGTCGTAGCATCCTGCCAGCCAGGGATGAAGCGAGCACAAAAGTTATTTATCTTGTGCATCACAGACGGTTCAGTGGATAGTGGAAAAACGCGCTCAGTTGCATGCATATGCGTGGGATCGGCCAGTTCATGATATTTAATTTCCAGGTGAGCTTGATCCCTGATACGCAGAAATACCGTTTGCCGCAAGCAAGAAAAGTCGGCCGTATCATAATACGTATCAACATTCGCAGTAGGCGCAGACTTTTGAATAGAAGGCAGAGCGGCCAGCTTTGCCTGGAGCAATGAGAGCGAACTTGCGGGAAATGAGAATTTCAGCTCAACCTCAATCATGCTGCAGCCTCCTTGCTATGGATCAGAGCCATAGCATCAGCGGATGACACAAACGTCCGTCCACCTTTGCCCTCAATCATCAGGAGCAGCCGTTGGAGGCGGCTTGTATCTTCATAGCGTGTCCAGGTAGGCGCATGTGCGGACCACGAGACAGTATTCGTGCGACTGGGAACCTGAGCAAGAATATCCGGTGGGATAAAGCGCGTAAACTGTCCCCGTTTATCAGTATAAAGAGGCCCCAAAATGAAGCCATCGCAGCCGGCTGCAAGCCCTTCATCCACAAGACGCTCATATTCGTAATCGGGGATATGAGGCAGGATGGGGCGAATAGAGATAAAGACCGGGATATCGATGCTTTTCAGATTGGCAATAGTCAAAACACGTTCAGCCGGAGATGGGGTATGAGGCTCCACCTCAGAGGCGGAATCCCAGCAGCTAAGTGAGATCAGAGCGCTCAGAACCCTTCCTGCCGTGTCCAGCGTGCAACGAATTTCATTGAGCTCATCAATAAGAGGACCTGCAAGGAATGCTTTCGTGCTAAAATTGACGTTTTTATGCATTGTTGCCAGTTGTTTGAGCATCGAGATACCGCGTTCCGGCCGAGAGAATGGATCGCCGTCGTAACCAAACTGAATGGTTTCAAAAGGGATAGGCGTCTCGCGAGCAAATTGCCGAAAGCTGGAAAGAATATCATCTGAACGAACGCGTGAAAGCCCAACCTCACCTCCGCGAGTATAGCAATAGCGGCATGCAAACTGACATGGTTCGCCGACGGGTACAAGCACGCGGTTCTTTTCTACTCGGAAGAGGATGTGTTTTCGCATACAGGCGTTGCTCCTAGAGTGTAAGATGGAAAGTTTATCAGAGACAACATACGAGATTATACTCACTAAAGATCTCACTTGTTCCACGCCAACCAATGCCTGTACGTTGCCTCTAAATGAAGTATACCAGAACAGAAGTTAAACGCAAGACATTTAGGCGCAAATGTAAAAAATATAGCATTTGCTACAGGTGCGTAAGTTTACAAAAATTTTGGGCAAGTGGTGAGCAGATTTCATAAGTCGGCTGTTTGCTAAAAAAAATTACAGGCTGTACAGAAATGTAAAATTTTTTACAGGATGTCTTTATTGGGCGTGAAAAGTTGTGTATAATGGAATGGAAGCAAGCGGTGTACCACGAATTCATGCGCAGACTCATTATTTGGTAAGAGTTAGTCAGGAGCAAGCAGAATCTTTGAGGGATCTTGCGCTTTAAAGCAACATTCTGTATGCTAGTGTTGCAGAAGAAGCAATTAAATGAGATCAGATATGCAGAAGAATAATGCATAGAAATCGATAGTAGCCAATATTATTAACAGAGATGATCAGATATATTTGATGAAGGGGGAGATGTTCAATGGCAGATAATGCTCAAGGGACGAATAGTGAAGCCCGACTTCTAACTGACGAACGTTTTTTACGCAAAATTTCCTATCTGTATTATGAAGACGGCCATTCGCAAGAGTCTATAGCCGAGATGGAATTTTGCTCGCGTCAGACCGTGAGCAAAGCTTTGCAAAAGGCAAAAGACAAAGGCATCGTCCGTATTTCGATTGTCCCCGATCTACGCACAGGTTTTCTGCGTAACCTCTCGCGCGAGGCCCGTGTGCACCTGAATCTGGAGGATCTTGTACTGGTGCCGGGACGTAACATGAACGTTATCGCGCCCGATGATATCCTGGACGATGTGGTAATCGAGATTGCCAACGCGGCGGCCGAGTATCTTGATCAATTATTAACGGACTCAGACATTCTGGCCGTTTCGGGTGGCAGAACGTTTATGCGTAACCTCGTGCGACACCTGAAGCCAACAAAAGTATTGCCCCATTTGCAAGTGGTAGCAACGATTGGATTCGTAGAAGCGCGTACAACCTATGGAGATGCGAACCTGATCGCCTATGACCTGTCGCAAGCCTACGGGGGTAACCACCTGTGGTTTCCATCGCCTGCATTCCTGCCTGATATGGATCAGGTCATGCGTCTGCGCGCTTTACCAATTATTAAAGATGCATATGAAATGATGATACGGGCAAATGTATTGATAATGGGCCTGTGGACTCCCCATACCAATAATGATATGATCAGGCGCGGCATCCTCACCTCCGAGCAAGTCGAGGCGGTGTCCGCATTTCGACCAGTTGTGGATATCAATCACTGGGTATTTGACGCCAATGGGCAGTGTATCAACGAAATGATCGACCCATTTCCATATACGCTCTCAGGTTTAGAGATTCCCACGTTAAAAGAGAGAGTTCAGCACAGCAATACCAAGGTGGTGCTGGTCGCAGGTGGTAGCCCTTCGTATATGCCAGCCATTCGAGCGGTGCTCAAAGCGGGTCTGGCCAATATTCTTGTGACGGACCACATTACAGCACAGTTTTTGATGGTTGAAGGTTGATGAAATTGATCGCTCCGTAGCAAAAATAAGCAAAGCCAGGAAAATAAGCCAGGAATCTAATTCATTAAGCTTGACACTGCAAAAATAGTTGGCTATACTTTCTGAGATACAGGAATGAGAATTATTCTCATGTGCTAGGGGTTGAAAAACCGCCGATAGAAAAGAATTTGTTATTCCTGTACAATAGAGGTAGACTTGGCGTGCCAGGATTTTCCTGAGCGTAGCATGCAGGTAGACCACAATCGACTACAAAGAGCAAAATTGGAGGAATCGTGAGCGATCAGAATAATAATCAGAATGATCAGCGGCCACCAGCAACGACAACGGACGCAGGCATTCCCGCATCAAGCGACGAATACTCGCTTTCTGTAGGCCCGAATGGACCATTGCTGTTGCAGGATCACTATGTCATCCAGAAAATGGCGCAATTTAATCGTGAGCGTGTGCCAGAGCGTGTTGTACATGCGAAGGGCAGCGGCGCGTTTGGTTATTTCGAAGTTACCAAAGAGGCATCGCAGTGGACCAAAGCTGCTTTTCTTAATACCGTCGGCAAGCGAACGAAGGTACTGGTACGTTTTTCAACGGTAGCGGGTGAGCAAGGGTCTGCGGATACTGAGCGTGATCCTCGCGGTTTCGCCATCAAGTTCTATACTGAAGAGGGTAACTACGATCTGGTTGGGAACAATACCCCGATCTTCTTTGTGCGCGACCCATCAAAGTTCTCAGATTTCATCCACTCGCAGAAGCGTATGCCTGACAGCGACCTGCGCAGCCATAATGCGATGTGGGACTTCTGGTCCTTATCGCCCGAAGCGCTGCACCAGGTATCGTTCTTGATGTCCGACCGAGGCACGCCAAAGACATATCGCAACATGAACGGCTATGGAAGTCATACATTCATGTGGATCAACGCCCAGGGAGAGCGCTTCTGGGTCAAATATCACTTTAAGACGGAGCAGGGTGTGCAGAACTTCACCGACGCTGAGGCCGGTGCGATGAAGGCTCAGGACCCAGACTTCCATCGTCGCGACCTGCGTGAGGCAATTGATAAAAAAGACTTCCCGGCCTGGCGCCTGGAGATGCAGATCATGCCATTCGCGGACGCCGAGAACTATCGCTTTAATCCTTTTGATCTGACCAAAGTCTGGCCGCACAGTGACTATCCACCCATTACAATCGGGCGCATGGTGCTTGATCGTAATCCGGAGAACTTCTTTGCGGAGATCGAGCAGGCTTCTTTTGAGCCAGCCAATATGGTGCCAGGCATCGGCCCTAGCCCGGATAAGATGCTGTTGGGCCGTCTGTTCAGCTATCCTGATGCGCACCGCTATCGCATCGGCACCAACTACCTGCAATTGCCTGTGAACCAGCCCGAGTCTGAGGTGCATAGCTACAACAAAGATGGCTCCATGCGCTATCGTCACAATGGCACACAGCCTGTCTATGCCCCGAACAGCTATGGTGGTCCAAAGGCAGATACTGAGCGCTATACCGAGCCCGGCTGGGCCGTGGGCGGTGATATGGTACGCAGCGCGTATGTCCCCCACAAAGAGGACAACGACTTTGTGCAGGCCGGAGATTTCTATCGCAAGACGCTCTCCCAGACTGACCGCGATCATCTCGTCAGTAACATCGTCGGCCATATGAGTCAGGGTGTCGAGCGCCCCATCCAGGAGCGTACTGTGAAGCTCTGGTACCAGGTCGATAGCGATCTTGGCACACGCATCGCCAGCGGCCTTGGATTGTCAATCCATGCCCAGGCTGTCGGCGACGACTAGAGCTCATTGAGAACCGCACGTTTTAGCGAAAGCAAGAAACGTCAAACTTAAGAAAAGAGAGACCGCCTGGACACGGTAAAAGGGTCCAGGCGGTCTCTTTGTGATGGGGAGTCGCTACTCGTCGTGAATATTGGGATATACTTAATAGGCAGGCATATCCTGATAATGCCAGGTCAGAAGTGCGGTGATGCACATACTCTACCTTGAGCATTGTAATCAAAGAACGAAAAGGGAGCGATGTGATGACGGATCTGCAGACTATTCAACTAACAAAGCAAGCCCTGGAAAAGGGCGAGGGAATTGTACGGTTAGCGCCAAACTGGGTGCCGCGCGTCTTCTGTGTGCCGGGGCGGCGGCTCCGTTTGCATCCCAAAGACCTCTATGCTTTTGGGGCAAATCGTGGTGGTATCGATGAGCGCTGGTTCTCCTCGACTGTCAAAGCCGATAATGGCCCCCTGACTCGTGATGATGAGGGCCTGAGCTCTATTTATATAGATGGTCAGCGGGTGACGTTGCGCGACGCGATTGGTCTGCTGGGCGAAGATTTTCTTGGCAAAGAGGCTATAGAGCGCTTCGGAGGCTGGGTCATGTTTAGCAAGTTTTTCGATAACATGTATCCGCTCCCTCATCACCTGCACCAGAGCGACGAGAAAGCTGCGGCGGTTGGTCGTGTCGGCAAGCCCGAGGCCTATTATTTCCCGGCACAATATAACTTCGCACTCGATACTTTCCCCTACACCTTTTTTGGCCTGGAGCCTGGCACCACGCAGGATCAGGTCGTGAGTTGCCTCAAGCGTTGGGATGAGGGCGACAATGGCATCCTTGGCCTCTCAAAGGCCTATCGCCTGGAGTTGGGCACGAGTTGGGATGTGCCCACCGGTATTTTGCATGCACCTGGCACACTCTGTACTTATGAGCCGCAGCGCGCCAGTGATGTCCTCTCGATGTGGCAATCGCTGGTAGCAGATTATCAGGTGATTGATCGTGCGATGCTCTGGAAAGACGTGCCACAAGACAAATGGGAGGACTACGACTATCTACTCTCATTGCTGGATTGGGAAAGCAACGTCGATCCGGATTTTAAAGCGCATCACTTCTCAAGTCCTATCTTGGCCCACGAGGCCGAGTCGATGCAGGCTCAAGGCTATCAAGAGCAGTGGATCGTTTATGGTAGTGAGTTTTTTAGTGCGAAAGAGCTGGCCGTACAGCCCGGTCAGAGCGTAACTGTGCGGGACGCTGCCGCCTACGGTGTGATCTGCGTACAAGGATATGGCCGCTTTGGCAAGCATACGATCTCAGCACCATCTTTAATCCGCTTCAACGATATGACGGAGGACGAGTTCTTCGTCACGGCGCAGGCGGCGGCCAACGGCGTCATGATTACCAATAACAGCACGACAGAGCCTCTGGTCTTGCTCAAGCATTTTAATCCTGGCAACCCAGAGAAACCCCATATGTAATATTATGTGATTTTTTATAGAGTATATCATCCTTCAGCCAACATGCCCGTGCTCAGCGCGGGCATGTTGGTGTTTGACAGAGCCGTAACATGCGCAATAGTCGACTTAAATTCTCTCGTGATATATTTCACACTCATAGTGTAAAGAAGGGCATTTCTAAATTTCCATTTATTGTGTACTCTATACCTTAGAAGACAGCATGATCGTAAGGAAGAACTACAGAGAAGCCCGGAATGCTTGTACGATAAAAAATCCTGACAAACTCATGGCTGTTATAGTGATAATAAAAATACATAGAAGTATTTATATGCAGATGAAGCAGTATGTTGTAGGTAATAATTGTATGTTTTTATGAACGAACTGGAATAATGGAAGGAACTGATCCGCATGAGACTTCTCAAGTACAGCAAAAAGGTGTCGTCGCTTGCCGCAATTCTGTGTAGTGCAATTTTCCTGGTCTGTCTTAGTGCCTGTGGAGGTACAATGGATAGTAATCCGACGACCGGAACGGACCTGAGTCCGCACAACGTAATGATTCAACTGAAGCATAGTCCAGTCGGAACGACCGAACTAGCATGGGACCCCAACAGCCACAAGCTCGACGTAAAGATCTCGCTCACCGGTCTGGCTCCCAAGAGCTCACATGCCGTCCATATTCATGCAGGATCATGTGAAGCCGATGGAGCGATCGTTTATCCGCTCAAGCCAGTCGTGGTCGATGCCAAAGGCGTTGGCAGTTCAGAGACGGTCGTCGAGAACGTACAGGATGGCATCCCGGCGACGGGCTGGTATATCAATATCCACAATGGGCTCTCCATGGCGGCAATTGAGCACATGCCAATCTCCTGTGGTAATATTGCAAACGCAGATACCTCCAAGAGTAAGATGCAATCAGTTACCGTTACCATGCAGGGTGCGATTGCGCCAAATGAATCTGCCAATGGCCAGGCTGAGCTGAGCAGCGCCAATGGTAAACTCACAATGAAAATTGTTTTGACAGGCCTGGTGCCCCATAGCACGCACATGGCTCATATTCATGATGGTACCTGCGAATCTCAAGGACCCGTCCTTGTAATGCTCAAGCCAGTTGTTGCGGACGACCAGGGCAATGGCACTTCCGTTACCACCTTTGACCATCTAACAGCCCCCAAAGTTGGCCTCTATGTGAACGTGCATATGGGTGCCACGGCGGCTGATCTCGCACACTCGACGCTCTTTAACCCCATCGCCTGCGGGAACGCAGCCTCCACCTATTAATAGCAAAAGAACACTCGACACAGAGA
>Ga0302321_100002172_pt1 | contig 16850 bp, 14 predicted proteins | sample Fen_T0_1_FD_202505 | JGI IMG/M metagenome (GOLD analysis project Ga0302321, IMG submission 202505) | Peat permafrost microbial communities from Stordalen Mire near Abisko, Sweden - Fen_T0_1 | ecosystem: Environmental > Terrestrial > Soil > Wetlands > Permafrost | place: Sweden: Abisko...
GCGCGATCTCTTGATCGAGCTGACGGGCGCACAGGACGGGCTCGTCGTGAACAACAACGCGGCCGCGTTGCTGCTCGCGCTCGCGGCGTGCGCGCACGGCCGATCGGCGATCGTGAGCCGCGGCGAGCTGGTCGAGATCGGTGGCGGCTTTCGCGTCCCCGACGTCGTCGCGCAGTCGGGCGCGCGCCTCGTAGAGGTCGGCACGACCAACCGCACGCACGCGCGCGACTACGAGGCTGCGATCGACGAGAGCACAGCGGTGTTGTTGAAGGTGCATCGCTCGAACTTCGAGATCACCGGCTTCGTGGCGGAGGTCTCGCTCTCCGAGATGTCCGCGATCGCGCACGCGCGAGGCTTGATCGTGATCGACGACGCGGGCTCGGGCTGCATGGATCCGATCGCGAGCCTCGTGGGCGAGACGTCCGTGCGCGAGCATGTCGCCGCGGGCGCCGACGTCGTGTGCTTCTCGGGTGACAAGCTGCTCGGCGGCCCCCAAGCCGGCATCGTCGTCGGTCGACGTGAGCTCCTCGAGAAGATGCGGCGTTGGCCGCTCTATCGCGCGCTCCGACCCGACAAGCTCGCGCTCGCCGCGCTCGGCGCGACGCTGGTGCTCTGGCGCGACCGTCCAGAGGCGCTGCCGATCGTTCGCATGCTGCGAGCGACGCCCGACGAGCTCGACGTGCGCGCGCAGCGTGTGATCGCGAACGTGGGGAGCGACGCGCTCGAGCTGGTGGACGCGGTCGGACGAATCGGTGGTGGCGCCGCGCCCTCGATCGAGCTCGCCAGCCGCGCGATTCGTGTGAGCACCGCGAGCGCCGAGCAGCTCGCCGCGCGGCTCCGCGCGGGAGATCCGAAGATCATCGCCCGCATCGAGGACGACGACGTGTGGATCGATCTGCGCTGCGTCCCGCCGGACCAGGACGAAGCGTTGGCCCACGCGCTGCGCGTCGCGCTGACGTCGTGACTTCGATCGTTCGTGGCGTGATCGGAACGGCGGGCCACGTCGATCATGGCAAGACCTCGCTCGTCCGCGCGCTCACCGGCGCTCCTGGCGATCGACTGCCCGAAGAGAAGAAGCGCGGCATCACGATCGACCTCGGATTCGCGCAGTGGGACGCACCGGGGATGTCGCTCGGCGTGATCGACGTCCCGGGACACGAGCGCTTCGTCGGCACGATGGTGGCGGGCGCGGCGGGGATCGACGCGGTGATCTGGGTCATCGCCGCCGACGACGGCGTGATGCCGCAGTCGCGCGAGCACTTGGCGATCTGCGGACACCTCGGGATCACGCGAGGCGTGATCGCGATCACGAAGATCGATGCGGCCGATGCCGACACGATCGCGCTCGTCGAAGAAGACGTGCGCGAGACGGTGCGTGGAACGTTCCTCGAGCGCGCCGAGATCGTGCGTTGCTCGGCGCGCGAGTCGATTGGCCTCGCTGAGCTGACCGAGGCGGTCCGACGCGCGCTCGAAGGGACGCGGACGATCGAGACCGAAGGCCCCGTCTGGCTTCCGATCGATCGTGCGTTCGTCAAGCACGGGCACGGCACGATCGTCACCGGCACGCTCGCGCGCGGAACGATCGAAGCGGACGACACGCTCGAGCTGCTCGGCGTGAGCACGAAGGTCGGCGTCCGCGGGCTCCACGTGCACGGAAGCGAAGTTCCTCGCGCGAAGGCCGCGACGCGCTTGGCCGTTCAGCTCCGCGGGATCGAAGTCTCGGACATCGCGCGCGGCATGGTGCTCACGACACCAGGTTGGCAGTCGACGACGACGTCCATCGACGTCGCGCTCGGAGGTGAGCGCCCACGCGCTCGACGAGAGCTCGTCCTACACGTGGGAGCGACGCACGTCACCGTTCATGCGCGCGCTCACGGCGAGCTCGTGCGCCTCACGAGCACCGTGCCCTTCGCGACCTACGCAGGGGATCGCTTCGTGCTCCGGCGGCCCGAGCTCGCGCGCGATCGGACGATCGGCGGCGGCGAGGTCGTCGATCCGCATCCCTCGCTCGCGCGACCAAAGAAGAACGGGGTGCGCGAAGAGGCCGCCGCACGCGTGCTCACGATGGTGCGTGAGCGCGCGGCAGGCGCCACCAAGCAGGAGCTCGCGCGACGATTGCCGCCGAGCACGCGCCTCGCGCCGCTGCTCAGCCACCTCGTGCGTGAGCGCGCGATCCTCGAGGTGAGCGATGCGAGCGGAACGCGCTGGGTCGCGATGCACGAGCTCGATCGCGCCAAGACCGAGGTGCGCACGGCGCTCGTCGGCTTTCATCGCACGCATCCCGCTGCGTCTGGCGCGACGGTGGCCGATCTCTCGGGCGCGGTGCCTGCGCCGTGGCGCCCACTGGTTCCGATCGCGACGGCGGCGCTCGTGCGCGAAGGCGCGATCGCGGGAGGTGATCGCGTGGCCGCTGTGGGTCACGATGCGCACGCGCTCGCCGATCGCGTCGCCGACGTCTACCGCGCGGCGGGGCTCGAAGCGCTGGGAGAAGACGCCGCGCGAGAAGCTTGCGGCTTTCCCGAGCGCACGTTTCGCGACGTGATCACCGAGCTCGTTCGCACCGAGAAGATCGATCGCATCGCGACCGGCGTCTACGTCGATCGTGCCGCGCTCGAGACCCTCGTTGCGCGTGTGCGCACGTACTTCGAGTCGAACGAGACGCTGAGCCCGGGCGACTTCAAGACGATGACCAGCTTGACGCGCAAGAACGCGATCGCGATGTTGGAGTGGCTCGATCGGCGCGGCGTCACGCGCCGCAAGGGCGAAGGACGAGTGCGCGCATGACCGATTCGATTCGACTGACCAAGCTCGCCAAGCGTGCCGGCTGCGCGGCGAAACACCCGCCCGGATACCTTCTTCCTTTGCTCGGTCGGCTACCGAAGAGCCACGATCCGCGCGTGCTCGTCGGCTCGCTCACCGCCGACGACGCGGCCGTGGTCGCGCTGACCGACGAGATCGCGCTGGTCACCACGACCGACTTCTTCACGCCCATCGTGGACGATCCCTACGACTTCGGCGCCATCGCGGCGGCCAATGCGCTGAGCGACGTGTACGCGATGGGCGGCGCGCCACTCTCGGCGCTGAACCTCGTCGGCTTCCCGTCCGACACGCTCGATGCCGACGTGCTCGTGCGCATCCTCGAAGGTGGTGCCGACATCGCGCGGCAAGCGGGGATCGAGATCGTGGGCGGCCACACGATCCAGACCGATGAGCCGATCTACGGCCTCGCTGTCACGGGCACCGTGCATCCCTCGCGCATCATGACGAACGCACGTGCGCGCGTCGGCGATCGCCTCGTGCTCACCAAGCCGATCGGCCTGGGCATCATCACGACGGCGGCCAAGCGCGACGAAGACGACCTCGGCGCCATCTCGCTCGCGATCGCGCTGATGAAGACGCTCAACCGCGCGGCCGCCGATGCGATGCTCGAGGTCGGTGTGCATGCCGTGACCGACGTGACGGGCTTCGGGCTGCTCGGACACCTCCGCAACGTCGTCGCGGCGAGCCACGTGGGCGCGACGATCCGAGCGAGCGAGGTCCCGGTGCTGGAGGCGGCTCGCGCCTACGTCGCGCGTGGGATCGCGCCCGGCGGAACGCACGCGAACCTCCGCTTCTTGGAGGGCCACGTCGACTTCGACGACGACGTCACGCGGCAAGAGCGCCTCCTGCTCGCGGACGCACAGACCTCGGGTGGGCTCTTGATCTCGGTCGCCGCCGATCGCGTTTCCGACCTGATTTCAGCGTTGAAAGCGCGTGATGTGCCGCTCGCGCACGTGGTCGGTGAGATCACCGAGGGGCCCGAGAGCCGCATCCGCGTGCGTCGATGACGTGCTAGCGTCGGAGCCGTCGTGACCAAGAGCGCGAAGTCGGTCGCCGAGCGACTGGTGGCCGAGGTCGAGAAGGCGATCGAAGGAAAGCGCGACGTCGTCGAGCTCGCCGTGACGGCGCTGCTCGCGCGTGGTCACCTGCTCGTCGAGGACGTCCCTGGTGTCGGCAAGACCACGCTCGCGCGCGCGCTCGCCAAGTCCCTCGGCGTGCCGTTTCGCCGCGTGCAGTTCACGAGTGATCTGCTGCCGGCCGACGTGCTCGGCGGATCGCTCTACGATCCCAAGAACGGGACGCTCGAGTTCCGACCCGGCCCAATCTTCACGTCCGTCCTCCTCGCCGACGAAGTGAATCGCACGACGCCACGCACGCAGTCGGCGCTGCTCGAAGCGATGGACGAGCGCGCGGTCTCGATCGAGGGCGAGACGCGGCCCTTGCCGGAGCCCTTCTTCGTCGTCGCGACGCAGAACCCCGAAGAGTTCCACGGGACGTATCCACTGCCGGAATCGCAGCTGGATCGCTTCCTCTTGCGCGTCGCGATCGGTCATCCGCCGGCGGCGGTCGAGCGCAAGCTCTTGCGCTCGCGCGGCGCCGAGTCGCCCATCGATGCGATCCAGCCGGTCATCACGCGCGAAGAGCTGCTCGCCACGCAGCGCGAGGTCGATGCGATCCGCGTGGACGACGTCGTGCTCGACTACGTGCACGAGATCATCCTCGGCACGCGCAAGAGCACGCTGCTCTCGCTCGGCGCGTCCACGCGCGCGGCGTTGGCGCTAGGACGCGCCATTCGTGCGCACGCGCTGGTGGTCGGGCGAACGTTCGTGACGCCCGACGACGTGAAGGCGCTCGCCATCTCCGCGCTCGCGCACCGCGTGCGACCGCGCGAGATGCCCGGCGATCGCGCGGCCGAGCGAGAGATCGCCGCGCGCGCCGTGCGCGAGATCATCGACGCCATCCCGGTTCCGATCTGATGGCCGAGGCCTCTACCGGAGTGCCTGGCAAGCCGGGCCTCGGGCCCGCCTCAGGGGCCACTCCAGTAGAGACCCGCGCATCGCCGGCTCTCGCGCGCGCAGCCCGGATCGCGGGCTCTCGGGGCCTGCGCTTCACGCGCGAAGGGCGCGTGTTCGTCTTGGTCACGCTCGGTGTGGGCGCGGCCGCGGTGAACACCGGCAACAACCTCCTCTACCTCGTGCTCGGTTTGATGCTGAGCTTGATCCTCGTCTCGGGCGTGTTGAGCGATCTGGTGCTCATCCAGATCGAGGGAACGCGCGTGCTTCCTTCGCGCGCCTTCGCGGGCGGCCCAGCGCTGGTCGAGATCGCGCTGCGCAACGAGAAGACGCGCCTGCCGAGCTTCTCGCTCGAGGTGGAAGATCGCGCGCAGGCGCTGCCGACCGATCGACGCTGCTACTTCTTGAAGGTCGAGCCCTCGGGAGAGCAGCGCGCCACCTATCGGCGCGATCTGCCGAGACGCGGGCGCGTGGTCTTCGACTCGCTCCGGCTTTCCACGCGCTATCCCTTCGGTCTCTTCGACAAGTGGCGCGTCTTGCCAGTGCCTGGCGAGCTGATCGTGTTTCCGTTCGTCGATCCGACGGCGCGCGCGCCGGAGCTCTCGAGCGGCGGAGACGGAGCGCCCGAGCGTGTCGTGCGTGGCGCTGGGATCGAGCCGGCCGGGCTGCGCGACTACCGCGTCGGCGACGAAGCGCGCAGCTTACACGGCCGTCGCAGCGCGGCGCTCGGACGCCTGGTCGTGCGTGAGCGCGAGCGCGAGTCGAGCCGCACGATCGTGATCGCGCTCGATGAAGCCATCGACACGAGCGACACGTTGGCACTCACGCGCTTGGAACGGTCCATCTCGCGCGCGGCGGGTATCGCCGTCGACGCGCACGCACGCGGCGCCACGGTCGAGATCGTCTGCCGCCGCTCGAGCTCGCCGCGGATCGCACCGAGCGCGAGCCTCGATCCGCTGCTGCGCTACCTCGCGCTGCTCGCGCCGATCGCGCTCGGTTCGGCGCCACCCTTCGAGACCCATCGCGCGAACGTCGTGATCACGACGGCAGCGCCCGCGAGCGCACCGTGAGCTTCGCGCAGCTCCACAAGATCGTGACGTACGCGCTCGCAGCGCTGGGGCTCGCCGCGCTCTCGCTCGGAGGCGAGCTCTCGCCGGCAGCGCTCGCTCTCATCGCCGTGCTCGCGATCCTCTCGTGGTGGGTGGAAGGCCCGCGCATCGAAGATCCGCGCTGGCAGCGCGGATGGAACGTCGCGTTGCTCGTGTTCCTCGTCCTGCAGATCGCGCGCGGTCTGATCGGTCAGCCTCTCTTGCCCCTCGCGCTCGAGATGACCGCCGCGCTCCAAGTGTCGCGCTTGGCGAACCGACGGCGCGCGGCCGAGCACCAGCAGATCGCCATCCTCGCGTTTCTCCATCTGTGCGCGGCGACGGTTCTCTCGACCGAGATCGTGTACGGCGTTCTCTTCTTCGGCTTCGTGGTGTTGATCCCGTGGATGCTCGCGCTGACGCATCTGCGAGCGGAGATCGAGGGCCACTTTGCGCCGCCCAGCGCCCCGGCGGCCGAACGCGATGGAATTCTCGCGCGGGTGCTGGCGTCGCGTCGGCTCGTCGGCGCGTCGTTCTTGATCGGCACGGCCGCGATCGCGGTCCCTCTCTTTCTCTCGACCGCGCTCTTGTTCGCTGCGTTTCCACGCGTGGGCCTGGGGTTTCTGGCGTTCGGCGACGCAGCCAGCGCACACGTCGCGGGCTTCGGCGACGACGTCACGCTCGGTGACGTCGGGCTCTTGCGCGACGATCCGACCGTCGTCATGCGCATCACGCCGCCCGCGTCGGTGGGCTCGCCGCCGCACGATCTCTCCATCTTGCTCCGCGGCACCTCGTTCGATGCCTACGACGGTCGGCGTTGGTCGCGCACGTTCGTCGGAGGCGAGCACCTACGTCGGTACGGCGACGAGTTCGTCCTCGCACATACCGCCGGACGACGACCGGACGACGCGTGGAGCATCGCGCTCGAGCACCTCGATCAACCGGTCGTCTTCCTTCCGCCGCACACGGTCGCGGTCGACGTGCCGCCGCGCTTCTCGTCCGGCCTCGACGTCGGTCGCGAGCTCACGCTCCATCCGGGCCTCGATCTCCGCTACGAGGATCCCGATGCGCTGGGCCTTCGCTACACGGCGTGGACCTCGCCCGACGCCGAGACGGCGGTCGAGCATCTCAGCCAGGAAGATCGACGCCGATATCTCGCGCTCCCGCCGGCGCCCCAACGTCTCGCGCAGATCGCGCGCGCATGGACCCTCGGCGCGACGACGGATCGTGAGCGCGCCGAGCAGATCGTTCGCCACCTCGCGGCGCCGCCGTTCGTGTACTCGCGCACGATGGACGACCCCGGGTCGGAGCCGCCGCTCGAGCACTTCCTCGAGACCAGCCACTCGGGCCACTGCGAGTACTACGCGAGCGCGATGGCGATCTTGCTCCGCACGCTCGGCGTCCCGACGCGCAACGTGACGGGCTTCTCGGGCGCCCACTACAACTCGTACGGACGCTATTGGTCGGTCCGCTCGGGCGATGCGCACGCGTGGGTCGAGACGTATCTGCAGGACGAAGGTTGGGTGACCTTCGATCCGACGCCGCCGAGCGACGAGACGTTCGGCGCGACCGACTCGTTGCTGGCCGAGCTGCGCGCGCTCACCGACGCGATGCGCTCGCGCTGGCAGGAGTGGATCATCGGATACGACCTACGCTCGCAGCGCGAGCTCGCGCGCACGCTCGGACGTTGGCTCGGAGGCGGCGCGAGCGAGACGGGCGCGCATCGAACGAGCGAGGATGCGGCGAGTCGTCCTTCGCCGTGGCGCACGATCGGGATCGTGCTCGCGCTGATGTTCCTCGCGGTCCTGGCCGATCGCGGCTATCGGTGGCTCCTTCGCGCGCGCAGCAAGTCGACCGAGCGTCCGATCGATGCGAGCGCGAGAGAGATCGTGGCCATCTATCGCGAGCTCGAGCTGGAGCTCGCGCGGCTCGGAACGGCGCGACCGGCGAATCGGACACCGCTCGAGCACGTACTGGCGCTGACGGCCGCGAACGCGATCGGCGCCAAGGTCGCCAAGCGCGTCACCGATCGATACGTCGAAGCGCGATTCGGCGCGGTCGTGATCGATGCGGCCGAGCTCGAGACGTTGCGAGCCTCGGTTCGATCGCTGCGCGATCTTCCGGCCGCGAGCGTTCGCAGACCACTCCGGTAGAGATCAATCCGGCTCGTTCTCGCCTTCGGAGGGATGCACGCCGTGTCGTCGCGCGAGCTTGTGGAGGTACTTTCGATCCATGTCGGCCGCGCGCGCGGCTGCCGAGATGTTTCCTCCGTGGCGATCGAGCAGCCAGCTCACGTAGGCCTTCTCGAAGCCCGCCTCCCACTCGGCGCGCGTGTCGCGATAGCTCTTGCCCGCTTCGAAGGTCGGGCCCGTCGCACCTTCGCGCGCCGTGGGCGTCGAGCCTGGCAAGCCGACGCTGACGATCTCTTTTTGTCCGAGCGCTCGCGCGAGATACGCAGCGCGCTCGAGCACGTTGCGCAGCTCGCGCACGTTGCCCGGCCAGTCGTGCGCGCGCAGCGAGTCGATGGCGTTCTTCGTGATCGCCTTCGGCGTCTGCCCGGTCGAGTCGAGCCCTGCGATCCCTTCCAGCAGCTTCTCGGCGAGGATCGCGATGTCGTCGCGACGCTCTCGCAACGGCGGCAGCTCCATCGGCACGACCGCGAGGCGGAAGTAGAGGTCTTCGCGGAACTTGCCGCGCTCGACCTCCATGCGGAGGTTGCGCTTGCTCGCCGCGATCACGCGAATGTCGACGCGGATCTCTTTGCTGCCGCCGACGCGGCGGAACGAGCGCTGTTCGAGCGCGCGCAGGAGCTTGGGCTGTAGATCGAGCGGTAGCTCGCCGATCTCGTCGAGGAACAAGGTGCCGCCATTCGCGAGCTCGAACGCACCGGCGCGCGAGCTGGTGGCGCCGGTGAACGCGCCCTTTTCGTGACCGAAGAGCTCGCTCTCGATCAACGTGCCGACGACGGCGCCACAATCGACCACCAAGAAGGGCTTGCTCTTGCGCGGCGAGATGCCGTGGATCGCGCGCGCGAGCACGTCTTTGCCCGTGCCGGTCTCGCCCCCGATGAGCACCGTCGCATCGCTCGGGCCGAGCCGCTCGGCGATGCCGAAGAGCTGACGCATGGCGAGCGAGCTGCCGACGGCCTCGCCGAAGCGCGACGACTCGCTCGGCATGATCTCGATGCGCTCCGCGAAGGGGCGCACCTTGAGCTCGACCTTGCCGACCGTGATCACCGCGCCCGGCTTGAGCCACGCTTCCTTGATCTCGGCGCCGTCGAGCAGCGTGCCGTTCGTCGAGCCGAGATCGGTGAGGAGGTAGCCTTTGCGCTCGCGCCGGATCTCGCAGTGCACGCGCGAGACCGTGTCGTCGCCGAGCGCGAGGTCGTTCTCGTTGCTCTTGCCGATGCGGAACACGTCGCCCGCGATCGTTCGCTCTTCGCCGCGCTGCGATCCCGACAAGACCACGAGCGCGCAGCGCGGGAGCTCGAGAACGCGCGCATCGTGCGCATGCATCGTACCGAGGGCTGTGCTCACGACGTCAGTCCGCCCATTGTACGACGATGACGCCTTCGGACGGGGCTTCGAATTGACCTTCGTGCACGAGGACGTGCCCATCGTCGTACGAGAGATCCATTCGCACCTCGTAGCGGCCCGGAACCAGATCGAGCGTGTCGGTCACGCGGGAGGGCGCGCCGCTCGGATAGCGATGCCGGGCGAGCTCGACCGACTCGTCGCCGTGGGTGTAGGCGAGCTCGACCGAGCGCACGGCATCGTGATCGGGCCCCAGATCGAAGGCCAGCCGCGTCTCGCGCGGCACGGTGTGCGAGAGATCGAGGGCCACGACGAGCACGAAGACGACCAGCGCCATGCCGGCGATCCGCCGCCGGTGCTCCTTGAGCACGACTGAAACTCGCTCCCACACGCCGCATTCCTACTACGATCCGGCGCGTGCGCTCGGGACTCTTGGCATCGTTGTTCTTGGTCGCGTGCTCGTTCGGCCCGCCTCCCGCCATCACGCCGCCGACGCCGCCGAGCTGTCTCGACCTTCGACAAGCCTTGGTGGGTGTCTGGGCGCGCGATGCGAGCGCGATGGAGCTGCGCCCCGACGGAACGATCGTGCGGGACGGCCTGGAAGGCTCGTTCCGTTGGCGCTCGCCCGGTCAGGCCATCATCGACGTCGCGGGCTCACACGAGCCGCACACGCTCGGCCTGATGACGGGCGCTCAGCTGCTGGACGTCGACGAGGACGGGCGCGCCTACGTCTGGTCGCGCGTGTCGCTCGTGCCCGCCTTCGCTGCGGGTTGCTTCGAGCTCCGCGGAAGTCTCATCGGTGACTGGACGGATGGGCAAGAGAGCGAGTCGTTCCAGCGCGACGGAACCTACGTGCGCGGCGAGACACGCGGCAACTGGTCGACGGCCGATCAGGGCTACCTCGACGTCGCGATCGGAATGCACGTGCGGCGCTATCGAATCGCGCTCGCGGGGCCCGATCTGCTCGTGTCGGCATTCGACGGCGAGCTGATCGACGAAGACCCGAGGGGCCCGTCACTGATCGAAGTACGGATCCGCTGATCGCTACCGGAGTGAGGGTCGAGCACGAGCGCGTGCACCGACAGATCGCGAGTGAGCTCGGGGTGGAACGTCGCGCCGACGACGCGGCCTTGCCGCACGAGCACCGGCTCGCCGCCCAACGTCGCGAGCACTTGGACCGAGTCCCCGACGTTCGAGATCCGCGGCGCGCGGATCAAGACGAGCGGCAGCACGCCGGCATCGTCGACGGTCTCGGACGAGTGGATCTGACGACCGCGCGCGTTGCGGCGAACCTCGACGTCGAGCAGGCCGAGCGAGCGCTGCTCCGGGCCTCTCACGCGCGCTGCGATCAAGATCAGACCGGCGCACGTCGCGAGCACCGGAGCGCCACCCTCGACGAGCTCGATCAGCGCGTGCTCGAGCATCGGGTCGCGTCCGAGGAGATCGAGCATCACGGAGCTCTCTCCGCCCGGCAACACGAGCGCTCGTACGCCGCTCAGATCGCGGACGCTGCGCACGAGAACGGGCGCATGCCCGAGCGTGGCCACCGCGCGCGCGTGCGCATCGAAGCCACCTTGCAACGCGAGAACGCCGACGCGCATCGCTACCAACCTCGCGATGCGAGCTGCTCGATCGGCGCGAGCTTCTTCGCTTCGCGACCACGCATCGCTTCGCCGAGGCCCGTGCTCACGCGCAGCAAGCGCGCGAAGTCGTTGGGATGCGCGACCGCTTCCACGATCGCCGTCGCGCGGCGCAAGGGATCGGAGGACAAGAACACGCCACTTCCGACGAACACGGCTTGGGCGCCGAGCGCCATGCAGAGCGCGGCGTCGGCAGGCGTCGCGATGCCACCGGCCGCGAATTCGGGCACCGGCAAGCGGCCCGTCTCTCTCACGGCCTGTACGAGCGCGAGCGGCGCGCCGAGCGCTTTGGCCTCCGCCGCGAGCTCCTCGTCGTCGAGCGATCGCACGCGACGCATCTGCTCGCGCATCTTGCGCAGGTGCTTCACCGCCTCGGCGACGTCGCCCGTGCCGGCCTCGCCCTTGGTGCGGATCATCGCCGCGCCTTCGGCGATGCGTCGGAGCGCTTCACCGAGATCGGTCGCACCGCACACGAACGGAACCGCGAACGCGTGCTTGTCGACGTGGTGCTTCTCGTCGGCGGGCGTCAGCACCTCCGACTCGTCGACGAAGTCGACCTCCATCGCCTCCAGGATCCGCGCTTCCATGAAGTGACCGATGCGCACCTTGGCCATCACGGGGATCGAGACGGCGTCTTGGATCGCGGCGATGATCGAGGGATCGGTGGCGCGCGCGACGCCCCCTTCGGCGCGAATCTGCGCGGGCACGCGCTCGAGGGCCATCACGGCGGACGCGCCGGCGCGCTCGGCGATCTTGGCTTGTGCCGCGTCGACGACGTCGAGGATGACGCCGCCCTTCAGCATCTCGGCCAGGCCGATCTTGGTCGCGTGGGTGCTCTTGGTTTCCATACTGTCTCCTGCTTCTCGGATCGATTTCGGACGGACGGGTGCCACCGCGCATCGCGCGCGTTCTCTGGAGCGAGAATGGGATGGGGAGGAGAAGGAGGATCGGGAGGAGCCGAGCATCGATGGGGCTCGGCAAACGAGGAGCCTCCTGCCGATCCTCCTCTTGCTCCCTATCCTCTTCGCGCTCTTCTCAGAGCATGCCGACGGACACGCTCTCTTGCGCCGGCTTGCCCTTCTTCTTCATCAGGAGGGCTTCGATCGCTTGCGCGAGGCGCTTGCCGCCTTCGACCAGGCGCGCCTCGTCTTCGAAGCAGAACGTGAGGCGCACGCCCGTGCTCGTTCCGTCGACGCCGTAGAGCACGCCTGGGCTCACGAGCACGCCACGGCGACGCGCCTCTTCGAACACCGCTTCCGGGCCGAGCTCGCGCGGCAGCCTCAGCCAGAGCGTCACGCCGCGCGAGGGCACGTCGTACTGGATCGCCTTGGGCATGTGCTTCTCGAGCGTGCTCACGAGCACGTCGCGTCGCGCCCGGTACGCCTGTCGTGCGCGCCCGAGGTGCGGCACCAGATATCCGCGCTCGAGGAACTCGGCGAGCGCGTGCTGCAAGAGCGTGCTCGTTCCGAGATCGGTCGTGTGCTTGAGCGCGACGAGGTGCTCACGCAGAGAGGGCGGCGAGAGCACGAAGCCCACGCGCAGCGCCGGAATCAGCTTCTTGCTGAACGTTCCGACGTAGATCACCTCGCCATCGAGCGCGCGGAGCGCCGGCGGTGGCGGCACGCCATCGAGCTCGAGGTCGGCCGCATAGTCGTCCTCGATCAGCGGGATGCCTTGCTCGCGCGAGAAGCGCACGAGCTCGCGCCGCCGCTCGGCTCCGACGCACGCGCCGGTCGGATTGCAGTGGTTGGTCTGCACGTAGAAGCCCTTGGCGCGACCGCGACCGCTCGTGATGCTCGAGACCACCGGGCCTTCGCGATCGGCCGCGACGCTCTCGACACGCGCGCCGGCGGCCGCGAAGATCCGCAGCGCGCCTGGATACGTCATCTCTTGGGCGAGGATCGTGTCGCCCGGATCGACGAGCGCGCGCGCGACTACATCCAGCGCTTGCTGGCTGCCCGTCGTGATGAGCACGTCCTCGGCGCGCGCCGGAACGCCTTGTCGCACGAGGTCTTCGGCGATCCGCTCGCGCAGACGCGGCACGCCTTCGTCGGGCGCGTAGCCCATCGCGCGCGGACCGTGTGTCTTCATCACGTGATCGAGGCAACGGCGGAAGAGATCGTCGGGGATGAGATCGGGGCTCGGCTGCATGCGCGTGAGGTTCACGAACTCGCCGCGCGCGACTTGACGACCGATGCGACGAAAGCGCTCGAGCGGCTCGCTCTTGGCGCGCTCGGCGACGAGCGACGCCCACGGAAACGCCGCGGCCTGCGTCGGCGCGCTCTCGGCCGCGTGCGTCAGAGGCGCCGGCTGCGCGATGGAAGGCTTCACGTACGTGCCGCGCCCGACCGTCGACGACACGAACCCCGCGAGCTCCAGCTCGGCGTACGCGCGCACGATCGTGTTGCGGTGCGTGCCGAGCTCGGCCGCGAGCGTGCGCGTCGGAGGCAGGCGGAACCCACCCGGAAACGCGCCGGTGCGGGCGCGCTCGACGATCTGATCGAAGAGCTGCTGATAGAGAGGCGTCTCGGACGCGGCGTCCAAGCGGATTCCCAGGCTGCGCTCGGCCGAGGCGTGAGGCCCCGTCTTTCGCTGCGCGTCGACCACGTCCAGTGCTCGTCCCATCGCTGCCCTCCTTCGTTGGCCTGAACTTGGTCCTCGGTGGCCCCTTGCGACAACGGACGACCCGATAGTCCCAACGGTACCAATGTAGACCAATCGCGGGCGCGACGCTGTTCCAATGTGGCCAAGGGTAGGTGTGCCGTCGCCGCTTTACCTGCTCCTACGGCCGGCTAGTCTGCGGCCGCCGTGATTCAGCGAACGCTCGCCCTGACCCTCGCACTCGTGGCCTTTGCCGCCGCGGGCTGCGTCACCGTTCACCCTTACGAGCGCGAGTATCTCGCGCGGCCGTCGATGGATGGCTCGAGCGAGGACGGCGAGAACGCCTTCCGCGCGCACGTCCACGACTCGCGCGAGGGCGCGACGGGCGGGCACTCCTCCACGGGCGGCGGCTGCGGCTGCAACTGATCGTGCGCCGCGCTCACTTCATCGCGTCCACGACGCTGACGTTGTTCGTCTTCGCGCTCACGGCGGCCACCGTGCGCGCCGACGAGTCCTCGGGGCGTTGGACCGGGCAGGTCTCGCTCTGGGGGAACTACTACTGGGAGACGTCCACGCGCGTCGAAGCGCCGGGCGCATCGTTCCGCCTCTCGAGCCCCGACGGGGTGGACGTACGCGGCGACTATCTGATGGACGCGATCACGAGCGCTTCGCTCGCGGCCGGCGTCAGCTCCGACTCGCGCTTCACCGAGATCCGCAATCAAGGAAGCCTCGGCGTCGGGCACGAGTTCGACCTCGGCACCGAGCAGCTGCGCTTGGACGTGAGCGGTCGCGTCAGCGTGGAGCCCGACTACGTCGCGACGGGCGTCACGCTCTCGGGCGTGCTCTCGATGGCGGAGCGCTGCAGCGTTCTCGGGTTCTCGCTCGGTTACATCCACGACGACGTCGGCCAAGTGATCCAAGGCGGCGGCAGCGCGGGCGCGAGCCTCTCCAACCGCGGTCGCGTCGGGCAGCTCGAAGGCATCCAAGCCGGGATCTCGTTCAGTCAGATCCTCACGGCGACCAGCGTTCTCACGGTGGGCTACGACCTCGTGCACAACAACGGCTTCTTGCAGAACGCGTATCGCCAAGTCGCCATCGTCGGACAGGTGCCCATCCCCGAGCACCATCCCGACATGCGCACGCGACACAGCTTCTACGGACGCCTCGCGTGGATCGTCCCGCAGTCGGACACCGCGTTCCACTTGATGTACCGCGTGTACGCGGACGACTGGGGCATTGGCGCGCTCACACCCGAGGCGCGGATCTATCAGGGCCTCGGCAACGGGGTGATGCTTCGCGTCCGCTATCGCTACTACAACCAGCTGCACGCGTTCTTCGCACCGCCGATCGGCGGCTACACGTCCACGCTGGACTCGCCTTACGTGACGGCCGATCAGAAGATGATGGCGTTCGAGAACCATCTGGTGGGCTTGCACGCGCTCGTGCAGCTGAGCTTCCTCTCGCAATCGCCGCTCTCGTTTCTCGATCAAGGGCACTTCATCTTGAGCTTCGACTACTACTTGCAAGGGAGCCGCTTCGGGAATGCGGTGATCGCGCAAGCAGGCGTCGAGGTACCGTTTTGATCGCGCGGATCTCTACCGGAGTGATCGAGATCGTCGCGCTCGCGGCGCTCTCTTGCATCGCGGGCTGCGGTCACTCCATCGCAGGCACACCATGCGAGTCGCCGGGCTCGTGCCCCGCCCACTACCTGTGCGTCCCTGGATCCGACGGAACGAGTCGCTGCATGATGCAGTGCTCGCCCTCGATGGAGACCGTCTGCGCCGACGGGCGCGCATGTCTCGACGTGCTCGGCGCCAGCAGCGGAGTCTGTTATCTCGGAGGCAACGTACCGATCGGCTCCACGTGCGCCCAGGCCGCCGACTGCACCCGCTCGGGCATCTGTGCTTCGTACGGCTCGCCCGTGCGCATGACCTGCGTCGAAGGCTGCAACCTCGACGGCACGCATCCGTGCGTAGATGGGAGCGCCTGCCTCCCGGGAGGCGGGTTCGGCTTCTGCACACCCCCAGTGCACTGACGCTCGAGCAGGAGCGGCGTTGACGGTCGTGACAGAAGCCGAGACGCCGCGTGGGAGAGCCTTCGAGCTCGCGATCGTTCTCTTGGCCTGCCTGCTGGCGTGCTGGCCCTTGCTCGATGTGGATGGGGCGCTCGGGTACTACGATCACGCCCTTCACGTCGAAGAGCTGCGCGCCATGTCCCAAGGCCGCGCGATTGCGGACATCGCGTGTTTGGGAATCGACCTGGGCGCCCTCCACACACCGCTCTATCGAGCGCTCGGGCTCGTCGTCGCCGCCGGTGCCTCGCCCGAGACCGTCTATCTCGCGATGATGCCCCTTTCGTTGGGCGCACTCGGCGCGGCGAGCTGGTACATCGCGCGCAGGCGCGGACCGGGATGGATTGCCTTGCTCTGCGCCCTGTGCGTCGTGCTCTCTCCGGCGCAACTACGGGGCAGCAGCGCCATTCTGGCAGGGATGTGGCCTTTCGGGCTCGCCATGGCGGCGCTTGCCTTGTTGACCGATCGCTTGTCGCGACGCGACAGCCCGCGCACGGACGTCGGCGCCATCGGCGGCCTCGTCGGTGTGGCGCTCCTCACACATCTCTTCGTCGTCTACCCGTTGATCGTGATGTTTGCGATCGTCGGTCTCTCGTCCCTCGCTCGACGCGACTGGGCGCGCCTGCGTCGACTCGTCCTGGCGGGGCTGCTGGGCATCACCATCGGCGCCGCCTATTGGGTACCCGTCGCTCGTGAGGCCGCCGTCGGCGTGACGACCTACTTCAATCCGCCACTCTCGTACATGCTGCTCGCGCTCGTCTCCGGAATGCCAGCGGGTCACGAGACGGCCTTCGAGATGGCGATTGCGCACGTGCCGGCGATCGCATTGACGCTCCTGGTGCTCGCCGCGCTCGCGCGATCGCGCGCCCTCGCAACCGAGGACGACGTGCTGCTGCTGGTGCTGGGGACGACGCTCGTCATCGCGTGTGCGGCGCTGACGGTGGCCGGCACGCAAGCGCGCTGGCTCGGCCCGATGAGCTTTCGGATTGCCACTCTCGCGCGCGCGGGGTGGCCCGCCGTGGCAGCGTTGGGCGCTGCGCCGCTCTCGCGTATCGCTCCACCTCGCCTCGCTTGGATTGCCATGCTGG
>Ga0302321_100002173_pt1 | contig 16845 bp, 19 predicted proteins | sample Fen_T0_1_FD_202505 | JGI IMG/M metagenome (GOLD analysis project Ga0302321, IMG submission 202505) | Peat permafrost microbial communities from Stordalen Mire near Abisko, Sweden - Fen_T0_1 | ecosystem: Environmental > Terrestrial > Soil > Wetlands > Permafrost | place: Sweden: Abisko...
GAGCGCCAGGTTCTGCCGTGGATGGCCCCTCGCGGAGCCAGCGCTTTGCGACGTGCGAGCAGCGCGGCGGCCGCGCCAACGCTCGCTCAGTTTCACAGCCATGTAATACTTCCGTCGGTATTACTGTCGAGAGAGACAGACATGCGCATCACGACTAAGGGCCAAGTGACCATACCCGCCCCGATCCGGGACCGCCTCGGGCTGTTACCGCACAGTGAGGTGGATTTCGAGGTGAGCGGCAACGTCGTGAGGCTGCGCAAATCCCGGACGAGCGGCCGCGGCCGCCGGATCATCAGCCGGCTGCGCGGCCGAGGCGACGTCAAGATGACGACAGAGCAGATCTTGGCCCTCACCCGCGGCTGATCGATGGCCAGCGTACTCGTCGACAGTAGCGTGCTGCTCGACGTTCTCACTGAAGATCAGCGTTGGTTCGACTGGTCGTCCGAGGCGCTCGCGCGCTGCAGCGCAAGCGGTCCGCTAGCGATCAATCCGATCATCTACGCGGAGATCTCGATCCGCTTCAGTCGGGTGGAAGAGCTCGACCAGGCTCTTGGCGCCGAGTTCGAGCGCCGGCCTCTACCGTGGACGGCCGCATTCCTCGCAGGCAAGTGCTTCGTGAATTACAAACAGCGCGGCGGCCGCGCCTCATCCACCCTGCCCGACTTCTTCATCGGCGCCCACGCCGCCGTAGAGAAGATAACCCTCCTCACACGCGACGTGTCGCGCTACAAGGCGTACTTCCCCACTGTGCCGCTCATCGCACCCAAGCGCTAGCAAGCCGGGCAGGACGGCAGCCGTACGCATTCTTCGGGTCACCACTTCTCCGAATCGATGACGAAGTGGAGACTTCGGATAGAGGAGTCTGCCAAATATTGCTTCACGCGGTTGGGAGTCATGCTCCAAGAGATGAAACCCGTGCGAGATGGATGGAGGCGGGCGAGGTGCTCCATCGAGAGAAGGAATACCGACATTCGCGGCGCGGCGTCCACCACGATTGCGAAGTACGGAACGCACTGGAAAGCGTCGCATGCAGCGGCGACCTTGGCGAGATCCCCGGGGCCGCCGATATTCACCGAGTCGGCTTCGGTACCCGGGACGCGGCTCCGGCTCTTGACCGAAATGCCCAGGCGCTCGTCGGAACGTGGCCTCCTGGCAATCAAGTCGATGCCGGTGTGATCCACGCGTGCGCACTCAAAGCCAGACCGCGAGAGCCAGTAGAGTACAAGCGCCTCGCCGAAATCTCCGGTGATCTTCGCGTGCCGGCTGCTCTTCTCCATACTTCACCGTGGTCCACGCCCTGCCGCGACAGGGTACGCTCAGCAATTAGTCTACTGACGAGTGTAGCCGATACGGCCCGCGCTCGGCTGGAAGCTAGAGCGCGACCAGCGACATTGCACCCGGCGTGACCGCGAGAGCAGAGGGCGCACAGCCGTGCGCCCCTACGCGCGGGCGCGACGGGTGCTCGCGGCATCCGTGCAGTCAGCAGGTCGCGACACGTGCACGTCAGACGTACGACGTGCACGGCATGCGTCGGCCTGACGGGCAGAAGGACGCATTTCGAGCACGTGCACGTTGCACGACAGCATGCGCACGGGCAGTCCCGATCGTGCATCGTGATCGATCTGCGGCCGTCGGGCGACGCGGCGCGTCGCCCCTACAGCGCAGCCGGCAATCGCGTGTGATCGTGGGCCGTGACCGTGATCGACCTGCGTCCGGGCATAGCGGGAACGCATTGGCTATCGATTGGACTGGATGGCCTGTGCTAGCCTCCGCCCGTGCATTGGGAAGCGACGGCCATCATCTTCGCCGCTGGGTTCTGCGCTGGCATGATCAACTCAGTGGCCGGCGGCGGCACGCTCTTGTCTTTTCCGACGCTCCTGTGGCTCGGCCGCGATCCCATCCTGGCCAATGCGACGAACGCGGTGGCGCTCTGGCCCGGGTCGCTGGCTGCCATGCTTGGGTTCCGACACTCGCTCGGCCAGAGCCGGCGCTGGCTGATCCTGCTCGGCGCGCCGTCGATTGTCGGTGGCTTTCTCGGCGCCCTTCTGCTGCTGAGGACGCCGTCGCGAACCTTCTCTGCGATCGTGCCCTGGCTGATACTGCTGGCGACCGCGCTGCTCGCAGCGCAGGGACCGATCAGCCGGTGGCTGAAGCGGTACCATAGCGGGCCGCCGTCACACACGTGGTGGGCCGGCGCCATCCTCTTCCAACTGCTGGTGGCGGTCTATGGCGGATACTTCGGCGCTGGCATCGGCATCATGATGCTGGCAGCGCTGAGCCTGCTCAGGCTCACGGACATCTACCAGATGAACGGCCTCAAGAACTTCTTCGGCATGTGCATCAATGCCGTGGCAGGCGCCTGCTTTGCCTGGTCCGGCGCGATCCTGTGGGGTGACGCTGCTGCCATGGCCCTCGGTTCGATTGCCGGCGGCTACGGCGGCGCTGGGCTGGCGCGCCGGGTTGGGCCCAAGGTCGTGCGTTCTGCTGCTGTCTTTGTCGGCCTGGCCATGGCCGTGTCACTGCTGATCCGCCGCGGCTGATCGCGCGAACGGGGACACCTTGGACGGGCCGAACGACAGATCAAGGTGTCCCCGATTAGCCTAGAATCGCCGCCACCGCAGCCTCAACGTCGTCGAAGCTGTCGAGCAAGGCATCTGGCTGCTCTGCGCTCAAGGCCTCGCGTGGAGTGGCGCTTGCGGCCACAGCCACGGCGCGCACTCCCAGGCCTCTTCCGCAGCGCACGTCAAAGACCGTGTCGCCGACGATGACCACGCTCTTGCCGACAAAGCGCTGGCCAGTGGCGCGATAGGCGCGCTCGACAGCGATCGCTGGCAGGGCGCTGCGCTGCTCGTGGTCAGAGCCAAACGCGCCGAACGGGAAGTGCGCGTTCAGCCCGAGCGGCGCGAGTTTGGCGCGCGCGCACGGCTCGAGGTTGCCGGTCAGAAGGCCCAGCGTCACGCTCTTGTCCGCTGCCAAGCGCTCCACCAGCAGTGGTATCCCGGGCTTGGGCCGGATCATCTCGCCCTTGAGCACGGAAACCAGCTTCGCTGCGAACCATTCCAGCACGCTCGGCATCTTGGCGTCGATGAGGGCAGCATCCACTCCGGCCCCGCGCATCAAACCGCGCACGATTTCGGGATCTGTGCGACCTGCGAATGCGTAGCTCTCCATCGGCCCTGCTGAGCCGAAGGTCTCAATCAGTACCTCGGCCAGGACCTGCCGAAAGACGAGTCCGGCCGAGAGCAGCGTGCCGTCGATATCGAAGAGGACCAGGCGTGGGGTCATAGCGCTGCCGCTGCGTCGCGGCGGCCGTGCATGATAACACCGCTCCGGCGCCCCCGCCTTGACCGCGCCGCGCGCCTGCGCTCTACTTGTGACGATGTCGCGCAAAACGCAGCGAGACCCGGCCACGGAGCTCACCTTTCTCCATCGGGAGATCGAGCAGATCTTCACGCGTCTGTCCTCGCTCGATCACGCCGAGCACGTCGCAGCCGGCGAGTGGAGCCCGGCGATCGACGTGTTCGAGTGCAAGGACAATTTGACGATCGTGGTGGAGGTGCCTGGGCTGCCGCCGGAGGCGCTCAGCGTGTTCTGCCGCAATCGCCAGATCGTCATCACTGGCGAAAGGCGCCACGAGTGCGCGGCTCCCGAGATAGCCGGCTTTCTCTGCATGGAGCGGCCGCATGGCCGTTTCTCGCGCTCCATTGCCCTGACGTCGGCCGTCGACGTTCATCATGCCGCTGCCACACTCAACCAAGGCGTGCTGACCATCTCAATCCCACGCCTTAAGGAGCGACGCAGCCGCGAGATCGTCATCCCGGTGCGGCGAGAAGGAGATCATGACTGACGAGCTGAAGACCACCGAGCCCGAAGAGACGATCCAAGTCCCGGACGTGCTGCCGATCCTGCCCCTGCGCGACGTCGTCATCTTCCCGTTCATGATCGTCCCGCTCTACGTCAGCCGCGAACGCTCGATCAAGGCCGTAGACCGTGCGCTTGCCGAAAACCGCATGATCCTGCTCGTCGCCCAAAAAGAACAGGAAGACGAGGAGCCGGGTCCGGACGACATCTACGCGACCGGCACAGCGGCCGTGATCATGCGCATGCTGAAACTCCCGGACGGACGCATCCGCGTGCTCGTGCAGGGGGTCAGCCGCGCGCGCATCCTCGGCTTCGAGGAAGAGGAGAGCCACCTGCGCGCCCGGGTGGAGGCCGTGGCAGAGGCGGACGCCACGGACAAGGGCGGCCTGGAAGGCGAAGCGCTGATGCGCAACGTCAAGAGCGCGCTCGAGAAGGCGGCCAACCTGGGCAAGTCGATCTCGCCCGAGGTGATCGTCATCGCCACCAACATGGACGAGCCGGGCCGGCTGGCAGACTTGACCGCGTCGAATCTGGAGCTCAAGGTCCCGGACGCGCAAGAGGTGCTCGAGACTGTCAGCCCCATCGAACGCCTGCGCCGCGTGCACGAGTTGATCGCCAAGGAGCTCGAGCTCTTGACCATGCAGCAGGAGATCTCGTCCCAGGCCAAGGGCGAGATGGACAAGAGCCAGCGCGAGTATTTCCTGCGCCAGCAGCTCAAGGCCATCCAGTCCGAGCTGGGCGAAGGCAACGAGCTCGCCGAAGAGGTCGAGGCGCTGCGCGACAAGGCCCACAAGACGCGCATGCCCAAGACCGTGATGGAAGAGGTCGAGCGCCAGATCAAGAAGCTGGAGCGCATGCACCCAGACGCGGCCGAGACGGCCACGTTGCGCAACTGGCTCGACTGGATGGTGACGCTGCCGTGGGGCCGGCCGACCAAGGACAACCTCGACCTGACCGAGGCACAGCGCATCCTCGACGAAGACCACTACGGCCTCGACAAAGTGAAGGAACGCATCATCGAGTACCTGGCCGTGCGCAAGCTCAAGGAGAACATGAAAGGCCCGCTGCTGTGCTTCGTCGGCCCGCCGGGCGTTGGCAAGACCAGCCTGGGCCGCTCGATCGCGCGCGCGCTGGGCCGCAAGTTCGTGCGTCTGTCGCTGGGCGGCGTCAAAGACGAGGCTGAGATCCGTGGACATCGGCGCACGTATGTCGGCGCCATGCCGGGCCGCATCATCCAGGGCATCCAGCAGGCCGCGGCCAATAACCCTGTCTTCATGATCGACGAGATCGACAAGATCGGCGCCGACTACCGTGGCGATCCGTCTTCCGCGCTCTTGGAAGTGCTCGACCCTGAGCAGAACAACTCGTTCCGCGACCACTACCTGGGCGTGCCCTTCGACCTCTCGCACGTGATGTTCATCTGCACTGCGAACCTGACCGACACGATTCAACCGGCCTTTCTCGACCGCATGGAGGTCATCCGCATCCCCGGCTACACCGAGGACGAGAAGCTGGAGATCGCCAAGCGCCACATCCTGCCCAAGCTGCTCGAGCAGCACGGCATCACCGGCGCGCAGATGAGCGTGACCGACGCCGCGACGCGCGCGGTCATCACGCGATACACGCGCGAGGCGGGCCTCAGGAACCTGGAGCGCGAGCTGGCGACCGTTGCCAGAAAGATCGCGCGGCGCGTGGCCGAAGGTCACCCCGAAGCCCGGCGCGTGACTCCGACCGGCCTCAACGGCTTCCTCGGCGCGCCCAAGATCCACGGCGAGGAGCTGCTCAAGAAGGATGCCGTGGGAACGGCAACCGGCTTGGCCTGGACAGCGACCGGCGGCGACATCCTCTTTGTCGAGGCCACAGCCATGAAGGGCAAGGGCCGCTTGACCCTGACCGGCTCGCTAGGCGAAGTCATGAAAGAGTCAGCCCAGGCCGCGCTGTCATTTGCCCGCACGCGCGCTCGCCAGTACGGCATTCGGGACGAGTACTTCGCGTCGCGCGACCTACACGTGCACGTGCCTGAAGGCGCCATCCCCAAGGACGGGCCCTCGGCCGGCATCACGATCGCGACCGCCATGCTCTCGGTCTTCACCAATCGGCCAGTGCGGCGCTCGCTGGCGATGACGGGCGAGATCACGCTGCGCGGCAACGTGCTGCCCATCGGCGGTCTCAAGGAGAAGATCCTGGCGGCGCGCCGCGCTGGCATCACCACGCTCATCTGCCCGAAGCTCAACAAGCAGGAGCTCGACGAAGTGCCGGCCCATGTTCGGCGTGGCATGGAGTTCCACCTCGTCGACGAGGTCGACGAAGTGCTCAGGCTGGCCCTGATTCCTCCGCTAGAGGCACGCCTGGTCAGCAGCCGGCCGACTCCGCGCGGGTACCTCCACCGCCGCCGCGGCAAGCCCGTCGTGGTCTAGGCCGCGTTCCGCCATCCTCGTCCCCGGGCGGCCTTCACAGGCTGGCCTCTGCCCTCTGAGGCCCCACACGCGCTCACTGCCTCGCGCGCGCAGACAGCAGCCGTTGCTGAAGCTCCAGATGGGGACCGATGAGCCGCTGCGGCCCTTGCGTACCGGCGGCAAGCAGCTCTCGCAGGACATCCACGCTCGCCAGCAGCAGCGTGATGCGATCCGGCGTGACCGCGATGCGTCCCTCGCGCAGGTCGTCGAGCACGTCTTCGACGGCGTGGGCCAGCGCGCCCAGGGCCGTCAGGCCGAACGCCGCGGCATTGCCTTTCAAGCTATGTGCCGCGCGGAAGACCTGGGCGACGGCCTCGCGATCGTCAGGTTGCTGCTCCATGCGGAGCAGGCCACCCTCCATGACGCCGAAGCCTTCTTCCGCCTCGGCCATGAAGAGGCGCAGGACGATCTCGATCTCCTTGACGTCGAGCCCGGTGTCGTCACCTGCGGCCACGGCCTCTCCCTCACTCGCCGATGAGTGCGCGAACCTTGGCGAGCAGGTCAGGCCCGTGGATCGGCTTCGTGGTGTAGTCTCGACAGCCCAGCCGCATGGCCTCTTCGACCCTTGCCGCCTCGGACTTGGTCGTGACCATCACGATTGGGATGTCGCGTGTGGTCGGATCCTCTCGAATGGCCTTGGTGGCGCCGAAGCCGTCGAGGCGCGGCATCACGAGATCCATGAGGATCAGGTCGGGCTTCTCGGCCTTGGCCTGTTCCACTGCCTCGATTCCGTCGGCCGCGACCACGACCTCGTACGCGGCCTTGCCAAGGATGATGCGTTCCATCATGCGAACGGTTTCGGAGTCATCGACTAGGAGGATCTTCTTACGCGACATATCGTCTCCCTCCGGCCCTGCCAACGGACAGAGCGGTGTTCCCGCGCCTTTGCCTCCGCCAGTGACCGTCGGTAGCCAACCTAGTTCGAGAGTAGCGAGCTATGCCATCTATGTCAACTCTGTACGTAACATCAGTTTGACAGCCAGCCAGATCGCGCTAATCTCATGGACGCCTGGCGCTCCTAGCGGCCGTGGATGCGTGCTGCGTGGTTGAGGCGATCATGAGGCTGGATTCCCAAGGCGCGGATGTGACGGGCCGGCCGCAGGTCGACCGATCTCCGGAAACGAATGGCAGAGACATAGCCTCGGACACGGGGCCGTCGACCACCGTCGGCCAGAAGATCCTTATCGTCGAGGACGACGCTGCTGTGCAGAGGGTGCTCAAGACCTATCTCACGGCCCACGGTTTCGCTGTCGAGGTCGCGGGGTCGTGCCAGGAAGGCAAGGACGTCTTCTCGCGACAACGCCCAGACCTGGCAGTGATCGACTACCAGCTTCCGGACGGAACCGCGCTCAGCCTGCTGCCGCAGCTCAGGAGCGCGGACCCGTCGCTCGCGATCGTGATCCTCACCGGGTTCGGCTCCATCGAGCTGGCGGTGCGGGCCATCAAAGAGGGCGCGGACCAGTTCCTCACGAAGCCCGTTGAGCTGGCGACGCTGAGCATCGTCCTGCGGCGGTTGATCGAGAGCCGCCGGAACAGTCGTCAGCACGCGGCAGGCAAGACCACGCGCGTGCGAGAGCGAGTCGACCCGTTCCTTGGGATCAGCGCTGCGACGCGGCAACTCGCGGACCTTGCGCGGCGAATCCTGGCCAGCGGGAGCCCCGTGCTCATCGAGGGCGAGACCGGCACAGGCAAGGGCGTACTCGCGCGTTGGCTCCATGAGAATGGGCCGCGCGCCGAGGAGGCGTTCGTCGACATCAACTGCGCAGGGCTGTCCCGCGAGTTCCTCGAGACAGAGTTGTTCGGCCACGAGAAGGGTGCGTTCACCGGAGCACAGGCGGCCAAGACCGGGCTGCTGGAGCTGGCTGACCGGGGCACGGTCTTTCTCGACGAGATCGGCGACGTCGACCTGCAGGTGCAGCCGAAATTGCTCAAGGTTCTCGAGGAGAAGCAGTTTCGCCGCCTGGGAGGCGTCCAGGACCGCCTGGTCGACATTCGCCTGATCGCCGCCACTCATCAGCAGCTCGATCGGCTGGTCGCGGAGAGGTCCTTTCGAAGCGACCTCTACTACCGCGTCAGCGCGCTGGTCCTGCGCGTTGCGCCCCTGCGCGAGCGGCGTGAGGACATCCCTCTGCTGGCGCGTCACTTCCTGCGCGAGCTCGGCATGAACGTGCGGCGCGCCGATCTGACACTGTCGTCCGAGGCTGAACAGGCGCTCGTTCGCCACACCTGGCCCGGCAACATTCGCGAGCTGCGCAACTTCATCGAGCGCGCCGTGCTGCTGTCGAGCGGCGACCGGCTGGACCTGGGGTCTCTCGAACCTGGCGCCGAGAGCCAGACCGCTGGTCCGCCGCTGACGAACACCCAGCTGACGCTCCTGGAGCTCGAGAGGGACCACATCGCGGCCGTGCTCGCCGAGGAGAAGGGGCGCATCGAGCCTGCCGCTCGGCGTCTGGGCATTCACCGGAGCAGTCTCTACAACAAGGTCAAGCGCCACGGCATCGACCTGTCGAGGATGTAGACGGTCGTCGCAAAACGCGACGTCTCGCCTGCATGGCAGGGCCGCATCGAGCGGGGAGTCTGGCTGTTTTCTCGACGGGACACGTTGGCCCGCTAGTTGCAGAACAGGTTCATGGTCTCGACGATGCTCCTAGAGCGCCGTTACAGTCACGAGTTTGGGGAGGACACGGCCGCGGTTGCCGGCCCGCCCGCCACATGGGGTGCCTCGGTCTACCTGCAGCCAGGAGAGCTGCACGTCGGCCAGACGCCCTGCACGCTGACCACCATCGTGGGTTCCTGCGTGGCCGTCTGCATGCACGACTCGGACGCCCAAGTCGGAGGCGCCAACCACTATCTCCTGCCCTACAACCTGAATTCCGGTGATGCGCTCCGCTACGGAGCTGTCTCCATTCCCCGCTTGGTGGACGAGCTGGTGCGCCGCGGTGCCCGAAAGAGCCGCCTGGAAGCCAAGGTGTTTGGCGGTGCGTGCATGCTGATGACGGCGCGTACCCGGGCGCAGCACCTGGGCGCCCAGAACGTTCGGCTGGCGCAGCGCCTCTTGGCGGAACACGGCATCCCGATTGTGGCGCAAGACGTCGAGGGCGACCGTGCCAGAAGGATCTTCTACCGAACGGACAGCGGCGCGGTCTGGCTCAAGAGGCTGTGAGCTCTCGCATCCTGCGACAGGTGAGGCGCGCGCCCGAAGACGGGCGCTCCTGGCACCGCGACCCTCGCTCAGCTGGCGAACTGCCCTCGCTCCCGGTGGCGCCCGCCCCCCAGATTGCAGAGGCGCCGCGCACGATCTCGGAGTGCGAGTACCGGCAGTTTCAAGCGCTTGTTGAACAGGAGGCCGGCATCCACCTCGGCCCTGGAAAGAAGGCCCTGCTGGTGAGTCGGCTGCGGCGGCGGTTGGTCGCTCTCGGTCTGGCCTCCTTCTCTGCCTACTACGACCTCGTCACCTGCCCGGATTCGGCCGAGCGGGTCCGCATGCTCGATGCGATCAGCACGAACGAGACCCGCTTCTTCAGGGAGGCGTGGCAATTCGAGTTCCTGCAGCAGACGGCGTTTCCGCGCTGGCTCGCGGAGGAAAAGGCGGGCCGTCGGCCCCGACAGGTCCGCGCCTGGAGCGCGGCCTGCTCGACCGGAGAGGAACCGTACTCTCTGGGCATGGTGCTGCTCGACCACTTTCCGCCTGGCTCAGGGTGGGGGCTCACCGTCCTGGCTAGCGACCTCTCGACGCGCGTGCTCGAGAGGGCCGCGTTAGGGGCCTTCCCGAACGAGGATGCCAAGGAGATCCCGCCAGCATATCTGCGGCGCTTCATGCTGCGTGGGACCCGTTCGGAAGAGGGCAGGATGCGCGTGGTGCCAGTCCTACGCGACATCGTGACCTTCCGGCACATCAACCTCAACGCCGCCGCCTACCCAGTGCAGGGGCCCTTTGACTTGATCATGTGCCGCAACGTCCTCATGTACTTCGAACCCGCGGTCAGGTTGCGGATCGCGGCCGCGCTGCTTGACCTGCTCGCGCCAGAAGGGTATTTGTTCCTAGGTCATGCGGAGAGCCTGGGCGGATTCCCGGAGCGCGCGCGGCACGTGGGCCCGGCGATCTATGCGCACGGGGCCAGTGCCCATTGGTCGCGGAAGGACGCTCGCGCCTGAGCACCTAGTACCTCCCCTCAACCGGCGGGGTGAATGCTTCCTTGACTGAACCGTGGAGCCCCCATCGCTCTTCGCGTCCGCTGAACGTCTTGGTGGTAGACGACTCGGCGGTGGTCCGTCAGGGTATGGCGCTCATCCTGGCTCGCGACAAACTCCTCACCGTCGTGACTGCGGCGAATCCGCTGATCGCCATGCAGAAGATGATCAAGCAGCGGCCCGACGTCATCGTCCTCGACATCGAGATGCCAGAGATGGACGGCCTGACCTTTCTGCGAAAGATCATGAGCGAGGATCCACTTCCTGTTGTGATCTGCTCGGCGGTTGCGGAGCGCGGCACCGAGGCGGCCTTGCGCGCGCTGTACGACGGCGCGGTCGAGGTGGTCGCCAAGCCGCGCCTCGGCGTCCGGGAGTTCCTCGAAGACTCAGCGGTCCTGCTCATCGACGCCATCCACGCAGCAGCGCGCGCGCGCCTCAAACGGAAGCGCGGCCCTGCGTCGCTGTGGCACACAGGGCCAGCATTGCCCGCGAGCGAAGTGTTGCCCTCGCGTCCCTACTCGGCGCGGATCACGACGGACAAGGTGGCGGCCCTCGGGGCCTCGACCGGCGGCACAGAGGCGCTGCAGCACGTGATCGAGCGCATGCCGCCCGACGGACCGGCGATGGTGATCGTGCAGCACATGCCCGAGATGTTCACCCGCGCGTTTGCGGACCGCCTGAACTCTCTGGCACGGATCGAGGTCAAGGAAGCGGCCGACGGTGACCGCGTCGTGCCTGGCCGGGCGTTGATCGCACCGGGAAACCGGCACATGCTGCTCACGCGCAGCGGCAAGAACTACGCCGTGCAGGTCGTGGACGGCCCATTGGTCTCGCGCCACCGGCCGAGCGTCGATCTGCTCTTCCGCTCCGTGGCCCAGACGGCAGGTCCGAACGCCGTCGGCGTGATCATGACCGGCATGGGCGCTGACGGGGCCGAGGGACTGCTGGAGATGAAGCAGGCCGGGGCCGCGACCATCGCCCAGGACGAGTCTTCGTGTGTCGTCTTTGGCATGCCCAAAGAGGCCATAGCGCGGGGCGCCGTGGACGACGTCGCACCGCTCACGAACATCGCCGCGCTGATCTTGAGACGAGTTGGCGCTGGCGACCGGTGAGCCCGCGGCATAGCGCAGGTGTTAGGCCGGTCGATCCAAGCGGTCTCCGGGCTTAGCCAATCGGGCGTGCAGGCGCGTGCAATAGAGGGCGGTGGCGGCCTGGGACGCGAGCAGGTCGAAGATCTCGTGGTCCACTTCCTCGAGGCCCGGCTTCTGGGTCAGCAGCCGGAAGATCACGATCGCGCCCGTCACGGTGGCTCCGATCCGGAGCGGGACGCAGGCCGTTAGGTGCTCTTCGCGCGGCAATGTGGCCGCAGCTTCGCGGTCGCGAATGAAGATCCTGCCTGTCTCGGCCGCCTGACCGATCCAGCCCTCTCCGAGGGCTACCTGGGAGTAGGCTTCCGGCTGGATTCCGTTGGAGCCGATGAGCGTAAGCGCCCCCGACTGCTCGTCGAGCTCGAATATGGCGACTTCCTCGGACCCCACTAGATTCGCCAGTATCTCGTGGAGCGTGGCGATCACCTCGCCCTTGTCGAGCGTCTCATGCAAACGATAGCTCGCCACGTACAGGTTCGCCAGGTTGCTGTTCTGCTGCTCCAACGCGACGAACTGCTCCAGAAAGTTGCGGTTGTCGTGTGTGATGGCTGCCAGGCGGCTGCTGAGGTGGGCGCGCTCGCGTTCGTGGGTCTGCAACGACTGGCGCGTCTGCTGGAGCTGCTCGCGTGCCCAGTTGCGCTCCTCCTCGAGCTGGCGTAGGCGTTCCTTGAGCGCCTCGTTTTCGCGCCAGGCGCCCTGCGTCGCCGCAGCCTCGTCTCTGAGTCGTTCGGTTTCCGAGCGCAGACACTCCACTGCGCTGCGGAGCTGCTCGTTCTCGCGCAGGAGGGTCTGCGTGTAGAGGTGCAGCTGGTCGCTCACGCGACGCACATAGCGGCCGTGACCATCTCCGTGTCCCGCACTGGGCATATCCCCCTCAGCGTTCCAGGTGGTTGCGGAGCTTTGCGAGCAGCTCGACGCTGTTGACCGGCTTGGTCACATAGTCGACACAGCCGGCACCATAGCCGACTTCGATGTTGTCCGCCTCACCGCGCGTGGTGACCATGATGACCGGGATGCCGCGCGTGGCTTCGTTCTCATGTAGCCGGCGGCAAGCCTCGAATCCGTCCATCCTTGGCATCATCACGTCCATCAGGATGATGTCCGGCTTCTCGGAAAGGGCCTTCTGCACGCCGTCCTCTCCGTCCGACGCCGTCACTACATCGAAACTCCCCTTGCTCACGATCAGCGAGGTCATCATCTGCGCGGTCCTGGAGTCATCGACAATCAAGATTCTCTTCCGTTCAGGCATGTTCTCTGCTCCCTTCCTGTCCGCCAGAAGTGCTGCAATGATCGGACCACGCCCGGGACGCGCCCCCGCCAGAGAGGCTGACGCTCCGATCGCGATGTGGCGCCGAGAAACGGGCCAATCTGCGCAGTTGCGCCGTTTGGCCCGCCCCTGGCGCGGCGCTTCTGGCAGCTCCAGGAGCAGAGATGTCGTGGTTCGCGACACGGCCGTACAAACGCCCGACAGGCTGCCGGCCGATCGAGCCTGGACGGCTGTCGGCGTGCTGAGGCCTTGAGCCTAACCCGACGCGCGTAACGCATCTTGTTATGGTACATTACTAGTGCTGTGCATCTGTAGCGAGGTCGTCGTGAAATCGGCTCTGTTTGCCCGTTTTGACCCTGATAACAAGGACGGGGAGGAGTTCGGTCGCGACCTGCGCAGCGTCCTGGACCTCGGTCACGAGGTTCCGGCGTTTGTCGCCACAGGCTGGGTCGAGCTCGAGACCCTGCCGGTCGCCGAAAGACAAGCCGCCGCACAGCGCGTGCAATCGCAGCTGGGAGTGGCGCCTCATGACCTTGAGAAGGTGCTGAAGGTGGCGCGCTTCTTCCTGCGCGCACTCGGCAGGCCGGACGCCAGGAGTGACACGCCTCAGGACTGGGTGGAGGATCTCACCGCGCTGAGGGTGCTCGACGCAGCGGCGGCGCCTCACGCGCTCCAGCTCTTCAACGGCGTGATGGCGGCGGTCGGTCCAAGTCGGCGGCGAGCGACGCACCAGGCACCGTCTGATCTCTAATTTCCGACTGGTCTGATCTCCGCCGATGTGGCCGGCTCAGCGTCGCATCAGGGCCGAGCGCGCGATGTAACCGTCCACCATCGCGGCCACGCGAGCGCGATCATGGTCCGAGAGGCGCTCGAAACGCACACCGAAACCCGGCGGAAGGCTGTGAACGGGATGGTTCTGCTGCGGGTTGAGCCAGGCCACGACTCCGCCAGCCACGACCTCGATCTCGTTGCCTGGGATCGTGAAGCGACATTCGACCCCGTCGGCCAGGATCGGCTGCTCCTCGTACGCGATGTAGGCGCCCAGGACGTTGATGTTGACGATGAAGGCCGAGATCTCCCCACCGCTCTCAAAGGCGACGTGGCAGCGTCGCACAAAGGGGATGCGTAACAGTCCGGTCGAGCGGCGGTGTTCCGGCCCAGCGTAACCGACGCGCTCCGCATCCCGCGTAACGCGGCCCAACCTCCGCCCATGGTGCGCGAGACGCGTCATCGACTCACCGCCGCTCGCAGGCTCAGACCGTCACGATCCAAGAGGCTTCGGTGCCCATCCGGCTGACGCATGATCGCTATCATACGGCAGATCGGACGTACCGGCGGGGCTAGACGACGGCCCGCGGTTGGTGCGCCGCTTGCCGGAGCTCCGCCGCCTTTGCCTCGTACCCCTTGCGACCCATCAAGGCAAACGCAGCCACCTTGCCAGCCTCGACGCCCGGCTGATCAAAGGCGTTGATGCCGTAGAGCTCGCCCGCGATCGCTGTCTGGAACTCGAACAGATAGATCAACTGGCCGAGCACGTGCTCGTTGATCGTCGGCAGCCGGTAGGTGAAGTTCGGCCGGCCAGCAGCGGTCAGCGCGATCTCGGTGCCTCGTTTCTCCGCTGCCAGCAGCTCACCCAAGCTACGGCCACCAAGGTAGCCGAGCGACGCCAGATCCGCGTGCGCTTTCGGGATGGCCACCTCCTTGCGAAACCGCTCAACCTCCAGGAACGTCACGACCTTGTCCTGCGGCCCTTCCATGTAGAGCTGGACCTGGGAGTGCTGGTCAGTGGCTCCGAGCGAGGTCACCGGCGTCTGCCCAGTCTCGACCTTGCGGCCGCGACGATCCACGCGCTTGCCCAGGCTCTCGGCCCAGAGCTGACGATACCAATCCGCGAACTGCAGCAGACCATCGGCGTAGGGCATCAGCACCTGGATGCTGCGCTGGCGACGCGTGGCCAGCAAGTAGAGCAGCACCACACCCAATACGCCGACGTTCTTCTCCGGTGGCGCGCTCCAGCAATGCCGCCGCATCAGGCGCGCGCCGTCGACCAGCGCCGCGACGTCGAGACCAAGAAACGCGGCCGGCAGGAGACCGACCGGCGTGAGCACCGAAAAGCGTCCGCCGACGTTCTCAGGGATCGCGAGCGCGGGGATTCCCAGGCGCCGCGCCAGCACGAGGAGATCGCCCTTCTTGGGGTCTGTCGTCGCCGTCCAGTGGTGCACGTGCCGCGGACCGAGCGCGCGCTCCATCCATTTCAGGAGGATCAGCAGATTCGCCATCGTCTCAGCGGTCGAGCCCGACTTCGTGATGACGTCGACCGCGGTGCGCTTGGGATCCAAACCAGCCAGCTTGGCGGCGAAGCCTTCGGGGTCGACGTTGTCGAGCGCGATCAAACGGCGCTTCTGCGGTCGCATGGCCGACTGCAGCGCCAGCGGCCCGAGCGCCGAGCCGCCGATACCATTGACGATCAGCACGTCCGCGAGCCGCGCCAGACGCTGTCCCTCACGCACGCTGGCAGCGATCATGCGGCGATCATCCAGAATCGCGTCAAAGCCATACTGGCCGGCATCGAGCCCCTGCCGCAGCCGCCGCATCGCAAAGGCTGCGGCGCGGCAGCCCAGGCGGATGTCGCCACGGCCGAGGCCCGCGCTGCCCACGCGTTCCTTGAGACAGCCGCTGTAGTCCAGCCGTACGCGTTCTACGCCCTTAGCCTTCACTCGCTTCGTGCTCACGCTCACCCCACGCCTTCCAGGATATGTCGATTGACCCGACACGTATACGCTCGCTCGCCACGCGACCGAGCGCCGAGCTGTCGGCTACTCTTCCTTTGGTGAAACGCCGAAGACGGCTTCCGCTGTCTTGTGCAGCTTGGCTGCCAGGGCCAGGCGTGCCTCTTTTTCGCCGCGCGCAATGAAGGAGAAGTTCTCGCGCGCGATCTTGATCAAGAAGAGCAGCTCATCGCGCGTCAGGTTGAGCACGATGCGGTTCTCCTTCTGATCGAAGAAGCCCTCGAGCAGCTTGTCGCGCAGACGCAGCCGCGCGGTCTGTTCTTCGTCTGTGATGAAGTGGTACTCCTGTCGTGTGACTTTCTGCAGAAAGATCAGCTCGCGCCCGCTCAGGTTCAGCGTCACGCTCCGGACTTCGGACATCCCGGGCCTCCTCTCGCACCGCCACGTCGGCAGCGCTGTTGTCGATCACGACGCCTGCCACTGTCAGGCGCGTATTCTAGCCCGGATCGAGCCGCGATGCAGAGCCGGATCGCGCACGTCACTCCCGGTCCGTCCAAGCGTCACGGACGTCTGTCGCAGGCGGCGAGAGCCTCCGCGCGCGGGCCGCTCAGGCGCGGGGCCTGGCCTGGCGGAAGAACGGGCATCGCGCCTTCTCTCGGCCGTCGGGCACCCGTCAGGTTCCTATGCACCGACGGACGCCCGCGCTCCGGAGGTCTCGCCGCCCGCTACCGCGATCCGCGGCAACCCGGGGACACCATGCCGATCTCCCGACCTGCAGTGCAGGAGGTTGATAGACCTTCGAGCAGGATCTCGTGGCAGCGCGCCAGCAGCGCCCTAGACGCGGCATTGCAGCGAGCGGCACGCTGGCGCAGCGCTGCCTTGCGCGGGCGCCCCACTCTCCGAGTGGCTGTGCCTATGAGCCGCAGTAGCGTTGACCGATACGACAGGGTGCAAAGGAGAATGGGCGTTCCGCCCACGGACCTAACCGCCCGAGACGATCGACGCCTCGCACACTCCACACCCAACCCTCCAAGTTCTGATCCGCCACATACCCACCGCACCTCTGAAGGTGATACTCGGACGTCTTGACGCTAGCGTACACGAGGGGGTCTGGCGTCTGCTGCCTCTGGACCTGAATTTCGTAGCCTACCAGGCCTGCTGGCGCTGCCAGGTCGGCCCAGTCAAAGTCGATA
>Ga0302321_100002174_pt1 | contig 16842 bp, 13 predicted proteins | sample Fen_T0_1_FD_202505 | JGI IMG/M metagenome (GOLD analysis project Ga0302321, IMG submission 202505) | Peat permafrost microbial communities from Stordalen Mire near Abisko, Sweden - Fen_T0_1 | ecosystem: Environmental > Terrestrial > Soil > Wetlands > Permafrost | place: Sweden: Abisko...
TTTGCGTCCGGAATGCCGCCGTCCGACTGAGCCCATGCACGCGGCACAAACACGGCACCCATCGCCAGGAAAAGCACCAGAGCGAACCGACATGGGTTCGGAATCGAGGATGAGAGAGGCATGGCCCATGTGAATAGCACGCTTGGTAACAATCGTGCTACAGTCACAGCAGCTTGCCTTCCCCATTTCCAGACTCGGCGCTTCCCGCCCGACCGGGCACTCGCCGCCTTCCCGCGGCAAGCGTTGCTGTGCTGGCGTCTTTTGCCGCGCACGCCGTGGCGGCGGTGACCGCGAGTGTGGTGTTGCCACTCGCTCTGCGAGGTGACGCACAGGAGGTTGAAATCGAGGTCGACCTGGCGCACACCGACCTGCCGGCCGAGGTGCCACCTTCCTCACCGCAAACGCCCGAGGCAAGCCCGCAGCCATCGCGACCAATCCGAAGTCCCCATCACAAGCGTGCGGTCATCAACAACCTGCCCAGGCGAAACGACGACCGCCCCTCGGCTGCCGCCCCGGCACAGGTTGCTTCTGGTTCGCTCGATGAACGCGCACCCCCTGTCCGCTTCGCCCTGTCGGCCGGCACGCTGGCCACACTGGCCCCCTCGTCGCGCCCGGACGCAGCAGGGGCACACGCAGGCACGGGATCGGGCTCGGGCCCATCGATCAAAGAGGAGATCCTTTCGGAAAAAGATGTGAACGTCCCGGCCCGGCTGATTTCAAGCAGCCCGGTGCCCTACCCGCCCGAGGCCAGACAGGCCGAGATCGAAGTCGATGTGCCCGTCCAAATCGTCGTCGATGCTGGCGGCCACGTGGTGGAAGCGCGCAGCCTTAGTCATCATGGCTATGGCCTTGATGAGGCCGCCGTGCAGGCAATCCGGACTTGGTCTTTTTCGCCCGCCCTGCGCGCTGGACACCCCGCGCGGGTGCGGATGCGCTGGACGGTCCAGTTTCGTCTTCGCTGACATGGCTGTGGCCGTGGACCGAATCGCCCAGCCCCGCCACGATCTCGATCCCCCCGTGCTTCACACCCCGCAACGCCAGCATCCGGTCGGCGATGGACTTCAGGCGGTCGGACTTGCCTCGAATGACGATGACCTCCAGGCACAGATCGTGGTTGATGTGCACGTGCAGCGTCGCGCGCACTTGCTCGCCCAACTCGTGCTGGAGGTCCGTCAACCTCTCGCTGAGGTCGCGCACGTGGTGGTCGTAGACCAGGGTCAGCGTGGCGATGGCATCGACCGCCTTGGGCACCTTGGCGCGGCCTACCTCGGCGCGGGCTAGATCCCGCAGAAGCTCCGAGCGCGTGCCGCCGCGCTCGCGCACCACGGCGTCGAGATCGCGCAACAGGGAACCTTCGAGTGCAACACCGAATCGAACCAAGGGATCCTTCATCGCGGTAAGACTACCGCGCTCCCGTGGATGAGGGAACGAGCATGTTGGAACCATGGCCGGCGCTGGGCAGCGATCAGACCGAGACTTCCAACCATACCGTGCATCTAACGACCATGAAGATTGGAGTCGGCGGCAGGAAAAGATTGGCTTGGATGGTTGGTGCGCTTGCGGTCGTGGTCGCGACTTACGCGTCGATGCCTGAGGCCCGAGGCTGCTCCATCTGTGGCTGTGGCGATCCACTCCTTGCGGCCAGCGATCCGGCCGCCATCACGGGGCTACTCCGTCTACAACTCGACACCGAATACTTGCGAGTCGATGCGGGCACCGATGGGATGCCCGGCTACACCGATCAGCTCACGCAGTGGTCGTACCGTCTCAACGCCGTCTACAGACCCATCAGCCGGCTCTCGCTCATTGCCACGCTCCCGGTCGTGGACAAGACGATCCACACTGTCGGCGGCGGAACCGATGAGACCGCCTCCCACCTGACTGGACTGGGAGACGCGGAACTGGGTGCACGCTATGCACTTTGGCGGTCGATCAACCTAGGCTGGGGCCGCGTGCAGGAACTAGCGCTGGCTGGCGGATTGATGATGCCGACGGGGTCGAGCGGTGCAAAGACCACCGACACCACCGGCACTTCGATTCCCGTGGATCCCCACGGTCAGCTCGGCACCGGCGGCTGGGGACCGTTCGTGGGTCTTCATTACCGCTTCGAGCAAGTCAACTGGCTGGGATTCGCAGACATCTCGTACCGCATGCGCTCAACCGGAGCCTACTTCGATGGCAGCAAGTACAAGTTCGGCGATGCCGCCTTGTGGAGCCTTCACGGACAATACCGGCCCCTGGCCAAGCTCGCCTTGGATTTGGGCATCGATGGCCGCTACGCCAGAATCGACAAAGCCACCGAGGTTGGCAGCAGCTCGGCCGGTTCGGTGGATAACACTGGCGGCATGGTTCTGTCGGCCGCACCAGGCGTGTACTTCAATGCGGCTGGCGCCTTCTGGGTGTTCGCGCGCGGACAGATACCCTTCTACAAGAATCTCAATGGCGAGCAGGACGTGAAGCCGTCCATCGCATTCGGGCTTCAGTACCAGGTGCTATAGATCAACGTCACCCCGGCTCGTTGCCGGGCTTCCACTTGATGCTACAGCCGATGCTGGCTTTCTGGCCCGCGACTGGCTGCCCGCCAGACACCAGGGTGTCGATGGCGGCGCGGGCGTCGCGGCCCGTGACCGGGAGCTGGTTGCCTGGGCGGGCGTCGTCGAATTGCCCTCGGTACGCCAGCTTGCCGTCGCTGTCGTAGATGAACAGATCCGGCGTGCACCGGGCGTCGAAGGCCTTGGCCACGGCTTGCGACTCGTCGTAAAGGTAGGGAAAAATGTAGCCCGCGCTGGCGGACTCGCGCGCCATGGCCTCGGGCGCATCGTCGGGGTAGCCGGCGATGTCGTTCGAGCTAATGGCCACCATAGGCACGCCCTTGCCGCGGCAATAGCGGGCGAAGTCGGCCAGCCCGGCCCGGATGTGTTTCACGAAGGGGCAGTGATTGCAGATGAAGATGACCACGCTGGGATGGCCAGCCAGCGCGGCCGAATCGAGCGTCCGGCCGCTGACTGCGTCGGGCAACGAGAAGGCCGGCATCGGGGTGCCCAGGGGAACCATGCGGGAAGGTGTGTTGGCCATGGAAGGCCTCCTTGCTAGAGCAGTAGTCGCTTGATGTCCGAAAGCATCTGGCGCAGGTACGTGGTGAAGCGCGCCGCCTCCGCGCCATCGTTTACGCGGTGATCGTACGACAGCGACAGCGGCAGCATCAGGCGCGGCACGAAGGCGCCATTCTCGTAGACAGGCTTCATGCAGGCGCGCGAGACGCCCAGGATGGCGACCTCGGGCAGGTTCACGATGGGCGTGAAGGCAGTGCCGCCAATGCCCCCCAAACTGGAGATGGTGAAGCTGCCGCCCTGCATGTCGCCTGGCATAAGCTTGCGCGCGCGCGCCTTCTCGCTGACCAGCGCCAGCTCGGCGGCCAGATCGTAGACACCCTTGCGATCCACGTCGCGGATAACTGGCACCACCAAGCCCTCGGGCGTATCCACGGCAACGCCAATGTGGAAGTAACGCTTGAGAATCAAGTTCTCGCCCGCGGGATCGAGAGAGGCATTGAAGGTCGGGAACGCCCGCAACGCCGCCACCACGGCCTTCATAAGAAAGGGCAGCACGGTCAGGTGGACGTTGCGCTTCTTGGCCTGGTCGGATTCGGACTTGCGGAAGCCTTCCAGGTCGGTGATGTCCGCTTCGTCGTGCTGGGTGACGTGTACGACGCGCAGCCAGGCGCCATGCAGATGGGTCGCGGTCACGCGCTTGATGCGTGAGAGTGGCTGCGTTTCGATGAGACCAAAGCGGGCGAAATCGACGAAGGGCGCCTCGGGCAGGACAAAGCCACCCGACGCGGCCACGGACTTGCCAACGTGCTCTTTGACGTAGCTCTTGACGTCTTGTTCGACCACCCTGCCGTGGCGGCCCGTGCCTTTGACCAAGGCCAAGTCCACGCCCAGTTCGCGCCCCAGGCGCCGGATGGTTGGGCTGGCGTGCGACTTTGCCTTCTGGTTGGCCAGAAGCGCAGGTGGCGGCGCGACGCTGGACAGCTCATCGGGTGCTGGCGTCTGGTGCGAGGCGGGCTTGCGGACGTCGCTTGCCAGACCGGGTGCAAACTCGACTACGGCGGACTCGACGGGGGCTGGCGGTGCGACCACCACGGGTGCGCGTGCAGGCGCTGGCGCTGGCTTGGCCGGCTCGGGGGACTTCGCAGGAGCTGGCGCGGTTGCTGGCGCCCCGCCCTCAGCGACTTCCAGACTCGCGATGCGCGAGCCCTTGTTCACCTTGGTTCCGATGGCGACGAAGAACTCCTTGAGCACGCCCGCACTCGGGGACGGCAACTCCATGGTCGCCTTGTCGGTTTCCAGGGTCAGCAGAGGCTGATCCTTTTCCACGGTATCGCCGACCTTCACCGAGAATTCGATGACGGCCACGTCATGAAAATCACCCAGGTCGGGTACGGTCACTTCAAGTGTCTTCGCCACGTTCTGCATTCCTCCAGATATTGAGCCGCGAAGAATCTACACGGTCACGGGATTGGGCTTCTCGGGATCTATCCCATACTTCTCGATAGCCTCACGAATTTTGCCCGCGTCCAGTTCGCCGGTGTCCGCCAGCGCCCGAAGCGCCGCGACCACCACGTAGCGGCGATCCACCTCGAAGAAATGGCGCAGCTGCTTGCGCGTGTCGCTGCGGCCGAAGCCATCGGTGCCTAGCACCACGTAGTTTTTCCCGGGCAGGTACGGCCGGATCTGATCGGCGTACAGGCGCATGTAATCCGTCGCCGCCACGATGGGCCCCGGCCGGCCAGCCAGACAGGTTTCCACGTAGCTTGGCCGACGCTTCTCTTGGGGGTGAAGCATGGACCAGCGCTCGGCATCGATGCCGTCGCGGCGCAATTCATTGAAGCTGGTGGCGCTCCAGATGTCCGAAGCGACCCCGAAATCGTCGCGCAGCATGTCCGCCGCCGCCATCACCTCGCGCAGGATCGCGCCCGACCCAAGCAGCTGAACCCGCGGCTTCTTCTTTTCCACTGCCCCGCCGTCGCGAAACAGATACAGACCCTTGAGAATGCCTTCTCTGGAGCCTTCCGGCATGGCCGGGTGGCGCCAATTCTCGTTCATCATGGTGACGTAGTAGAAAACGTCTTCCTGATCCTGGTACATGCGGCGAATGCCGTCCTGGATGATGACCGCCATCTCGTAGGCAAAGGTCGGATCGTAGGAGATGCAGTTGGGAATGGTCGATGCCGTGATCAGGTTGTGACCGTCTTGGTGCTGCAGTCCTTCGCCCGACAGGGTCGTTCGGCCGGCCGTTCCGCCCATCAAGAAGCCGCGGCAGCGCATGTCACCCGCGGCCCAGGCAAAGTCGCCGATGCGCTGGAACCCGAACATCGAATAGAAGGCATAGAAGGGGATCATGTTGACCCCATGGTTGCTGTGGGCCATGCCCGCGGCCAGGAACGACGCCATCGAGCCAGCCTCGTTGATGCCTTCTTCGAGGATCTGGCCGTTCTTCATCTCCTTGTAGGACATGAGCTGCTCGGCATCGACGGGCTCGTAGGTCTGCCCCACGGATGAGTAAATCCCGATCTGCCGGAACAGGCCCTCCATACCGAAGGTGCGGGCCTCGTCCGGAACAATCGGCACGATGAACTTGCCAATGTTCCGGTCGCGCACCAGCTGGGTCAGAATCCGCACGAAGGCCATGGTGGTCGACATGTCGTGGTCGCCGCTGCCCTTGAGCTGGGTTTCAAAGGCGTCCAAGGTTGGCGCCACCACCGGCGGGGCCGTGCGCCGCCGGGTGGGTACGAAGCCCCCCAGCTCCTTGCGCCGCTGGAGCAAGTACTGGATCTCTTTGCTGCCTTCGGCCGGCCGGTAGAAGGGTGTCTCGCTGATCTTGTCGTCAGCGATGGGGATGCTGAAGCGATCGCGGAACGCCTTCAGCGCCTCCTCGCCCATCTTCTTCTGCTGGTGGGTCGGGTTCAGTCCCTCGCCCGCCTCGCCCATACCGTAGCCCTTGACGGTCTTGGCCAGGATGATGGTGGGCTGGCCCTTGTGCTCCATGGCCGCCTTGTACGCGGCGTAGACCTTATTGGGATCGTGACCGCCACGGTTCAGCCACCAGATCTCCTCGTCGCTCATGTTGGCCACCATGGCCGCAAGCTCGGGATACTTGCCGAAGAAATGCTCGCGCGTGAAGGCGCCGCCCTTGGCCTTGTAGGACTGGTATTCGCCGTCCACGCATTCCATCATGCGCTTGCGCAAGATCCCCTTGGTGTCGCGCTGGAGCAAGGGATCCCAGTACGAGCCCCACAGCACCTTGATGACATTCCAGCCCGCGCCACGGAACGACGCCTCCAGCTCTTGCACGATCTTTCCGTTGCCGCGTACCGGACCGTCCAGGCGCTGCAGGTTGCAGTTGACCACGAAGACCAGATTGTCGAGGTGCTCGCGCGCGGGCAGGGAAATCGCGCCCTGCGATTCGGGCTCGTCCATCTCGCCATCGCCTAGGAACGCCCACACCTTGCGGCCGGCCGTGTTTTGAATACCCCGGTGTTCCAGGTAGCGCATGAAACGCGCCTGGTAGATAGCCATCATCGACGTCAGCCCCATGGACACCGTCGAGAACTGCCAGAAATCGGGCATCAGGTAGGGGTGCGGATAGGACGACAACCCCTTGCCGTCCACCTCCTGGCGGAAGGCGCGTAGCTGTTCTTCGCTGATGCGGCCCTCAAGGAAGGCGCGGGCGTAGATGCCGGGCGCAGAATGGCCCTGAAAGTAGATCAGGTCGCCACCGTTTTCGGCCTCGGCGCCGCGAAAGAAGTGGTTGAACCCGACATCGTACAGGGTGGCCGCGGAGGCAAAGCTGGCGATGTGCCCGCCCAGCTCGGACGAGCTGCGGTTGGCGTTCACCACCATGGCCAGCGCATTCCAACGAATCAGCGAGCGAATTCGCCTTTCAAGGCCGGGGTCGCCCGGCACGCGCGTCTGCTGCGTCACTGGGATGGTGTTGACGTAGGCCGTGGTGGCATCGAAAGGCAGGTGCGCCCCCGAGCGCCGAGCATGATCGACCAGCCTATCCAAGATAAAATGGGCCCGCTCGACCCCTTCGCGTTCCAGCGTCGAGGCTAGGGATTCAATCCATTCACGTGTCTCTTCGGGGTCGGTGTCTTGCGCAAGGTCCGGTCGATCTGGTTCTGAGGCAGGTTCTATGGCCATGGATGCTCTCTGTGGAGTGGATGACGGGGTATTCTTGGGGATCGAACTGCTATCGTCGAGGGGGATCCATGGATCCTTGTGCTATGAAATTCTTCAAGTGTTCAACGCCTTGTAGGATGCTCGGCCCGGCCCGTCCGTTGCACCGTGGCAGCGAGAATCAAAAAGTGAGGAAGTCCGAGTTTCGGAATCAGAATAGCGTCGAACGCCCTGGGGTGCGATAGAAACAGGAAAACACCCGTGGCAATCCTTCATTCGCGCTCTCGCCGGCCGGCAACCGGCTTGGCCTGGCTGATCGCCACCCTGGCGTCCAGCGGGTGCCTCTCCAGGCCGGGTGATAGCCCCCGAACCGGGACTGCACTGGCCAGCGACCCCACCCAGATTTCAACAACCAAAGGCAAAACAAACGTGTCCGACCTTCAATCCCGCATCTTCTCCGACCCGACGACTGGTTTCGCCCTGCCCTACCGGCTTTTCGTGCCCGCGGATTGCGGCGCCGGAAATCCGTGCGGACTGCTCCTATTTTTGCACGGGGCCGGCGAACGCGGAACCGACAATCAGGCCCAGCTCAAGAACGATGCGCTGGCCTGGACAGCGCGCCAGGCGCAGGCTGGAAACCCAACCGTTGTTGTCTACCCCCAATGTCCGGGTAACGCGCAGTGGGTGGACGCGCCGTGGAGCGAGGGGTCCTATTCGGTGGCGAAGACTGCCATCAGCAAGCCGATGGAAGCGGTGATGAGCCTCCTCGCTGCCCTGCAACAGGAATTTCCTATCGATCCCAAGCGGCTGCTCGTTACGGGACCTTCCATGGGCGGCTACGGCACCTTCGACATCATCGCACGCAACCCTGACATGTTTGCCGGTGCGCTGTCCCTGTGCGGAGGCGGCGATCCGTCCCAGGGCCCGGCCCTGCGTAACTTGCCCCTCTGGATCTTCCACGGCGACAGCGACCCAGCCGTCCCGGTGCGCGGTTCGCGCCAGATGGTGCGCGCCCTGCGCGACGCGGGCGGAGCCCCGAACTACACCGAGGTCGCGAGCGGTGGCCACAACATGTGGAACATCGCCTACCAAGATCTGAAAGTGCTGCGCTGGCTACTGGCGCAAAAGAAGAGCTGAACCGCGCAGTCGCCTTTTTCTAAGATCTTTTCCCCGTCTTGGGCGTTGTACCCTCCACAAGGGGGTTCGCCATGATGTCAGGTACGCGTTTGTCGCCGATTCTGGGGTTTCTACTGCTCGCGCCGGTGCTGCTGCCAGGGGCCGCCACTGGGCAACCGGGCACGAAGGTGCTGGTTCCGGTGGCGCCTGCGCCCGAAGCACCGCTTTCACTCACGGCCTCGGACGGCGCGGGCTTGGAACTGGTTTCCCTGTCGGCGCGCGCGGTGATCGAAGATCCGCTGGCGTTCACCGAACTGCATCTGATCTTTCGCAATCCCGAAGCGCGCGTGCGTGAGGGCCGCTTCCGTATCACCCTACCCGACGGCGCCACGGTCAGCCGCTTCGCCATGTTGGTGGGCAGCGCCTGGCAGGAAGGCGAGGTCGTCGAGTTGCAAGCGGCCCGGCGTGCGTACGAGGACTTTCTGCATCGCCGGCAAGATCCGGCCCTGCTGGAAACCGAGGCGGGCAACGAGTTCTCGGCGCGCGTCTTCCCCATACCGGCCGGTGCCACCAAGGAGCTGATCATTTCCTACTCGCAGGAATTGGTTCAAGCCGGCCAGGCCTATCGCTTGCCGCTGCGAGGATTGCCCAAGATGAGCGCCCTGCGCATTCGCGCGCTGGTGGGCAAGTCGGACGTGGCCGCGGCCGCCACCAGCCTGGGTGGACGCGTGGCCCGCAACGAGGTGGTCGAGATCGACAAGCGCGACTTTGTGCCCGATCGCGATTTCGAGGTCGCCGTCACTCAGACGCGGCTTGGCCTGCGCAACGACAACCTGGTGGTGGCTCGCATCGCGCCGCTAGGTGCGGGCGCGCCCACCGAAAAGTTGCAGGCCATTGCGTCGCTGCTCGTGCTCTTCGACACCAGCGCCTCGCGGGCCCTGGGATTCGCCGACCAGATCGCGAAACTGCAAGCCCTGGTGGGTGACTTGGCCAAGCGTGGCGATCCCGTGCTGTCGGTCGTCGCCTTCGATCAATTCGTCGAGCCCATCTACGCTGGCAAGGCAAGCGGCCTGGGTGAAGGCGCGCTCAAAAAGCTGCGCGAGCGCCGCGCCCTGGGCGCCTCGGATCTGGGCCGGGCTCTGGGCCAGGTGGCCGAGCTGGCCAAGCAGGGGCATCGCTTCCAGCGCGTGTTGCTGATCACCGACGGCGTCGCCACCGCGGGCGACCTGGGCGGCGACAAGCTGCGCCCCCTGGCCAAGTCCTTGGCCGCCAGCGGAGTTGCCCGCCTGGACGTTCTGGCGGTTGGCGGCATCCGCGAGCAGGCGATTCTGTCTGGTTTGGTGACGGCTGGACTTCCGGCGGACGGTGTGGTGGTGGACGCGGGCCTGCCTGCTAGCGAGCAAATCCGGCGGCTGCTGGCGCCCACGCGCTCTGGCCTCAAGGTCGAGGTGGCTGGCGCCGCCTGGGTCTGGCCAAACGTGCTCAACGGCGTTCAACCGGGCGATCAGGTGCTGGTGTACGCCGATCTGCCCGCGGGCAAACCGTTCAGCGTTCGTGTAGGCGGCAGCGAGATCCACACCGGCCAGTCGCCCCTGGTGGCGGCCGAGCGCCCCTTGCTTGAACGGGCGTGGGTCAAGGCACGCATTGGCCGCGTGCTCGCCCAGCGCGATGCCATGGGTGGGGGCGATGGAGATCTGGGCGAGGCTCTGCGCAAGCAGGCCATCGAGCTGTCCACGCGCTACCGCGTGCTGTGCCCGTTCACCGCGCTGCTGGTGCTGGAGACCGAGGCGGACTACGCGCGCTTCGGCATCGAGCGTAAAGCCTTGTCCGACATTCTGACCGTGGGCCCGGAGGGCATCACCGCGCTCTCGCGCCGGGATTTCGCCCTGGTGGCCGCGCCGCCTATCGAGGAGCCGGCGTTCATGCGGCAGGAGCGTGATTCCCTGCTCAGCAATAGGAAAGCTGGAAAGAAGGAGGAGACAACGCTGAAGAGGATACGCGCGACAGCCGACTTGGCGAGCAGTGCCCGACCCGCGACCAGGACGCTCGATGACCTGTCATCAGTTTCAGAACCGGCGGCCGCGCCAGCAGCACCGACCGCGTCCCCTGCCCCCGCCCATGCCAACGAAGCACCCATGGGGCGCATCGCGCGGCCAACGGTTGTGTCCAAATCAAGTCCGGCCGAAGCAAGCCTGGACACTCTTGTCAGCGACGAGGACGAGGCCCCGATGCGCCACCAGGCCCTGGACGGCCGTCGCGGCGCGGCTCCGCCAAGACTGGCGCAACGGCCGCGCACCCTTGTGGCGCCTTCCCAATTCGCCAGCGGCGAGGGCAACATGCCCGAGCCCCAGGCCGCCCCGTACGAAGGTGAATTCAAGGAGGTGATGGATCTGTTGGCGCGCAAGGCGACCTGGAAAGCCATGGTCAAGGCGCGCGACTGGCGTGAACACGACCCGGGCGACGTCCTGGCCCTGATCGCCATCGGCGAGGCGGCCGAGTCCTCGGGCGACACGACCCAGGCCAGCCGGGCCTATGGTTCCATCATCGATCTTTTCCCCAGCCGCGCCGACTTGCGCCGCTACGCCGGTCAGCGCTTGGAGCGCATCCGCGACGGCCGCGCCCTGGCCCTGGCCGCCGATACCTTCCGCAAGGCCGCCGAGCAACGTCCCGATCACCCGGCCAGCCACCGCCTGCTGGGCATGGCGCTGCTAAAAATGGGCCGCCCCGAGGAAGCCTTCGAAGCGCTGAGCAAAGGCGTCGAACAGCAGTATCCAGGCGGCCGCTTCGCCGGCGCCGAGCGCATCTTGCGCGAGGATCTGGCCCTGGCCGCAGCAGCGTGGATTCACGCCCAGCCCACCAAGCGCGCCGACATTGAAGAGCGCCTGCGCCGCAAGGCCGGCCTCTCACCCGACCACAAGCCGTCTCTGCGCTTCGTCCTGGTCTGGGAGACGGACGCCAACGATGTCGATTTCCACATCATCGACGCCCACGGCAACCACGCCTACTACGGCAGTCCCGCCCTGGCCACCGGCGGACAGCTCTACGCCGACGTGACCACCGGTTACGGACCCGAGTGCTTCACCATTCCCCTGGCCCCTTCCGCGCGCGCCTATCCCTACAAGTTGCAGGCGCACTACTACAGCCGCGGTCCCATGGGCTACGGCATGGGCAAGCTGCAAATCGTCGAACACGACGGCAAGGGCGGCCTGCGCTTCGAGGAGCGCCCCTTCATCGTCATGCGCGACGGCGCGTTTGTCGATCTGGGCAAGGTTCCAGCACCCCTGCTACATTCCGCTCCATGATTCGTCGTGGCCTCGCGTTGACTGTTGTGTCCCTCGTCCTTCTCACCGCGGTGGAAGCCAAGCGCGCACGGGCCGACGAGCCTGCCACCACGATCCCGGTGGATGTTGCAACGCCAGCGGCCGTCCCGACGGTTGCCGCACCTGCCAGCGTTGCACCCAGTTGCACACCTTTATACGCGCCCGTGTACATCGAGGATTGGGGCCGGCTGGCCGCGCTCACCCAGTCCGATTCGTTGATCTCTCCCAGGGCTGAATTCTGGGCCAGGCGAAGGGAACAGGCCAACTGGGTACTCGGAGCCGGGCTGATCCTGGGCGGTGGCGCAGCGGCGCTGGGGACATTGGATCGGCTGACCACCGATGCGTGGTCGAACACGTCCAAGTGGAGCATCGCTGGCGGGGTTGGCGCCGCGCTGGTCTCGTTCCTTGCCTACTTGGCCTATTCCCCGGATCAGGACGACCTTCTTACCATCCTCAATCAGTGGAACTTGCGCCATCCCGACCGACTGCTGGCACCGTAACGGTGTAACCTTCGCCTGTCGTGCCCTTCACCGTCAGCCCCTCCGTTCCGCTCGCGCCCTTGACGACCTTCGGTCTGGGCGGAGCCGCACGCTTCTTCGCCGAGATTGTCGATAGCGCAGACGTGGCGCCTGCCCTGCGCTGGGCGAAGGAGCAAAATCTGCCGGTCTTCATTCTGGGCGGTGGTTCGAACCTGGTGGTCGCCGACGACGGCTTTGCGGGTCTGGTCTTGCGCATGCGCACGCGCGGTTTGCGCTGGACCGAACTGGGCGGCGAAGTAGGTGTCGAGGCGCAAGCGGGCGAGGCATGGGATGACCTCGTGGCGGAGGCTGTCCTTCGCGGCGCCGCTGGCGTTGAGTGTTTGTCCGGAATTCCAGGAACAGTCGGCGCGGCTCCCGTGCAGAACATCGGGGCCTACGGGCAGGAAGCCGCCGAAACACTCCGAAGTGTCCGCGTCCTCGATCGAGAAACCCTAGAGACTCGGGAACTCGATGCCGGCGATTGCGGCTTCGGCTATCGCACCAGCCGCTTCAAGGACGAGCCCGGCCGCTTTGTCATTCTCTCCATCACCCTTGGACTGGCGCCAGGAGGCCGGCCAGCACTGCGCTACGGTGAACTGATTTCGGCATTTCCTGGCAACCCCGAGCCCAGTTTGGCCGACGTCCGGCAAACCGTGCTGACCCTGCGGCGAGGGAAGTCCATGGTTCTCGACGAGGCCGATCCCAACCGGCATAGCGCGGGCTCGTTCTTTACCAATCCCATCGTCACGGCCGAGCTTGCCGCCGAGATCGCCCGGCGCGCGGTTGCGGCTGGGCTGGTGCGCGAGCCTTCGCAGATGCCCCGCTTCGCCCTGGCCGATGGCCAGGTGAAATTGGCGGCCGGCTGGCTCATCGAACGCAGTGGCCCGTCCAAGGGTTTTCGCGTGGGCCCGGTCGGGATCTCCTCGCGACACGCGCTCGCACTTGTCCACCACGGCGGCGGAGCCACCACCGATCTTCTTCGCCTTGCCCTGCACGTGCGGGCCGCTGTCTTCGATCGCTTCGGCGTCGTGCTAGGCCCCGAGCCCGTGTTCCTGGGTCTGACCTGGCCCGAGACCTTGACCTGACCAAGTTGGCGGCAGCGTCTCAGAATTCTGACAAGATCCACGCCAAGGCCATGGAATCACTCGACCAAGTCCGGCTTCGCACAACTGGCCCGGAGGTTGCTACTGGAAGAATGCGACCCAAATACTTCCACGGAGGACCCTCATGAATCGCTTGCTCCCCACCAGCCTCACCTCTTTCGCACTCCTGTCCGCGGCCCTGTCCGCGGCCCTGCCGGGCTGCGACTCGCAAGGCGCCAGCCCGCAACAGATTGAACCCGCGAAGTCGTCCGTCATTCGCGTGACCAATCCGCAAGTGTCCGCGGCCGACACCACCACCTTGGCCAGCGACAACGCCGCCTTCGCCTTGGACGCCTATCACAAGTTGATTGCCACCAACGGCAACCTGGTCTTCTCGCCCGCCAGCATTTCCATCGCGCTGGCCATGACCTATGCCGGCGCGGCGGGGACCACGGCAACCGAAATGGCGGCGACCATGCACTACACGTTGCCACCCGAACGGCTGCACCCTGCTTTCGATGCCCTGGATCTGGCGCTGGGCTCGCGCGGTGAGGGCAAGCTGGGCGCCGACGGCGGCCCCATGCGCCTGCACGTGGTGAACGCGGCCTGGGGCGAGCGCACCTACGCCTTCAAGAGTGGCTACCTCGACACGCTGGCGGCCAACTACGGCACTGGCCTCAACCTTCTCGACTTCATCACCGGATTCGAGACCGCGCGCGTGACCATCAACGACTGGGTCGCCGGGCAGACCGAGAACAGGATCAAGAATCTCCTGCCCGAGGACACGCTGGATACCGCAACCCGGTTGGTGCTGACCAACGCCGTCTACTTCAACGCCGCCTGGATGACGCCATTCGATCCCGAGAACACGCGCGACGGCACCTTCAACCTTCTTGACGGCACCACGGTCACGACCAAATTCATGGGTGCCACGCTGGACAGTGTCCCAGCCCTGCAAGGGGATGGCTTTGTTGCCGTTTCATTGCCCTACCAAGACGATCGCCTTTCCATGCTGCTGGTGGTTCCCGACAGTGGCACCCTGTCAGCTTTCGAGTCGTCGCTGGACGCAACCAAGCTGGGCGCCATCGTCGCGGGCCTGACCCAGCAGCGCGTGCTGCTCGGCATGCCGCGTTTCAGGACGGAAACCAAGCAGGATCTGGAAAGCTTACTCCAGGCCCTTGGCATGAACTCGGCGTTTGTCTTTGGTCAGGCTGATTTCTCCGGCATGGACGGCACCCACAACCTGTACATCTCCAAAGTCATCCACAAGGCCTTCATCGATGTGGCCGAGAAAGGCACAGAAGCGGCAGCCGCCACCGCCGTGGTTATGAAGGTCGGAATGGCAGCGCCCGCTGGAATCAGCATCGACGCCGACCGACCCTTCCTCTACTTCCTGCGCGACCAACCGACTGGGGCCGTGATCTTCATGGGCCGCGTGCTCGATCCCAGCAAGAGCTAGGCAGCGTGACGTTGCACACGGCCAAGCGGGTGATTCATCAAGCCGAGGCCATCGCCTGGCTGAAGGCACAAGGAACCCTGGCCGGTGCCAGCGTGGTGACCTCGCTGCCCGATGTATCCGAGATACCGCGACTTGATTTCGAGGGCTGGTGCCGCTGGTTCGAGGATGCCGCGGCTGCGATCATGGCAGCCCTACCAGCCGAGGGCGTGGCCATCTTCTTCCAGAGCGACATCCGCCACGCCGGAGGTTGGGTGGACAAGGGCGCCCTGGTGGCACGCGGGGCCGAGCGCGCGGGTGGCCACTTGCTCTTTCACCGCATCGTGTGCCGGCATCCCGCGGGCACACTCAGTTCGGGCCGCGCCACCTACTCGCACCTGCTCGGCTTCGCGCCGGTGAAGCGGCCACCCAGCGGCCGCCCACGCGCCGATGTCATCCCCGACGCTGGCTTCGTGCCGGGGAAGAAGGCCATGGGCGTGAACGCCTGCCTGGAAGCATGCCGGTTCGTGCTTCAAGAAACCCCAACCCGCACCATCGTGGATCCATTTTGCGGCTGGGGTACGGCCCTGGCCGTGGCCAACGCGCTGGGCATGGACGCCGTGGGCGTGGATCTGTCGGCGCGCATGTGCCGGAGGGCCCGGGTGCTGGACGTGAATTCAAGCATTGCCACCACGTCTAGAACGCCGTTGCGCTAGAATCCGTGCGTGGATCCGCTGAACGTCCTCATTGTAGACGACGAGAAAAACATCCGGCACACCCTGCGCGTGTGTATCGAATCGCTGGGCGGAAAAGTTGGCGAAGCGTCCTCGCCGGATACCGCCATCGAGGTCATGGGGCGAACGAGCTTCGACATGGCCTTCTTGGATTTGAGACTCGGCACGCACAGCGGCCTCGACCTCATCCCGCGCTTGCTGGCCGAGAATCCCAACTTGAGCATCGTGGTGATCACCGCCTACGCCACCATCGAGACCGCAGTCGAAGCCATGCGCCGCGGGGCGTGGGACTACCTGCCCAAACCCTTCACGCCCGCGCAGATTCGTCACACCTTGGATCGCGTGGTCAAGCAGCGCTCGCTGGCCAACCGCGCCGCCAACCTTGAAAGCCAGCTTAGCGCCGAGACGCCCGACGTGCTTCTGGTTTCGGCCGCGCCTTCCGTACGCGCCGTGATGGATATGCTGGCACGGGCCGCGCAATCCGATGCGGCCGTGCTCTTTCGCGGCGAGAACGGCACCGGCAAGGGCGTGCTTGCGCGGGCCTTGCACAAACAGAGCAAGCGCAGCGAACGGCCCTTCGTGCTGGTCAACTGCCCCACCCTTTCCGAGGAGCTGCTGGCCAGCGAACTCTTCGGCCACGCCAAGGGCGCCTTCACGGGCGCCATTCGCGATCAGGTCGGCCGGGTGGAAGCCGCCGAGGGCGGTACGGTTTTCCTCGACGAGATTGGCGAGATGCCCGGCAACCTGCAGGCCAAGCTCTTGCGTTTTTTGCAGGAAAAGCAGTTCGAACGCATCGGCGAAACCCGGACCCGGCAGGCCGACGTGCGCGTGGTGGCGGCCACCAACCGCGACTTGGATGCGGACGTGCGTGACGGCAAGTTCCGCGAAGATCTCTTCTATCGCCTGAACGTCGTCGAGGTGAAAGTCCCGGCCCTGCGCGAGCGCCGCGAGGACATCCTGACTCTGGCCAGGCACTTCCTGGCATTCTTCGCGCGCGCCACAGGCCGGGCCGTGCCCGAGCTGTCACCCGCCGCAGAGCGCGCCCTGGAAGACTACGCCTGGCCCGGCAATATACGCGAGCTACGCAACACCATCGAACGCGCCATGATCCTTTGGCCATCGCCACGCCTGGAGCCGCAGGCTTTCCCAGAACGCATCGCCGGCGCCAAAGAGCGCGGTCCCTACGTCGGCGGCGAATACGGCATCGACGCCATCGAGCGCGCCCACATCCTGTCCGTCATGGCGCGCGCCTCGTCCCTCGACGCCGCTGCAGCCATTCTCGGCATCGACAGCTCCACCCTGTGGCGCAAACGCAAGAAGTACGACGAGGCGGGGTGACCGGTGGGCGATCCCGCCGGTAGCTATCAGTGCTGAAGATAGAGCGGCATGGGGCTGCACTCGGCAAGAGCGCGCGTGGCTGATCCGGAAAAGAACTCGGCCATTCTGGAACGGGCAA
>Ga0302321_100002175_pt1 | contig 16842 bp, 15 predicted proteins | sample Fen_T0_1_FD_202505 | JGI IMG/M metagenome (GOLD analysis project Ga0302321, IMG submission 202505) | Peat permafrost microbial communities from Stordalen Mire near Abisko, Sweden - Fen_T0_1 | ecosystem: Environmental > Terrestrial > Soil > Wetlands > Permafrost | place: Sweden: Abisko...
CATGGGCTTCCTGCCGAAGATGATCGAGCAGAAGCGCGGCCACATCATCAACATCTCGTCGATCGGCGTCCTGTCGAACGCGCCGCGGTTCTCCGCCTATGTCGCGTCGAAGGCGGCGCTCGATGCCTTTGCGGCTTGCGCGGCTTCGGAGTTCCTCGACAAGGGCGTCAATTTCACGACCATCAACATGCCGCTGGTGCGCACGCCGATGATCGCGCCGACGAAGATGTACGAGAACGTGCCGACGCTGTCGCCGGAACAGGCCGCGGACCTGGTCGTCGAGGCGATCGTCTACAAGCCCGTGCGCATCGCGACGCGCCTCGGCATCTTCGGTGCCATTTCGCACGCGGCGGCGCCGCGGATGACACAGATCATGCTCAACACCGCGTTCAACATGTTTCCGGATTCCGCCGCGGCGCAGGGAAAGAAGGGCGCGGAAGCCGTCAAGCAGGAGCTCTCCCCCGAGCAGATCGCGTTCGCGCAGCTTACGCAGGGGATCCACTGGTAGCGGCAAGTCCGATCTGCGCGACCACCGCGGCCCACACCCGCGGGTCGTCGAGCATCGCGTTGTGGGCGACGCCCGCCAGGACGATGTTCTCGCCCCAGTCGATGCGCGACGACGTCTGCGGCGTCACCATCGAGTCGTGCCATGACCAGATGGACGCCGCCGGAACACTGTCTGCGCCGCCACCGTTGCCGTTGAGATCGGCCAGCCATGCGTTCTTCGGACGCATCTGGGAGAGCGCCATTCCGGCCATCATCCAGGCGTGCATGCTTCCGCGGTGGGGCGTGCCGATGGTGATCAGCCGGCGTACCTGTCCGCCGCCGTACTTGCGCACGTAGGCGCGGGCGACGAGTCCGCCCATGCTGTGGCAGACGAGGACGACCTGCGCGGCGCCGGTGGCGGCTTCGATGCCGGCGATCCGGTCCGCGACCTGGTCCGCGAAGTGTTCGATCGACGCGAGCGGCGGCCCGTAGGACAGTGCGTATACCGGACCGATTCCGCACTTCGCGAGATGGCGGCGAAATCCGCGCCATACGCCCGCATTGCAGCCGACGCCATGCAGCAGCAGGACCGGCAATTTCGCCGGTGTCGGTGGCGGGTCCGGCATCAGCCGCCTGTAAAAGATCATTCGCGGGCCTGAGCGCGCGAGCGCCAAGAATTCGCGGACGAACATCGCAACGCGTGCCGGCAACGGCAGTCGGACATCCGCCGGCCGCTCGGCCCGGAACCACCAGGCGAGCAGAAACCAGCAAATCGTAAACAGCAGCGGTACCGCGAGATACGCGAATGGATAGCCGGCGATGAACGCCCACAACGGCGCGCCGTGCGCGACCGCGTGATAAGCCCACGCGGCGTACCCAAGCGTGCCGCCGGCGACGAGTGCTGCGAGGATGATCGCGGTCCACATGGCATACGAAGGCGCGCAGCGGAGGCTGCCGCGCGCGCAGTCGTCAAGTCAGGCCGCGGCCGAACTCAACGTCTTGCGAAAGCGATTCAGCTGCTGCACCGAGTCGAAGCGCTCGCCGAACAGCGACGACAGGTTCTTGAGGATCATCGCGACCACCCGCTTCTCCCAACCGGCATCGAAGCGGATCTGCTCGTCGAGCCAGCGCTCCAGCCACGATGGATCGGGCAGGTGGCTTTGCACGGTGTCGCGCGGAAACAGCGCCGCGTTGACGTGCAGGTTGGTCGGGTGCAGCGGCTTCCTGGTGCGCGACGAACTGGCCATCAGCACGCCGATCTTCGCGAACGAGCGCTTGACCTCGGCGCCGCCGCGCTCGATCGCCTTCTTCATAAAGCGCAGGTAGGCGCCGCCGTGGCGGGCCTCGTCCCGGGAAATGAGTTCGTAGATCTTCTTGATCACCGGTTCCGTGTGCCATTCGGCGGCGCAGCGGTACCAGTGGTTCAGGCGGATCTCGCCGCAGAAATGCAGCATCAGCGTCTCGTCGGCGGGGGCCGGGTCGAATTCGAAGCGCACGGCGTGCAGCTCGGACTCCGTCGGCACAAATTCCGGGCGGAACCGGCGCAGGTATTCCATCAGCACCAGCGCATGCTTCTGCTCCTCGAAAAACCAGATCGACATGAATGCGCAGAAGTCACTGTCCTGACGGTTGTCGCGCAGGAACATCTCCGTGGCCGGCAGTGCCGACCATTCGGTGATGGCATTCATCTTGATCGTGTGCGCCTGCTCGTCGGACAGCTTCGCGCCGTCGTATTCGGACCACGGTATGTCGTGGGCCATGTCCCAGCGCACCGACTCGAAGGCCTTGAATAACTGGGGGTAAAGCATTCCTGGGCTCCCTTCCGAGGACTGAGCCATTCTACCTTGCGGCAGGGCCCCGGAAGAGAGTGCGCCGCAGGTGGCAAGGGAGCGGCTTCAGGCCGGCTGGGGAATCCAGTGCGAGCGCCAGCTGCGCAGCGCGTTGATGATCGACGCCAAGTCCGGGATGAGCATGATCCCCGGCATCGTCTTGCGCACGCGCCGCGTCATTTCGCCGCCTGCCCACAGCGAGACGTGTGCGGGGAGCTGGCGACGCAAAGCGGCCAAACCGTCGCTGGCCTGGCGCAAGGGGAAGGCGGCGGAAAAGCTGAGCGCGACGATGTGCGCCTTGTGCGCGACCGCGGCGCGCCGGATGTCCTCCAGCGGCGTCTGCGGTCCCAGCGATATGACCTGGACGCCCTCCGGGACCATCATCGCCTCCACCATCAGAAGGCCGAGCCCATGCAGCTCGGTGGGAAACGTCGTCAGCAGGACGCGTGGCGTGCCCACCTGCCGCGGGAAGGCGTTGATGGCCGTGCGCAGCGCGACCTGCAGCTGCTCCGTGTAAAGGTGTTCCTCGAAGATCTGCAGTTCACCTTGCATCCACGCGTCACCGACGACCTGGTTGAGCGGCGTGATCGTTTCCAGCACGAACTTCTGCAGTCCCTGCCGCATCAGCATGTTGGCCAGCGTGTGCTGCAGCGAGGTTGCGTCGTGGCTTTTCAGCATGGCGAGGACGTCGCGTTCCAGCGCAGGGGCCACCGCGTCGCGGCGCGACGGCATCCGCGCGTCGGCCATCGCGTTCAGTTCCTCGATGGTCAAGCCCATGATCTTGCCCGGCCGCAGGCCCACGTCCATCAGGCGTTTGACGGCGCGGAGCTTGCCGATATCGACGACCGTGTATTGGCGCTCGCCGTTGACGTCCCGGCCCGGTTTGGGGAACCCGTAACGGCGTTCCCACATACGAAGCACGTCCTTGGATAGACCGGTTTCGCGCTCCACGCCGCTGATATTGAGAGTGATCGACGATTCCACGGGCTTGTTCATCTTGTCTTGGACGAAGAGTTGACATTAGCGCATTTGGCGATTATTGTAGCGGCGAGAACGCTATTTGTCCAGGACAAACTTGAAATTCCATCCTAACGATACAACCCGGATCCGCAAATGCATGGATCGTGGCCTGGTCGTCGTGGGCTTTCAGTCCAACGACTCCAGCCAGAAAGCGGTGACCAACAAGGAAGTCGCCGAATTCTGCCGCACGACCTATGGCGTCGACTTTCCGCAGTTAGGACAGATCGAGGAAAAGCCCACCTCGGCAATGGACCAGGCAGCCAGGAGTCCCATTTGAACGCTCCCGAAAAGATCGAGTTACCCGACACTCAGGCCCTGCCGGATATGCGGGCCACGCCGATCCAGAAGGTGGGCATCAAGGGCCTCCGATATCCGGTCGCCCTCCGCACATCGGCCGGCGAAGTTCAGCACACCATCGCGGAATTCGCGATGTACGTCGGGCTGGCACACGACGTCAAAGGCACGCACATGTCGCGCTTCGTGGAGATTCTCGAAGCGATGAGCGGTCCGCTCGACATTCGCGGATTGCACCTGCTGCATGCGCAGATGCTGGAGCGGCTCGGCGCCGAAACCGGGCGCATCGAGATCTCGTTTCCTTATTTCATCCGCAAGTCGGCACCAGTGTCGGGGGTCTCGAGCTTGCTCGATTACCAGGCGCGCCTGACGGCGGAAACCAAGTCCGTCCGACGCACGCGCGTCACGCTGGCGCTCACCGCGCCGGTGACGAGCCTGTGTCCGTGTTCGAAGAAGATCAGCGACTATGGCGCGCACAACCAGCGCTCGCATATCACGATCAACGCGGACATCGTCGGCGAAATGACGCTGGAAGAGCTGGCACAGGTCGCCGAGGAAGAGGCGTCCTGTGAAGTCTTCGGCCTTCTCAAACGGCCGGACGAGAAGTGGGTGACCGAACGCGCGTACGACAACCCCAAGTTCGTCGAGGATCTGGTGCGCGACATCGCGCTGCGGATGAAGCGCGATCCACGCGTCGGACATTTCAACGTGTCCAGCGAAAATTTCGAATCCATCCACAACCATTCCGCGTATGCAGAGGTAGAGGGTGTGGGCGCCGCCTTGCCCGACTGACTGGCAGGCGCCGGCCGTCAACCAACATTGAAAGCGGAGAGAGGGAGCGACGTGCGGATCGCGATCGTAGGCAGCGGCATCGCCGGCCTTGGGGCTGCGTTGCTCCTGACCCGGCAGGGACATGTGGTGACGCTATTCGAGGCGCAGCGGCGCCTGGGCGGCCACACGGCCACAGTGGACGTTACACTCGACGGGCGGACGTTTCCCGTCGACACCGGGTTCCTGGTTTTCAACGACCGCACCTATCCTAGGCTGATCGCACTGTTCGACGAGCTCGGCATCGCCAGCGTCGCCAGCGAAATGTCGTTTTCGTGCCGCGTCGACCGGCACCGGCTGGAATGGGCGGGCACCAACTTCGGGTCGCTGTTCGCGCAGCCGGCCAACGCGCTGCGTCCCGCGTTCTGGCGGATGCTGGCCGACATCGCGCGCTTCAATCGCGAGGCCACCGCGCTGGATGACCGCGCCCGCCTGTGGTCGATCACGCTCGGTGATTACCTGGAGTCCGGGCGCTACTCGGTTCCTTTCCGCGACTGGTATCTGCTGCCGATGGCCGCAGCGATCTGGTCGGCGCCGCGCCGCGACATACTCGATTTCCCGCTGCCGACATTCGTGCGCTTCTGCCGGAACCACGGCCTGCTGCAGCTCACCGATCGGCCACAATGGCGGACCGTGCAGGGCGGCTCCCGCGTGTATGTCCATAAGATTGCCGCGCAATTGTCAGACGTGCGCGTCGGCACGCCGGTGCGCCGCATCGTGCGCGTCAAGGCCGGCGTCACCATCGATAGCGCTGCACGTACCGGCGAGGCGTTCGACGCCGTCGTGCTTGCGTGCCACAGCGACCAGGCGCTCGCATTGCTGAGCGATCCATCGCGCAGCGAACAGCGCCTGCTGTCCGCGGTCCGCTATCAGCCCAACCGCGTCGTGCTGCACACGGATCCGGCGTTGTTGCCGCGTGCGCGCCGCGCGTGGTCGGCGTGGAATTACCTGGCCGCCGACGATGCCACCGGACAGCACCCGGTCGCCGTCTCGTATCTCATCAACAGGCTCCAGCCGCTCCCGTGCACGACGCCGGTCATCGTCACGTTGAACCCGCCTTTCGAGCCGGACCCGGCGCGCGTGCTACAGGAATTCGAGTATTCGCATCCGCTGTTGGACAATGCCGCCGTGGCCGCCGCGGGCGGCATCGCGGAACTCTCCGGACAGCGGCATACATGGTACGCCGGTGCGTGGCTGGGCTATGGATTCCATGAAGACGGACTGGCCTCGGCGCACGCCGTCGCCGATGGCATCGCGCGGCGCGAAGCGACGAGCGAGGGCGCGTCCGTGACGATGTCCGTCGCCGCCTGAACCACGCTTGCCGCCCGACCCATGACCGCCCGCCTTCCTTCCGCAGCGACGCAGCCGCATTCCACCTCGGCCATCGATGCGCCTGGAATCGTGGCGGGCGAGGTGATGCACCGCCGCTCGCGCCCCGCGACGAACGCGTTCACGTATCCGGCGTTCTGTCTGCGATTGCCGCTGTCGAAGCTGTCGACGTTGCCGGCGCGCGGCGTGGCGTGGAACCGGCGCGGGCTCGTTGCCTTCCATGACCGCGACCATGGACCGCGCGACGGCACGCCGCTGGCCGCGTGGATGCGCGAACTGCTGGCGCGCGAACGCGTGACGGCCGACGGCGAGATCGTCCTGTACGCGTTCCCTCGGATGCTGGGCTATGTCTTCAATCCCGTGAGCTTCTGGGTTTGCCATCGGGCGGACGGAAGCGTCGGCGCCGTGCTGGCCGAGGTCAACAATACGTTCGGCGAAACACACCATTACCTGTTGGCGCATCCAAACGGTGAGCCGCTCAAATCCGGCGAAACGCTGGCCGCGCGCAAGGTCTTTCACGTGTCCCCGTTCTGCGACGTGACGGGCCATTACGCTTTTCGCTTCCACTTCGGTCCGGACCGCTGGCTCGCCCGCATCGATTATTTCGACGGCAATGGCGATTCCGTGTTGCTCGAGACGCATGTGTCGGGGAAGGTGCAGGCACTCGATGCCGCCGAGGCGCGCGGGCTGCTGTGGCGCTACCGCTGGTTCACGCTGGCTGTCGTCGCGCGAATCCACTGGCACGCGCTGCGGCTCTGGACGAAGCGCGTGCCGTTCTTCAGCAAGCCTCAACCGCCCGCGTCGCTGCTGACGCGAAACACACGCGACGAAGCAATGCCATGACCAGCCTCGACTCCGCGCTTCCCGCGCGCGCACCGCACCTTCCGGCCGCCGGCCGCCTGCTGATTGCCTTGCTGAATCGGCTCGACGTCGGCAGCGTGGAACTGACGACGCCCGAAGGCGCGACGCTGCGCTTCGGTCCCGGCGGCGCGCCGACGGCGGGCATCAAGGCAACGCCGGCGGTGCTGGCCTTTCGCGACTGGCGCATCGCCGGCGAAGTGTTGAAGGGCGGCGATGTGGCCTTTGCCGAAAGCTACATGCAAGGCCGCTGGGAGACGCCGGACCTGACGCAATTGCTGACCGTCCTCGCGGCGAACCAGTCGGCGCTCGAGCACGCGTTCTATGGCCACTGGTGGTCGCGCACGCTGCTGAGAGTCAAGCACTTTCTCAACGCCAACACCAAGCGCCAGTCGCGGAAGAACATCCTCGCGCACTACGACCTGGGTAACGATTTCTACCGCCTGTGGCTCGACTCGACGATGACCTATTCGTCGGCGTTGTTCAATGGCCGCTTCGACGTCGATCTCCAATCCGCGCAACAGGCCAAGTACTCTCGCATGCTGGACGAACTGGACTTGACCGGTACTTCGCGCATTTTGGAAATCGGCTGCGGCTGGGGCGGCTTCGCTGAAATGGCCGCGCGCGCGGGTCACCACGTCACCGGCATTTCGCTGTCGGATGCACAGACGGCCTATGCGCGCGCGCGCCTCGCGCGCGCCGGATTTGAAAATCGATCGATGCTGCGGCTGCAGGACTATCGCGATGTGCGCGGAACCTTTGACGGCATCGCGTCGATCGAGATGTTCGAGGCGGTCGGCGAGCGCTACTGGCCCGCGTATTTCCGCGCCGTGCACGCTGCGCTGCGCCCCGGCGGCCGCGCCTGCATCCAGACCATCACCATCGCCGACGACCGCTTCGAGCGCTACCGCACGCAATCCGACTTCATCCAGCAGTATGTCTTTCCCGGCGGGATGCTCGCCTCGCCGGCGCGATTCGTCGACGTCGCGCGGGCCGCAGGACTCGCGCTCGCGCGCGTGCACACGTTCGGCCGCGACTATGCCGAGACGCTGAAGCGCTGGCTCGCCGCGTTCGATGCCGCCTCAACGGCGATCCGCGCCCTGGGGTTCGACGAGAAGTTCATCCGCTGCTGGCGGTTTTACCTGGCCTATTGCGCCGCAGGATTCGAAACCGGGACCACCGATGTCGGACAGTACACGTTCGTACGGATCTGACGGTGCGATCCGCCGTCCCGCCGCATGGCTGCCGCTGGCGTTCGCGCTGGCGCTTGTCGTGACCGCGGTTTTCGCACGCACGACCGACGCGCCGCCGCTGCCCTCGCAGGTCATGGCCTTGGCGCCGAACCTCAAGGTGCAGGGTGGCGGCGAGCTCACGTTCTTCGGCATCTCGATCTACGCCGGCTACTACTGGAGTCCGACGCGCGGTTGGACGCAGGACGGCCCGTTCGCCCTCGACCTGCACTACCGCCGCGCGTTCGAGGGCGCGAAGATCGCCGAGCGAAGCGTGAGCGAAATCGCGAGGCTAGGGTATGGAACCGCGGAACAGCGCTCCCGGTGGGGCGAGGAAATGCGCCGCTTCTTCCCGGACGTGCGCCGCGGCGACCGCCTGACCGGCGTCAACCTCCCCGGCGGCGTCGTGCGCTACTTCCACAACGGCAAGTCGATCGGCGAGATCGCGGACCCGGGTTTCGCCCGGGCCTTTTTCGGCATCTGGCTCGACCCGAAAACGTCGGAAGTCGATTTCAGGCAGCTGCTGCTCGGCGAAGCGCGGTGAGCGCGACGATCGCCCGAGTCCCGGCGCGGCAATCCGCGAACGGTGTGCTTGGATACCCCGCGCTGTTTGCCTATGGCCTCTTCGGCATGCCGCTGGCCATGGCCGCGCTTCCGCTCTACGTGCACCTGCCGAAATTCTACGGCGATCACCTGGGCGTGCCGCTGGCGGCACTCGGCATCCTGCTGCTGGTGCTGCGGCTCGCCGACGGCGTGCTCGATCCGCTGCTCGGTGCGTGGAGCGATCGCGCGCGGTCGCGCAAGCGGCTGATCGCGCTGGCCGTGCCGTTACTGGCCGTCGGCATGGCCGCACTGTTCGCGCCGCAGTTCGATGGTCATGCGGCGCTGCTATCCTGGCTCGGCGGCTCCCTCGCAGTCGTCTATCTCGCGTTCAGTCTGGCGACAATCAACCACAACGCGTGGGGCGCGGAATTGTCAATCGACGCGGTCGAGCGCACGCGCATCACCGCGGTCAGAGAAGGCCTGGCGCTGGTCGGCATCGTGGTCGCCAGCGTCGCGCCCGCGCTGATGGGGGGCGACGGCGGCGAGGCTACCGGGCTGCCGCGGTTCGCATTCGCCTATGCGTTGTTCCTGCTGATGTGCGCCGCGTTGACGCTTGGCCTTGCACCCGCCGTCGAGCGCAGCCTCGACCTGCGCAGGTTCCGGTTCGCAGAAATGGCAGCGCCGCTGGCGGAGCCCAATTTCCGTCGGCTGCTCGCTGCGTTCATGGCCAACGGCATCGCCTCGGCGATACCGGCCACGCTCGTGCTCTTCTATATCGCCGACGTTCTGCAGGCTGAAGAACGGCAGGGGCTCTTCCTCGCGCTGTACTTCATCGCTGGCGCAGCGGGCATGCCACTGTGGGTGAAGCTTTCCACGCAGCTCGGCAAGGTGCGCGCGTGGGGCGTGGCGATGGTGGTAGCGATCGCCGCGTTCGTGTGGGCGGCCTTCCTGGGTGCCGGCGACACCACCACATTCGCGATCGTCTGCGTGCTGTCCGGCCTGGCGCTCGGCGCCGACCTGGCACTGCCGCCGTCGCTGTTGGCGGACGTCATCGGCCGCGATGGACGCATGCATGCCACCGGTACGTACTTCGGCCTGTGGACGCTGGCAACCAAGCTGAACCTCGCCCTCGCTGCGGGCATCGCCTTGCCGTTGCTGGGCTATTTTGGCTACGCGCCAGGCGCGCGCGATCCCGCCGCCGTACAAGCGCTGGCGCTCGTGTATGCGGCTGCACCTTGTGTGCTGAAACTCGGCGCCGTCGGCGCGCTCTGCCTGTTCGCCCAACACTTTCGGGAGTCAAGATGATCATCAAATCGGCATTGGCCGGACTTGCGGCATTGGGTCTCGCCGCCTGCGCCACCGTCGAGGTCGGGCAATACGCCAATGAAGAGCCGCCGCTCGACCTCGCGCAGTATTTCACCGGCACCGTCGACGGCTGGGGCATGTTCCAGGACCGCTCCGGCACTGTCGTCAAGCGCTTCACCGTGCGCATCGACTGCACGTGGAAGGGCAACGAGGGCACGCTCGACGAACACTTCGAGTATGCCGACGGCACCACGCAGAACCGCGTGTGGAAGCTCGTCAAGGACGGCAACCGCTACACGGGTACCGCCGCCGATGTCGTTGGCACCGCTCAGGGCGCAGCGGCGGGCAACGCGCTGCGCTGGAATTATGTTCTCGCCTTGCCTGTCGACGGCAAGACGTGGAACATGGACATGGACGATTGGATGTTCCTGATCGATGACCGGACGATGCTGAACCGCACGACGATGAGCAAGTTCGGCTTCCGCGTGGGCGAAGTTACGCTGTCGTTCCGTAAACGCTGATCGGACGCTGATGTTTCCATTCGCGCCGCTCAATCCGCCGCTGCCCGCGTGGCCGGATGCGCGCGTGTGGGTGATCGGCGCGTCCACCGGGATCGGGGCCGCGACCGCCAAATTGCTGCTGGACGCGGGTGCCCGCGTCGCGCTGTCGGCGCGTTCTGCGGATAAACTGCACGAGGTCGCGGCCGGCAACGCGAAGGCGCTGGTCGAACCGCTCGACTTCACGCACGCGGCCCAAGTGACCGCCGCCTGGAATCGCATCCGCGCGCAGTGGGACGGCGTCGACCTGGTGCTCGTCGTCGCCGGCACACACAAGGAAATGCGCGCATGGGATTTGAAGGCGGCCGACGCGCGTGCGCTGTTCGAGGTCAACGTGCATGCGGTGGTAAGCACAACGGCGGCCGTCGTGCCCGGCCTGCTCGCGCAGGGACATGGCGCGATCGGCATCGTCGCGTCGGTGGCGGGCTACCGCGGCCTGCCCAAAGCACTGATATACGGCGCATCGAAGTCGGCGGTGATCAACTTCACGGAGACCCTCTACCTCGATCTGCATCCGAAGGGTCTGGGTGTTTTCCTGATCATGCCCGGATTCGTGAAGACGCCGCTGACCGACGGCAACGACTTCACCATGCCGCACCTCATCTCCGCGGAAGAAGCGGCGCGGGAAATAGTCGCTGGATTGCGCGCCGGGGACTTTGAGATCCACTTCCCGCGCGCGTTTACGCGGCAGTTGAAGTTCCTGCGGTTGTTGCCTTACCGCTGGTATTTCTGGCTGGTCCGCCGGGCGACGGGACTGTAGGGGTCCGGTGCGTAGGCGATAGACCGATCTGGACCCAAGTCGCGGATTCTGCGATAATTTACGGCTGTGGCGAGCTAGCTCAGCTGGTTAGAGCAGTGGAATCATAATCCATTGGTCGGGGGTTCGAGTCCCTCGCTCGCTACCAGAAAAATGGAAAAGGGCCGGTGAGATTTCGCCGGCCCTTTTTGCTTGCTCAAGTCGCGCGCGGCTATTTGCCGAAGATTCCCTTCAGCAGGTCGACGGCACCCGGCATCTTCGGTTCGTCCTGCGACGCGTCAGCCGGCGGCTGGCCCGATTGAGGCGCGTTCCGTGAGCGTGCCCCGCGCCGCTCCGTCGCATCCATGCCGAGCATGGACATCGCGGTCGATTTTGTGCGAACCCGCACCGCCCACTCCGGTTCCCACGCCACCTTCACGTCGCTTGGCCGCGGCGGATAGGTGACGTTCAGTTCCGGACCGTAGGCGATCATCCGCAACATGCCGCCTTGGGCTTTTGCGAAGATGCCGTTTGGAATCGCACACTGCGTGGTCGACGTCGGCAGCAGCACCTTCTCCTTCAGCCACTGCTCGATGTTAGCGGGGGAGGCGAAGTCCATCAGCCCCATGCCAAAGTCCGGCACCTCCGACGAACTCCAGAAGACGAGCTCGTTGTCACCGCCGCTCATCGCGTTCAGGAAATAGGCCCTGGCATTGCTCACCGGCTGCCAGGAAGTATTCACGACGGCGGCGGGCGAACCCGACTGCGTCAGGTCGATCGCCGGCATGAAATCGTTCATTGCTCCGATGGCGAACTTGAGTCCGGCCGGAACGCCGTCGCCGGTCACCACGTGCTCGCCGACCAGTGAAGCCTCGCGCGGGAAGTTCCGCCGATCGCGCTCGTTTGGCCAGAGCGCGTTCCCCGTGCGTTGCAGCGCACCGCGATCGCGAGGGGCGCGACCCTGCATGAACGTGCCCCATTCCTCAGGATTGGCCTTGGCAAAATCGAGCACGCGCGGCTGGCCGGGCCGCACCGTCTCGCCGCAGCCCCAATAGAACAGGATGCGCCCCCTGGGACGTTCCATCGACTCCGGGTCGTGGTCCGACCGCGGCGCGGCAGCCTCCGCCTTGGGAGGCAGCAGCGGAAGCGAAGGCGCGAGTCCACTGCCGGTGGGCACGGTCTGCGTGCCTTCGGTGCCCGCGGGCTTGCGCTGCGTGTGAAGTGCGATGTCCACATAGCGGCCCGGACTCATCGATCGGGTGTTGCCAAACGCGTTGCCGCCGCCGGCACCACCGCCGCCTCCACCGCCGCCTCCACCGCCACCGAACATGCCCGCGATCGAGCCCATGCCCGGCATGTCCGGCATACCCGGCATCGTGACCGTCGCGACGTCCATCCACAGTTGCGCGACGGGCGCTTTGACGACCTGCGCCGCCGGCTTGATCTGGGCGGATGCATCCCATGCACCGGCGCTCGTTGCAAGGACTGCGATGGCCGTGCAGACACTTCTCGTTCTCATCATGATTTCCGCATGTCGAATGAAAGTTGTCCCGAGGATAGCGGACAACCGGTGCCGGGTTCAAGCGGACGCAGCGCGGAAGACTCGTGCAATCACTTTCCCAGCATGTACAACTGCCACAGGTCCTTGTGGCTCATGTGGCACATCGGCTGGATCGCCAGCAGGCCGGTCTTGCCGATGCTCGACTCGAGGTAGCGCATCTCGGTGAACTTGGCCTTGGTCGCCTCGTCCACACCGACGTCGAAGCCGTTCTCGCGCATCATCAGGATACCTTTGGCCTGCAGCGCGAGTTCGGTGTAAATCCGAAGGTAGCACAGCAGATCGGCGACGATTGGCCCGTGGAACTTGTCCTTCAGCGTGTGCAAATACTGGCCCACCGGTGAATCGGACAGGCGCCCGGAGTTGATGAGCTCCAGCATTTCCGTGTCGGCATCGAATCCCTGCCCGAGCCAGCCGCCGACAGCCTTCTCGCTGCGCTCGAAGACCAGGTAGAACAGTGGCGGCAGCACCAGCAGCGTGACCAGCGTCGCAAGTCGAGGCTCGTGGGACAGATGGTTGTAGCCGGAGTGAATGGTGATGGCGAGCAGGTAGCCAGGGATAAGATCGACGACTTTCGCCCATTTCGCACGCTCCAGCATGGCGAGGCCGATGACGGCAAACAGGGCCGTTGCGCCGCCATGCATGATCGCGGTGCCGAAGCCGCGCACGATCCACGTCCCCATGCCGGCGTCCGGCACGAGCCGCAGGTAGTAGAGATTCTCGACGAGTGCGAAGCCGGTGCCGACGGCGAAGCCCATGATCGCCGCGTCCACCAGGAAACCGATGCGGTGTGAGCGGATCAGCGCGACGATCACTAACCCCTTCAGCAGCTCCTCGATGTGCGGGGCGACATAACGTGAGTAGTGGACGAGGTCGATCCGCACCAGGCCCAGCACGAATGCGTTGGCCTCGTAGCTCAAGCCCGCCACGATCGCGCCGCATACGACGATGGCGATGACCGCGGGCAGCTTCACCAGCTTGTAGCTGTCGAGATAGAGCAGCGCCCCCAGGAACGACAACACTGGCAGCAGGCCGACCAGCGCGGGCAGGACGAATTCAAACAGCATGGCTTGCGCCGAAAGCGGTCACATGATCTTGAGCGAGATCATCCATTCCGTGCCTGCCTTTTGGGAGCCCTGAAAACCGGCGGCATAGCCAACCGACAGCGTCATCCCATACCAATGCAGGACGCTGAAGCGCAGATCGGCCTGTGCGCCGACGCTCGCGTAGTTCTTGCGCGTCGACGCATTCTGCGGCTCGGTCCAGAGGCCTGCGGCGAAGACCGACGTGCGCAACCAGTTGAGGTACAGGCCTGGTGTGCCCGCAGTCTCGAAAAAGAGGGGCGGCGCGTTCAGCTCGACCAGTTCCTTCACGAAGTGGAGCGCGCTGACCTGGTCGATGTCGAATCCGGGAAGCGACTGTGGCTCGCGGTAGCGCTTGATCGACTTGTCGTCGACGTAGTTGTTGCCGAAGCCGCCAAAGTAGAAGTTCGCCAGCGTCGGGTTGTTCGCGCCGTTGGCGATGCCACCCGACGTGAACGACCAGATCGACGAATTCGGGAGCGGGAGCGGAATCCCGTAGCCGAGCGTCCCCTCCAGCTGCGGGGACGTCGCGCCCAGCGTCTGCTGGCCCGTGTACTTGACGGACCAGACAATGCCCTTCTCGTCCTCCGCGGCGCCGATCGATTGGCGGACGTCCGTGTACTTGAGCTCGGCGGACGTCGTCAGGAGCCGCGTGAAAGTCGTCGCCACGTTCTGCGCGGTCGGCAATGTATCGATCTGGTTGTACCAGGCGACGTCAAAGAAAGCGTCGAGCCGGCGCGGTCCGTCGTAGAACAGCAGCCAGTCATAACCGAGCTTGGCAGCATATCCCTTGCGGCTTCGCTTCGTGGGACCGAACAGGTCGTAGAAGTCGGAGCGGTTCCACGAAAGTTCAGCCTTCCAGAATTCGTAGCGGCCGAAAATGTCGACGTGACCGCGCTCGTTCCCCGGAAGATTGGTGTCCGGCGTGTACGCCGCGATTATGCCCAGGCTCGCGAACCCGAGGGGGTCTTCGAAATTGAAGCGGTAGCCAATTCCAGCGTAGTTCTTGTACCCCTGCAGGACCGGATAAGCATTGCTCAATGCGAGGTTGCGCCACGGAACGTACGGCCCCTTGTCCGTGATCAGTTTCTGCTCGTCAACCGTGCTGGGCGGCGGGACCTGCCAGGTCTTCACCACGGGATACTTCTCCGCCACCTCGGCACCCAGGAACGTGATCGCGCTGACGTCCTTGAGCGGACGAGGCTCAATGATCGCCGGAACGAAGCCCGCCCCGGTGTAGGTCAGCACTACGAGCCGGCCGTCCGCGAGCGGAACCGGGCGAAAGAAGCCAGTCTCCGCATTCGACACGGCCTCGACCTCGCCGGTAGCCACTTCATAGCGGAAGATGTTGGAGGCGCCGGTGTAGTAGCTGCTCCCGTACAGATAGCGCCCGTCTGGCGTGAAAACGAAGCTCTCCGGGACGGACTGCCCGAAGCGGAATTCGGAGACCTGCTTCATCTCCCCGCCCAGCACGCTCTTCAGGTACCAGACGCGCAGGAACTGGTCGCCGCTTACCTCGGCAACGGAAGCGGAGAGCAGTCGACCATCCGGTGAAATGTCAAGGTCGTAAGGAACAACACCGTAGGGAAACGTGTAGAGCTTGTCCCAGTGGTCGTAGGGCTTGGGAATACGGACCAGCGTCGCCAGCCCATCCTGGTGGCGGACGCCGATCAACGCCTTGTCGATCGGGTCGACAACGATATCGCCGACCCGCGCGTTGCGGATCAGTTCTCTTTCTCCACCCGTCTGCACGTCAACTGCCATCAGCGAGCGCAGTGACGCGTCGCCACGGTTGTTGTTGGTGAAGAAAACCGTGCCACTGGAAGCGTCGTACGCGAGCGAGGTCACCTTGTACGACATTGCCCGCCTGATTTCGGCCAGCTCCTTGATGCTTCCGTCGCGCGTGTTGAGCGCGCCGACATATTCCACGTGCCCGGGATAGCGGAATCCGCCATAGAGGGTGCCGGTTGCTTCGTCGTAGTAGATGCGTGAGATGGAACCGATCGGGCTGCCTGTCAGCGTCCGATGCGGGGTGACGGGAAACTTGCGAATTTCGGCCAGGTTGCGGCGCTGGAACTCGCGCTCAAACGTGATCCACTCCCGCCAAGCCTGCTCCAGCGGGAAGCCAAATACCTTCAGGAACTGGTCTGAGTAGTAGCCTTCGCTTCCTTCGTCGCGTTTTAGCCACGCGAGGACCTTTTCGGGCGAGTAGACGTATGCCAGCCAGGTAAAGAAGCGGGTGCCGTAGAGGTAACCGTTCGCACCGCTCTGAAAATCGACCCGCGTTCCCCGCGAGGCGAGCCCAAGCGGGTCGTAGAAGTGAGCGTCGTCCCGGACCATCGCCCGGAACACCATTTCGTCGTAGCCCCCTTGGGCGCGGCCGATCCCGCCCCCCATCCACGTCTCCAGGAAAACCGCGCCGCCTTCGGCGTACCAGCGTGGCGCTGTGAGACGTGGCGCCGTGAGATAGCTGTAAAACATCGATTCGGGGTCCCGGGACGACGCTTCGACCTTGCCGGCAAAGAATCGCCGCCATCGCTTGTCTTCCTCGATCTCCATGTCTCCCTGCACCACGTGCACCAGCTCGTGATTCATCAGCTGGTACATGCGCTCGCTCGCCGGAAATGTCTCGAACGCGTGCGAAAGCGGCGCCACGTCGAAGACAAGCATGTCGTGGGGAGCCGAGAACGTGCTGGCGTTGCCGTAGTCCGCGATATCCTGCAGCAGCACGATCGTCGCTTCGGACGGTAACCAGCCGAGATACTTCCTTTGCCAAGCTACCGAGTTCGTGAACGTGCGCACGGCGTAAGGCGCGAGGTCGCTCAGGTAATCGTAGTAATAGAGCCTGAGGTCCTTGGTGAATATCTGCGATATTCCGACGGGACTGACGTCGGCAGCGGCCACCGCGGTCGGCATCAGCGCCAGCAGCAGACACAATAAGCGACTGCGCACGTCTTCCTCCCCGAAGGCGTAGTAACGCGCAGAGCATACGGTGTCAGCGCAAAAATGAAAACCGCCGACCCCGGTAGGGTCAGCGGCTTTTCTCGTGTGGCCGCGCCGTACTGGCTTCGGCCATTTCAGAGATTACTTAGCTGCAGCGTTGCGGCTGGCACCGTCGGCAGCATTGCGGCTGGCACCGTCGGCAGCGTTGCGGCTGGCACCGTCGGCAGCATTGCGGCTGGCACCGT
>Ga0302321_100002176_pt1 | contig 16842 bp, 15 predicted proteins | sample Fen_T0_1_FD_202505 | JGI IMG/M metagenome (GOLD analysis project Ga0302321, IMG submission 202505) | Peat permafrost microbial communities from Stordalen Mire near Abisko, Sweden - Fen_T0_1 | ecosystem: Environmental > Terrestrial > Soil > Wetlands > Permafrost | place: Sweden: Abisko...
GTTCGCGCTGGAGAACCCCGAGCAGTACCGGCTCGCGATGATGCGCATGCCGGGCCACCTCGACTCGAGCGCGTCGGCGTTCACCGCCGACGACATCGTGGGCGGGCCGACCTACCACCACCTCACCTCGGCCGTCGCGCGCTGCATCGACCTCGGGGTGTTCGCGCCGGGCGTCGATCCGCAGGTCGTCGCGACCGGCCTCTGGGCCGCCGCGCACGGTGCTGTCGCGCTCTGCCTCGCGAAGCCGGACCTGGCCGGCGAGGACGCCCTGGCGCTGTGCGAGATGGTGATCAACAACGCCGGTCTCGGTGCTGCCTTCGCCAGCTACCTCGGCGACCACAAGCACGCTGACGGCGACCCCGCGCCCCAGGGCATGAGCACCATGCTCGCGGGCCTCCTGCGCGCGCTCCCGACGTCCGAGCTGCCGGCGCCCTAGCTGCTGGCGCCCTGGCCCTCGGCGAGCGGCTCGGCCGCGTCGCGGGGCGCGGGGATGTCTCCGAGCAGCGACCTGACCTCGGCCGCGCGGTATCGGCGGTGCCCGCCGAGCGTGCGGATCGACGTCAGCTTCCCGGCCTTGGCCCAGCGCGTCACGGTCTTGGGGTCGACCCGGAACAGCGCCGCGACCTCGGCCGGGGTCAGGAGCTCGTCGGCCTCGGGCAGGCGGCTCGCCATCACAGTCCCCCTCATCGCCGTGGTGGTGCATGTCGACCGGGCCCCGAGGGTGTCCGGTCTGTCCGTTTGGTCCGGCCGCGACTATCCCACGCAGTCCCCTCGTTGGCGCGTTCCGTTCCCCTTTCGTGACCAGGCCGTCGCGCCCCCGGGGAAGCGCGGGGTGCGGGCCGGCCGGGCGGCGGGCGGCAGGGGGGCTCACTACGCTTCCCCGGAGCCCCCGACCCACCGGCGGCCGGGACCCAGCGCAGCGGAGGCACGACCGTGACCGTCCTCGTCGTCGGAGAGGCCCTCGTCGACCTCATCGTGTCCCCCGACGGCAGCCTCGAGGCGGTGCCCGGCGGCGGACCCTTCAACCTCGCACGCACGGCCGCGCGTCTCGGCGTGGCGACGGCCTTCGGCGGCGGGATCTCCGACGACGTCTTCGGCCGGCGGATCGCGGCGCTGCTGCGCGCCGACGACGTCGACACCCCCGTCACCACCAGGACCGGGCTGAACACCACCCTGGCCATCGCGGAGCTCGACGCGTCCGGCGCCGCGAGCTACACGTTCTACCTCGACGGCACCGCCGCCGCCGAGCTGCACGACGGAGACGTGGTCGTGGGCGAGGAGGTCGACGTCCTCGCGGTCGGCACGCTCGGCCTGGTCGCCGAGCCCATCGCCGCCACGGTCGAGCGCCTCGTGGCCGGTGTGGCCGACCGGGTCCTGGTGTTCGTCGACCCGAACTGCCGACCCTCGGTGATCTCCGACGACGTCGGCTACCGGGCGCGGCTCGAGCGGGTGCTGGCGCGGGCCGACGTCGTCAAGGTCTCGGGCGACGACCTCGCCTACCTCGACGCCGACGCAGACGCCGACCCGGTCGCGGTCGCGCGCGGGCTGCTCGCGTTCGGCCCCGCCGTGGTGCTCTTCACCGACGGCGGCGACTCGGTGCGCATCCTCTGCGCCGACGGGGAGCTCGTGGTGCCCGTGCCCGGTGTCGCCGTCGTCGACACCGTCGGTGCCGGGGACGCCTTCGGCGGTGCGTTCCTCGCGTTCTGGGAGCGCGACGGCCACCACCGCGACGACCTCACCGACCTCGAGAAGCTGCGCTCGGCCGTCGAGCGCGCCATCGTCGTCGCCGGCATCACCTGCACCCGACCCGGCGCCGACCCGCCCCACCTCGCCGAGCTCCCCGCCTGACCCCCCCACCACGCGAGTACCTGCTCCAACTGTCGCTGGCGGAGGGTGCTGGACGACAGCTGGGCCAGGTACTCGGGGCTAGGTTGGCGGGGTGACGCTTCCGGCTGCGATCTCGTCGTACGAGCAGGTCCTCATCGGCAACGACCCGTCGGTCGGGCTGCGCGCGATCGTCGCCGTGCACTCGACCGCGCTCGGGCCGGCCCTCGGCGGCACCCGCTACGTCGCCTACCCCGACGAGGACGCCGCGCTGCGCGACGTGCTGGACCTGGCGCGGGCCATGACCTACAAGAACGCACTCGCCGGCCTGCCCCACGGTGGCGGCAAGGCGGTCATCATCGGCGATCCCCACACCGACAAGACGCCCGGGCTGCTGCTGTCCTACGCCCGGCTCGTCGCCTCGATGCAGGGCGCCTACGTCACCGCGGCCGACGTCGGCACCTACGTCGCCGACATGGACCTCATCGCCACCGTCAACCCCTGGACGACCGGCCGATCACCGGAGCACGGCGGGTGTGGGGACTCTGGCGACCTCACCGCCGTCGGCGTGCACCACGCCCTCAAGGCCGTCGCCGAGCACCTCTGGGGCTCACCCTCGCTCGCCGGTCGCCGGGTGGCGATCGCCGGCGCGGGCAAGGTGGGCGGACGGCTGGCCGGGCACGTGATCGACGAGGGCGGCCGCGTGCTGGTCGCCGACGTGGACCCCGACACCGTCGCGCGGCTGCGTGCGGCGTATCCCGGCGTCGAGGTCGCGGCCTCGGCCGACGACCTCGTGGAGGCCGACGTCGACGTGCTGTCCCCCTGTGCGCTCGGCCACGCGATCACGCCGGAGGTCGCCGCGCGGCTCACGGCGTCGGCCGTCTGCGGCGCGGCCAACAACCAGCTCGCCGAGCCGGGCCTCGTCGACTTCCTGGCCGACCGTGGTGTGCTCTTCGCGCCCGACTTCCTGGTCAACGCCGGCGGCGTCATCGCGGTGGGCGCCGAGTACGCCGGTCGCGGTCGCTACGACGACGCACCGGCCCGTGCGCGGGCCCGCGCGATCGGCGCCACCCTGCTCGACGTCCTGCACCGCTCGGAGTCCACCGGGACGACCCCCCTCGTGGCCGCCGAGCGCCTCGCCGAGGAGCGCATCGCGGCCGCGGAGCCCCGACCGGCCTTCACCTCCCCCGAGTCCTAAGGCGCCCGCCCGGGCCCTCGGACCGGGGCCGCCCACCTGCGGGTACGCCGGTCGGCGAGGGTCCGCGACGCGCCGGACGTCCGCTCGGGGCGAACCCGGCCAACGGCGACCCGGCGGGCAGATTATGATGGCGACTCGCACCACCGGCCGTTCGGGCTCGGTGGCGTGTCATGTCGGTCGGATCAGGGGCCATGACGGTCCTGTGAGGGGGTCGAGCCATGGGGCGCGGCCGGGCCAAGGCCAAGCAGACCAAGGTTGCACGCGAGCTCAAGTACAGCAGTGGCAACACTGACCTGAGCGCGCTGCAGGCCGAGCTCACCGGTGGTGGCTATCACCCGCCGGCGCCTCCTGCTGCCGTGGAGGACGAGGACGAGGACGACGACCTCTACTCCAAGTACATCGACGACGAGGATGACGAGTAGTTCCACGACGCATGCCGACGGGCGCTCACCCTGACGGGTGGGCGCCCGTCGCGCGTTCGAGGGACCCGTCCCACGGTGACGGGCCGAGATCGCCCGGTGGTCGCGCCCGGCTCTCGGTTCGCTCAGCCGGCGTGGTGGCCGACGAGGGTGACGGCGCCGCCGTGGCCGCCCTTGGCCGGTGCGTCTCCGGCCTCCCCCTCGGCGCGGTGCCGGGCCTCGCCCAGCACCCAGGCGTCGACCCCGCGGGCCGACAGCCGGGCCAGGGCGGTGGAGACCGACCCGGGGTCGACCATCGCGATCATGCCGACGCCCATGTTGAACGTCTTCTCCAGCTCGGGAAGCGCGACCTGACCGGTCTCGCCGACCAGGGAGAACACCGGGTGCGGCGTCCACGAGGAGCGGTCGACCACGACGTGCACGTCGTCGGGCAGGACTCGCGCGAGGTTGGCGGCGAGGCCGCCGCCCGTGACGTGGCTGAACGCGTGGACGTCGACGTCGGCGGCGCGCGCGAGGTCGAGGCAGTCGAGGGAGTAGATCCGGGTCGGCTGGAGGAGCTCCTCGCCGAGGGTGCGGCCAAGGACGTCGACGTGGGCGTCGAGGCGCATCCGGCCCGCGGTGAGCAGGACGTGGCGGGCCAGCGAGTAGCCGTTGGAATGCAGGCCGCTGGCCCTCATGGCGATCGCGACGTCGCCCACGCGCACCCGCTGCGGACCGAGCAGGTCGTCGGCGTCGACCACGCCCGTGCCCGCCCCGGCGACGTCGTACTCGTCGGGCGCCAGGAGGCCGGGGTGCTCGGCGGTCTCGCCGCCGACCAGCGCGCAGCCGGCCTGCTGGCAGCCTTCCGCGATGCCGGCCACGATCGCCGCGATGCGCTCGGGCACGACCTTGCCGGTGGCGATGTAGTCGGTCATGAACAGCGGCTCGGCGCCGCAGACGACGAGGTCGTCCACCACCATGGCGACGAGGTCGATGCCGATCGTGTCGTGCTTGTCGAGCTTCTGGGCGATGACGACCTTCGTGCCCACGCCGTCGGTCGACGTCGCGAGCAGCGGGCGGGTCATGCCCTTGATGATCGAGACGTCGAACATCCCGGCGAAGCCGCCGAAGTCGCCCACGACCTCGGGCCGCTGGGCCAGCGCGATCGAGGCCTTCATGAGCGCGACCGCGTGCTCGCCGGCCTCGACGTCGACACCGGCTGCGGCGTAGGTCCCGGGGGTCGTGGTGGCGTGCCGGACGACGTCGCCCGAGATCGGCTCGGTCACGGGCGGGTCAGGGCGTCGGCCGCGCCACCGCCGCCGAGCAGCGACGGGAGACCGTCGACGTCGAGGGTCGGCGTGGGGTTCTCGGCGTCGCGCAGGCCCATCTCGAGGACCTCGATGCCCTCGAGCAGGTGCTTGCCGAGCAGCTCGGGCTCGGGCAGGTCGACGGGGTAGATGCCGTCGAAGCAGGCGCGGCAGAGCCGGTCCATGGCGACGCCGGTCGAGGCGACGAGGCCGTCGAGGGAGACGTAGCCGAGGGAGTCGGCGCTGATCGAGGAACGGATCTCGTCGACCGTGAGGCCGTTGGCCACGAGCTCGGCGCGGGTCGCGAAGTCGATGCCATAGAAGCACGGCCACTTCACCGGAGGGCTCGAGATGCGTACGTGGACCTCGAGCGCGCCGGCCTCGCGCAGCATCCGGACGATCGCGCGCTGGGTGTTGCCTCGCACGATGGAGTCGTCGACGACGACGAGCTTCTTGCCCTGCACGATCTCGCGCAGCGGGTTGAGCTTGAGCCGGATGCCGAGCTGGCGGATGGTCTGCGACGGCTGGATGAACGTGCGTCCGACGTAGGCGTTCTTCACCAGCCCCTGGGCGAACGGGATACCGGACTCCTGCGCGTAACCGACGGCGGCCGGTGTCCCGCTCTCGGGCACGGGGATGACGAGGTCGGCGACGACCGGGTGCTCGCGGGCGAGCTGGCGGCCGACCTCGACGCGCACGGCGTGGATGCTGTGCCCGGAGATCGTGGTGTCCGGCCGCGCGAGGTAGACGAACTCGAACAGGCAGCCCTTGGGGTCGGCCTCGGCGAAGCGCTGCGTGCGCAGGCCGTGCTCGTCGATGGCGACGAGCTCCCCGGGCTCGACCTCGCGGACGAAGGACGCGCCGACGATGTCGAGCGCGGCGGTCTCGCTCGCGACGACCCAGCCGCGCTCGAGCTTGCCGAGGGTCAGCGGGCGGATGCCCTGCGGGTCGCGGGCGGCGTACAGCGTGGTGTCGTCCATGAACACCAGCGAGAACGCGCCCTTGAGGAGCGGGAGCTCGACCATCGCCGCGGCCTCGAGCGACAGGTCGGGGTGCGACGCGAGCAGCGCGGTGAGCAGGTCGGTGTCGCTGGTGCTCACGCCGCCGCCGCCCAGGGGCAGCTCGCCGCTGGCCTCGGCCCGCTCCCGCACGCGTCGCGCGAGCTCGTGGGTGTTGGTGAGGTTGCCGTTGTGGCCGAGCGCGAGGTGACCGGTGGCGGTGGCGCGGAAGGTCGGCTGGGCGTTCTCCCAGATGCTCGCGCCGGTCGTGGAGTAGCGCGCGTGGCCGATCGCGATGTGGCCGTGGAGGCTCTCCAGCGTGGCCTCGTTGAAGACCTGCGAGACCAGGCCCATGTCCTTGTAGACGACGGTGTGGAACCCGTCGCTCACCGCGATGCCGGCCGACTCCTGGCCGCGGTGCTGCAGGGCGAAGAGCCCGAAGTAGGTGAGCTTCGAGACCTCTTCGCCAGGGGCCCACACGCCGAAGACGCCGCACGCGTCCTGCGGCCCCTTCTCACCGGGGAGCAGGTCGTGGCTGAGCAGTCCGTCACCGCGAGGCACGACCGTCAGTCTACGTGTCTTTTCGCGCCTCCCTGCTTGCGGCGTACCGCTCGCCGCTCGGGGGTCAGCGGTTGGCTACGGCGTGGATGGCTGCTAGGACCTCCGGCCATGCGGGGGAGGTCGGGTCGATGAGGTCGAAGTGGCCGGCGCCCGGGACCGCGTCCAGGACGGTGCCTCGGTGGGCCGCGGCGTAGGTCTTGGACTGCTGCAGCGGCACGACGGCGTCGTCGGCCCCGTGGACCAGGGTCACGGGGTGGGCGGAGGAGACCATCCGGGTCGGGTCGAGCTCGGGACGTGAGGAGGCGGGCCCGCCGAGGAACGCCTCGACCGCTCCGTCGCCGAGCCGCTCCCGGTCGGCGCCGGCGAGGTCCGCGACGGGCGCGAGGGCGACCGTGGCGACCAGCCCGGCCGCCGGTGCGACCGACGCCGCCCACAGCGCGAGGTGGCCCCCCGCGGAGTGCCCGAGCACCACCACCCGGCCGTCGTGGCGACCGCGGAGCTCCACCGGAAGGATGCGCAGCGCGACGCGGACATCCTCGAGCGCGGCGTTCGGATCGCCCGGGATCCTGCGGTACTCGGGGGCCGCCGCGGTGAACCCCTCGGCCGCGAGCGCGTGCAGCATCGTGCGCAGGTGCAGGCGGTCGTACGCCGGCCGCCAGAAGCCGCCGTGCACGACGATCAGCAGCGGTTCGTCGTCACCACCGAGCTGCACGTCCGCGACGTCCTGCGCCCCCGGCCCGTACGCGACGACGACGTCCGGCTCCGGAGCCGGACGTCGCAGCACCGAGTCGTCATCTCCCATCCCGCCATCGTGCCCGACACCCCAGCCCAGCGATGCACTACCCCGAAGCCGAAGGGCCGACCGACCGAGCTCGCCCACCGAGCTGCGACGCCGTACCCCGAAGTCGAAGGGCCGACCGGCCGAGCTCGCCCAAGGGGCGGGCGAGGACGGTCAGCCGGAGCCGAAGGTGACGGCCTGGCCCGCAGGCGGCGGGGTGCGCCGACGCGCGATCCCGGAGGGAGCGCGCTTGGAGGCGCCAGAGACTACGGCTCGGCGCCGACCTGGGTCACGCGACCGGGGCCGTCGCTCATCCGCATGGCGAGGTAGACGGGGAGGATGAAGGCGACGAGGAGGGCCGCGGCGACGGCGTTGATGATCGGGCCCTGGTTAGGGCGGAAGAGGTTGTTGAAGATCCACTGCGGCAGCGTCTCGATGCCCGGACCCGAGGTGAAGGTCGTGACCACGATCTCGTCGAAGGACAGCGCGAACGCGAGCAGCGCGCCGGCGACGAGCGCCGACCGGACCGCGGGGAAGGTGACGTCGCGGAAGGTCTGGAACGGCCCGGCACCGAGGTCCATCGCCGCCTCCTCCAGGTTCTGACCGGTACGCCGGAGCCTGGCCAGGACGTTGTTGAAGACGACGACGATGCAGAACGTGGCGTGACCCAGGATCACCGTGAGCAGGCCGAAGGTGATGCCGAGCGGCACGAGCACGGTGTTGAACGCCGAGTTCAGCGCGATACCCGTGATGATGCCGGGCAGCGCGATCGGCAGGATCACGACGAAGCTGATCGTCTCGCGACCGAAGAACCGGTAGCGCGACACCGCGAAGGAGATCATCGCGCCGAGCAGGATCGCGATGGTCGTGGCCCCGATGCCGGCCTTGAGGCTCGTGACGAGCGCCGCGCGCACCCCCTCGTTCGTCGCGGCCTTCTGCCACCACTCGAGCGTCCACGACGTCGGCGGCCAGCTGAACACCTTCGAGGCGTTGAAGGAGTTGATCACGACCACGACGAGCGGGAAGTAGATGAAGACGAGGACTCCCGCGGTGATGATCCCGAGGATCCAGCGGGTACGGCGCGACAGCGTCATGACAGCGTCACAGCCTCTACAGGTTCTCGAGCGCGCCGGTATGGCGCACCGCGAGCAGGTAGCCGACGATGACGACGATCGGGAACATCGCCGCCGCCGCGGCCAGCGGCAGGTTGTTCGCGACGCCGACGTTGTCGTAGATGATGTTCGACCACATCTGCGTCGTGCCGCCCACGATCTTCACCATGATGTAGTCGCCGAGGGTCAGCGAGAACGTGAAGATCGACCCCGCCACCAGCGAGGGCACGAGCAGCGGCAGCACGACCCCGCGGAACGTCGAGCCGGCCGAGGCGCCGAGGTCGGCGGAGGCCTCGAGCAGCGAGTCCGGAAGGCGCTCGAGACCGGCGTAGACCGGGAGCACCATGTAGGGCAGCCAGAGGTAGGCCAGCGACAGCACGGTCGCGGGGATGCCGAGGCCAGGCCCCTTGAGGCCGAAAGGCGCGAGCATCCAGTCGATGACGCCGTTGTTGATGAACATGGTCTGCATGGCGTAGCCCTTGACCAGGTAGCCGGCCCACAGCGGCATCGTCACGGCGATGACGATGGCGTAGCGCACCCGGCGGCTGCGCACGACCTTGGCCGCCATGAAGGCGATCGGCACCGCGAGCACCATGTCGATGACCGTGACCGAGACCGCGATGCCCAGCGTGCGCAGGGCGACCGTGCGGTAGACGGGGTCCTGGAAGAGCGTCTTGAAGTTGTCGAGCGTCGGCTCCTTGACCAGCGAGCCGGTGAACGAGTCGGTGCTCCAGAACGAGGCCACGATCATGACCAGCAGCGACCCGAGGTAGAGCACGACGAGCCACAGCAGCGGAGCGGTGAGCAGACCCGCGAGCCGCACGCGCGGGTGGCGGTAGAGGTAGCGCGCGGCCGACCGTGACGAGCCCCCGGGCTGGGGGCTCGTCGCGGTCAGGGTCGACTGAGCAGTCATCAGCCCTTGATCTCGGTCCACGCCTGGACCCAGGCGGAGTAGTCCTTGCAGATGTCACCGCGACCGTCGAGGCAGTTCTTGGTCGGGGTGGTCCAGTACGAGATCGAGTTGGCGTAGGCCGCGTCGAGCGCGTGGAACTGGTCGCAGAAGCCCTTGGTGGCGACGTCGCACGCCTTGGTCTGCGCGGGCGCCTCACCGAACCACTCGGCCACCTCGTCGTTGACCTTCGGCGAGATGATGTAGTCCATCCACTTGTACATGCAGTTCGGGTGGGCGGCCTTGGACGCGATCATCCAGGTGTCGGACCACCCGGTGGCGCCCTCGGTCGGGACGAACGACTCGACCTTGACCTTGCCGTCGGCGTTGATCAGGTTGGCGTTGATCTGCCAGGCGGTGCCCAGCACGCTCTCCTGCGAGTCGAACGACTTCACCTCGTGGGTGTAGTCGGCCCAGTAGCTGCTGACGAGTCCGCGCTGGACCTTGAGCAGGTCGACCGCGGCCTGGAACTGCGTGTCGTCGAGCGCGTAGGGGTTCGTGATCTTCAGCTCGGGCTTGGTCTTCATGAGGTACAGCGCGGCGTCCGCGATGTAGATCGGCGAGTCGTACGCCGTGATCTTGCCCTTGTACGGCGAGTTCGCGTCGAAGACCGCGCCCCACGACGTCGGGGCCGGCTTCACGACGGCCGGGTTGTAGGCGAGGACGTTGGCGCCCCAGCCGTGCGGGATGCCGTAGGCCTGGCCGTTGACGGAGTTCCACGGCTTGAGCTTGAGGAAGTCCGAGACCGTCGCGTAGTTCGGGACGAGGTCGGTGTTGACCGGCGCGGCGACGCCGCCGTAGACGAGACGCAGCGAGGCGTCACCCGATGCCGAGACGCCGTCGTACTGCCCGGTGCCCATAAGGGTGACCATCTCGTCGGACGTGTTGCCGATCTTGACGTTCACCTTGCAGCCGGTCTGCTCCTCGAACGGCGTGACCCAGTTGACCTTCGGGTCGGTCGAGCCGTTCTCGGCATAGCCCGCCCACACGATGATGTTGAGCGCGCCCTCGCCGGCGCCGACCGAGGTGGCCGCCGTGCCTGCGGGCGGGGCGGGTCGCTGCGTGCTTCCGGCGCTGGAGCTGCCGGTGCTGGTGGAACCGCTGCTGCTGCCGCACGCGGCTGCCAGCAGGACGACGGCAGCGCTGGACGCGGCCACCTTGAGCAAGCGCGAGGTGTGCACCTGCTACCTCCTGTTCTCATCAACCCCTGACGCAGTGCCCGGGGAACTCGTGGGGACCTGACGGTCCGTGGGAAGGGGCTCAGGCCCCGACGCGGTACTCGTGCTCGCGGCGCCACACCAGCCGCATGCGTGAGCCGCGAAGCCCGGCGACGTCGGAGGACGTCGTGTGGGTGTTCTGCGCGAGCGCCACGAGGCTGCCGCCGGCGTCGAGGTCGACGACGAAGCGCGTGGCGTCGCCGACGTAGACGACCTCGGCGACCGTGCCGTCGGCGCAGTGCTCGCCGTCGCCGATCGCGACCCCTGTGCCGGTGATCCGGATCTTCTCCGGTCGCACGCTGAACACGCCCTCGAGCCCGAGGACCTTGAGCGAGGCCTCTCCACGCAGCAGGTTCGACGTGCCGACGAACCCCGCGACGAACTCGGTGGCGGGGTGCTCGTAGACCTCGGCCGCCGTGCCGATCTGCTCGATGCGCCCGGCGTTGAAGACCGCGATGCGGTCGCTCATCGTGAGCGCCTCCTCCTGGTCGTGCGTCACGAAGACGAACGTGATGCCGACGTCGCGCTGGATCGCCTTGAGCTCAACCTGCATCTGCTCGCGCAGCTTGAGGTCGAGGGCACCGAGCGGCTCGTCGAGGAGGAGGACCTTCGGGCGGTTCACGAGGGCACGGGCGAGGGCCACCCGCTGGCGCTGGCCGCCGGACATCTCCGACGGCGCGCGGTCGCCGTAGCCCTCGAGGCGCACCGCGGCGAGCGCCTCGGTCGCCCGACGGACCCGGGAGGCCTTGTCGACCTTCTTGACCTTGAGGCCGTACTCGACGTTCTCCTGCACGGTGAGGTGCGGGAAGAGCGCGTAGTCCTGGAAGACCGTGTTGACGTCGCGCTGGAAGGGCGGGAGCTGCGAGACGTCTGTTCCGGCGAGCTCGATGAGACCCGCGGTGGGGAGCTCGAAGCCGGCGATCATCCGCAGCACCGTGGTCTTGCCGGAGCCGGAGGGGCCGAGCAGGGTGAGGAACTCGCCGTCGGCGATGTCGAGATCGACCGAGTCGACGGCCACGACCTCGCCGAAGGTCTTGCGCAGGCCGCGCAGCCGGATCGCCGGGGCGGGCGCGGTCGCGGTGCCGGCGACGCTGCCGACGGGATCGGGGGTCACGGAGCTCATGTCGGGGGTCCTCGGGGAGTCAGGGGCTCCTCGCCACCGGCGGAGGCCGAGCGGACGGTGCGATCGGGGCACGGCCTCCCCGCCGGGCCCGATGCGCAACCGCACCTTAACCGGGTATTCGTCGCGAATTCGAGAGCGGGGCACCGATTCCGTCGTGATCGTGACCGAATCGTACGTATTCAGTCGTGATCCGCCCCGGGCGGCGGCGGGGCGGCCGGGAGGAGGGCGAGCTCCCCGCGGCGTACGCCGACGTCCGGGGCTGCCTCGATCCCGAGGCGCACGGCGTCCCTCGGGAACCCAGGACGGTGATCGTGATCCGGTCGTCGAGGACGACCGACTGTCCGACGTTGCGAGCGAGCACCAGCATGGCCGACCTCCTGTCGGCCCCCTCGGCGCCAGTGTCGACCCGGCCCGGACCAGGTCGCGGGTCACCCGCACCCACATGGGCTCGGTCGATCGCACGACCCTGGTGGCCCCGCTGAGGGACGCGGTCGGCGGATCAGCCGAGGGAACGCCGGTCGGCGGATCAGCCGAGCGGGAGGTACGCCGAGAGGTCGCTGCGCTCGCCGCTGGCCCGGACCCGGCCGTCGGCGACGGCGTCCGCCCACGCGAGGCGGCCGGCCGCGAGCGAGAGCCAGGTGCGCGCGTCGCACTCGACGACAGCGGGCGGCGTGCCGCGACGGTGCCGGGTCCCTTCGATCGCCTGCACCGCGGCGTACGGCGGCACCCTCACCTCGACCGCGTGCCCGGGAGCGGTCTCGACGAGCGTCGCGAGGCTGGCCTTGACCGCCGCCTTGACGGCCAGGGGGTCCGGGCTCCCGCCCGACTCCCACACGTCGAGCAGGTCGGTCGCCTCCGGCGAGTCGGTCTCGTCGGTCGCGTCGGCCTCGTCGGTCACCGGAGCGCGGCCGTTCCCCACGCGGGAAGGTCGGTAGCGAAGGCCAGGACCGTGTCGAGGACGTCGTCCCACCCGGTGTCGAGCATGACGTCGTGGCCCATCCCCGCGAACCACACCGGCTCGACGCCGTAGGAGTCGGCCGTGCGCTGCACGTCGGCGGGGCGCACGAGCCGGTCCGCCGGTGTGCCGATGACGAGCACGGGGCACCGGACGGGACCCACCTTGCGGCGCAGCAGCAGCTCCCACTGCACGAGCGGCGACTCAGGACCGGTGCGGTCGGAGTACGCGCGCGCGGTCTGCGGATCGAGGCCCTCGAACAGGATGTCCGGCTCCATCGACAGCGTCTGGCCGACCACCGCGCGGAGCAGGTCGGCCGGGCGGTCCCTGCCGATCGCGACGAGGTCGCCCACGGAGGAGTGCATCGGAGCGGGGGCCAGCAGGACCAGGCCGCGCAGCGGATAGCGCTCCGCGACGAGCTGCGCGACGAGCGCCCCGTTGGAGTGGCCGATCAGCACCGGAGGCTCCGGGAGCTCGGTGATGGTCTGCATCACGTCGTGGACGTAGTCGCGCGTCATCGTGCGGCGCAGGTGCCGCGCCCCCGCCGATCCGCCGTGGCCGCGCAGGCTGACGGCGTACGACGGGAAGCCGCGCTCGGCGGCCGCGGGTACCCAGTTCTCGCCGAAGCACCAGGCCGCGTGGGCGAGCCCGTGGACCATCAGCAGCGGAGGCAGACCGGTGGGCTCGGCCGGCTGCGCGCTGATCACCTCGCGGTGGCTCACCGGTTGCGAGGGGAACGACCAGTCCCAGGGCCGCATCGCCAACGTCTTGCGGCGCAACGGGTTCCCGGCGCTCATGCGCTGACCTCCAGCTCGTGGATGGCGTCCTGGAGAGCGCGCAGGTAGTCCTGGTGCGCGACTTCGTAGTAGTGCCGGGTGGAGTCCTTGTACCGGGCTCCGGCCGAGTAGCGGCGGTCGGCCTCCGCCGCGGCACGCCCCAGGAAGCCGTGCGCGAGCGCAGGTCTGGTGCGCAGCGCCTCGGCCACACGCGCGATGAGGATCCCCTGCCAGTGGGCCAGGGTCCACTGGCCGCTGTCGGGCTGGATGAGCCCGGTGACGACGAGGTTGTCGTAGACGGGCGTGAACATCTGCAGGAACAGGTGGGGGTGGTCGTCCTTCCAGTTGAGCCACTCGTGCTCGAGGAACGGGAAGCGGACGAGGTAGCCCGTGCAGAACACCACGAGGTCGACGTCGGCGCGCGAGCCGTCGACGAACACCGACCCGTCGGCGTCGAAGCGGTCGATGTCCTTCACCGGGGTGATGTCGCCCTGGCCGACGTAGTAGACGAGCTGCTGGTTGACGATCGGGTGCGTCTCGAAGAACGCGTGGTCCGGCTTCTGCAGTCCGAACTTCGTGAGGTCGCCGACCGCGATGCCCAGCGAGGTCTTGAACAGGACGCGACGCACGGCGAGGGGGAGCCGCAGCGCCAGGAGGCTGTCGGCGACCTGATCGCTCGGCCGGCCGGTCATGTACTTGGGGTTGTAGTAGTAGCCGCGACGCGTCGAGTGCCAGGTGTGCACGGCGTTCTGCGCACCCTCCACCGCGACGTCGCAGCCGGTGTTGCCGGCGCCCACGACCAGCACGCGTCGTCCGCGCAGGACGTCCGCGCCCTTGTAGTCGGCCGAGTGCAGGATCTCGCCGGAGAACGAGTCCTGGCCCGGGTACTGCGGGATCTTCGGGCTCCAGTTGTGCCCGTTGCCGACCACGAGCCCGGCGTAGCGGCAGGTCGTCTCCTGGGCGCTGACGCGGTCGCGGACAGTGACGTCCCACGCCCGGCCGTCCTCGACCGGGACGGCGCGCACGACGTCGTGGCCGAAGGTGATCCGCTTCCGCAGCCCGAAGTGGTCGGCGTAACGCCCGAAGTACTCCTTGACTTGGCGGTGGCTCGGGTAGTCCGGGTAGGCGTCCGGCATCGGGAAGTCCGGGAACTGGGTGAACGGCTTGCTCGAGATCAGGTGCGTCGACTCGTAGACCCGCGAGTTCTCCGCCCCGAAGTTCCAGTTGCCGCCGACGTCGGACTCCCGCTCGTAGCCGTCGGCGTCGATGCCGTTCTGGAGCAGCGCCTTGAGCGCCGACAGCCCGTGCGGCCCCGCGCCCACGACGCACCAGGCGTCACCGCGGTCGACGAACGTGGGTCCGGTCTTCTTCGCTGGGGTCCGCGCCATGCCGGACATTGTGGACGCTGCGACTCGATTCCGAACCCCCAGCGCCGAAACTGATCATCCGGTCGTCACAGGCCCCCGGACACGACCGGTTGATCAGTCTCGGCTGGAGGGTCAGCCGAAGAGGGCGGGCAGGGTGGCGTCGGCGGCGGCACGCAGCTCGTCGAGGGTCCAGAGCACCGACTCGCCGCCGACCAGGTCGACCTGCAGGTCGTCGGCCGGTCCGGTGACCACGCCGACCCGCGCGACGGATACGCCGTGCTCGGCGGCCAGCGTCTCGAGCGCGCCGACGCGGCCGCGGCCGACCGTCACGACCGCCCGTGCGGTCGACTCGGAGAACAGGAACACGAACGGCTCCAGGTCGGCGGGGACCGCCAAAGTGGCGCCGACGTTCTCGCGCAGCGCCATCTCGACGAGCACCTGCGCGATGCCGCCGTCGCTGACGTCGTGCGCGGCGGTGACGAGCGAGCCGCGCGAGGCCGCGACCAGCACCTCGGCGAGCGCACGCTCGGCGGCGAGGTCGGCCTTCGGGGGGAGCCCGCCGAGGTGGCCGTGCACGACGTGCGCCCACTCCGAGCCTGCGACCTCGTCGCGCGTGGCGCCGAGCAGGAGCACGACGTCGCCGATCTCGCGGAAGGCCATCGGCGTACGCCGCGCGACGTCGTCGATCACGCCGAGGACGCCGACCACGGGGGTCGGATGGATCGCGGCGTCGCCGGTCTGGTTGTAGAAGCTCACGTTGCCCCCGGTGACCGGGATGCCGAGCTCGAGGCAGCCGTCGGCGAGACCGGTGACGGCCCGCTCGAACTGCCACATGACGTCGGGGTCCTCGGGCGAGCCGAAGTTCAGGCAGTTCGTGACGGCGAGGGGTGCGGCACCGGTGGCGGCGACGTTGCGGTAGGCCTCGGCGAGGGCGAGCTGCGCACCGGCGTAGGGGTCGAGCTTGGCGAAGCGGCCGTTGCAGTCGGTGGAGATCGCGACGCCGAGGCCGCTCTCCTCGTCGACCCGGATCACGCCCGCGTCCTCGGGCTGCGCGAGCACGGTGTTGCCCAGGACGTAGCGGTCGTACTGCTGCGTGACCCAGGCCTTCGACGCGAGGTTCGGCGAGCCGACGAGGGTGAGGACGGTGTCGCGCAGCTCGGCCGCGGTGACGGGGCGGGCGAGCAGCCCGGGGTCGTCGGCCTGCAGCGCGTCCTGCCACGCGGGGCGGGCGTAGGGGCGCTCGTAGACCGGACCGTCGTGCGCGACGGTGCGCGGCGGTACGTCGACGATGACCTCGCCGTGCCACTCGATGACGAGGCGGCCGGTGTCGGTGACCTCTCCGATGACGTCGGCCGCGACGTCCCACTTGCGGCAGATCGCCAGGAACTCCTCGATCCGGTCCGGGCGCACGACGGCGGCCATCCGCTCCTGCGACTCGCTCATGAGGATCTCCTCAGGAGTGAGCGACGCGTCGCGCAGCGGCACGTCGTCGAGGCGCACGTGCATGCCGCCCTCGCCGTTGCTCGCGAGCTCGCTCGTGGCGCAGGAGATGCCGGCAGCGCCGAGGTCCTGGATCCCCTCGACGAGTCCGGCGTGCAGCACCTCGAGGGTGCACTCGATGAGCAGCTTCTCCATGAACGGGTCGCCGACCTGCACCGCGGGGCGCTTGGTCGGGCCGCCGTCGTCGAAGGTCTCGGAGGCGAGGATCGAGGCGCCGCCGATGCCGTCGCCGCCGGTCTTCGCGCCGTAGAGCACCACGAGGTTGCCGACGCCCCGGGCGCTCGCGAGGTGGATGTCCTCGTGGCGCAGCGTGCCGACGCACAGCGCGTTGACGAGCGGGTTGCCCTGGTAGCACGGGTCGAATACGACCTCGCCGCCGATGTTCGGCAGGCCGAGGCAGTTGCCGTAGCCGCCGATGCCGGCGACGACGCCGGGCAGCACGCGGTGGGTGTCGGGGTGGTCGGCCGCGCCGAAGCGCAGCGGGTCCATCACCGCGACCGGGCGGGCGCCCATCGAGATGATGTCGCGCACGATGCCGCCGATGCCCGTGGCCGCGCCCTGGTAGGGCTCGACGTAGGACGGGTGGTTGTGCGACTCGACCTTGAAGGTCACCGCCCAGCCCTGGCCGATGTCGACGACGCCGGCGTTCTCGCCGATGCCGACGAGGAGCGTGTCGGTCTCGGGCTTCTTGTCGCCGAACTGCTTGAGGTGCACCTTGCTCGACTTGTAGGAGCAGTGCTCGCTCCACATGACGCTGTACATCGCGAGCTCGCCGCTGG
>Ga0302321_100002177_pt1 | contig 16838 bp, 11 predicted proteins | sample Fen_T0_1_FD_202505 | JGI IMG/M metagenome (GOLD analysis project Ga0302321, IMG submission 202505) | Peat permafrost microbial communities from Stordalen Mire near Abisko, Sweden - Fen_T0_1 | ecosystem: Environmental > Terrestrial > Soil > Wetlands > Permafrost | place: Sweden: Abisko...
GTCCAGTCTTTCCGGCTACTACCGGTCAGAACCTCTTTCCGTCTCGTCCAGTCAGAAGTCGCTGACGGCCAAGACTCAGCCTGAAACCGGAGATAATCTCTCCAGTGCCAACACCAGTAACCTGCGCGAGGCTCTCGCGCAAACCTCTGCGATCCGCCCGGAGGTAGTGGCACGCGGCAAAGCTCTCGCGATCGATCCGAGTTATCCCCCGCGCCATCTTATTGAATCTCTCGCCAAGCTAATGGTCCAATCTCGAGATCTATCCTAAGACACTTAGGCCACCCATCACATGCCACCCTCCATGGCTCACGGCTACGCTCGTACTTATCAAGCTCAGTCGGTGCTCACTGCCAGTCCAGGCCACCTCGTACTGATGCTCTACGACGGTGCCCTCCGCTTCATGAATAACGCTCGTGAAGCTCTTCAATCTCCCGAGGAAACTCCGCGCCGGATTGAGATCATAAATAATAATCTCATCAAAGCGCAAAACATCCTCATCGAGCTCCAGGCTAACCTTAACCATGAGGCAGGTGGAGACCATGCCGCAAACCTAAACCGTCTCTACGACTATTACGTGCGCCGCCTTTTCGAGGCTAACATTAAGAAAACCGCCGAACCCTTGATCGAGGTCGAACGTCTGGTTCGACAACTTCGCGACGGCTGGGCCGAAATGCTCTGCGCTCACGAGACCGAGCGCTATCAGCACGCCCGCGGCGTCGCCTAAACCTTCCCAAACACCCATGGAGACCCCGCACCAAACTATCGGACGGCTCCTCACCGCGCTCGAAACCCTCACTCGAGAGGAAGAGTTCCTCTTTGAGAATGGTCTCTACGTCGAGTCCACCGCCGTGCAGCAACGCTCCATACCCCTGGTGCGAAAAATCGCCGAACTACTCGTCGGGCCTAACATCGCCCAAACGCTCGACGCCAATCTCCAGGTGCGCATTCAGTCCCTTTTGAAAAGCCGGCAGGCCCATTACGATCGGCTCTCCGCCCAACTTGAGGCGACTCAGAAAGAGCTCGAAAAAATCGCCTCTGCCCAAGTTCGCGCTCGGCGCATCCGCCCGGTGTACCGCTCTCCGTCGAGCCCCGAGCAGAGCCGCCTGTCTTCTCCCGCTTTCGCCCGAGAAGCCTGAGAATATTGCCGTGTCAGCTAAGTAGCCGCATCGATCAAGATGCGGCTTTCAATTGTCAACAACCCACGCTTACCGCCAGATTAATTTATCCGGTCGCAGCCACAACCTCAGCCGGTGAGCTGGCCTCTGCTTCCGCCGGTGCGCTCACGGGGTTTGATTGAGTCACAGGTGGCGCAACGATTGGTTGAGGCTTTCCGGCAATCCAAGCAGCCGCGATGTGATCGGCCGCCGCCAGCCAATCAAAGTTATCTCGCGGGTAAATCGAACTGGTGCCGTTCTCTAAACCATCGGCCCACGCAAAAACCGCGCGCACACAGATCTGCCCATCAGCCAAAGTGAAATTTTGAAGCATGATCGAGCCCGAACCATCGGCAAAACTCATCTGAGCCACGGCCTTGTGAAAATTCACTGACCGCGCGGGCGGCGAAGCCACGGCCTCTGACCCAAGATTGGCAAGGGCGTTTTGGATCAAGCCAAGCAAAGTAAGAAGACGAGGAGGCACGTGAGGAAGAGCGTACAAGAGCTGGGAAGGACACCTCTCTCATCGTCCCAAGGAACGTAAACTTTAGCATTCAAGTTTTTGGCCCGGCGGTCGATGAGACCGTGTCTTATTTTATCTTTTGCCGAACAACCGCTCCCTGCTATAGCTAATTCGTTCCCCGTGTCCGCCTCCTCCCCGCTTCATCCTGCATCACAGCCTACGACCGGCCTTGATGCGCTTATGGCTCGTGTGGTCTCAGAGTCCACTCAGGCGATGGTCGTATGCGACGGGAAGGCAGCCGGGCGTCCACTCGTTTACATCAACCGCGAGTTCGAACGGCTAACCGGCTTTTCGCAGGCCAATGCCCTCGGGCATCCGTTAGCTGAACTCCTACAGCCCGCTGGTGGACAATTTGAATGGGAACGCGTCGCCGCCGTCCTCATCAACGACCACGCCTGGCGCAAGCCCCTTCCCGCAGCCCGCAAAGACGGCACGGTTTTTTGGGCCGATCTGCACGTGTATCCAATAAAGCATGATAACGTGATCACTCACTGGGTCGGCGTGATCACCGACGTGACAGATCATTTGGAGCTGCACGATGCGCTTCGCCAAAGTGAGGTCCGACACCGTCTCCTCGAAGAAAATATCCGCGATTTCGTCACCATCCATCGCGCGAACGGTCGCTGCCTCTACGCCTCGCCGTCCAGCCGCTCGATGCTCGGCTACGAACCCGAGGAACTTATTGGCAAACCCCTGCGGCTCATTCTCCACCCCGCTGATCGCACCCAAGCCCGCCGAATTTTTGAGAGCCATCTCTCCGGTCGCACCGAAAGCAGCTTCGTGCATCGCATCCGACGCAAAGATGGTTCCTTCCTTTGGGCCGAAACCATCAGCAAGACACGACGCGACGACAGCACCCAGCAGCCGGCCGAAATCATCTCGATCACACGCGATATTTCAAAACGGCGCCAAGCTCAGGATAACCTCGCCGCGATGCATAACCTGCTCGATACCGTGTACGAAACGGTGCCGATCGGGCTGTGCTTATTGGACAAAGCCGGTCAAATCATCCAGTGCAACCGAGCTTTTGCGCGCGCCTTCGATCAGCCGCCTTCAGCCATAGCCGGGCTCTCCGCCGAAGCGCTGCTGCCAGCCGTCGCACTCAATCGCGCAACGATTAATCAACACACGCCGTGCGAATGTGAATGCACCGACGCGCACGGCACGACGTTTCCCGCGGAAATCACCGTAGTCGCATTCGAATCAAACACGATCGCCAATCGTTTGGTGGCACTTACCAACCTCCACGAACGCAAGAAAATCGAGAGCCGACTGCGCGAGATTAACCAACTTGAGAGCTTAGGAACCCTCGCGGGCGGCATCGCCCACGATTTCAATAACATGCTCTCGATCGTTCTCGCCTACGCGAGCCTGTTGCGTGACGCCGCGGGTGATCCCGCTCGCATCTCGCATTATGCCGACACGATCCTCGATGCCGGCCAGCGCGGAGCCGACGTGGTGCGGCAACTGCAGCTCTTCGCCAACACGCACGAGGCTGAGATTACTCCGATCGACGCCCATACACTGATCGAAAAAAATCTTTCCGAAACCTGCGCAGACTGGCCGAAGAGCATTCATATCGTGAAATGCTTCACGGCCGCCAACGCTGTCGTCACCGCGGATTCAATCCATCTCACACAAGCCATCAACAAGCTCCTCGATAATGCCCGCGAGGCCATGCCCGATGGCGGCACCCTCACCCTTCGCACGTCTGAGTTGCGCCAGGCAGTGTTCAACCCCACCGGCCTCGGTGAGCAGAAGAATTTCCTGCGTATCTCCGTAGAGGATACGGGCGTAGGCATGGACGCCATCACGCGAGCTCGCATGTTTGAACCTTTCTTTTCACGTGGAAAAACAGCGGAAACCGCCGGCGTAGGCCTGGCGGTTGTTTATGGGATTATGCGTGCCCACCGCGGGTCAATCGAGGTCGATAGTGCGCCCGGCCAAGGCACGCGTGTGCATCTGCTCTTTCCGCGCATCGAGACAGAAACTCGTCCCTCCACCCTGCCGCCCTTCGAATTTTCCCGGCCCGCGATCGAACGCCGGACAATCCTTCTCGTCGAAGACGAACAAGACATCGGCGCGCTCTGGCAAGAGCTGTTGCCCACCGAAGGCTGGCGCGTGCTCTGGGCACGTGATGGCAGCGAAGCTTTGCGTCTTTTCCGCGCCTATCGCGACGAAATCGCGCTTGTGTTCACCGACATCGGATTACCTCTGGTCGATGGTTGGCAAGTCGCAAATGCCGTACGGAAAGAGGCGCCCGGGATGCCGCTGTTGTTCGCCAGCGGCGCTTTCCGCCGAGGCGATCGCAAGCGCGGTTATGCTGAACCCGCGGCGTATTTATCAAAGCCCTACGTCCCCTCGAAAGCGTTGAAACTTATTCGCAGTCTGATTCCGGCCTGAGCCTCAAGGTCGATCACGCAAGAGGCTAAGCAGGCCGAGACGCGCTCGCGGCGACGAAAGTTGAGATTTTTAGAGAATATTCACGCAGTGCCGAGGGAAGGCGCATAAGGATTCGCGCCTTTTGCCTTCCGCTTCGGGCGAAAGCAGTTAGTGTACTCGTCCCGCTTTCTTATCCCCCGCGCTTAAACGCCCATGTCACTCGAAAGAATTCTCGTTCTCGACGATGAACCCTTGATTCAGAAGGTTCTCGATGAGCTCTTTCGGCGAAAAAAATTTACGGTTTCCATTGCCGGCTCCATTGCTCAAGCCGAAGCACTGATCGCAAAAGAAAACTTTGATCTGATCATGCTGGATGTGCGCTTGCCCGACGGCGACGGCCAGCAGTTCCTCGAGCGCGTGAGCGCCATGCCCGACCGGCCACTCGTGGTCATGATGACCGGCCATGGCACCATTGAAAGCGCAGTCGCCTGCATGCGTGGCGGCGCCTTCGACTACCTGATCAAACCTTTCTCTCCCGGCCAAATCGAGATCATCCTCAAGAAAGCCGACTCCTATCGCCAACTCGTAAAAGTTAATCGTTACTTCAGCGAGCAAGACGGCGGCGACGGCGATTTGCTTGGCCGCAGCCTTTCGGTTGCGCGGCTCCGCCAATTGATCGAACGCGTCGCGCCGACCGATGCCACTGTGCTCATCACGGGCGAAAACGGCACGGGCAAAGAAATGGTCGCGCGCGAACTTTACCGCCATTCTCCGCGCCGAAACGAACCCTACATTAAGGTCAATTGCGCCGCGCTTTCTGAAAACTTGATCGAGAGCGAACTTTTCGGTCACGAGAAAGGTTCGTTTACCGGCGCTACCGATCGGCGTGAGGGCCGGTTCGAACTCGCCAACCGCGGCACACTCCTCCTCGACGAAGTCAGCGAAATTCCCGCCAATCTCCAAGCCAAGCTTCTGCGCGTGTTACAGGAGCGCGAATTCGAACGCGTCGGCGGAACCAAAACCATTAAAGTTAACGTCCGCATCATCGCGACTTCGAACCGCGACCTGATGCCCTTCGTGGAAAAAGGTCAGTTTCGCTCCGACCTTTATTATCGTCTCAACGTTTTCCCTGTTCACGTGCCGCCGTTGCGCGAACGCGCCGAAGACATCGTGTTACTCGCGGAGGCATTTCTGCGCCGCTTCGCTCGCAAGCACGGCCTGAAAATCCCCGGCTTCAACGACAACGCCGCTTCCGCGCTGCTGAGTTATCCTTGGCCGGGCAATGTCCGCGAGCTGCAAAACACGATCGAACGCGCTGTCATCCTCTCGGAAAACGGCCGTCCCGTTTCCTCCGCCGCCCTCGGCCTCCCCGTTTTGTCCCGCCCACTCATCGTCCCCGGGCTTGGCAACTCGGCCTCAACTTTGCCTCTTTCCGTGCCCTTCGCCGCACCAGCGAGCGCGCAGTCGCCCGCACAGGCTCCGAGCGAAGCGGTATTCGACTCATCGATACAGATTCCGGCTCGGGAACAGGTTGAGTCCACCGTGGTCGTAGTCGAAGAACCCGCTGCTCCCGCGCCAAACCGAGCTGCTGCGATCGTGCCGCTCGACGAGCTCGAAAAACAGGCAATCCTTTCCGCTCTGCGCAATACCGGTGGAAACCGAACCAAGACCGCCGATCTACTCAAAATCAGCATTCGAACCTTGCGCAATAAATTGCAGGAATACCGTGCCTCAGGCGATTACACCGACGGCGACGAGAACGAAGGCTGAGCTTTTGTACGTCTCTGGTTAACGTCGGCTAGCTAAACACGGTGGGCCGATAAACGACTGCCGACATTTAATAAACTTACGTCGACAGCCAATAAATGCGTAGCGACAGAGGTTAAAAGGGCGGCGACATAAGTTGAACTTCTGCCGACAGCGGCTAGACGAATCTCGACAACAGCTAGTCGAAGGTCGACAGCGCCTAGACTGATCTGCACAGACGACAAACTGATCTCGACCGACGCCAAACTCACGTCAACCGACAAGAAATGCGCAGCGGCCGACACTAAACACGCTTCGACACTCGCCAAAGACGTGACCGAAGTGGATAAACAACGTTCGAAAGTGAATAAAGAACCTTCGAAAGTCGCCAAACAACAGTCCCGACTCGTTAAAATCGTTCCGAAAGTCGCCAAACAGCCAGCAAAAACGGCTAAACAAGCACCCACAGAGCCTAAACAAACGAAAGAAATCTCCACAGGCAAAACCGGCTTCTGGCATTGCGGCCGTCACGAGCTTCGCACACATCGTGGTTAGTTTTTTGGGTTCTGACGCAGGCTAAAAGCCAATGCACCGAAGCAAGGCAGTGATGACTATGCTGGATTTACTGATTCTGGACGTTAGAAGGCCCAGAATAGTTCGTCAAAGACGCTGTCACGATCGCGAGGCCGTCTGGCGTTCGCTGGCTAGAGCATTTCAAACTCCGGTGAGCCGGCCGCGCGGCCATTCTGTCGGCGACTGGAAACACCTAACGGAGTAGGGTTAGTGACCTAGAAATCATAGAGAGTTTGTAGCCGAGATACTCCTCGATCACGTTTCAACGTCACTTAGCACACTGGAGCGTTTCAAGTAAAAATGCCGCGGGGCAAGCCCCGCGGCATTTTCAAACCAACAACCACCCACTATGCCCGCCCGTTCGTTCGCGATTTGTGGGAGCTGCCGACGACGTCGTCCCGGTCCAAAGTAACCTATTGGGTTACTTTGGCCTTTTTAGTTGGATCCATTTTCGTCACTGAATCGCCTGCAAGCTGGCTCCTGCATCCCAACCAGGCCGAAGCAAGCTTCGGGGAATTAGACCCAAAGAGATTAAAACCTATAGCCGCTTTTCAGAAAAGTTTTCGCGCCAAGCCATCAAGTCGCAAAGAAGACGCTTCGATTTCAGGCACTGCTCCATCCTGACTTGGGCGGCATGCGCGTTATCACACCGGTGGCGATGCTTTGAGCCAGTACAACGGCCGCAAGTTTCTCGTCGGCCTTCGTTCAGGCTAAACTTGCGTCGATAGTGCACGGGCTACCCTTCCGCCCTTGGGCGCGAAGCGTTTCATGACGGCTAATTTCATTTCGTCCACTACCTCGAAAAGCACCGGCACGATGAGTAGACTTAGGCAGGTCGACGTGAGCAGACCGCCGATGACGGCCGCGGCCATCGGGGCACGGAAGGCAGATGAGCCGCCGATGTTCAACGCCATCGGCAGCATGCCGGCGATCATGGCGATGGTGGTCATGATGATCGGGCGCGCGCGTTTGTGACAGGCATCGATGATCGCGTCCGTGCGGCTAAGCCCGAATTCGCGGCGTGACATGATTGCGTATTCAACGAGCAGAATCGAATTTTTCGTCACGATGCCCATCAGCATCACGAGGCCGATCAGCGAAGCCAGCGAAAGACTGTAGTGGCAGACCGCAAGCGCACCGAAGGCACCACCGAGAGAGAGCGGCAGCGCGGCCAAGATCGTCATCGGCTGAAGAAAATCGTGAAAGAGCAGCACGAGGACGGCAAAGACGCAGAGCACACCAGCTGCCATCGCCAAGCCGAAGCTGCCGAAAAGTTCGGTCAGGCGCTCGGCGTCGCCCGACTCGATCCGGCGCACATCGACCGGCAGGTGCTGTAGCGAGGTTAGCGTGTTGATCTGCTTGAGCACGTCGCCGATTGGGCGTCCCTGCGCTTCGATGTCGATCGTGATGTTGCGGCTGCGGTCGTAGCGGTCGATTTGAGCGGGGCCGCCTTCGATCGCGATGTCAGCCACACGGCTAAGCGGAACCGTGCCGCTCTTGCCCGGGACGCGGAGGTTCTTGATGAGATCGAGCTGGCCGCGCTGATCGGGCGCGAACTGCGTGCGGATATAGATCTGGCGCGTCGGGAGATTCAGGCGCGGCAAATTTTGGTCGTAGTCGCCTGTAGTGGCGACGCGCACAGCCTCGCCGATGCTGGAGGCGCTGACGCCGAGTTCGGCGGCTGCGGCGAAGTTGGGCCGTACGATCACTTCGGGGCGCAACAAGCTGGCCGACGAGGTGATGTTGCCGAGATTGGGCAACGTGCGAAGTTCGGCCATCACGCGCTGCGCGGTCGAGAGCAGTGAGCTCTGATCGTCGCCGGCAAGTACCAGCGAGACCTTCTGGCCCGAGCCCATGCCGCCGACAGAGAAGCGCGCGCCGGGAATCTCGGCGAAGCGCTCTCGGAGCACCGTTTCGACTTCCTGCTGCGAACGATCGCGGTCCCCGGCGGGGATGAGCTGCAAGGTGAGCGTCGCTTTGCGCACTTCGGCCGCGCTGCCGGAGCTGCCCATGCCGCCCGAGCTGCCGGTTCCGATGCTCGTGTAGACGTTCTTCACCTCTGAGTTTTTGGCGACAATGGTGCGCGCTTGTTCGGCTAGGCGAAGAGTTTCCTGGATCGTGCTGCCCGGTGGGGCCTCGACGGTGACGGCCGTTTGATCCTGGTCTTCGGCGCCGAGGAACGTGACGGAAAGAACGCCAACCAGCGAAATGGAAGCGACGAAAAAGAGAGCGGCGGCACCGAGTGTCTTGGCCGGATGCGCGAGGCATGCGCGCACCGCGCGCAGGTAGAGCGACATGATACGGCCATCCTTATCCTTTTGCGCTGGTTTTGGCTTCATCATGTAAGCAGCCATCATCGGGGTGAGCAGACGTGCGACGAGCAACGAGAAGAGCACGGCAATCGCCGCGGTCCAGCCGAACTGCTTGAAGAATCTGCCCGGGATTCCGCTCATAAGCGCCGTGGGTAAAAATACCGCGACGAGGGTGAGCGACGTTGCGATCACGGCCAGGCCGATCTCGTTGGCGGCTTCGAGCGCGGCGTCCATCGGTTTTTTGCCTCCACGCAGGTGGCGCTCGATGTTTTCCACTTCGACGATGGCATCGTCCACCAGCACGCCGACGACGAGCGTGAGCGCGAGCAGCGTGACCGTGTTGAGTTGGAAACCTAACAGCGCCATTGCGGCAAAGGTCGGGATGATCGACAGCGGTAGCGCGACGGCGGAGATGAACGTGGCGCGCGCGTCGCGCAGGAAGAGCCACACGACGATAACCGCGAGGATCGCACCCTCGTAAAGCGAGTGCATCGCCGCGTCGTAATTGCTCTGGACCGGTTTGATGGAGTTGTTGATCTCGGCAAAGGTGACGTTCGGGTTCGCCTTGCCCATCTCGGCGACTTTAGCGCGGACGCGTTCGGCCACGGCGACTTCACTGGCGCCGCGGGCACGTTTCAGTTGGAACGTGATCGCTGGTTTGCCGTCGACGAGCGCCGTCTGACGTTGCTCGGCAGCGGTGTCGCGGACCGTGGCGATCGCGTCGAGGCGGATGCGGCGGCCGTCGTTCAGCGGAATCTGCAGGGCGGCGATATCGGCAGCGGTGTTGACTGTGCCGATCGTGCGAATCGATTGCTCGAGTCCGCCGAGATTAACGCGGCCACCGGGCGATTCTTGCTGAACCTTGCGGATCTGTGAGGAAACCTCGGCCGCGGTGACGTTGAGCGCGAGGAGCTTGGTGGGATCGAGTTCGACCCGAACCTCGCGCGTGATGCCACCGATGCGGGTGATCTCGCCCACGCCCACGAGCGAGAGAAGGTTCTTGTTCACGTCGTTATCGACGAACCACGAGAGTTCCGCTTCATCCATCACGGAGGAGGCCGCGGCGAAGGTGAGAATGGCGCCTCCCACCGTTGTCATGCGTGAAACGACGGGGTCCTGCATTTCCGAGGGAAGATTGGCGCGAATGCTATCGACGGCATTTCGGACGTCGTTGACGGCTTCCTGAACGTTTTTATCGAGGTCGAATTCAATTGTCGTGACCGATGCACCGTCGTTCACCGTCGACGTGACGTGTTTGATACCTGCGACACTCGCGACCTTGTCCTCGATCTTGCGGGTGACTTCGGTCTCGAGAGTAGATGGGGTGGCTCCCGAGAGGCTCGCGGTCACGGTGACCGTCGGCAGGTCCATGTCCGGGATGTTTTGAATCGGCAGCTTCTGAAAGCCGACGAATCCCGCGAAAGTCAAAAGAGCGAAAAGGAGAATGGAGGGGATGGGCTTTCGAATTGCCCAGGCGGAAAAGTTCATGAGTGGGCTCCTTGGGCGGTGTCGGCGGGTTTCTCAGCGGCGATCTGTACCGTGTCACCGTCGTTGAGGAAGCTGCCTCCGGAGGTGACTACCTGGTCGCTAGCGGCAAGATTGTCGCCGATGATTTCCACGGCTTGGCCGCTGCGGCGACCGGTGGCGACCTTCACTTGGTGCACGCGACGGTCAGCGCCCACCTTCATCACGTATTGATAACCGTCGCGATAAACGAGCGCACTTTCGGGCAGATGTAGCGCCGGCGCGGTGCCGAGCTGAATCTCGCCGGAGACAAACATGCCGGCTTTGAGCGCGCCGGGCTCCGGAAGATCGACGTAGATCGTGCCATCGAGCGTGGCGGGATCGACGGTGGGCGATACCTGCCTCACGAGGCCGTTCAGGAGTACTTGGTTCGCGAATCGCAAGGTTACATTTTGGCCCGGCACAACCCGCACGAGCTGATCGGCGGGCAGTTTGGCACGCCATTCGAGGCGGTTTTGGCGAATGAGTTTGAAGAGTTCGGAGCCCCCACTCAGCACCGCGCCAACGGTGGCGGTGCGCGAGGAGATCACGCCGTCGTCGGGCGCGAGAACTTGCGTGTAGCGAAGCTTAAAGCGCTGCGCCTCGAGCTGGGCTTGGGCGGAGGCGAGCTTGGCCACGGAGGTTTTCTCGTTTGCGTTGTATTGGAGAATATCTTCGTGGCTCACTGTGCCGCTGTCCTCGAGCCGGCGGGCGCGTTCTGCCTGGTCACGTGCGAGCGCGAGATTTGCTTCGGCCTCGGCGACCGAAGCCTCGGTCTGCGCGAGGTCGGCGCGGGTGGTGTCCTCGCTGAAGCGCGCGAGCATTTGGCCCTTGCGTACGGTTTCGCCGACGTTGACGAATACCTCATCGAGCTTGAGCCCGCTGACCTCGGCGCCGATCACCGATTCCTGCCATGCGGCGATGCTGCCATTCGCGGCGAATTGCTCCGGCCAGTCGGAGCTGCTCGGAGAAACGAGCGTGACCGTAAGCGCGGCCTTGGCGTCGCCGTTGCCGGGCGCGTGCGCGCCGCCGCAGCCGGCAAGCAGCAGCACGCAGATCGACAACGCAGTGATCGGGAGCGTGGGAATAAAGATGAGTTTCATGAAGGAAGTGAATTAAAGGTTTTTTCGATGAGGTTACCGGGACGCCATAGTGGAGGTGACGGTGGGGGAAGTTTCCCAGCCGCCACCCACAGCTTTGTAGAGTGCGATCCACGACTGAGCCTGCTCAAGGCGCACGGCGAGGAGCGACTCCTGCGCGGAGAGACTCTGGCGGCGGGCGTCTTCCTGTTGGAGGAGCGAAGACTTGCCTTCGCGGTAGCTCTTTTCGATCGCAGCGAAATAAAGTGAATAGTTTCCCGCGGCCTTTTCGGCATGGGCTCTCCGGCGCGACACCGTGTCGATGCGCACGAGGGCGTTCTCGATTTCCTGCACCGCGGACAGCACACTGGAACGATATGCGGCGAGGGCCTGGTCGTAGCGCGCGCGAGCGGACTCGATTTTCGCGGCATTCGCCCCGCCCTGGAAGAGAGGCACGTTTAACGAAGGGCCGAAGGACCAGGTGCGCAGGGTCGTGCTTTCGCCGCCCACACGTGAGGTGTTGATCCCGATCGAGCCCGCGAGCGAGAGCGAGGGTAACGCGTCAGCGATGGCCACGCCAACATCGGCGCTCGCGGCGGCAAGCAGGCGCTCGGTGGAGCGCACGTCGGGCCGCTGCGAAACCGTGCTGGCGGGCAGCGCGAGTTCGACGGTCTTCGCGATCTGCGGTATGGCTGCAGGCGCGCCGAGTGTGGATTCGATCTGTGCGTAGGTGAGGCCGGTGAGCATCACAAGCTGGTTGAGCGTTTGCGCGTAAAGCCCGCGCTGGTTTTCCAGCGTGCTCGCACTCGCAGCTGTGGAAGCCTCGACCGCAAGTGCGTCGGCGCGAGGCGCAAGGCCCTCGCGAATTTTCAACGCAGTGAGCCGTTCGGTGGATTGGCGCGAGGCGAACTCCTGGTCGTAGAGGGCGATGAGATTCTGGTATTCGCGTGCGGTCGTGTAAGCGTTGGCCACCTCCGCGGCGAGAGTGACGCGCGCGTCGTGCCAATTGGCTTCGGCGGAGCGCAGACGAGCCTTGCTGCCCTGGAGACTTCGACGGTTGCCGCCGAAAAGATCGAGCTCCCAGCTCGCGTCGGCGCTGGCGGTTTTGACCGTGGAGAGCGTGTCACTCCCAGCGGCGCCAGTGCCGCCGCTCAAGTTTTTCCCGCGGGTGACCGACCCCGAACCACTCAAAGCCGGCAACAGCGAGGCGCGGCTGGATGTCACCGCCGCGCGTGCTTCGCGCACTCGGCCGACAGCTTGGGCAATCGTGGGGCTGTTTTGCTCAGCGGCTTCGACGAGGCGCGTGAGGGCGGGGTCGTCGAAACGTTTCCACCACTCGGCCAAGCCGGCGATCGTGCCGCCGTGAGGCAGCGCGGCGTGCCAGCCGGCCGGCGCGCCTATTTCCGAGAGGTTGGGCGCACGATAGGTCGGACCGACCGCGCAAGAGGTGAGGAGTCCGACGACTCCAGCACAAACAAAGAGACGGGTCTTCATGGCGGGCAGGTAGAGGAGACGATGAATGCCGGAGGTTACGACGCGGCGCTGCGGCGCTTGCGCTCGGCCTCGATTATGCCTTGGGCATAGATCGTCAGACGCGACAGCGTCGTCTCGATCCAGCTTTCGCCCGAGGTGAGTTCCGGTGCGATGACGTCCATAATCGGACGCGCGTGATCAAACAGCAGCACCATGCCGGTGACGGCAAAAGTCAGTCGCTGGACGTCCACATCCGGTGCGGCCAAACCGAGTTCGCGCGCAATCGCGTGGTCAAGCGTCTGATGACGGCGGCGTATTTCTTCCAGCCAAGCTTCGCCCAGCACGCCTGACGGCTCCAACCGTTCGCGCGCGGCCATACGTGGGAGATGTGGATCGGCGATATGCACGAAGAACTCGCGGTTGAACTCGGTGTAGATCTCGGCAAACGAAGCCTTCTCGTAATCGATTGCCGGTGCAGTGGCCTGAGCACGGCGAGAAAACTCATTGAAGACCGTCCGGTAGAGATCCGCCTTGTCGCCGAAGTGGTAGTGAAGCGAGGCGATGTTGACGTCGGCGCGTTTCGCGATTTCCCGTGTGGAAGCTTGCGCGAACCCCTTCTCGGCGAAGAGCTCGGTCGCCGCTTGCAGGATGCGCTGACGTGTTTTGATAGATAGGTCGATAGCCATAATCGATTGATTTAATCGTGTGATTAAATCAATCGACTCAGATGTCAAGGCTGGCTTATCGCAGCGTGGAAAACAGCCGCAGGCGGACCGGGCGCGGCAGCATCAGTTGGCAGTCTGATTAAGCACAAACCTCCAACCGAATCTACCGGAACCTGCCCACGCTCGAAGACCCTATTGCTACCGCAGCCCGTCGCTGAACCGAGCCGGATAAGGCCATCGGCTTTATCCACTTCTGGCTCTCCGTTCAAACAAACTCTCCTTTCTAAAGGCTAATTGTTGGGGGACGTTGGTATTACCCGCCTGTCGCTAAACAAACAGCGGCACAGCCTAGCACTCCTCCGTTAGGTAGGATCCTTTTTGAGCGTGCCAATCGGATGATTGCAACGGAGAGCAGGGCGCCGCGCCCGCCGAATCGAACCGGCGACGACGGCGCGTCGCCCTCCACTGGAAACACCTAACGGAGTAGTGCTAGACGAATGCCGCGAAAAGCTAAACAAGCCTCGACGGATGCCAAACTCACGTCAACCGACAAGAAATACACAGCGACCAACAGTAAATTCAAAGATAAGGACGAACGGCGGGCTGTCCGTCCGCTCGGCACGCCCCAGCAGTCGCGACCTGCTTAAGTATCACAATCGATTGAGCACGGGCAGGCGTCCCATTCCCCGATTCCGCGATCCCATTCGTTTTAAGGAACAACAAGAAAATTCGGCGGAAAACATTACCCGATCCGCTTAGGGTATTTTCCCGTATTTATAGCACGCTTTTAGTTTAACTGAGGGGTACAGAGATCCGATCTTCCAGTTAATGCAAAAAGCATGCGTTAAAATTTCCTCAATTTCTGTTCTTTGGGCGCTCGGCTGGGCGGTGTTGTTGCTGAGCGGGTGCAGCTCGGAGCCGCTTGCGCCGCAGTCGAGTATTTCGCGGGACAAAGCCATCGCGATGGCCCAACTAACCGCTGACGCCATGGGCGGACGCGTTTTTACAATCGCACCGACCGGCAGCATGAAGCCGACTCTCGATGAAAATAGCGTGGTTGCGGTCGAGGCCGTTGCTTTTGGCGAGCTGAGAATGGGCGACATCGTCATCTATCGCGACGCTTCGGGGCTGCCGATCGTACACCGCCTTCAGCAACAAGTTGCGGAGCGCTGGATCGTCTTGGGCGACAACAATTCCTCCGTCGACCGCGAAGCCGTTACCCCAGCCAACTTCGTGGGAAGAGTTTGCGCGATATTTTACACTTCGCCGGGCAACCAGATTCCGGGCCAGACCGCGCTGGCACATAGGTGATCTCTCGCCGTCGGGATAAGGAATCAAAGAAAACGCTAAAGCTCGCGTAATTCGGCCGATAATAATGCCGGAGCAAGAATTTCTTACCTCAAACACGCATGCCAACCATCGACCAAATCAGCGAAACAGTGTTTCGGGAGACGATCAGCCGGGCGGTGCAGGACGTTTTTAAGACAATGCTCGGGAAAACCGCTTCCCTCGCTCAGACCGCCGACGACTCCGTCATAAACGATGCCTCCCAAATGGAACACCCTGTGCAAATCACCGGGCAGCAGGTGGTGGGCACTGTCGGCTTTATCGGCGATATTAGCGGGCTTATTTACCTGTATCTTGATGCGAACTTTGCGAACGAACTCGCCGGCCAGATGCTCGGCATGAGCGCCGCAGAACTTGAAGAAGCAGGCGACGAGGTCGTCAACGACGCCGTCGGCGAACTCACCAATATGACGGTCGGCACCTTCAAAAACCAATTAGCCGATAAGGGCTTTCCTTGTAAGCTAACTATTCCGTCCATCCTACGCGGCAGTAATTTTTCGATCGAGCCCATCAGTTCGGCCACGCGCCGTATTTACCGTTTTAACATCGGCACACAACAACTCGTCGCCGACCTGTTGATGAAAACAGGTGAAGCCTGATAACCTAACCTTTTCAAGCCGCCTACGTCATGCGCTATAAAATCCTAACCGTCGACGATTCCAAAACCGTCCGGATCATTGTGAAGAAGGCCTTCAAGACCTTTGATTGTGAAATTCTTGAAGCCGCCAACGGCGTCGAAGGCCTCGCCTCTGCCGCCAAAGAGAACCCCGACCTCATCCTCCTCGACATCACGATGCCCGTGATGGACGGCGTTGAGATGCTGACCAAGCTCAAGTCGGACCCAGCGCTCAAAGGCATCCCCGTCATCATGCTCACCGCTGAAGGCGGTCGCGACAACGTGCTCAAGATCGCCAAAATCGGCGTGCGCGATTACATCGTAAAACCTTTCAAGGAAGACGTGCTCGTCGAAAAATGCGGGCGCATCATCGACCTCAAGCCGCTCGCGGAAGGCCCACAGAAGGCTAAATCTATTTTCGATCCCGCCACTATCCTCATCGTCGAGGACAAGCCCGCCATCATCCAGCAGATCCAAGAAGGCTTGAAACACACGCCTTGGAAAATCCACGGAGTGAATACAACGGGTGAAGGCATTGATTTCTGCAGCAAGAACACGCCCGACCTCATCATCATCAGTCTCTCGTTGGCCGAGGAAGCCGCGTTCACTCTTTTCCGCCTGATCCGCCAAAATGTTAAGACGAAGTACACGCCGATTTTCGCCCTCGTGGTGAAGACCGAAATGGTCGTCCAACAACAAGCGCAACAGGTAGGTTTCTCCTACATCGTCACCAAACCGATCGAGGTGCCCGAGCTTGAATCCAAGATCGCTAAGGCGATGAACCTGGATACTTCCCAACGCTACTTCACGCTCGACGGCGACGTGTTTATCATGCGCCTGCCGGAAAATACCTCGCAGACGGTCGTGGGCGAAGTGCTCAATTACCTGAAGCCGAAAATCTCCGAGGCGGTTGACAGCGGCATTGTCAAAGCGGTGATCGATCTGCACGAGCTCAAGGGCCTAAACATGGCCGTCATTAAGTTGCTCATCCAGGCCATGCAGATCTGCAAGGAACTCGCGCTTCAATTCACTTTGGTCGGCAACTCACAGATCGTCTCCGAATGCAGAGGCTTCGAAGACACCCGCAATTGGCAATTCCACGATTCACTCGCGGATGCTAAAGCCAGTTTCACGCGGACAGCGGCACCTCCGGCCGCTCAGACAGCTGTTGCCTGATCTCGTTTTTCCAAGCCGCAATCATCCGATTAGCGGCTTCCCTGCGAGACCGCGCCTCTTAACTGAGGCGCGGTTTTTATTTGGTACGGGAACAGTTGGTTCTGAGATTGCGCTCCAGAAACCTCCAGCTCGGTCGATAAAGGATTGGGACCTTATCAGACAATTCGTAACCACCCGAATTGAAGGGACTGACATGACATTTTCCAATGATACGAAGCTACATGAGGTGCCCCGGCTCGCCCGCCACCTCGTGTTGGCCTGGGTGCTGGCCGCGCCATCTGTAGGCGTC
>Ga0302321_100002180_pt1 | contig 16835 bp, 14 predicted proteins | sample Fen_T0_1_FD_202505 | JGI IMG/M metagenome (GOLD analysis project Ga0302321, IMG submission 202505) | Peat permafrost microbial communities from Stordalen Mire near Abisko, Sweden - Fen_T0_1 | ecosystem: Environmental > Terrestrial > Soil > Wetlands > Permafrost | place: Sweden: Abisko...
GCGCCATTCTAAAATTGGCGGCTGCGGCCTTGGCCTGACCATAGCAAAATTAATTGTAGAGCGCCACGGTGGGACAATCAATTATAGATCGGTTCCTAATCAAGAAACAACGTTCTCCTTTACGATACCACGGTATATCGCTTGATCATGATGCAGTTCAATTGTTTGAGTATCGTGTTGGAGATAAAACATCAATAAGAGGAAAAGATCATGTACATTTTAGTCGTTGATGACGATGTTTTTGCCAATACACTGGTACAATTTGTTCTAGCAAAGGAAGGATTCGATGTCAAGACTACTGATAATCCCTGGGGCGCAATGCGCTTGATCGAGGACCAGGAGCCGGATCTGCTCATTCTCGATGTGTGTATGCCTCACCTGAATGGCTTTGAATTTTCTCAGAAGCTCTATAAAGAGGGATATGAAATCCCTCTTATCTTTATGACTATACAGGGTACGATCGAAGCGAAACTTCAGGGTTTTGATGTTGGTGCAGATGATTATATCTGTAAACCTTACAATCATCAGGAGCTGGTCGCACGCGTGAAAGCGGTCATGCATCGTATCAAAAGGTCTCAAGCATTTGTGAAGCAGAACGTCTGTGTTGGGCGGATAGAACTTGTTCCCGTTGATTTAAAGCTCATTATAGATGGCAATAAATCCATAACGCTTACACCTACAGAGGTAAAGATGCTGCATATCTTGATGAGTAGCTCAGGTCAAACGATCAATCGAGATCAATTGATGGTAGAGGTATGGGACGACGACGATACAAGCAGCAATATTGTCGATGTCTATATTCGCCGGCTACGTACAAAGCTAGAGGAAGATCCTAATAGGCCGCATCATATAATCTCTGTACGTGGCATTGGCTACAAATTTATATAGTTCAATAGCACGTTTGTGAGCACCCTTCATCTAGCGGCTCGCGGCAAGGTAAACCAGAAGGTTGAACCTGCCCCTTGCACGCTGTCAACGCCAACGTGGCCGCCGTGCTCTGCAATAATTGTCTGACAGATATGCAGTCCTAGCCCTAAGCCGATCCCGCTGCCACGCTTGACCTGAGACCCTGGCGTACGATAGAAGCGTTCCCAGATGCGTTCCTGCTCCTGTTTGGAGATGCCCGGCCCGCTATCCTGCACGGCGACGCGGACCTCTTCTGCATCCAGCGGCTCCACGCGAACCAGGATGTTTTGCTCTGAATATTTTAGAGCATTCGAGAGATAGTTGGTGATGACCTGACCAATCCGATCTGCATCGACGTTGACCATTTGCGCCCCATCAGCCACGAGATCTAACTGGATTACACGTGCGGGGGCAAGCTGACGCTGCTCTTCGACTGCATCACGGACAATGCTATTCAAGTCAGCAGGCGCACTTCGTAGCTCTAGCTTTCCAGCCTGGATACGCGTGGTATCAACCAGATCACTGACGAGACGATTCTGGAAGTTGATCTGCTGCGTGGCTCGTTTGAGCATGAGGGATACGCTTTCCAGTGTTTGCTGCAGTTCTTCCTCGTGCACCATCTCCTCAAGCGCCTTGCGCACACGACGTTGCGAGAGCTCCACATTGGCCTTAATAGAGGTAAGAGGATTCTTCAACTCATGACCGGCAATGCCCAGAAACGTATCCATACGCTGACGCACCCATACCTGTTCTGTGACTTCTACGGCGTGCACCATGATGCCCTCAACCTCGTCCCCGACGCCGAGCATTGGCTGGTAGACAAAATTGAAATACGCTTCTTCTCGCTCTCCTCCCAGCTTACGGGCCAGCTCCGCTCTGAGCTCCACGCCGATAAATGGCTCGCCCGTGCTATAGACGCGATCCAGCAGTTCATAAAATCCTTGCCCTTCCAGTTCAGGCAAGGCCTCGCGCACAGCCTTCCCCACGATCTCACGTGGACCAAGCAGTTGTTGATAGAGCGGGTTGAGTAGCTCAAACACGTGTTGTGGGCCAGAGAGCACACAGATTGCGGCAGGCGCCTGCATAAAAAGCTCATGCAAGTGTTGCCGTGCATGCTCAGCTTCGCGGCGTAAGCGTACAATCTCTAATTGCGCCTGCACACGAGCGAGCGCCTCACGGGCAGAGAAGGGTTTCACCAGATAGTCGTTGGCCCCTGCCTGCAACCCTTCTAACATGGCGTCTTCCCCTGCACGCGCCGAGAGCAGAATAACCGGAATGGCCGCCGTCGCCTTCTCGGCTCGCAGCGCTTTGAGGAGTGCGAAGCCATCCAGGCCCGGCATCATCACATCTGTAATGATCAGGTCCAGGCGAGCAGTTCGTACCAGAGCAAGGGCCATGTTGCCGTCAGCGGCCTGCAGTACCTGGTAAGAAGTGCTGAGTAAGCGTTTGAGATATTCGCGCATATCAGCGTTATCATCCACCACAAGCACACGGCTGAAAGGCACTGCAGGAGGAAGCGCAACGGGACAGTCTGAAACTGCATCAGGAGCCGATGCAGGCAGCCAGTACAAAGCCTCTTCCACGTAGGGCACTGAATTCTGCATAGTGAAGGCAGGCGCTTCACCAGTACGCACAAGTTCGGCTGGCAGATGGCCACTGCCCAGGGGTAGACGGATCGTGAAGGTAGTGCCCACCCCTTCGGTACTCTGTACCGCGATGCTGCCACCATGCAAACGAACCAGTTCTTGTACCAGCGCCAGACCAATGCCCGACCCTTCGCGTGTCCGGGCACGCGCCGAGTGTGCCCGATAGAAACGTTCAAACAGATGAGACACATCCGTCTCATGCATCCCGATGCCAGTATCCTGCACAATTAAGGCAACACCACCCTCGACAGGCTGGAGGGCAAGGCGGATAAACCCCTCAAAGGTAAACTTGAAGGCGTTAGAGAGCAGGTTCAGGACGATCTTTTCCCACATATCCTGATCCACATAGACCCGTTCTGGCAATGGTGGACATTCCACTATCAGTTGGAGACCAGCTTTCTCTATGGCCGATTGGAAAGCGCTGCCCAGGTCACGCGTGAGTTGGGCTAAATTGGTTGGCATATAGCTTGCATCCACCCGCCCAGCTTCGATGCGTGCAAAGTTGAGGAGCGTATTAACGAGCTTGAGCTGGCGCAAGGCATTGCGATGAATCAGCTCCACTTGTGTCCGTTGCTCAGGCACAAGCGGATGCTGGGTGTCGGAGAGCAGCATCTCCAGTGGCCCCAGCGATAGCGTGAGCGGGGTGCGAAACTCATGGCTGATATTGCTAAAAAAAGCGGTTTTGGCACGATCGAGTTCTGCCAGCGCGTTCGCACGTTCCTGGGCTGCCTGATAGGCACGCACATTTGTCAGGGCCGTCGCCAGGGCCGCCGCCACCAATTCCAGAAACTGTTGATAGGAAGCATCGAACACTTGCCCAGGACTGATGCCTGCCACCAGTATACCAATCGGACGCTGTTCCCCTGGGCTGGCAATGGGCAAGACGAACGCACTGGTCGCAGGCGTATTCCAGGGCCCTCCAGGCAGGGCGCCGAATCGTGTTGCAACATCCCCCACGAAAGAGGCGCTACCGGTCTCCATGACGTATCCTATCTCCCAGCCTTCATTGGCATGCGCCAGGAGCTCGGCCAGATCAAGGAAGGCTGGACTTGCAGGGGTATCGGTAGCAATACCGACAGACTCAACCAACTGTAGCTCGTTGCCAGCGGGTGTCAGGAAATAGAGCAGAGCAAAAGGGAGATCAGCGGGATTATCGGCCAGAAGGCGTGCGGCACTCGCAGCAATTGCTTCCGTGGTTTTGGCCTCGATGGCCTTCCCATTTATCCCCGCAAGGGTGCGTAACCGTCGCTCAGCACGCACGCGCCCGGTCGTTTCGCTGCAGACGACTAGCACGCCACCAACCTGCCCATTACTCTCAAAAACGGGGCTATAGCCATAGGTCCAATAGACCTCCTCAAGATAGCCATTGCGGGTAATGGGGATGAATTGGTCCTCGCTCCATGTCGATTCGCCCCTGTTCAGCACACCTTCGACCAGAAAACCGATCACCGGCCAGATCTCCCCCCAACACTCCCGTCCCGCCTGGCCCAGAGCTAACGGATGCTTATCAACACCCAGACTCGGCCGATAGCCATCGTTATAAAACTGGATCAGATCTGGACCCCACCAGAGAAACATGGGATGCCTTGAATGCAAGAGGATGCCTACCGTCGTCCGCAGACTCTGCGACCATTGTTCGACTGGGCCAACCACGGTGCTTGCCCAATCAAAGGCCCGCATCAGCTCGCCCATCTCCCCCCCGCCAGTAAACATATCATCAGGCCCTTCCCACATGTCTCCTGGTAGAATAGTATCCATGCCACCCTTTTCCTTTCCATGACTATTCGGCGTGTCGTGCGGAATCGCTTTATGACACATACGGCTAAAAAGCTCTGCACGTCTCACTTGCGATAAGAAGAAAGCCTTTCGCCTGGAATTCCTCTCTTCTCCCTCTCCAATATCGCTATTCATCTTAGCAGAAGGAATCCCGCTAGTCTAGATGGTCAAAGAGATCATCAATGGCTCAGCTTTCGAGCCCTCAACGAACACGCAGAAGGTAAACGATCTTCTAAAATTTACACGAACAAAGGACGGTGATTCTAAACACCCGCAGGATGATGGAACGCCACCCTCAAGCTTTGGGGGGAACGAAACGATAGCCAACACCGGGCTCGGTGAGCAGGTAACGCGGATTGGCGGGATCGCGCTCTAACTTGTGGCGCAGACGGTTGATATAGACACGCAGATATTCAGACTCGCCGCCATACGCAGGCCCCCAGATGCTCTGCAGCAGTGTGCGGCGCGTGACCACTTTGTTGACGTTGATGACCAGCTGCTTCAGGAAGGCGAATTCTGTAGGGGTGAGACGTACCTCCGCACCACATAAGCGCACAACATGCCCGGCAAGGTCAACCTCGATATCGCCGAATTGCCTTACATCATCGACTGGCGATTGCACCTCACCCTGGGTACGGCGCAACACGGCACGCACACGGGCCAGCAGTTCTTCGACGCCAAAGGGCTTGGTGAGATAATCATCGGCCCCCAGGTCGAGCGCTGTGACCTTGTCGCTCTCAGCGTCCAACGCGGTCAGCACGATAATGGGCACGGCCGAATGTTCGCGCACACGGCGACAGACTTCCAAGCCATCCATACGCGGCATCATAATATCCAGTATCAGCAAGTGTGGATCTTCACGCTGCCATAGAGCCACGGCCTCCAGTCCATTAGCCGCCTCCAGGACTTCGAAGCCGCGTGCACGCAGGTTACGGCTCACGAAGTCACGCAGCGCCAGCTCGTCTTCAGCGAGAAGAATACGCTTTATCGTCATGATAACCTCCATTGCTGTACCGCAGACTTTTCGGATTGCGCAGCTATCGTCTCAGGCTCTACATTATTGACTATAGGAAGCATAAGTGGCAGTGAGAATGAGATGGTCGTGCCCTGTACGTTGCTCTCCACCCAGATCTCGCCTCCATGGGCCTCGATAAAGGCTTTACAGATGGTTAGCCCTAGCCCTGTGCCACCAGAGTGCTTCTGGTGGCCGTGGCGCGCTCGATAGAAGCGCTCGAAGATATGCGGCAGTTCGTCGGGCTCTATCCCCGGCCCGTTGTCCGCCACGGAGATGACGATGCATTCGTCTCGCCTCTCCACATCAATGCAGACTTCGCTGGCACCATAGATCAGCGCGTTCGCGACGAGATTCTGCAGTACAATCTCTACCCGCGCACTGTCTATGTTGACAGCTGGCAGGTCAGGCGCGATGGTCAGGGACAGCACGGTTGTTGGGTGACGCGAGCGCTCGACGACTCTGGTTATGATATCCTGCACTCGAACAGGCTCGCGCTTGAGTAGCAACAATCCAGCCTCCTGACGCGCCAGATCGAGGAGATTGCTCACGAGTAGCGCTAGCCGATCAGCCTCACTGCTTATGGTCTGCAAAAAATGCCGTTGGTCTGCCAGCGACCAGCTTACGTCTTCTTGCAAGAGCGTCGAGGCGTGGCCCTTGATCGCCGCCAGCGGCGTACGTAGCTCATGGCCAACCGCTGCCAGCAGCGTTGTCTTGAACTCGTCAACTTCGCGTTCTCGTGTCACATCGCGCAATAGCAGTCCGCGTCCAATCGCGAGCCCTGATAGATCGCCGACATCGAACTGACGCAGATGAATGGCGCAGCGGCGACCATTTTGCATGATCTCAACCACCCACTCCGCACTCGTCGCCGCTGCTTCGGCCTGAGCCAGAATACGCTCACACTGCACCGGATCGACCGCCGCTGCACGGAATGCGGCATAGAGCACGCTGATCGGACGATGCACCAGCGCCACACTGGGCAGGCCTGCAATTGTGCTCGCGCCAAGGTTGGCGTACAGGATCGTTCCATCAGCGCCGGTGAGCACTAATCCATCGCTCATACTGCCCATGATCGCCTCCAGCTTCTGCTTCTCCTGGGAGGCCTGCTGATAGAGTCGCTCGTTCTCGCGTGCAACTTCGCGGAGCCGTTCGTCGCTGCGCTCATATAATACTGCGTGCTCCCAGGCGAGCGTGGCATAGTTGGCGAAGGTGAGCAGCAGGTCGATCTCGTTCTGTTTGAAGGGGTGAGGCTCGGTACGATGCACGAGAAGGACCACTCCGCCCGCATGTCTGCTGATGATCGGAATCGCGAGCACGGAGCGGAAGCCTTCATCGTAGGCAAGCGAGGGCGTTGCTTGCCAGGGGCCAAGCAGCTTCTGGACTGGCTTGCCATCACGCAGCGCTGAAACTGCAGATGAGCCCACATTCTCAGGCGAGAGCGAGAGCGCTTGACGATAATACGGACTATGGCCATCGCTGACCAGCACGCGCAAAACTCCTCGCTCATCAGGCAACAGGACGGCGGCAGCCTGCACATTGACTAAACGCCGTACCTCAGCAATGATCTTGCTCACCACGGCCAGCGGATCAAGCGAACCAACCACGGCTGTTGACGTTTCGAGCAGCGTGCGTAGTTCGCCGAGCTTTTCCAGTCCATCGCGTTCCAGGCGCACGAGCGAGCGGGCAAGGTCGCCAACCTCGTCATCGCGTGCGACAAAGCCATCGGCTGCCATGGCTTCTAGCGAGGCGGGCAAGGCCTGATGTTGTACGGCGAGGAGATGTAAGGGGCGAATAACACGGGTCAGGAGCAGGAGCCAGAAAAGCAGGCCTCCAACGGCGAAGAGCAGCGCCGCAGCAAGGAGCCAGAGGTGAAATTGCTCAACAACGGCCAGCGCCTCACGCGTTGGTCGCTGCACAACCACCGCCCAGCCAGCGTCCGGGACAGGCACCGCGCTAAAGAGCCAGTCCTGACCATCCATGCCTTGACTTATGCTTGAGGCAACTGAACCTTGCAGCGCCCTGTCAGCACCGGGCAATTCATTCGAGACCGTCCACAAAATCTGCTCGCGTATCGGGGTGGCGACGAGCCTGCCATGATCATCAATAATACCGATCATCAGTTGGCGACCCTGGCGCTGCTGAGCCTGGACGACGGCTTTGAGCGGGACGCTGAGCTCGACGAGCGAGAGGCTGGCGGCAATAATTCCAATCAGGGTGCCGTTGGCGGTACGGACGGGCTGCGCAATAATTACGCCTGCATTAAAGGTCGTTTCGGCTGCGATACCAACTTCGAAGACCGGGCCACTGGCGATGCGCGCACGCTGCACAACATCGGGCGGCGAGAATTCAGCGCCCATGACGAACGCGCCCTGCGGCCAGGAGATACGTAAAGCCCCAAATGAGTCAAGCCAGGAGACGTGATCGACATCGCCACGCGCCGCCTGGAAAGCCTGGAAGGTATTTGTCATTTTAACGGGATCGTCGGCTACTGGTATGATGAGTCTGCTGAGTGCTACCAGGGCGCTTTCGGCTCCGCGCAGTTGGAGGCTGGTTTCGAGCGCGACTTCTTGTGCCAATGCCTGCTCCGATGCCTGGACATCAGAGTGCAGTTTTTGCTCAACGACGACATTCACACCGATGCCTGCAAGCAGCACAACAGTGACAAAGAGGAGATAGACACTCAGTAATTGAAATAAGAGCGATCGACGCATAAAATACTGCATGACACATCCTCCACGCTGAGTGCTGTCGAGCGATTGATCTTCTTCCGACTTATTTCTTTTGCTGTAACAGAGCAAGGCGCGCATTATCCTGCTGCAGTTTGGCCTCGGCTTTGACCAGGAGAGGCTCGATCTGCGCGGCAGGCCAGATCACGACGCCATCATCATCGGCAATCACCAGATCACCATCCTGAATAGATATGCCGCCAATAGAGACTGAACCCCCAACAATTGCGGGACCTCTTTTCTGCGGGGCAAGCGGCGTGACGCCCCGGCACCAGACGCTAAAGTGTTGCATCTGACGAATTTCTCCTGCATCACGCACCAGCCCATCGGTGACCAGGGCCACGACGCCTGCATTCTGCAGTTCCAGCGCCACCAGATCACCCAGAGCAGCGGCACGCGAGACGCTACCACCTGCAGCTACCAGCACCGTACCAGAAATATGCGCAGACTTCAAAGCTTCGCGTATAGACAGGTTATCGTCCTGGCTCAAGAGCACGACAAAAGCGCGTCCCACGACCCGCGTACCAGCCTTCAGCGCACTAATCCAGTGCGGAAGGACACCACATCCCTCGCTCGCATCCGAGGCAAGCGTTGACACTAACCAGGGAGGAAACTCATTCATGATCTCACCTTTCTCAGCTCCAATGCGCTATATAAGCCCATTATATCATTGACGACCATATGATCGACCATTCTTCCCCATATGCAACAATAACCCCTTTGGCCTTGAAGATGTCGCTTGAGGGAGCATAATAATAGCCATCAACGGAATAATTGCTGAGCTTCCTGCATGTAAATAGAAGGCAAGAGATGCTCGTCATACAGAAAAATGCTCTGCTTCGCAGAACATTTTTCTGTATGACGAGCATTTCCTACGTTGATATGTAAAGTGTACGCTCAAGCGGCGCCTTCAAGGCATCCAAAGCGGTGAGCCAGCCAGAACATGAAGCTCGTGTTCTGGCTGGCTGATGTGAATGGTTAACCTGCGTTATTCACGAAATCGTTGGTGTAGGTTGCGTTGATATCGATCTGATGGCTCTTGACTTCCTGGTTGCTCTGCTTCTCAAGTTTGAGCACAGATTCGGGGGCACCGTCTGGCATCTTGCCGTCCTGACTGAACATGGTCATCTGGTTCTTCAAGGCCGTCACGTAGAGGTCTTTACTGCCTGCGTAGTAGTCGGCAGGCATTTTGGCGGCAATCTCTTCTGCAGAGTGCGTGTGCATCCACTTCATAGTTTTGACATACGCGCCCACCAGCTTCTGCACCACGTCTTTGTGGCTATTGACGTAGTCGTTGTTCATGAAGAGGCAGATGAAAGGATAGGGTCCGCCGAGCGCGGCCTGCGTTCCTTCGGGGGTGCGCATATCAACGAGGATCTTCCCCGCGCCGCTTGCGAGAATGCGCGAAATGGTTGGCTCTGTGGTCATGCCAGCGTCGATGCGGCCCTGCTGCAATCCGGCAATAAATGTGTCGCCCGCGCCCACTGGCAAGAAGTGTACTTGATCAGGTGCAATATTCACATTGTGTAGCAATGCGGTTGTCAGGGTCTGCGTGCCAGAACCAAGCTCGGTGATGCCTAGATTCTTGCCCTTGAGGTCCTGAACTGAATGAATCTGGGCTGCCGCTTTGGTCGAGACTATCTCGGCCTCACCGGGCGCAATATCCATCTGCAGAACCGATTCCATCTTTTTGCCAGCGGCCTGCAGCTCGATGGTGTGGTTGTACGATCCCGAACCCGCCTGGACCTGACCGGCAAGCACCGAATTCTCGGCTGACTGCCCGGAGGCCTCATCGATCAGTGTTACATTGAGGCCCGCTTGATCAAAATAGCCAAGCTGCTTGGTAAGCATGTTGGGCAGATAGATCTGCTTGCTGAGCCCGCCGACCATGATTGAAAGGTGAATTTTTTCGGTCGAGCCGCTGCCACCACTGCTACTACCACCACATGCGCTGAGAATGAGCAGCATAATAATACCAATGCATGCAGAAAGCTGCCGACTTCTCGTTTTCATATGTGTTCTCCTCTTTCGCCTTTGCAAGTCACATAGAGACAAAATAAATGTTACCAGTGGTAGATCCCATCATTGGGATAAAGGGCGCTCAAATGGTGACATCGTTCACGGTGTTGGGGCGCCAGGTGATAAGACGATTTTCTAGTGCGGTGACGAGTGCCTCCATAATGAGTGCCACCGTTGCTAGAATGACCATGGCGGCGAAGACGCCGTTTGCGTTGAATGTGCCCTGAGCGGTCTGGATCATCAGGCCAATGCCCTGGGTTGAGCCGAGAAACTCGCCGACCACCGCACCAACGAGCGCAAAGCTGAAGCTGGTGTGCAGGCTGGCAATGATCCATGTTAGTGCCGAGGGGATGATGACTTCTGTTGAGAGTTGGCGCGAGCTGGCACCCAGGATACGCGCATTGGCCAGCAGGTTACGGTCCACTTCTCGTACGCCCTGGAAGGCGTTGAAAAAGACGATGAAGAAGACAAGTACAACGGCAAGCGCGACTTTGGACTGCATGCCTAATCCGAGCCCAATAACGAAGATGGAGCCAAGCACGACACGCGGAATCGAGTTGGCGGCCTTGATATAGGGACCCAGAACGTCCGCAAGAAAACGGTTGCGACCAAGCACGACTCCGAAGACGACTCCAAGTAGAACACCGATCAAGAAGCCCAGGATCGTCTCTTCCAGGGTGACGGCGATCTGCTCCCACAATGGGCCTTGCGCGGTTCCTTGCGTTATCCAGGTGATGATCTGCTTCACAATACCAGTAGGTTGGCCCCAGAAGAAGGGATCAATGAGGCCAATACGCGAGAAAAGTTCCCAGCCTCCGACAATGGCGACAAAAAATACGACGCGCAGCACATTCACAAGAATGCGGCGGCGGCGGGCAAGTGCGGCAGCTACTTGCACATCGGAGTTCTCAGGAGCGGGCACCGCTCGCTTAACTGCTTCTTTTATTACGCTCATAGCTAATTAGCACCTCGTCGCGCAGATCTTCCCAGATCTCTTGATACAATTGTACGAAACGTGGCTCAAAACGGATCTCCGCCACGTTGCGCGGGCGTGGCAGGTCTATCGTGTAGATGCCCTTGACGGTTGCAGGTCCTGCTGTCAGGACGAAGACACGATCGGCCAGCGAGATGGCTTCTTCCAGGTCATGGGTCACGAAGACAACCGAGGCCGAGATCGAGGACCACATGTTGAGTAGCTCGTCTTCCATCAAGGTGCGCGTCTGCACGTCCAGGGCGCTAAACGGCTCATCCATCAGCAGGATCTGCGGCTCGTTGATAAAGGTCTGAGCCAGCGCGACACGCTTGCGCATACCACCAGAGAGTTGGTGCGGATAGCGATCTTCAAAGCCGGTGAGCCCGACACGCGCAATCCAATCATGTGCATGCTCCAGCGCCTCAGCCTTTGGGCGTCCACGGAACAATGGGCCGGTGGCAACGTTGCGCAACACATTCTTCCATGGAAAGATGGCGTCAGACTGGAAGACATAGCCGATGCGTGGATCAATCCCCTGCACGGCCTTGCCCATCACCTGTACCTCACCCACACTTGGCCGCTCCAGACCAGAGATAAGGCCCAGCGTCGTAGATTTACCGCAGCCAGTCGGGCCGACGACCGCGCAGAACTCACCGGGCGCGACGCTCATGCTTAGATCGCGCAAAGCCGTATAGGCCTGACCGGCAGGCGTCATAAAGCGCTTGGTCACATTGCGTAGCTCAATCGCTGCAGTCGCCTGGTCCGGTACAGCCGGTACTATCGTTGATGAATCTTTCATGGGAGATACTCACCAAAACCTTTCTCGGATCGCCTTCTTGTGTTACTGCAGACTTATCACCTGCAGCTTATTCTGGCACGATCACAAGAGAGCTAAGGGCAGGATGATAAGTCTATATGAGAAGTATAATTAAGAGGGCATAAACGAGACATAAACAAGGCGCACCTCGCCATAAACAAGGCGTAAATATTCAGGCAAGAATTTTTAATCCGCATAATCGCGTGCCTTATCTCCCCTCCCCTCAGCCGATTCTACATTAAGATATGAAACAGTCAAAATAGCTGAGCACTTCATTTAATTAATGAGGGAAAGCAAACAACATGGAGAACTTCAATTCCCCGCGCTTGCCTCCTTCTTCTCAGGTTGATATCCGTAGAACCAGTCGGTATACGTGAAATCGTCGGGTGCTCGCTCTGAGAAGAGGACATTGCGCAGCAGAGCGGTGAGGCCATCGCTATGGATGATGTCGCCAAAGAGGCGGGCTGAGCGCTGCACGCGTGCGGTACGTGGGATACGTTCCTCCTGGTAGATGCGAAACGCTTTTTCTACATCTCCTGGGTGGTTGCTTATGGCGTCTGCCAGGTAGAGGGCATCCTCCAGGGCCTGACATGCGCCCTGGGCGATATGTTGGAGCATTGGGTGCGCGGCATCGCCAAGCAGGGTGATGCGATGACGTGTCCAATTGTCTGCGGGGGGGCGATCATAGAGGGGCCAGCGTCGGTCGCGCCTCACGCGGGTTAAGGCTCTTTTTACGCTTTCGTCTGCCTGTGAAAAATTTGCTTCCAATTCGCTCTCGCTGCCCCAATCGTCGGTATCCGCCCGGTAACACTCGCTTTTAAATACGGCGACCTGATTATAGAGCTCGCCTCTGCGTAGCGGATACTGGATGAGATGCAAGTTTGGTCCAATCCAGTATCTGATGGTGTCCATCCCGGCGGTCTCAATCACTTCTTCCATTGGAATCGCGCCGCGATAGGCGACAAACTCTGCACAGACCGGATCACCATCGTCGAGCACGTATTTACGTACAACGGACTTGAGCCCGTCAGCTCCAATCAAGGCTGCACATTCATATATTGTGCCATCGGCACAGCGAACTCGTGCACTATCACCCAGGTCCTCAACGATGCTGACTTCGCGCTTGTTTTCTAAGACGATCAGGTCGCTCTCCTGGCAGGCCTTCAGGAGCAGAGTAAGCAAGTCGTTGCGATGCATGACCAGATAAGGATACTTGTAGGCGCGCTGAAACTTCTCACCGAAATCTAACGCTGTGAGCGACTTACCATTGAGCGCATCGACCAGGAGCAACCGTTGTGGATAGACGGCATATGTGCGTATCTCCGTCAACAGGCCAAGCTCGTCGAGCACCCTTGAACCATTAGGAGCAATCTGAATGCCCGCACCAATCTCGCCGAACTCGTGCGCTTTCTCGATCAGATGAACTGGATAGCCCTTGCGTGCGAGTGCCAGGGCTATCGTAAGGCCTCCAATGCCACCACCAACTACCAGGAAAGGGATGCGCTGGACCTGTCTCATATCTTCCTTCCTTTCGCGAACCTTCCAGCTAAAGTGCAGTTAGACATCTATCCACGGGCCATCTGGCAAGGTGTGACGTTTATGGCCATGTGCCCCATACGGTGACGAGCTCCCCAGTGGTCAGACAATCGGGCTGTTGGATATCTTCGAGTGCCTGGCGCACAATATCTTCGTAGTTGTCAGGCATATGGCCCCACTTGCGTAAAAAGGGCGCAAGGGTGCGAAAGAAGAGCCTGGTATTTTCAACGAAGCCATCCATCATCTCGGAACCAACTCGATATTCCAGGCGTGTCGAACGCGTCTGTATGTCTTTCACACCATGGTTGTGCAAGAGCTCAGGCAGTTTGTTGGTCACGGAATCGTGCTCTGGCGTAAAAAGGTGGCCTGCACGGTGAAAGGCCTCGAATCCCAATGTATAGAGCTGTGTTAACGCAGGACTCGTGCTCGTATTAAAGGCAGTACCCTCAGTGATGCGCACAACTCCCTCTGGTTGGGTTACATACTGATATTTGGTGAGGATATTCGACCAGTCCCAGGTACGCAGATAGCTCCACCCAAGGCGCTGGTTCACCAGATCGAAGTAATGCTTCGGGAACTCGATGATGAGCAGCGCATCCGCAACATGGAACTCGACGCGATCTGCTACGCCTTCTCTGCTAGCTTGCTCACGCGCATACTCGATGATATATTTGCTTGCGTCAATCCCAACCAGCAATTCGATCTCCGGATAGGTCTTTGCAACTTCAATCAGCCAGTCGCCGGTACCACAGCCAATATCGAGCACGCGGCGAAAGTGTGCAGTCTGCTCTGGCAGCGCTCCACCCATTGCTTTGGTGAGCATGACATCTTGTAGATGCAGACGGGTGCGCTCATCGACGTTCGCACGATCCTGCACAAAATAGGTATGGGGATAGCCTCCCCCCTGCTCTGACGGCTGAGTCATATGCTGTTTTTCCTCCCTTTGTCTGGTCAGTCCCTTTTTGTCCCTGGCGCATTTCCACGTGATCCTTGCGGGTTTCGTAGATATACTCGCATTGCTGAGGACGGCGGGAGTAAATGTTCTTTCTCGACCCGCTTGAGGGTACTGAAACTAGTGTAGCGTATTTCCAGACAAAAGGGAATACGCTCAAACGTGATGCAACCGGCCGCTACGACCCAGGTGACTGCAAAAACCTTTCGCGACTGAGACCGACATGGCCCATGATACTCACAGGCGAATCAGGGCCAATGTAGTGGGTGGGCGTTCCATGCATATCGAGTTGATAAAATCCTTTCGCTTTCTTTTGCTGCCTGCGTGACAGATGTGTGAGCAGTATTAAGAACAACGTAAAGCTCAGGCGCACCCACGACAACCGTCGCCACAGGGGCAAGAATTTTGCCCCAATGGGTAATCTGATGATCTCACTTGCGAGCGTCAGGATTAATCCTATACTTTCTAAAACAATGAAACTTTTACTTCCTCCGCTATATCCAATCGGCAACTCATCCGTCAATCTTGGAGGCCAATAAGCGGAAATAACTACCTCTTCTCGCTCTGTAGCATTCAACTCTTTTCGTTCTTTCATAAAGCGGTTCCTTCACACTTTCTTGTAACTGCAACATATGCATGATAGCAACTAGTCAACTTTTCTTGTCTGCATTGTATAAAAAGCCACTATCATTTCCCATCATTATTATATAGCTATTTGTTATTTTTATCCCCGATAAAGCTTATAACATATTGCAATATTTCTGTCAAGGCAACTATATGAAAGAGAAGCTCGACATGGGAGGAGGAACAGAGGATGCGGGAAATGGGCTGCTTGCTCTTTACCGTGGCACCAAATATGATTATAATAGGCACAAGGCCGTTCACAGCGGGCTTCAAGGGCAATTCACAATTTTCGACAGAGATAGAGAAATAGAGAGGCTTGTATGAATATGAACCAGGGTGATATTGAGCGCTACCTTCAAGTTCAGCGTGCGCATGGGCCTGCGTGGTCGCCCGACGGCTCGCAGCTCGCCTTTGTGGCTGATATCAGTGGCCTCGATCAAGCCTGGCTTCTGACACTCGACGATGCTACCCCAAGGCAACTGACTCATTTTGAGGATCGTGTGGGACAGGTTGCCTGGTCGCCTGCGGGTAACTATCTGTTGCTGACGGTTGATGCTGGCGGCAATGAGCATGATCAGCTTTATTTGTTGGCGGTTAGCGCCGGGGAACCGCGTGCATTGACACAGGCACCGCAGGTTATCCACAATTTTGGCGGCTGGTCGCCTGATGGACAATCCATTTGTTATAGCAGCAATCAGCGTCACCCTGCGTTCTTCGACCTCTGGGTCATGAACGTCTTTACAGGCGAGGCGCGCTGTCTGCTGCAACAAGACACAAGCTTGATGCCAGCTGCCTGGTCGCCTGATGGCTCGACGCTGATTGTCGTCTGCCTGCGCACCGAGATGGATATGGATCTACTGCTAGTATATCTCGATGGGCGTGAGCCGCGTGTTCTGACCACCCATCCTGGCGAGGCAACCTACGAATATCCCTGCTTCTCGCCCACTGGTCAGCAGCTCTATGTGCTCAGCAACTATCAGCGCGAGTTTATGGCTCCCGCCTGCCTGGATCTATCCACGGCAGCGGAAACTGGCGCGTCGCACGCACCCCTTACCTACCTGGCTGATCCTGGCTGGGATGCCGAAGCTGGTATGGCACTCTCGCCCGATGGCAAGATGCTGGCCTGGGCGCTCAACGAAAATGGACGTTCGCGCCTGATATTTTATGATCTTGCACAAGCAAGCGAGCTACCCGCACCAACACTGCCCACAGGCGTCGTTGAAGGGCTCAGCTGGTCGCCGCAGGGTACACAGGTCGCCTTCAGCTTCAACGGCACAACCCACAACGGGAATATCTGGACTGCGGCAGTAGGAGAGGCGCCAGCCCAACAGGTCACGGCCATTGCGATGCCTATCGAACCCACAACATTGGTTGAGCCAGAGCTTATCCACTATACCTCTTTCGATGGCCTGGAGATTCCGGCATATTACTATCGGCCACGCGTCACCTCGCGCCTGACGGAGACGGGATTGCTGCCGGTCATTATCTTCGTGCATGGCGGACCAGAATCGCAATTTCGACCGCTTTATGCCGCCCCCTGGATGCCCCCATTCCAGTATTATCTGAATCTCGGATTTGCCATACTTGCACCCAACGTGCGTGGCAGTAGCGGCTACGGTAAATCGTATATCCACCTGGACGATGTCGGCCTGCGCCCCAACAGTGTCGCCGACCTCAAAGCTGGCGTGGAGTGGCTGATTCAAGCGGGCAAGGGAGATCCACAACGCATCGGCATTATGGGGAGAAGCTACGGAGGCTATATGGTGCTTGCCGCCATCACAACCTATCCTGAGTTATGGGCTGCCGCCGTCGACATAGTCGGCATCGCCAACTTTGTCTCCTTTT
>Ga0302321_100002182_pt1 | contig 16827 bp, 18 predicted proteins | sample Fen_T0_1_FD_202505 | JGI IMG/M metagenome (GOLD analysis project Ga0302321, IMG submission 202505) | Peat permafrost microbial communities from Stordalen Mire near Abisko, Sweden - Fen_T0_1 | ecosystem: Environmental > Terrestrial > Soil > Wetlands > Permafrost | place: Sweden: Abisko...
GCCGCTGCCCGGATGCACTTCGAAATGGCAGTGTGGCGGCGTGGTGCGTGCGTTGCCGGTGTTTCCCACGTAGCCGATCACCTCTCCAGCCGTGACCCGCTGACCGTTGTGCAGCCCATGCGCGTAGTGGTCGAGATGCGCGTAGTAGAAGTAGTCCCCGTGATCATTGACGAGGTGCAGGGAGTTGCCACCGAGGCTGCGCCAGCGCAACTCCTCGATGGTCCCGTCCTGAACGGCGACCAGTGGCGTGCCTCTGAGCGCGAAGATGTCGTTACCGGTGTGACCGTGGCCGTCCGGCCGCGGAGCGCCCCAATCATCCGAGTACCAGTACTTGCCGTCCACCGGGAACACGGCGCCGGGGAACTTCACCAGCTTGGCCGAAGTCGTGGTCGGGGCGGGCATGTCGGCGGGCGGGGAGTCGCCTGCCGACGAGGCGCCGCCGTTGTCCTTGATGCCCGACCCGCCACTCGACCCGCCACTCGACCCGCCGAAGGAGTCGCCGCTATCTCCGCCGAGCGGCTTGGGCTTCTTCGCGGACTTCTTCGTCTTCGCCGGCTTGGCGGGTTTGACAGGCGGAGGCGGAGGCACGAGCCTGGCGGCGCTCTCCGGATCGGCGGCTGCGGCGGCGAACCCGACCACGACGTCCGTGCCTTCCGGGATGCCGCGCCACGGGTCGGTGAGCTCGAGCCGAAGTGCCGTCATATGCACCTCCACGCTTCCGTCCTGGCGCGCCACATGGCTCTCCAGCCCGTGCAGCACGCCGACGCCCTTGATGGTCAACGGCAGGTCCCCGACAGCGACGTCCTGGCCGTCGACGGTGATGCCCTCGACATATGAATCTCCGGCATCACCGTCGGCCTTGCCGTCGGCGACGGACACCGTGGCGTCCGCTTCCAGCCGCGTCACTGTGACGAGGCCGTCGAGGAGGCTGACGTCGGCCATGGTCACTGAAGCCGCCGACACCAGGCGGCCGTCGAGCGGGCAGGAGAACGCGGTGGCATGGCCCTCATCCCACGCAGCAGCAGTGGACTTGCTTCGCAAAGCCACGGTGTCCGTGTTGTCGTTCCTGGCGGCCGGCACGGCGATCGCGCCGGCCGCCTGACCATGCACTTCGGCCAGTCCCGCGCGCGCATAGGGGGCGGGAAGCGCGTAGGCCTTGGCGGCCAGGACACACGTGACGATGACCGCCGCGATGAAGAGGCAGATGACGAGAAGCCGGCGCCGGCGCCGCTGCACGGAGAGCCCGACAAGACGCCGACGCGCGATCGCCAGGTCGTCCGGTTCGCCCGTTCCGAGCGGCCGCACAGATGGGACGACACGCATGGACATACATCCTCCCTGGTCGTGATACTCGTGCCGGTCTCAGCCGGCAGGCCGTGAGTATCGCGCCGAGGCGTGTCGTTTCGGTGTGCGGAGGACGAGCGCGTGAACAGAGATCCGTGAGCAAGCCGTGAACCGGCGGCTCGGCCGATATTCAGGCCAGGATGGCCTCGCAAGCCGCGCGCCAGTCGCTGAAGTCGGCGAAGAGGTAGTCCGGCGCGTGCGCCGCCAGCTCATCGAGCGTGTGCTTGCCGGTGGCGACGGCGATGGTCTTCACACCCAGCCCGGCGCCGCACTCGATGTCGGCCGGCGTGTCGCCGATCACGACGATCTCTTTGCCGGCGAAGCGCCGGCCCGTGAGCTCCTCGGCGCGGCGCACGGCCACCGCCGGCAGCTCCGGCCGAAAAGCCGAGTCGGAGCCGTAGGCGGCGACCTTGAAGAGCGGGTAGATCCCGGTCGGCGCCAACTTGATCCGGGCTCCGGCTTCGACGTTGCCGGTGAGCAGGCCGAGCACGGCGCGCCGGTCGGCGGCCAGCGTCGTCACCAGCTCCTTGATGCCGGGCAGCAGCTCCATGTGCCCGGCTTTGACCTCGTCCGCGAGCACCTCGACGTAGCGCGCGACGCAGTCGTCGACCAGCGCGTCGATCGCCTCTTCGGGCGTGCCCAGCTGCGCCGCCAGGTCGTGGACCACCTGCGGCTGCGTCTCGCCCTCGTAGCGGCCGACGACCGCTTCGGGGTCGGCCGCGCCCCACAGGTCGGCCAGATCGCGCATGATGCCTGGGTCTGTACGGCCGTGAAAGGAGTAGCTCCCGAGCTCACCCTCGACGCCGTAGATGTCCTTGATGGCGCGCATGATCGCCCGGCCGCCGGCGCCGTGCCCGTCGATGAGCGTGCAGTCGATGTCGAAGAGGACGAGACGTTCCACGGTTTGGGAGGAGCGACTCGAGCGGCTGTCAGCCGCCGCCGCTCGGCGGGTTGCCGCCGTGGCACGGACAGGTCGCCGGCTGGCCGAAACCGGCCGTGTGACAGTCGTTGCACTGCAACGGCACCTCGCCACGCGGTATGTGCTCACCCTCCTGTGGGTGCACGAAGGTCGACGGGAGCCAGCCGGTGATCTTGTGACAGTCCACGCAATTCGGGAGACCGTTGTGGTGGTCACCGTGGCAGTTGATGCAGCCGTCCGGCTTGATCGCCGTGCCCTTGGTGTGACACTGCGTGCAGCTCAGCGCGGCGTGGGCGCCCACCAGCGGCTGCGGGTGCGCGAAGTTCTTGCCGCCCGTCCAGGCGCCCAGGTTGTGGCAGTCCTGGCACGGCCCGCGGTTGGCGTGCGGCGGTTTGTGGCAGTACGAGCAGTTCTTGGTGCCGTCGGGATGGCAGGTGAAGCACGACGGCATGGAGTTTGCCGGGGCCGCCGTGACGCCCGGGGCTCCCAGGTGCACCAGCCCGGAGTGACACGCGATGCACAGCTGCTTGGCGTGGCCGGAGCTACCGTGCTGGAACGTGACCGGCGCCGGCGTGCCCAGCGAGATGGTCTTGGTGGTCTGGGCGCTGGTGTGGCAGCCGCCTCGGTCGCAGGCGGAGTTGGGGATGTGACGCGTCACGGTGATCGGCTTCGTCGGGAGGCCTGTGAAGTGCACCCACACTTCGCGCGAGGCGAAGAACTTGGTCTTGAGGAAGTTGATGGGTCCCGGCGGAATATGGCATTTCACGCAGTCCACACTCTTGTGGGTCGAGACCGCCCAGGTGTCGCGGTACGGCCACATCTCGTGACAGTCGGTGCCGCAGAACTTGTTGTTCTCGGTGAACTTGGCCGCGAGAGCGGAGCCGCCGATGAGGAGCACGACCAGGACGACGGCGACGATGGCAAGGCGCTTCCACCACCGCGACCACCAGGAACGATCCGGGTCGCCCGCTACACGTTTGTCGGGCTGCGTCGACGCGTCAGGCGTCACAGTCTCGTCTGGCACGGCTGGCTCCTCCACACGACTCCCCAATAGATCTTGCCGACAGTCTATGTCGGACGGCGGCGTTTGTCGCCCGTTCCACCTGCGCGGTCGACGAGGCGCCGCCGCGAAGCCGGCCGCGCGGCGGCGTCAGCCGACGGCGGGCCGGCCCTTCACGACCAGTAGCGGCACGTCGCTGTGGTGGCGCACGTAGTCGGCGACGCTGCCGAGCACCCGGCGCTCGAGCCAGCCATGCCCATGCGTCGCCATGGCGATCAGCTGGGCGCCCAGGACCTCGGCCTGCGCGACGATCTCCTCGGCGGGCTCGCCGCGGCCGAGCACGGTCTCCACGGCGAAGCCGTGGCCACCGAGCCGGGCCGCGGCGCGCGCGAGGTCGGCGCGCGCCTCATCCTCTTCCGCGACGCGCGAGTCACGCGTGTGGAAGTGCGCGACGCGCAGCAGGAGCACCGTCGCGCCGAGCGCCTCGGCGAGCAGCTCGACGTCGTCGAGCAAGGCGTCGTCGACGGGCCCGCCGTCGAGAGTCACCAGGATGCGCTCATACAATGCCATCGTCACACTCCTCCGGAGCCGCCGGCGAACGTCTCGTACAGCAGGAAGACGTTCAGGCCGATGATCAGTGCCGCCACCGACCAGCCGGTCACTGTGCCCAGTCTTCCCATCTTGAGGTCGCCCATCACCGCGCGCCGCCGCGACAACACCAGCAACGGGATGATCGTGAGCGGGAGCTGGATGCTGAGCACAACCTGGCTCAGGATGAGCGCCCGGTAGGCGTTGAGCCCGGTCATGATGAGCGCCACGGCGGGCAGCGCCAGGGCCACCAGGCCCAGCCGGTAGGCGCGGCTGTGAGGATCCTCCGGCCGGCCCAGATAGCCGGTGACCACGTTGGCGGTGGCCAGCGACGAAGTGATCGAGGACGCCAGGCCGGCCACGAGCAGCGCGAGCCCGAAGATGAGCTGGGCGAGCGGGCCGGCCAGCGGCTTCAGCGTCTGCGACGCCTGCTGGATGCTCGAGACCACGACTCCGTGGCGGTAGAAGACGGCCGCGGCCACAAGGATCATCGCCGAGTTCACAAGCCAGCCCATGCTCATCGACAGCGTCGTGTCGATGAGCTCGAAGCGCATCAGCCTGGCCTGGTCGGCGCCGCCGAAATCCCACTCCCGCGACTGGATCGTGTTGGAGTGCAGGTAGATGTTGTGCGGCATGACGATGGCGCCGAGCATGCCCATGGCGATGACGATGGAGGCGCCGGAGAGGCTCGGCACGAGCCAGTGCGGCGCCGCCGCCGCCATGTCCGGCTTCACGATGAAGAGCTCGATGATGTAGGCGGCGGCGATGAAGGCAAGGAAGACCACGATGAGCCGCTCGAGCTGGTCGTAGCGCTGCCCGAGGATGGCCAGCACCACCAGGACGAGCGTGAGCGGCGCACCGATGTACAACGGGATGCGGAAGAGGATCTGGAAGCCGAGCGCGCCGCCGAGGATCTCGGCGAGGCTGGTCGCGACCAGCGCGGGGACCATGCTGAGTCCGAACAGCCACACCAGCGGCCGCGGGAAGTGGGCGCGGATGTTGACCGCGAGCGAGCGGCCGGTGACCACGCCGAGCCGCGCGGAGACATGCTGCAGGAAGATCAGCATCAGCGTGCTCAAGGTGATCACCCAGAGCAGCGTGTAGCCGAACCGGCTGCCGCCGGCCATGTTGGTGGCCCAGTTGCCGGGGTCGATGAAACCGATGGTGACGACGAAGCCCGGCCCGAGGTAGCGGAGCAGCTCACGCGAGAAGAGGTCGCGGACGAAGCCGCGCGGTCCCCGCGCGGGCGGGCCGGCGGTCACCTCGTCCAGATGCGCCGGCGGGACGCTATCTCGTGACTGAGTCAGCTCGCCTCCTCCAGAGCTCCGCGCGTACTCCCGCACTCTACCCCACACCGGACCAGCCGAGGTCGGCCAAGCCCTCGCGCGAGGAGGCGCTCGGCGTCCAATAACGCGGCCGCCGCGCACGTGGTCTGGCTCACAGGCCCGCCAACGGCGGCACTTGGCAGATGTGGACTCGGCGGGTATCATATGAACGTCCGTTCAGACGTTCATGGATTGGAGAGAGGATGCCGGACGCGATCATCTGCGGCAAGGACGACGGCGATAGCCTCGACCACTGCGACGTGCTCGTCGTCGACCCCGAGCGCGTACGCGCCGTGCGCGAGCGGCTGGTGCCGGCCGCCACGGCGGAGCGGATGGCGGCGGTCTTCAAGGTGCTCGCCGACCCCAGCCGCTGCCGGCTGGTGGCGGCGATCATCGAGGCCGGCGAGCTCTGCGTCTGCGACCTCGCCGCGACCGTGGGCATGAGCGACTCCAATGTGAGCCACCACCTGCGCGTGCTCCGCGCGCACGGCCTGGTGCGCGCCCGGCGCGCCGGCAAGATGGTCTTCTACTCCCCCGACGACGCCCACATCCGCGTGCTGCTCGACATCACCCGCGAGCATGTTGAACACGGACGGGATGGCAACGTTGGCGAGGTAGAGGCGCGATGACCGAGCAGACCCTCGAGCTGGCGCTGCTGCTCCCGCGTGAGGCAGAGTGCGGCAAGTGCGTGGACGAGGTCGGCCGCGAGCTTGGCCGCCTCGACGGCGTACACGCCGTCGAGGCGGACGTGCCTCGCGGCCTGCTCAACGTACGCTTTGACGAGTCGGCGCTGGGCGCCGACGAACTGCGCACCTTCGCGCGCCGCGCGGGCGCCCAGGCGCACTGCGCGGACCATTGCCCCGTCGCGCTCCACGACCACGGTCAGCTCGATCTCCTGGTGCCTCTTCCCGGAGAAGACGGTTCCGAGCGCCGCGTATTGCACGTCACCGGCATGGATTGCGCCGACTGCGCCACCAAGCTGCAGGGCGCGCTGCGCAAGGAACGCGGCGTGCGCGCCGCCGACGTCAGCTTCGGCGCCGCGACCCTGACCGTGGCCATCGATCCAGCTCAGACCGACCTAGGCGGCGTCTTCACCGCCGTGCGGCGCCTCGGCTACGACACGGTGGAACGCAAGACCGCTTCGGCTGTTCCGGGCGCCGCGGACGCGGCAGAGGCCGGACCGGCCGCCGTGCGAGTAGCCCCGTGGTTCCGCCAACGGCGTGCGCTCCTCACGCTGCTCTCCGGAGTCCTCGTGGTCGCCGGCTTCGTCGCCGGTGCGACGGCGCCAGCCGCGGCGCCCTGGCTCTTCGCCGCGGCGATGGTCGCCGGCGGCGCCTACGTGGCCCGCGCCGCCTTCTTCAGCCTCCGCGCGCGCCAGATCGATATGAACGTCCTCATGACGCTGGCCGCTCTCGGCGCCGCCGCCATCGGTCAGTGGTCCGAAGCCGGGCTGGTCGTCTTTCTCTTCGGGCTCGGCACGTGGCTCCAGGTCGCCACGCTCGAGCGGACGCGCCGCGCCATCAGCGGCCTCATGGCGCTCACGCCCCCCGAGGCCGTGGTGCTGCGCGGCGGCGCCGAGGTCACGGTGCCGGCCGCCGACATCACAGCCGGCGACATCGTGCTCATCCGCCCCGGCGAGCGGGCGGCCGTGGACGGCGTCGTGCTCGAAGGCAGCGCGGCGGCGAACCAGGCCCCGGTGACCGGCGAGTCGCGCCCGGTCGCCAAGGCTCCCGGCGACCAGGTGTTCGCCGGCTCCATCGTGGAGGGCGGGACGCTACGCCTGCGCGCCACCGCCGGCGCCGCCGACAACACCATCGCCAAGATCGTCCATCTGGTGGAGGAGGCGCAGGCGCAGCGCGCCCCGGTGGAGAGCATCGTCGACCGGTTCGCGGCGCGGTACACGCCGGTCGTGGTCGCGCTGGCGGCGGCCGTCGCCTTTGTGCCGCCGCTGTTCGGCGCCTCGTTCGACACCTGGTTCTACCGCGGCCTCGCGCTGCTCATCATCAGCTGCCCGTGCGCCCTGGTCATCTCCACGCCGGTCACCATCCTCGCGGCCCTGGGCCGCGCCACCCGGAGCGGCGTGCTGATCAAGGGCGGTGTCTACCTGGAGCAGATGGCGAAGGTCGAGGCCGTGGCCTTCGACAAGACGGGGACGCTCACCGCGGGTAGACCGCGGGTCACCGACGTCGTCGGGCTGCGGGAGGTCTCGCAGGCGCGGGTGCTTGAGATCGCCGCCTCCCTGGAGCGGCTCAGCGAGCACCCGCTGGCGCGCGCGATCGTGGAGCATGCCGCGGGCGCGCCCGCAGCGCCGGGACCGGAGGTCGAGCGTTTTCGCGCCATCCCCGGTGCGGGCGTGCGCGCCGAGATCGAGGGCCGCCTCTTCTTCGTCGGCCGGCCGGAGCTGCTCGGCGCTCACGCCGGCGACCCGGATCTGCTGGCGGCCGTGACCCGCCTCGAGCGCGAGGGCAAGACGGCGGTCGTGGTCGGCGGCTCAGAGGGCGCACTCGGAGTGATCGCCGTCAGCGATCCACTGCGCGCCGCGGCCGCCGCGTCGGTCGCCGACCTCCGCGAGCTCGGCGTCGCACACGTGGCGATGCTCACCGGCGACAACGCCGAGACGGCTGCCGTCGTCGGCGCGCAGGCCGGCATCGACGACGTGCGCGCCGGCCTTCTGCCGGCGCAGAAGGTCGCCGCCGTCGCCGAGCTGCGCGAGCGCTACGGCGCGGTCGCGATGGTCGGCGACGGCGTCAACGACGCGCCGGCGCTGGCGGCGGCCGGCCTCGGCATCGCCATGGGCGCCGCCGGAGCCGACGCGGCGCTGGAGACGGCCGACATCGCGCTCATGGGCGACGACCTCTCCGCCGTGCCGGGTACCATCCGCCTGGCGCGGCGCACCACGCGCGTGATCTGGCAGAACATCATCTTCTCGATCGCCGTCAAGGCGCTCTTCCTGGTGCTCGCCCCACTCGGACTCGTGAGCCTCTGGCTGGCGGTGTTCGCCGACATGGGCACGTCGCTCCTCGTGACCGCGAATGGGTTACGCTTGTTTCGTCGTTGAAGGAGAAAGCATGAGCGTCGTCATCTACACCAAACCCGGCTGCCCGTACTGCGCGGCCGCCATGAACGACCTCACCGGCCGCGGCGTCGAGTTCGAGGAGATCGACGTGACCACCACGCCCGGCGCTCAGGACCGGCTCGCGGAACTGACCTTCGGAAGCATGCTGGTGCCGGTGATCGTCGACGAAGACGGCTCGGTGCACGTCTCCGCCGGCGGTGGCTGACGCGTCTGACCCGGGCGCGCGTGACGCGCCCAGGCAACGCGAGACGGGGCCGGCGGACTCGGGCCCGCGTCACCTCAGGTTGTGCACCGGCGTGCCGATAGGGCAGCGCGCGTAGAGCCAGAGCGCCTGGCTGTTGTACATGCGGCAGCAGCCGTGGGAGTAGTTGCGCGGGATCGAGTGGCTCAGCAGGTACTGCTGGTTGGTGCCGTGGATGCCGATGCCTCGGGCGTAGTAGTACATGATGCACGCGCCGAGCGCGCCGCCGCCCGGGCGGTGCTTGCCCCAGATCTTGAAGAGGCCGATCGGCGTGGGGAATCCCGGACGGCCGAGAGCCACCCTGAAGGACCGCTTCATGACGCCGTGCTCGTAGTAGTAGAGCTTGTACTCGTGGACCACGATCACGATGTAGTGCGGATAGGCGTAGGGGACGCGATGGGCGTTGGGCGGATTGGCGAACATAGCGCGGCTGGCGGACGACGCCTCGAGATGCTCGGCGTCGGCGGCCATCTGCACACGCACGGCGACGTGCATCGTCTGGTCGACCGTCCAGCGGCTCGTGGCGCGTGAGCTCGAGTCCAGCGTCACGTTCTTGAACGTCACCCACGAGTCGCCGTCGCGGCGCTGCAGGTCCACGGTAGCGCCCGGGTGCGCCGGGAAGACGGCGATGTGAAAGGTCACACGGTCGCCGCGGAACAAGGGCCGCCGGTAGCCGGCCGTCAGGGAGATGCGCGGACGCACGCTCACCGTAGCTTGGGCGCTGGCGGCCGCCCATGTCTCGTCGCCGGCGTAGTCGAGCCGCCAGGTGACGCCGCGGGCAGGAATGGCCGACCAGCTCACTGAGCCGTTCGCGTCGGCCGTGAGCGTGCGCGCGACCACGAAGTCGGTCGTGCCGGCCACGCGCCGGCTCAACGTGAGGGTGGCATTGGGGACGCTCAGGTGGCCGGTCACCTGGACGGTGCCGCCAAACCGGATGATGACGGGCGAGGCGACCAGCGTGAGGCCGGGGTCGGCCGGCGGCGCGGGATCGGCTGCGGACGCGGAGCCATCCGCGGACGCGGGATCGGGGGTCGCCGATTCGGCCCAGGCAGTCCGCGGTCCGACCGCCGCCAGTGCCGTGGCAAGCGCCACGAGCACGAGAATGACGAGCAGCGCTCTCGAGCTCCGCTTCATGGTTCCTCCGATCCCCAAGTCTCCCCGGTCCTGTGAGCCGGCGGGCCACCGTTCGGCCTGCCCGCCGCCCGAGTCATCCTACAGCTGCCGAGGCGCGTGGGCTCAACCGCCCGCCAGCGGGCCGAACGACGTGGAGCTCACTGCTTGACCGGCAGTCCGGCCTTCTTCCAGGCCGTCAGGCCGCCCCTCACGTTGCTGACGTTCGTGTGACCCATGCCGGCGAGGCGCTTGGCCTCCCGCGCGCTGCGGTGACCGCTCAAGCAGATCACGAGGATGTCGTCGTCGAGGGCGAGCCCTGTCTCGTCCTTCTTGATCAGGTCCGGCGGCACGCTGCGTGCACCCTTGGGGTGCCCGCCGTGGGAGTACTCGCGCGCCGAACGCACGTCGATGAGCTTGGCGCCACGCCTGCTGCGCGTGAACGCCTCGTCGACATCGATGGTGGAGACGGACGCGGGGCCGGCTGCGCCGCCCGCGCCCTTTCGCCTAAAGGGCCACATTGTCGTGCTGCGGCTGCTCCACCAGGGCGTCGTAGAGAACCTCGAAGGGACCGCTCGTGAGGATCGAGTGCAGCGTCCCGTACACGCGCTGCACCGGCTCGCCGCCGTAAAACGCATCGTGGGCGTCGAGCGACTCCCACTGCGTCTCGAAGACGAAGTGGACGTCGCCCAGGTCGGACTCCCGCCCCTCGTCGTGAAGCGCACTGGCGAGCGGGGACATCCCGAACGAACGCAGGATGCGGTGGCTGCTGTGGCCGGGAGCGTCGCCGACCCAGCCGGCGAGTTCCTGGAGCGCGGCCTCGGCACGATGCTCCGTGCCCTTGAGGACGCTGAACATTGTCTGACCGACGATCATCGGGGGTGCTCCTTCTCGGGTACTGCCCTTCTTGTATTACCCGTGGAGCGTGGAACCGAACGAAAGGTCAGCGGGCGACCTCGCGAAAGGCGGCCGTCAGCGCTGCCGGCTTGAGCGCGGACACGCCCTCGCCGGTCCAGACGATCTTGCCGGCGCGGTCGACGATGAACGCCATCGGCCGCACTTCGCCGTTCTTCTTGAGGGCGCCGTACGCCTGGGCGACGCTGCCGTCGTCGGGCAGCAGCGGGAAAGAGAGACCCTCGACGCGGTCGGCCAGCGCCTTGACCTCGTCGCGGCCGGCGTCGCAGATGCCGAGCAGCTGGCCGCGCAGACCCCAGATGGTGTCGGCGGCGGCGCTGAGCTGGGCAAGCGTCCTGGCGGTGGCCTCATCCTGCGTGGGCACGAACACGAGCACCGGGAACCAGTCGCCACGGTACTGCCTGCTGTCGATCTCGCTGCCGTCGGCGGCGGTGATGGTGAAGGTCGGCGCTTCGCGACCGACACCGGATGCGTTGCCCATGCCGGGAACCTCCTGATGGTGCCGCGGGCCCAGCCCGCGCGTGTCGGGACGAGTCTATCAAAGGGGGGCGCCGCGCAGCGCCGCGCAGCGGTCGGTGTACACCGAGAACACCTTGTCGAGGCCGACGATGGCGAAGATGCGCCCCAACGTGGCCTCGTCGCAGACGATCGCCATCTCGCTGCCGCGCGCGTGCTTGGCGCCCGCGACCAGCACTCCAAGGCCGGTCGAATCGATGAAGCACGAGCCGGTCATGTCGATGATGAGCCGGCGGGCGCCCTGGTCGAGGCAGCGGAACAGCCCGTCCTTGAACTCTGCCGCGGCGAAGACGTCCACTTCGCCGGCGACGTTCATGACGATGACGCCGTCCTCCTGCAGTTCGAAGCTCGTGTTCATCCCCGCTCCCTCCTTTGCCCGGCGTGACTCCCGGACCCTGACGGGTGATGGTCAGGGCGCCGTCGGGCGCATGTCATGGGCGTGCAAGGCGTCGCGCCCGGGACGGTCGCCGGGCGCCTGTCGGCCTCGGCGAGAGCCAGCCTCAAGTCGATCGCACGGATCAGCGAGATCATCTGGTCGAAGTCCATGGCGCTGGTCTATCAGCCCTGCCTGCGCTCGGGCTGTGAGCGCGCTGGCAGGCGCCTGTGAGCCGCCCGGCCAAGAAGATGACCTTCTCGAATCCGGGAGTGGAGTCACAGCTCGCCCTCAGGGCGCGCACAGTCCACGCTCAGGCGATCAGGCTATACTGCTGGCCGCGGTCGGATTGGCGCTCGCCCCCCCGGCCGCCGCCGACCCTGCCGAAGAGAAGGACCCGAATGAAGCGCATCGCCACCCTGACCGTCTCCATCATCCTGCTGCTGGGCATCGTGGCAGGCTCGCTCGTCGCCGCCGGTTGCGGCGGAGTGCCCAGCGACGCCGTCGCCACCGTCGGCGACAAGAACATCACCAAGGTCCAGTTCGACCAGCTGATCGCGCAGGCGAAGACGCAGGCCGAGAGCCAAGGCACGGCCTTCCCGGCCAAGGGATCCGCCATGTACCGTGAGTACACGGCCAGCGCTGTCGCCTTTCTCGTGCGCGCTGAGGTCGTGGCCCAGGGAGCGGGCAAGCTGGGCGTTTCCGTGACCGACAAGGACGTCGACGCGCAGGTCGCGCAGCTCGAGCAGGCCTACGGGGGAGAGAAGAAGGTACTCGCGACCCTCAAGAAGCAAGGCATGACGATGGCCCAGCTCAAGCAGTCGATGAAGGCCTCGCTGCTCGGCCAGAAGGTGGCCCTGGCCGTGGTCAAGAACGTCAAGGTCGACGACGCGCAGATACGAGCGTACTGGCAGGCCAACGCCGCCACGTACCGCAAGAAGGCGAAGACGGCAACGTACGCCAAGGCCAAGGCGACGATCAGCGCCACGCTTCTGGACCAGGCCAGGCAGAAGGTGTGGCAGGCGTGGCTGACAAAGGAGACCCACGATCTCGGCGTCGTCTACGCCACCGGCTACGACCCCGCCAAGCTGACCGCCGGTTCGTCGCCTTCGGCGTCGGCCAGCCCCGTCAGCCGCCATACGGCGGGCGCGCTCGCCGTGAGGCGAGCAGCGCCCACCTCTTCAGAAGGTCCTGTAGTACTCCTTGGCGGCGGCGCACACCGGGCACTTGCCCGGCAACTCACCGATCACCGTGTGACCGCAGATCAGGCACACGCTCACGGGCGCCTCGGCGATGTCGCGGCCGGCGACGACCTCCGCAAGGGCATCACTGTACATCCGCCTATGGTCCATCTCTGCCTTCACCGCGTAGCGGAAGCTGTGACTCGCCTGGGCGTTGCCCTGCAACTTGGCGATCTCGCGGTAGGCGGGATACATCTCGTCGACCTCGAAGGACTCGCCGCCGAAGGCGGCCGCGAGGTTCTCGGCCGTCGTGCCCACGCCGCCCAGCACGCGCAGGTGATTGCGTGCGTGGCGCGTCTCAGCGAACGAGATGGCGCGGAAGAGCTTGGCGATGTGCGCATAGCCCTCTTCCTCGGCCTGCTCGGCGAAGACGAGGTACTTCTCGGCCGCCTGACTCTCGCCGGCGAAGGCGGCCTTGAGGCTCTCCTCCGTCATCGCGTTGAGCTCCTCAGGCTTGGGCAGACGCCGCTCGAACACATCGTCCATCAGAACTCCTTGAAGTACACCGCCGCGGTGCCGCACACCGGGCACTCGTCGGGAGCGTCGCCGATCACCGTATGGCCGCAGATCGGGCACACGCGCACGGGCTGAGCGCCGAGGTCCTTGTTGCCCTCCACGCCCTTGAGCGTGCCGTCGTAGATGCCCTGATGGTCCTTCTCGGCCGTGAGGGCGTAGCGGATGCTCGTCTGGGCGCTCTTGTTCTCCTGCAGCTTGGCGACCGCGTCGTAGGCGGGGTACATCTCGGTGATCTCGAAGGTCTCGCCGCCCCAGGCCGCCTTGAGGTTCTCGGCGGTGGTGCCGACGCCTCCGAGCACGCTGAGGTGGTTGCGCGCGTGCGTGCTCTCGGCGTAGGCCACGGCGCGGAAGAGGCGCGCCACGTTGGGGTAGCCCTCGGCGTCGGCGACGTCGCCGAAGGCGAGGTACTTCTGCGAAGCCTGGCTCTCGCCGGCCAGCGCGGCGGCGATATTCTCGGCGGTCATCGCGCCCTTGTCCTCAGGCGCCGGCGGCGTGTTCTTGAATGCGTCTGCCATGTTCTCGTGCTCCTTCTCTGGCGCGGGCGGCGAATGGGTGGCCACGCGGCCGGTTCACGGGTCGATCGCGGAAGCGGACCCTTATGGTACCAGCGCAAACGGCGAGCGCCGGAGACGCTCACCGTGGTGGAGGCACATGGCGGCCGCGCGCCCGCACTTCGCGGGGCGCGGCCGCCGGGCTGCCGGAAGGCACTTCGTGGGCTTCGTCACCGCGGCGGCGTGGAGTGTGGCCAGGACCGGCCGCTCACGCGGCCGCCGCATGCGGCTCCAGAGCAGGGACCAGCCGGTGCAAGACGGTATGGATCTGGCGCTGGCTCGCATAGTCGAACAGCGCGTAGTACAGGTCCGGGTTCGACTGGCTGCGCGTGAACTGCCCGAGGTCGACCAGGTGACCGGCGTCGGTGGCGGCCCGCGCCTGGCTGCCGTCGATCGCCAGCAGCGCCGCGGTGGCTGGGACGCTGGCGTCACTGCAGATCTCGGCGATGTCCGGCGCGTAGCTCCACAACGACAGCGCCAGCGGCATGCCGCCGACCTCGCTGAGCACCAGGCGCACTCCCGGTTCCACCTCGCTGGTGAAGTCGAAGTGGCGGCGCTCGGAGCCGCGCGCCAGCTCGACGACGCTCTGCACGCGGTGCATCTTTTCCGCAAACGTGGTGGAGACGGGACGTGCCATGATGGCCCTCCTCGACACTCCCCTCAAGCCTTCCGGAGCCCTGGGGATGGTTGCGTATTCTCGAGCAGCTTCTGCCCGCGGGGCGGCCAGGATAAACCCTATGTAGATAGCGCAAACCCGGCGTGCGCCGCCGGGCGGCGCGGGCGCCGAGGGCGGCCGTCAGGCGCCGGCGTCAGCCGGCACCGAAGCCGCCTCCACCACCGCCACCGCCACCGCCACCGGAGAACCCACCGCCACCGCCCGCGCCGGACGACGAGGACGAGGTCGCCACCGACACGGCCTGGTTGAAGCTCTGGTGGATCTCGTTGAACGCCGACAGCCCGCCGCCATCACCCGGTACCGCGAACCAGACGTAATACGAGGTCCGGAAGGCCGGGTCGTCGACGACTTCGGGGATCTTGATCGCCATGTCCTTGACCACCTGATCGGCGATCCCGAAGGTGACCGCGTACACGAGGAACTGCTCCCAGAGCGCCACGGCCTCGGGCGGCTTTTCCTGCAGGCGGCCAAAATCCTTGAGGAAGCGCTCGAGGGCCGCGTACTGCGCGTACAGCTCGGCCGCCTCCTGCGAGCGCCGCTTGATGGCCCGCGCCACGAAGACGAGGACGACGCACACCGGGATACCGAGGAAGAACCAGAAACCGCCGCTGAGGATCGCCGCCGCTCCGGCGCCGACCGCGCCGACGAAGGCGAACGCCGCTCCGGTGAACGCCATGCGGTCGGCCTGCGCGTCGAGGAACTTGCGCTGCTCGCCCTCCTCGGTCACCTTGCTCGTCCAGGCGCTGTAGCCCTTGGCGAACGCGGTGCGGTGAGTCTTGGCCAGTTCCTTGAGATCGCTGAGGACCAGGGTGGAGCCGCCCGCGATCTCGTGGAAAAGGAAGGTCACCAACTGCTCCTCGTAGGGCAGCAGCTCGCCGAGCTTCTCGTCGTGCAGGGTGAGCTTGTAACTGACGGCCTCGCCCTTGCCGAAGAGGTGCGGCTTCTCGACGCTCACCTTCTCCAAGTCGATGACCTTGCGGTACACGAGATCGAGCAGCGTGGCCGTGACGCCGTCGCGCGCGACCGACCCCATATGCCAGATGAAACCGACCAGCGCCGGCGGCAGTGGCGGCTGAGGGATCTCGCGCAGGTACTGGGCCTGGAACTGCGGCTTGGGCTCGCGCCCGTACTTGAAGTACAAAATGACGACGAGGACGAGCGCGACCACCGGCAGGCCGGCGCCGACGACGCTCCAGAGCGCCAGCTTGACGCGCGCCCAGAGGCGCGAGCGATTGGCTTCGTCGGCCCACTTCTTCTCCGCGGCCAGGGCGGTCGCCAGGTGGACGCCGCCGGCCGGCGCGGCCTTGGAGAGGGCCGCCGCGGGGAACAGGATGCGGCCCTCGACGAACGTGCTCGCCGGCAGTGGGTCGACGGTCATGACGACGCTGCCGTCTGGCTCGATCGACACGTTGCCCGACAGGGGCCCGTGCGCCCAGGCACGCACCTGGTCATGGGTCACGCCGGCGGGCAGGTGCACGGTGACGCGCACGTGCTGCGAAGGCACCGCCGTGTCGGAGCCGACGAACTGCCAGTACAGCTCGGCGATGTCGGTGTAGCGTCTGGCGGCGCCCAAAGCCGTGTAGTGCACGCTGAACGGCGTCGTCGCGTCGCCGAACTCGAAGTTGAGCTGTACGCGCACGTTACTGCCCTGGTCGGCGGTCGAGTAGGTCCCGACCTCGCCGGTGCTCGTGCCGACGACAGGGACCGCCGACGGCTTGTACGGTGCGGTCTGGTAGGGATTGCCCGGGTCGGGACCACTGGCCCCGGTCACCTTGATGCCGGTCGACCCCTTGGTGGAGAGGTCCCAATAGACGAAGTGATACGTGCCGAAGAAGGCGAGGGTGCGCGTGTCGGTCACGCGCAGGTCGCCGTTGGGCAGAACCTGCGCGTCGATGTTGACATCGGTGATCGTGAAGTCCTTGGCCGCCGCGGGGCCGGCCCAGAAGCCGGCTGCTCCGGCGGCCGCCAGCGCCACCAGTATCACGACGAGTAGCGGCGTCACCAGCTTGCGCATCGGCCCTCCAAGCTCGCGGCGCGCCCCACCGGCGCGCCCCGCCGTGACTCTACCATCAGCCCGCGCGAGCGCGCAGACACGGCGCGCGTGAGGCGAGCCAAGCCGACGGAAAGAGGATTGTTTTCGTCCGTCATAGGGAACAAGACAATCGACCTTTCTCATAGCAGCCTGAAGTGGAACTCCTCACACGGTCTCTGTAACGGGGCCCCGCAAGGGGCCCCTTCCGCGTACGCGGGCGGGCGGCAGACGCCGCTCACCGGCCGTCCGCGCTCGGCCACCGTCGCCAGTGTAGGCGACGCTGACGTGGACGGATCGCTCATGACGTCCCTTGATCGCGCCGTTCTAGAGTCATGGAGCCAACCCTGGAGGTCTTCATGGAACGCGCGCGCGCAGCGGTGGCGGAGGCGCCGGCGGTCAGCGCC
>Ga0302321_100002183_pt1 | contig 16825 bp, 10 predicted proteins | sample Fen_T0_1_FD_202505 | JGI IMG/M metagenome (GOLD analysis project Ga0302321, IMG submission 202505) | Peat permafrost microbial communities from Stordalen Mire near Abisko, Sweden - Fen_T0_1 | ecosystem: Environmental > Terrestrial > Soil > Wetlands > Permafrost | place: Sweden: Abisko...
GATGTGTACCAGGGCATGCTCCAGTAGGCATCGACCTGAGCCTTGACAACGTCCATTTGGGCCGCCGGGATGTTCGCCAGGTTGGCCGGGTTCCGCAAGGCAAACAGGGTGAAGTAGCTAATCAGGACAATCAGGCCCAGCGCGATGGCTTCGGCGCCGCCGTGACCAGCCCCGGCCAGCACACCCTTGCGCCACGAACGGGCATCCTTCAGCCACCAGCGGAACATGGCATAACGGGCCAGTTCTTCGAACAATCCCGCCAGCAGGCCCAACATAACAGCAGTGAAGACCGTCCTCCATTCGTCGGGCGGGTTGGGCAGGATGTGATTATCGAAAAGGCTGGTCAACCCATACAGAAATGGGATGTGCCCCACCTGCGACAGAATGAAGACCGCCGCGCCGACGAACCAGAAACGCCAGCCCAATTTCCAACGCCGCGTCAAGTAGATCGCCAGCGCAACCGGCATGGCAATCATCAGGAAGCCGTTCAAAAAATTGGTGATATAGAGGATATCCATGATCGATCTCTTTTCAGGGGAGAAAATGCCCTATCAATATACGCGCCAGACCGGGTTTGGTTCCACTTCTTTGCCACAGAGACGCCGAGTCGCCGAGAGAAAACAATAAAAAACTCTGTGTCTCAGGGTCTCTGTGGCAGGGCTGCGTAACATCAGTCAACGATTTCCCGCCACATCGTCCCGATGCCTTTTCGGGACAACGTCCCGATGCCTTTTCGGGAGAAACGGGAGAGCCCCAAAAAGCACAACCAGGAAGTGCTACTGCGCCTTTCGGCTGGAGAGCACGAAGATCCCGGCCAGGACCAGGGCCGCCAGAATGATGGCCCCCAGCACCATCAGGCTGGAGCTGGACGAGGCCGGAGCCACCGGTGCGGGGGTCGTGGCCGTCGGCGTCAGCGCTGGCACGGGCGTCCAGCTCGGCACGGGCGTCTGGCTCGGCTCGGAGGTAATCGTCGCGGTATCCGTCGGCGGTAGCGCGGTGGCTGCCTGTTTGACGAGCAGCTTTTGGCCCGAATAAATGGCTGCCGTCTCGGCCAGGCCATTCAGTTTTCTCAAGTCGGCGATCTTGACCCCGTAGGTAATCGCAATCAGCCACAGCGTCTCGCCCGGCTTGACGACGTGGACCAGCTTTCCATCCGACAGGGGCGTGCTGGGGATGATGGTCCGCGCCAGAGGTGGCGAGAATACCGCCGTCCCGTTTAGCGGCACTTCGCTGGCCTGGCCGGCAATTGGCGTATAGGACTGCGGCTGGCCGCTGCCCGTGGGACGCGCGCAGTCGATATCGTAGTAGACGGAATTTCCAACGATGGAAACGCCCGCGCCGATTTCCAGCAGGCCGGGGGCCAGCATGGTGGTCAAGTGCGGCGTGTCGCCCTGCCAGGCGTCGACCGCATCCTGAACGGACAGGTTCTGCCCCATGATAATGTTCTCAGAATAGAAACCGCCCAGCGAGAGGTCCCCCGCCAGGGGGTAGCCTGCCGCCAGGCCGCGCTGGTAAGGGCGCAGACCGCCGGCGTCGTAATGGGTCACCTGACCGGTAGATGCCATATAGTCGGCGTGAGCCTGTGAAACGGCCATCAGGGTAGCGTTGACCGTATAGGCCGGCAGACCGTTGGCGGCGCGCAAGGCGTTGACTTCGGCAATCAGCGAGTAGGCATCGGTCACCACTTGTCTTGGCCGAACCGGCGGGCTAAAAATCTGCCCGGCACGTGCACTCGAGAGTGGTGCTACAATAAGAACGAGCAAAATCATCAAGCAAATAGTTTTTTTCATGGGAAATCTTCCTGGAATACCTTTGGCGGAATGATTATAACCCGCCGCACAGGTACACTCAATGGGGTCGAGGCTCGCCTTCAGGCTTTCACAAAGTGCAAATCAGGCGGCACTGTCCCGCCAACACTACCAGACCATGCCGCTACCAACATCGAACGATAGTCGAAGGATAGTCGAAGGATGGTCGAAGGATGGTCGAAGGATGACTGAAGGATGACTGAAGCCTGCCCAAGGCGTCTCTCTAATCCGGGCCTTGGAATGCGGATCGTTTGCAACACAACCGCTCATCTATCGCCACATATATGTCATCTTCGTATCATCTCAATAATCGGTGGTTGAGTAGGCGCCCCAGGGTCCCTGAATGAAGCAAATAGCTCTTGCACCGTATCGAAACCACACGTGACAACAATTTCCCCAAAATATTGGGATGATACCCATCTTCTGTGCTCTCTTCGTCTCTGCAGCAAGATCTTGATGACTTTGCCCCAAAATCAAGCTGCACCCGGCTCGCCATGCCTGTTCGACAAACAGGACATTCCGCACCATAAACAAGTGACAGGTGACTACCCACGCCTGTTTTCGCGCCCCTTATAATAGGCAGGAAAGGACACTTATGACCACACCATCCAACAACCACCATGAGGTGCGCCTGGATCCATCGAATGATGTTTACCAGTACAGCGCGAACCCCCTCAAAAGCATTTTCGCTCCCCGCAACATCGCCGTAATCGGCGCCACCGAAAAAGAAGGCAGCGTTGGCCGCACAATCCTTTGGAATTTGATCAGCAGCCCCTTCGGCGGCGCAGTCTTCCCGATCAACCCTAAACGCCCCAGCCTGCTGGGCATCAAAGCCTACCCCACCATCAAGGATGTGCCCGATCCCGTCGACTTGGCGGTGATCGTCACGCCCTCCACGTCCATCCCCGGCATCATCGGCGAGTGCATCGAAGCGGGCGTCAAGGGCGCCATCGTGATCTCGGCCGGCTTCAAAGAGACCGGTCCGGAAGGCGTCAAGCTGGAACAGCAGATCCTCGAGCAGAGCCGCAAGGCAGGCATGCGCGTCGTTGGCCCGAACTGCCTGGGCGTAATGAACCCGATCAGCGGTCTGAACGCCACCTTCGCTGCCGGCATGGCCCACAAGGGCAACGTGGCCTTCATCAGCCAGTCCGGCGCGCTTTGCACGGCCGTGCTGGATTGGTCCTTCAAGGCCAACGTCGGCTTCTCGGCTTTCGTCTCGATCGGCTCGATGCTCGACGTGGACTGGGGCGACCTGATCTATTATCTGGGCGACGATCCGCACACCGAAAGCATCGTGATCTACATGGAAAGCATCGGCGATGCGCGCTCGTTCCTCTCGGCTGCGCGCGAGGTCGCGCTGAGCAAGCCGATCATCGTCATCAAGCCAGGCCGCACCGAAGGCGCCGCCCGCGCTGCCGCATCGCATACCGGCTCCCTGACCGGCTCCGACGAAGTGCTCGATGCCGCTTTCCGCCGCGCCGGCGTGCTGCGCGTGGATAGCATCAGCGAAATCTTCTCGATGGCCGACCTGCTCAGCAAGCAGCCGCGCCCCAAGGGCCCGCGCCTGACCATCATCACCAACGCCGGCGGCCCCGGTGTTTTGGCCACCGACAAGCTGCTGACCAAGGGCGGTGAACTGGCCGAGGTCTCACAGGAGACGATGGAAAAGCTCAACGAATTCCTGCCCGCCGCCTGGAGCCACAACAACCCGATCGACATTATCGGCGATGCCAGTCCCGAACGCTATGCCAAGTCCCTGGAAGTCGCCGCGAACGATCCCAACAGCGACGGCTTGCTGGTGATCCTGACCCCGCAGGCTATGACCGATCCTACCGCCACGGCGGGCGCGTTGACCAGCTACGCCAAGAGCTTCGACAAGCCCATCCTGGCCTCCTGGTCCGGCGGTCTGGAAGTAGCGGCCGGCGAATCGATCCTCAACAAGGCTGGCATCCCCACCTTCGAATATCCCGACGACGCTGCCCAGGCCTTCACCTATATGTGGCAGATGACGTCGAACCTCAGGACCTTGTACGAAACCCCCAGCTTGGCGGATGACAGCGCCGGCGGACCGGATCGCGAGAAGGCGAACGAGATCATCCAACACGTGCGCGACACCGGCCGCGACCTGCTGACCGAAGCCGAGTCCAAGCAGCTCCTGGCTGCCTACGGCATCCCCACCACCCCAACCCTGATCGCGAAGGACGCCAAGGAAGCCGGCCAGATGGCCACCAAGTTAGGCTTCCCGGTGGTGCTCAAGCTGCACTCCGAGACCATCACCCACAAGACCGACGTGGGCGGCGTGAAGCTCAACCTGCAAGACGCCGCCGCCGTCGAGGCTGCCTACGAGGCCATCAAGAAGTCCGTGACCGAGCTGGCCGGCGCGCAGCACTTCCTGGGTGTCACCGTCCAGCCGATGATCAAGGTGGATGGTTATGAGCTGATCGTCGGCTCGAGCATCGACCCGCAGTTCGGCCCCGTACTGCTCTTCGGCACCGGCGGCCAGCTCGTGGAGGTCTTCAAGGACCGCGCCCTGGCCCTGCCCCCGCTGAATACCACCCTGGCGCGCCGCATGATCGAGCGCACCAAGATTTACACGGCGCTCAAGGGCGTGCGCGGTCGCAAGGCCGTGGACCTGGACGCGCTGGAGAAGCTGCTGGTGCGCTTCAGCCAACTGGTCGTCGAGCAGCGCTGGATCAAGGAAATCGACATCAACCCGCTGATGGCCTCACCCGACGGCCTGCTGGCGCTGGATGGGCGCGTGGTGCTGCACGCCAAGACTGCCCAGGAAGAGTTCCTGCCGCGGCTGGCCATCCGGCCCTACCCGAACAAATACGTCGGCCCGTGGACGATGAAAGACGGCCACGAGGTCACCATTCGCCCGATCCGTCCCGAGGACGAGCCCGCCATGCGTCACTTCCACGAGACGCTCTCGGACCGCAGCGTCAACCTGCGCTACCTCTCACCGATGCTGCTCAGTGAGCGCGTCACCCACGAGCGCCTGTCGCGCGTCTGCCACTGTGATTACGCTCGCGAAATGGCCCTCGTGGTGGAAGGCGAATTCGAGAACGGCTGCGAGATCATCGCGGTCGGCCGTCTGAGCCGCTTCCGCGGCGAGGACACCGAAGCGCGCCTGAGCCTGCTGGTCAGCGATCGCTACCAGGGCAAGGGCATCGGCTCTGAGCTGATCCGCCGCCTGATCGACATCGCCCGCAAGGAGAACATCAAGCGTACGGTGTCGATCATGTCGCCCGAGAACGAGGTCATGCAGAAGGTCTTCCGGCAGTTGAAGTTCGAAATCAAGGACCTGCCCGAAGCCAACATGAAACAGGCGGTCATGGAACTCTAGGTTCCCCAATTTTACTAATTACAACGTCCCGAAGGTCAAAACCTTCGGGACGTTGTATAAAAAAGAGCGTTGTTTTAAGATAAACGTCCTTCGACTACGAGCGTCACGAAAACTGTTCTGCTCTCCGCTCAGGACGAGGATTTTCAACCAGTGAGGCTGCGCAGTTCTTGCGCGGTCAACTCTCGCCATGCGCCGGGGGCCAGGCCGCCCAGTTCCAGCGGCCCGATGGCGGCGCGCACCAGGCGTAGCGTGAACAGGCCCACCGCGGCCGTCATCAGGCGCACCTGGCGCTTCTTGCCCTCGCGCAGGCGCAGTTCCAGCCAGGAGGTAGGCCCGTGCGGGGTGACCGGCTTGCTGCGCGGCGGCAGGTTCGGCTCGGGGATGGCGCGCACTTTGCAGGGCAAGGTCCCATACCCGCTGCCGGCCAGGACCACGCCTTTCGCAAGCGTCTCCAGCTTTTCAGATGTGGGCTCGCCTTCCACCAGGCTCCAATACACCTTCTCCACGTGACTGACGGGGTCGGTCAGGTGCTTGATCAACCCGCCGTCGTCCGTCAGCAGCAGCAGGCCTTCCGAATCGCGGTCCAGGCGCCCGGCGGCGTAGACACCCGGCACGTCGATGTAATCCTTGAGAGTCGGGTGGCCGGTGCCTTCGTCGGTGAACTGTGAAAGCACGCCGTAGGGTTTATTGAAAAGGATCGTCGTCATCGATTACAAAGCTGGCTAGAGCTTCTCGAGAAGGGTCTTCCAGCCGGTCGTCTGGTGCAAGCTGACCAGGTATTTGGATGCCTGGAGCTGCTCCGGGTCGTCGAAGCCGTGTTCGATGGCCTGTGAAAGATAACCGAGCGCCTTATCGCTTTGGCCGACCATGGCCGCGTCGCAGGCGGCGCCCCAATAAGCGCGATCCGGAACCTCGCCAAGCGCAAAGGACTTTTCATAGAAGGACAGGGCTTCGGCGTATTCACCGCGCGCATGTGCAGAATAACCGTTTCCGACCAAATTGGCAGCCTCGTCGAACCAGCCAAAATAGCTGGGGTAATCCGCGATCTTTTCAAAACCAGCCTTGAGAGCCGTCCGGCCTGAAGCCACATTCGTGGCGCTGCAGTGCCAACCCACCCGGGCAACATCTTTGGCGCGGGCGAGTTCGATAAAGGCCACCGCCAATGCGGTCGCCAGGCCCTGACGTTGGTGCGGTTCGAAGGTGGCGATGCCAACTTCGCAGCGGTGGCCGGTGTTGTATTCCGACAGACACCAACCAACGATTTCATTCCCCAGTACTGCGCAAAGCCCGAAACTCTTGGCCAGAAAATCATCGATTGTTTCGCGCTCTGAACGCATCTCGTCGGCGAGCAAATCTAGGCCATTCCATTTTCGCTCGATCATGAAGGCGGCGTCCACATTGCGCAGGCTGACCCCCGCCGGCAGGAGCGCTTTCCAATCGATGCGGCTGGATTTGAAGGCGTAGTATTCGCGCGCGGCTTTGATCGGGTATTTTCCGAGCAGCATGGCCGAGATCGTACTCTCCCAACCCGCCGAAGGGAAGAAGATCTGGTAAGCGTCGATGCCTGATTTTTGGGAGCGCAGGGTGAATTTCTCCAGAAAGATGCGGCGCGCCGCAGCGATGAAGTCATTGTTACCGGGGGCGCCGGCCAGGTAGAAGTGGTGCCCGCACCAGGTCAGCGCCGACTGCGGGTTCATGGCGCTATCCACAAAGATCGGTGCGTTGACATTACCCGCCAGGATGGCCTGCAACGGCAGGTGGATATCCATCTTGCGAAACAGGGGCCGCACACGTTCGTACTCGCTATACTTCAGTTCCTTCAAAAGTTCTCCATATCCATGAGACCCTGAAGGTCTCAAACACCGCTGTCGGTGGAGTTCTGTGGTTTAATCGAGCATATGCCCCCTTCATTCTACCAGATACGCCAGTGCGAAAATCCGGACTGTGGGTTGCGTTACCCGCTGACCTCAGGCCATCCGTTTGGCGAACGCTGCCCGCTGTGCCTGGGAGCCACGCGGGTCGAGCTCGAGCAGCCTTTACACCCCGAAGCGAAGTTCTCGCCGTCTGCGGACGCTCCCCAGCTCGACGAGAACGCGCCGCTGGAGGCCCTGCTGGATAACGTGCGCTCGGCCTGGAACGTAGGCGCCATCTTCCGCACCGCCGATGCATTTGGCGTGCGCCACCTGCATCTGTGCGGCATCACCCCCACCCCCCAGAATGCCTCCGTGGCAAAGACCGCCCTGGGCGCGGACCATTCCGTCGCCTGGTCGGCTTCCCGAAATGCGCTGAACACGGCGCGCGAACTGAAAGCAGCCGGCGCACATCTGGTAGCCTTGGAGCAGCACGAACGCGCGCTGCCAATCTCTTCGTTGCCCAATTTACCAGCTTCCAATTTTCCGCTCGTCTTGATCGTCGGCAATGAAATTACCGGCGTCGACCCGGCGCTGTTGGAGTTGTGCGACACGGTCGTACACATCCCCATGCGTGGGCAGAAACGCTCGCTGAACGTGGAGGTGGCGTTTGGCGTGGCAGTCAGCCACCTGACTGGATGAATTCATAAATAATGCCTTGGGCTGAATTCCCAGGCTAAATACCATTTGGAGGAGAAATGTTTAGAACCAGTATCCATAACCCGCAGTTGAACTCACTGCCGGTACACGTCCGGCACGCCCACCTGCCCACCATCGTCCACCGGGGTCTTCCCTGCCGGCCTGCCCTCAAAGTCCCGGTTTCCCGAACTATACAAAACTGACTCACAGGTGCCCGCCATGCCCAAAAAAGCCTTCGTCAGCGGTTGTTTCGACCTGCTCCACAGCGGTCACGTAGCCTTCTTCCAGCAAGCCGCCCAATACGGGGACCTTTACGTGGCCCTGGGCTCGGATCGCACCATCTTCGACCTCAAAAACCGGCCCACCATCAACACCGAGGAAGAGCGTCGTTACATGGTCCAATCCCTGGCCTGCGTCAAACAGGCCATTATCTCCAAAGGCAGCGGGATGCTGGATTTCATCGAGGAGCTCAAGGAAATCCGTCCCGACTACTTGATCGTCAACGAGGATGGGAACACTCCCCAAAAGAAGAAACTCTGCGACGAGTTGGGCATCGAATATGTGATCCTAAAGCGCGAACCACACCTGGGGCTGGAGGCGCGCTCGACGACCGCCCTGCGGCAGATCAGCGCCATCCCCTACCGCATCGACCTGGCCGGAGGCTGGCTGGACCAGCCGTTCGTCTCCAAACACTACCCGGGCCCAGTTATTACCATTTCGATCCACCCTACACTGGACTTCAACCAGCGCAGCGGCATGGCTACCAGTACGCGTAGCGCCGCCATCGAGATGTGGGGCGCGCGCCTGCCCTCAGACAACCTCGAAAAACTGGCCAAGATGCTCTTCGCCTATGACAACCCGCCAGGCACACTGGAAGTCTCCGGCTCGCAGGATTCGATTGGCATCGTCTACCCGGGCCTGGCCAAAGCCGATTACGCTGGCAAGTACTGGCCTGAAAGGATCAGCTCGATCCAGGACGAGGAGGTATTGTCGATGATCGAAGAATCGCTGTATCTCATCCCGCTGGACCCACGCAAACCTGGCTTTCACGTGCTGGAGAATACCAACATTACCCTCGCCGGGGCAAAGGCCCTGGCCGACGCCACCCACGCCTGCTGGGAAGGCCTACTGGCTCGGGACGTCACCACCTTTGGCAACTCCGTACGCGCGGTCTTCGAAGCTCAGGTAGCCTTGTTCCCCAATATGCTGAACGAGGGCATCCAGGAACAGATCGAGGCCTACCGCAGTCGCAGCCTGGGCTGGAAGATGTCCGGCGCAGGCGGCGGCGGTTACCTGGTGCTGGTGGCGGACCAGCCCATCGAGAACGCCGTGCGCATCAGCATCCGCAGGCCGAGTGACTGAAAAAGAACAGGAAGAGCAAGTTATGAGCGAATAGTGCAATGGAAGCAGCCTGATGCAGACAAAGTACTAACCCACATCATCCAGATTATTTGTCTTCACCATCTTTGCCGCCAGCACCAGCGGATGTTGGGCGGCGACCCCTGTGCCGTGTTTGATGTGCATGCGGCAGGCTGCACCCGTCGAAATGATCTTCGTCTCGCCGGCCGCCCTGACTTGGGGAAACAGTTGCAGCGCGCCGATCTTCATGGACAGTTCGTAATGCTCGGCATCGAAGCCGAACGTGCCGGCCATGCCGCAGCAGCCAGTCTCGAGCACGTCCACCGTAAAGCCGCAGGCCTGCAACAAGGCAACGGTGGCGTTCACGCCGGCGGGCAGACCATCGTCGGCCGGGCCTTCGGCGCGCTGGTGGCAGTGCGGCTGAAATTTCAAGTTCTCACCGCGTGGCTTCAATTCGCGCCAGCGCTCGAGCGCCCCCGCGCGCAGCAGGAACTCCTCCACCAGCCAGGTATTGGCTACGCGCTGCGCGATCTCGCCTGCGCGCGCAGGGAGAAGCTCGCGGTAATCATGCTTGAGCGTGTAGAGCTCGGGCGGCTCGACACCCAGCACCGGCAGGGAAACCTGCGGATCGAGGCGCGCGAGCGCGTCCAGCAGGCGTGCGGCATGCCGCCGCGCGGGCTCGATCATCCCCTTGGAAAATAACGCAGCCCCCGCTCCCACCACCGGCAGCACCCGCACGTCGAACCCGGCCCGATCCAGCAGGTCGAAAGCTGCCTTTTCCACCTCCGGCTCCACGTAGCGCGCGAACGCGTCCGAGAGAAACAATACCGCCGGGCGCTTCCCCGTATTGGCCGGAACCGCCTGCTCACGCCGCCCGGTAAAGCGCGGGAAAGTGCGCTCGGGAGCCAGCCCAAAGACGCGCACTGCCAGGCCCTTCAGCAGCGAATTCTGCATGGCGAAGTTGGAGAGCGGCGGTACCAACGACATCAACGCCGCCAGCTCATTGAAATAGCCAAATAAATAATCACGCAGGGGGCGCAGATGCTTCTTGTGATACTCGTTCATGAATTCGAACTTCAGCTTGGGCATGTCCACGCCACTCGGGCATTCGGCGCTGCAGCCCTTACAGGCCAGGCACAGGTCCAGAGCAGCGTGAGCGGCCTGCTCGGCTTGACCCCAATTGCCCTTGCGCTGGGAGAGCGGCATGGAGATCATCGCCCGCAGCAGGTTGGCGCGCCCGCGTGTGGAATTCTGTTCCTCGCGCGTGGCCTGGAAAGACGGGCACATCACACCGCTGTCCTTGCGACACACACCCTGGCCGTTGCAGTGCTCGATGGCTCCCGCCAACCCACCCTTATGCCCAAAATCGAGTGCCGGCTGCCAGGCCTGTGACCGGTAGCTCTCGCCGTAACGCAGGTGTGTATCCATGGGCGGCGCATCCATCAGCTTGCCGGGGTTGAGCAGCCCGTCCGGATCGGCGGCCCGCTTCAGCGCGGCAAAGGCAGCGACGATTTCCTCGCCGTAGGTCTGTTTCAGCCACTCCGAGCGCACCAGCCCGTCGCCGTGCTCGGAGGACATCGCCCCGCCCACGCGCAGCGTCAGCGCCAGCACTTCCTGGGCGATGGAGCGCAGCGCGCGCACACCCACACCGGATTTCAAGTCGAGCATCGGGCGGATGTGCAGCGTGCCGGCCGAGGCATGGGCATAGAAGGCTGCCTCCACACCGTGTGCGTCCAGGATGCGCTGCACCTCGCGCACGAACTCTCCCAGCCGTTCGACAGGGATGGCGCAGTCTTCGATGAAGGCCACCGGGCGCAACGCCGTTGGGCGCGAGTCGAGCAGGCCCAAGCCGACCTTGCGCACGGCCCAGACGTTGGCCTGGTCAGCTTTTGTCTCGGCGATCAACACATCCGCGCCGAGCGCTTCGGCTTTTACGCGTAAGACAGCCGGGTCGTCCCCGGCAAATTCGACGGCCAGCAGCGCCGCGGGGTCGCCGTGGACGAAGCCCAACTGGCTGGCGTAAGCCGGCACCGAACGCGCCAGGCGGATCAGCATCTGCGGGATCAATTCCACGGCCGACGGATGCTGCAGCAATAGTTCCGGGACGGCATCGCATGCCGCCGGGACGCTCTCATAACGCAGCACACCCAGCACGGTATGCTTGGGCTTTGCGACCAACCGGACCGTCGCACTGCGCATCACCGCCAGCGTGCCTTCACTGCCCGCCAGCAGGCTGGCCAGATTGAGGGTGTTCTCGCTCACCGGTGGATAAGCTTCCCCGCCCCACTGCGGCGGCCGGGTGGCCGACCAGGGCAGCAGGTAGTTCAAGCGGTACCCGGCCGAGTTACGCCAGGCCGCCGGCCAGTGCTCCTTGATGACGCCGGCCTGTTCTTCACGGATGCGAAGAGCGGCCGAAACGATCGTCGAGAAACGATCTTCGCTATTGGATCTTCGGACGCCGCGCATCGAATGGTCGAATACCGGCACTTCCCCGAACCTCGCCAGCGAACCATCAGACAGGACCACTTCAGCTTCCAGCACGTGGTCCGCAGTCATGCCGTACTCGATCGAGTGCGCGCCGGTGGCGTTGTTGCCGATCACCCCGCCTAGCGTGGCGCGCTCGGCTGAAGCCGGGTCCGGCCCAAATACCAGGCCATGCCTGGCGGCGGCCCGGTTGAGGCTGGACAACACCACGCCCGGCTCCACTCTGGCGGTGCGGGCATCTGGGTCGATTTCCAGGATCTTGTCGAGGTAACGCGAGCAATCCAGGATCAAGGCCTGGCCGATGGCCTGGCCGGCCAGCGAGGAGCCCGAGCCGCGCGGCAAGACCGGCAGCTTATACTTCGCAGCCAACTCGACGGCGGCGATCAGGTCATCCTGGGTGCGCGGCAGCGCCACGCCCAGGGGCTCGATCTGGTAGATGGAGGCGTCGGTGCTGTACAGCGCCCGCGCCGCAGCATCGTCGCGGATCTCTCCGGTGAAGTGTTTTCGTAATTCGGCAGTGAAATCAGGGTTCAGGGACATGAGCTGATTGTAACGCAAACGAGGGAGCGAAGATGCAATCACGGCTCGCACAGGGTTATTGGTTTTTTATTTGTAAAGCGAATAATTGGGAGCTATCTCCGATTGAAACAATCAGCACATTATTTAAGGAATCACCAGTTACATAATACCCCCCAATAAATAGTCCAGCAGTGGGCAACATAAATGGACGGGGGGAAAACTCAAGTTTCGCAACTTGAAGACCGGTTTTGCGATCTACCCCTATTAGATACCCATCCAAATCGAGAAAATACAAGTTGGGTCCCACCCCATATACATTACTGATCGCATCCGAGTCATATTTCCAAAGAAGCTCACCCGTGTTTTTGCTAAAGGCATAGACTTTCCCCGGCACGGTCGAACCTCCTGTGCGAAAATAGATTGCGTCGTCTAAAAAATAAAGTCCAGAATAAAAAGGCCCACGGACGTTTATTTGCCATATAGTCTTTTCGGTTATTGTATCAAATGCTATTATTCCTTTATTATTGCCCGCGTAAGTAACGTCACCTACAATATATGGCATTGGATAGAGATTGGGGCCCTTTGATTCCAAAATCTTACCATTGGCATCCAGGATAAAAAAGCCACCATTGCTCGAGTAAGCGAACATCCTGTCTTCAAGAAAATTCAAAGACGTAAAGACATCGGAAGATGGTAATTGGACATTCCAGATATTATTCCCGCTCATTATGTCGTATGCCTGAACGTTGTTCAGATTAGTCATATACAACACCAAATTATTTACTGCTAAGGTATCTGGAAGTACATTATCCTGTTCCCAAACCAGTTTCCCCGCTACAGAATCAAAAGCATAGAGCTTTTTGGGCTGTATCCCCGAAACAATTATGCGATTAGGGCCGGAAGCCAACATTGGCATATTATCATCGATAAAAACTGTGACATCATTCCTTGACCAAAGCGCATCAGCACAAGAATTCTTCACTAAAGTATGCTGTAATGCGGATGCTGGTTTGCTATTCAAAAAGCTCGAGCAAGATACTAACAACATTGAAAAAGCTAGAAGGACTATTTTCTTCATAGAACCCTCCTCAAACATAAATCTTTAGGTGCCCACGGTTTATCATAACAGGTTAGGATTGTTCTGTCACTTAAGATAAAGAGACCCGGCTGACCATTCAGGCTGCCGGGTCTCTTTCTACAAACTACTTTCTGCTCTTACTTTGCCTTGCCCTGGTTGGCGACCGCCGCGGCGGCTTTGGCAACCGCATCAGCATCACCCAGGTAATAGTGCTTCACCGGCTTCAGCTCCGCGTCGAGCTCGTAGACCAGCGGGATGCCGGTCGGGATGTTCAGCTCGGTGATCTCGTCCTCGGGGACGTTGTCGAGATACTTGACCAGCGCGCGCAGGCTGTTGCCGTGCGCCGCGATCAGGATACGCTTGCCCGCTTTGATGGACGGCGCGATCGTGGAATGCCAGTACGGCAGCACACGCTCCAGTGTAATCTTGAGCGACTCGGTGGCCGGCAGCTCTTCCGGCTGCAGCCCGGCATAGCGCCGGTCGAAGCGCGGGTGGCGCTCATCGGTCAACTCCAGTGGGGGCGGCGGGACGTCGTAGCTACGCCGCCAGATCTTGACCTGGTCGTCGCCAAACTTCTGCGCCATCTCGGCCTTGTTCAGACCTTGTAGCGAGCCGTAATGGCGTTCATTCAACTGCCAGGCGCGAATCACCGGGATCCACTCCAGGCCCATCTCCTCCTGGACAATCCACAGCGTCTTGATGGCGCGTTTGAGTACGGACGTATAAGCCAAATCGAATTCGTAGCCGCCGTCCTTGAGCAGCTTGCCGCCGTTCTTGGCTTCCGCCATACCCTGCTCGGTCAAATCGACGTCCGTCCAGCCGGTAAAGCGGTTTTCCAGGTTCCAGGTGCTCTGTCCATGACGGACCAACACCAGCTTGTATTTCACTTCGCTCATCGTATCTTTCTCCTACAGACATAATAAACCGCCAGGCGCTTGCGCTCCTGGCGGTTTGAGTGCTCAACTTGGTTTAGCGAACCGCCATCTCGGTCTCGGGATCGAAGATGTGGAAGTTATCCATATTCAGGGCCACCTGCACGTCGTCACCGACCTTGAAGTAGGTGCGCGGGTCTACGCGGGCGACGAAGTTGTTGCCGGCGCTGACCATGTACAGGAAGATTTCGTTACCCATGAGCTCGATCACGTCCACTTTGCAGTTGACCTTCTCGGCGTGGATGTTCGGCGGGAGGAACTGTGGGGTGTGAATATCCTCAGGGCGGATGCCAAAGACAACCGGCTTGCCGACGTAATCGAAATAGGGCTTGGAGCGGTTGTCGGGGATGGCAACGCTGAAGCCGTCGGTATCGACGAACAACTTGCCGCCTTCCTTCTTGATCTTGCCGGGGAAGAAGTTCATCGCCGGCGAGCCAATGAAGCCGGCCACGAACATGTTGTTCGGGCGATCGTAAAGAGCCTGCGGGCTGTCCAGTTGCTGCAGGGTGCCCTTGTTGACGACGGCGATGCGGCTGGCCATGGTCATGGCTTCCTGCTGGTCATGGGTCACGTAGATAAACGTGGTCTGCAGGCGCTGGTGCAGCTTGCTGATCTCGGTGCGTGTCTGGACGCGCAGTTTGGCATCCAGGTTAGAGAGAGGCTCGTCCAACAGGAAGACCTGCGGTTTGCGGACGATAGCACGGCCGAGGGCAACACGCTGACGCTGACCACCGGAGAGCTGGCGCGGCTTGCGATCAAGCAACTCACCGATGCCCAGAATGTCGGCAGCTTCACCAACACGGCGCTTGACTTCTTCACGGGGTGTTCCGCGCAGCTTGAGGCTGAAGGCCATGTTGTCGAAGACGGACAAGTGTGGGTATAGAGCGTACGACTGGAACACCATCGCGATGTCGCGATCCTTGGGCGGAACGTTGTTTACAACGCGATCGCCAATCAGGATTTCGCCGCTGCTGATCTCTTCCAGGCCAGCCAGCAGACGCAGCGCAGTGGTCTTGCCACAGCCGGATGGACCGACGAATACGAGAAATTCCTTATCGGCAATTTCCATCGTCATGTCGTTCACTGCGAGCACATTTCCGAACTCTTTCGTTACATGATCGTACGTTACTTTCGCCATATAAACCTCTCCATTTCTGTTAGAGTATAGTGAGTATATTATAGCGCAATTATTTCCCCCGTAAATAGTTTTTGATGTCACAAAAAGATGGTTAAATGTCACATACTGTCCATGGCAGTATGTGCGCAACAGAGTGCACGGCACCTTTTTGAGCGCTTTTTCACGAGATTGTGGTCGCGGCGGGTACAAAACCGGTTAGAATTAAACTATGAATGACGATGTAACCCCTGTCCGCCAGCAATACCTCGAGGTCAAGCGCCAACACCCCGATGCCATTCTGTTCTTCCGGCTGGGAGATTTCTACGAGACTTTCGACGAGGATGCCGAAACCGTCTCGCGCGAGTTGGATATCGTACTGACTTCGCGCCCGGTCGGCAAGGGCCTGCGTGCGCCTCTGGCAGGCATTCCTTACCACGCGGTCGAGAACTACCTCTCGCGCCTGATTGAAAAAGGCTACCACGTGGCCATCTGCGAGCAGGTCGGCGACCAGCCCGCCAAGGGCATCTTCCCGCGTAAAGTGGTGCGCATCGTCACCCCTGGCACGATCGTCGAACCCGGCCTGTTGCCCGGCGACGCCAACAATTACCTGGCCGCCGTCGTGGTCGACGAGCAAAAAGCCGCGGTTGCCTTTGCCGATATCACCACGGGCGAGTTCGCCGTCACCGAGCTCGAGCAGGCCGACGGCTCCCCATTGCGCGCCGAAGTCTCGCGCCTGCACCCCGCCGAAATCATCCATCCCGATAACACCCCGTTGGGCAACGGCATCTCTGCCCACGCCACGCCCTGGGCGGCCTGGCGCTTCGAGCCAGGCCGCTGCAGCGAGGCCCTGCTCAAACACTTCAACGCCTCCACGCTCGATGGTTTCGGCCTCACGCACTTGCCCGTCGCCGTGCGCGCTGCCGGGGCCATCCTGCAGTATCTCAAAGAAACCGAACCCAACTCACTCAGCCTGCTCACCAGCCTGCGCGTCTACAACCTGAACGAGTTCATGACGCTCGACGCGGCCACCCGCCGCAACCTCGAATTAACCGAGACTCTGCACGGCGAATTGAAAGGCTCGCTGCTGGGCGAGCTCGATTGCAGCGTCACGCCCATGGGCAAGCGCCTGCTGCACAACTGGGTCAGCCAGCCATTGCTGGATCTTTCGAAGATCCGCTCGCGCCAGGATGGGGTTGAATTCTTCTTTGCCTCCGGCATGGTCCGCGCCGAGCTGCGCGCCGCCCTCAAGCCCATCGCCGACCTGGAACGCCTGACCAACCGCATCCTGTCGGGACATGCGCAGCCCCGCGACCTGGTGGCCTTGCGCGAGACCCTACAGCGCCTGCCCCCCATCCGCGGGTCTCTGCCGGCAGCGGCTGCTCCGGTCGAGCCCAGCCTCAAGCTCTTGTCGCCGTGCGCCGAGGAGTTGGCCCTGCTGGAAGCGGCCGTTGCCGATGACCCGCCGGCGACTCTGCAGAACACTGGCATCCTGCGCCCCGGTTACTCTGCCGAACTGGACGGGGTGATTGCCGCATCGGCCCATGCCCGCGACTGGATCAACAATCTGGAGGCCATCGAGCGCGAGCGCACCGGCATCCGGACACTAAAGGTGGGCTACAACAAGGTCTTCGGA
>Ga0302321_100002184_pt1 | contig 16824 bp, 15 predicted proteins | sample Fen_T0_1_FD_202505 | JGI IMG/M metagenome (GOLD analysis project Ga0302321, IMG submission 202505) | Peat permafrost microbial communities from Stordalen Mire near Abisko, Sweden - Fen_T0_1 | ecosystem: Environmental > Terrestrial > Soil > Wetlands > Permafrost | place: Sweden: Abisko...
GGGCAAGCGCAGTAGACGACGACCTCGCTCTGCGGCTCGACGGCAATCAGGTCGAACGTCATGTTCTGCGGGTCCACGGTCACGGCGCCCGGAATTCGCCCAGTGATCTCCTGCGCCATCGGCGAGCGCACGTCGATCACCATGCCGATGTTGCCTTCGTCAATCAGCCGGCGCACCTCGTCGACCGTGATTCGGTCCATGACCAACTGGCGGATGAAGCGCCTGCGCTGCAGCCACTTCCAGAAAACGTAGGCGGCGAATGCCAGGACGATCAGCATGAGGCCGATCTTGCCCATTTCCTGCAGCACGGCCAGCACGTCGTCGATCGCGTTCCTGAAGATGTACCCCAGCGCGATGGCCACGCCCGACCACAGCGTCGCGCCGATCGCATCGGCTGGAACGAAGCGCCAGAGCGGAACCCGGAGCACGCCGGCCATTGCGGTGGCGACCGAAGCGAAGCCGGGGATGAATTTGGCGACCATCAGCGACTGGGCACCCCAGCGCGCGAAGATGGACTCGGTCTGCCGCACGCAGGAATCCGGCGACAGCGAGATCTTGCACAGCGTGCGCAGCACGGGACCACCGACGCGCCGGCCAACGGAATACCAGCCCAAGTCCGCGATCAGCGAGGCACTCACCGCCGTGGCCAGCAGCGCCGCGAGCGAATAGTTGCCGCGCGCGGCGAGCGCACCGGTCACGATCAGCGTCGGGTAGGCAGGCACGGGGAACCCGGCCTGCAGTGCCAGCACGTTGATGAAGACGAACGCCAGTCCGTAGTACTGCAGCAGGTCGAGAAGGTGGCTCATGGCAGGGGGAGTGCGGTGCCCGGACAAGAAGGATGGGGGCTTGGCCGCCCGAACCCAACCCCTCGGCTGCCGCGGGATTCGGCCTCGAGTTTACGGGATACCCCCTTCCCGGCTATAATCGCGGCCCTCGTGGGGACGTAGCTCAGCTGGGAGAGCGTCGCGTTCGCAATGCGAAGGTCGGGAGTTCGATCCTCCTCGTCTCCACCATAGCTTTACCAGGGCCTTGAGCGATCAAGGCCCTTTTTCGTTTCGGGCCAAGCTCGCCTTCGAAGTGGTCCATACGACGTGACTGCAAAAGGCGGCCAAGACGGGGACACGCGCACCCCTGGAAGCGTGATCCTCGTTCCCTGTTGCCAAGAGTCCCGCGCCACGTTCGTGCAACAAACAATCCATCAGCGTGTAACGAAGTCTCCTTACGCTGCTTGAAGTTCGGAGCGGCAGCCGTCATGCATCTGTCTGACGATAACCGTCGAGCGAACATTCTTGCCAAGTATTCGACCGTTTCACAGGAGATTTAGACATGAAGATGAATTTGCTAGCAATCTTGGTCAATGCTGCGCTGGTCGCGGCCCCCGCGATGGCGGATCAGGGCCCCAGCACCGGCGTTGCTCCCTATCTGCAGCCGATGGTCCCGGGCGTGAAGATCACCTCGATCCTCACCACCGGCGAGTTCGTCGGCGCCTACAAGATGGGCGGCATTCCAGATGGACTCGGCGCCTACGACAACGGCAATGGCACGTTCACGGTACTGATGAACCACGAGATCTTCGCCAACAGCGGTCAACCTCCCTTGGGCAAGATCCGTGCACACGGGGGCACCGGCGCGTACGTGTCGATGTGGGTCGTCGACAACAAGACTCTTGCGGTCCAGTCCGGTGAGGACCTCATGAAGAGGGTGTATCAGAAGGACGCCCAAGGAGCCTGGGTTCTCGTTCCGACGCTCGGCGCCCTCGGTACGACGAGCTCGTTTGCGCGATTCTGCTCAGCCGACCTGCCGGCAAGAAGCGCGTTGCGCCACGGCGACAAGGGCACGCCGAACCGGATCTTTCTCAATGGGGAAGAGTCCGGCCCGACCTATCAGCGCGGTCTCGCGCACGTCGTAACGGGGCCGGACAAGGGCAGCACTTACGTCCTGCCCTGGGCGGCAGCCGCAAACGCTTCCTGGGAGAACCTGCTTGCGAATCCGCATTCGGGCGACAGAACCGTCGTCATCGGAAACGCGGACGGCGGCACAAACGGTGTCTACGTTTATGTGGGAACCAAATCCAGCCACGGCAACGACGTCGAAAGGGCGGGCCTGGTAGGCGGCGCGCTTTACCGCGTCGCCGTCAATGGCAGCGCAGCCGAGACACGTGCTGCCGACGCCGGACTTGGGCTGGCTCGCAACAGTCGCGGCAATTACGCCGGCAACTTCAAGTTGGTAGCGGGACCCGATACCAGCAATGCGGCGAGCACCAAGTTCCAGCGCCCTGAAGACGGTGCCTGGGACAAGTTGGACCCGGACCGATACTACTTTGTCACCACTGACACGATGGATGCGGCGAAGGATGGCAATCTGAATCCCGACATCCCCGCAAATCAGATTGGACGGTCGCGTCTCTGGGCCCTCGACTTCAAGGACTCGTCAAAGCCCGAACTCGGCGGCACCATCGAAATGCTGCTCGACGGCACCACGGCCAACGGTGAATACCAGATGTTCGACAACATCGCCGTCAACGATGACGGCAGCCTGATCTTGCTGGAGGACGTCGGTAACAACGCGCATAACGGCAAGATGTGGAAGTTCAATCCGGCGACGGGTGACCTGGTCAAGCTGGCGCGTTTCGACCCGGTGCTATTCGGCGACGTCGGCGCTCCGGGATCCATCACCAAGGACGAGGAGACTTCCGGCGTCATCGATGTCACGAAAATCCTGAATCGCAAGGATGGACGTGTCTACAACCTATTCGTTGCGCAGAATCACGCTCCGAGCGGCGACCCGGAAACCGTCGAAGGCGGGCAGCTCCTGCTCATGTCGCAGCCGGCACACCCAGGCGACCGCAATGAAAACAGCGGCGAGGACGACTGACAACGTATAGACGCGCCCGGCTGGAAGCCTCCTTCCGGCCTTCCGGAGGGCTCGTCCGAGCCCTCTTCTTTTTGTATGCGGCCGAGTGCTTTCGTTTAGTTGCAGCTTCGGTACGCGTCAAGTCGACTTGCAAGGGTAATGATGGTGCAACGCATGGTTGCTACCTTTTGCCTTGGGTGTTCCTGACCAACAGCAGAGGAGGCACAGACAGACATGAGCAACGTCGATCGCCGCAGGTTTCTACAGGTGCTGGGCTCTGGCGCCATTGCTACTGCCTTGCCCGATAGCATCAGCAAGGCGCTCGCTCTTCCGGCGTACAACCGCAATGGAACCATCGCCGATGTCGAACACATCGTCATACTTACGCAGGAAAATCAATCGTTCGATCACTACTTCGGAACGCTGCGCGGCGTGCGCGGATTTTCCGATCCGCGCGCAGTAAAGCTGCCGAATGGCCGGCCGGTCTGGTATCAACCCAATGTTCCTGACAACTATGGCCTGGGCATTCCTGAATTGCCGCCCTTCCGCGTGAATCTGCCAAGTCTGGGCCTGACCTATCTGCCAGGCACGCCGCACGACTGGCAATCCAGTCACGATGCATGGAATCACGGCAAGTATGACGGTTGGGTGCCCGCGAAAACGCCAATTTCGATGGCATACCTCAAGCGCGACGACATTCCTTACCACTTCGCGCTGGCGGACGCGTTCACCGTCTGCGACGCTTACCACTGCTCTGTAATGGGCCCGACCGATCCCAATCGCTACCACATGTGGACAGGGTGGGTGGGCAACGACGGCGTAGGTGGCGGTCCCGTCATCAGCAACGCCGAAGTGGGTTACGACTGGAAAACGTTTCCGGAGCGCCTGCAAGCGGCAGGCATCAGCTGGAAGGTGTACCAGGACATCGGTGACGGACTGACTGCGGATGGATATTGGGGTTGGACCGACGACCCCTACATCGGCAACTACGGCGACAACTCCCTGCTGTATTTCCATCAATATCAGAATGCGTTGCCGGGAACGCCCCTTGCCGACCGCGCCAAGGTTGGTACCAACATCGCGACGAGCGGTAATCTGTTCGACAACTTCCGCGAGGACGTGCGCACCGGCAAGCTGCCGCAGGTGTCTTGGATCGCTTCCCCCGAGGCCTTTAGTGAACACTCGAACTGGCCATCGAATTTTGGCGCCTGGTACATCTCCCAATTCCTTGACATTCTGACCTCCAATCCCGAGGTGTGGTCCAAGACCATCCTGTTCATCAACTACGATGAGAACGACGGCGGTTTCGATCACATCGTGCCGCCGACACCGCCGCAGACCCGTGCGAACGGTCTGTCCACGGTGGACATCACCAACGAAATATATGCCGGCGACGCGTCCAACATCAGCGGTCCCTATGGCCTGGGCGCGCGGGTGCCGCTGCTCGCAGTTTCGCCCTGGAGCAAGGGGGGGTGGGTCAATTCCCAAGTATTCGATCACACTTCGCTTATCCGCTTCATCGAAAAGCGCTTTGGCCCGACCCACCCGGGATTGATCGAGACCAATATCACCAAGTGGCGTCGTGCGGTGTGCGGCGACTTGACGTCGATTTTCGATTTTGAGCGACCCAATGACGGCAAGGTCGGGCTGCCCAGCACCGCTGGGTATGTGCCGCCGGATTCGCAGCGTCACGACAGTTATCCTGTATCGGCCTCAAACGTAGTGTTTGGCGTGCCGCCGCAGGAATCCGGTATCCGCCCGGCCCGTGCACTTCCCTACGAGTTGGATGTGCAGGGAACGGCAAATTTCCCTGAACACACCTTTCTGTTCCAATTCAAGAATACGGGCCGTGCCGCGGCGGTATTCCAGGTGCGCTCCGGCAACGCCGCGGATCTGCCGCGCAGTTACACCGTAGGGGCGGGCGCACGACTCGCCGACAAGTGGAATGTTGGCGCCACCTATGACCTCTCCGTATACGGGCCCAACGGCTTCCTGCGCTCCTTCAGGGGCAGTGCTGCGCCCGGCACCATGCGCTCCAAGCTAGACGTACGCGCGAAATATGAAACGGACGACCACGGTGTAGTCACGCTGGAAATCACCAACACGGGAGAAAGCACCGCCACGGTGTCGGTGCTGGACGCTTACACCGGCCGCAAGTTTACGAAGCTACTGAAGCGTCACGAAGATATGGACCATGAATGGTCTCTGCGTGGGTTCCACGGCTGGTACGACCTTGTTGTCCGAGTCGAGGGCGATGCAGCCTTCGAATGCCGACTCGCGGGTCACGTGGAAACCGGCGAGGATAGCGTGTCAGATCCGGCTCTCGGGGGACTACAGCTTCACGCCTGAAATTCGGTCGTGTGAACGGTTCCCGGCCGACGGCAAGCTTCAGATGCCGGCGGGTGGGGACCGTGGGCGGCTACGGGCGCTTTTCTACTGGCGACCACGCGGGCAGCAAGAAGGTCGAGATGCTCTATGCTCGCCTCAAGCGCATTCTCAAGCTAGATTGCTCGCGCCTCGGGGGCCGAGTCGTACGCGCGATGAGTTCCTGCTCGCCGCCATTCCGCAAGTTCTGCGACGAATGACGAAGTGACTGAGGTTTGCAGCACCGCAGGCGGTCCGATCTCCACATAATGCAGGAACGGAGACCAATCAACTGATCGAACCGCTCCCTTCTTAGCGGGCCGCTTTCGTTTTCGACTGTCTCGCCGCCGGATAGAAGCTTCGCGACCGGTGGACGTGCAATCCGTCGGTCGTCGCTGAGTTTCGGCGCTAGTCGATGACGGCTTACGACCCTATGTTGACAGTTAATGCGCTCGGAAGCGGACCTTGAATTCTGCAGAAGCCGTCATCCACTGTTCGTGAACGTTCAATTCGATTCTAAAAGCCCCCCGGCTAGTCGCAACGAAATAGATGCTCGAAGGCCCCGGGCCGCGCCGGCGTCGACAATTGGCACATCTACGAGGACAATCTGACTAGGTTAGGGAAGATCTCCTTGGTATTGCGGGAGTCGGTCGTTACCCGGATGCGCCGGATCGCCTTGGGCACAATCTGCGCTCTGCGCATCAGCTTGGCGACGGTGTTGCGACAGCAGGCAATCCCCTGAACCGAGAGTTCCGCGTGCACTCGCGGTGCGCCATATGTCTGGCGGCTGGCAAGGTGGACTTCCCGAATCTTGGTGGTCAGAGACGATTGCCGCTCATCCCGTGCGCTGGGCGGCCGGCTCCGGGCTGCGTAGTACCCACTGGGGGAGACGCGCAAGGCCCGACACAGCGTACGCACCGAATGCTGCCGGCGTTGGCACTCGACAAAGGCGTACTTCACCTCGACGCCTTCGCAAAGTAGATGGCCGCTTTTTTTAAAATCTCGTTCTCCTCCCGCAGCCGGGCGTTCTCACGCCGCAGCGTCCCGAGGTCTTGCTCAGCTGTGGCGAGTTCTTGCTTGGGAACGCCGTTGCGCTCCTCCTCCTCGAAGTCCAGGCGCCACTGGCGCAACTGGTTTACCCGAACCCCCAATTCCCGCGCCACCTTGGCCTTGGTCTTGTCTCCAACGGCAGCCAAGCGCACGGCCTCGAGCTTGAACTCCCGGGTATGGTGCCTGCGTTCCTTGCGTTCCATGACACAGACCTCCTGAGGTCATTGTGCCTGTCTGGAACTGTCCACGAAACGTGGGTAACTTCAGTCGCGACCCAGAGCAGCCACTCGCGCCGCGCCAAAACAGCCGCTCGCGGATGTCCTAACGAACTGCACCAAATTGGCGTCAAGGTACGCGGCGCGCGCGGCGCCCACACGCGGGACGTCCGCGTCGAGCGACGGATTGGGCGTCACAGTCGATGGCATGAGCGTGCCGTAGTTACTTTCCGATTTCCCAGATGTTGCCCGCGGGATCTTGGAAACTTGCCGTTCGGATTCCCCAGGGCCGATCCATAGGGCCATTAAGGAGAGTTACACCACGCGCCGACAACTTCGCACACATTGCATCCACGTCGTCAACTTCTATAGAAAACACCTGCCGCGACCCTGCGTCGCGCCGAGCAACTTGCGCGGGTTCGACCAGCTCGTTTGCGCACTCAATCTTCAGAAGATTGATAAGCGTGCCTCCAATCTTGAATACGGCCGAGTTTGCATCTTCAAACACCAAAGGTAGCTCAAACGTCGTTTCATAGAACCGCTTCGTCGTATCTAACTCCTCGACAAATAGTGTAATTGCTCCGATCGCGTTTGCCCATGCGACTACTTTTGTTTGAGTCATAGCGTCTCCAAGGTGCGCTCGGCGAAAAATCCAATGTTGCACTTTCTAAGTGAGAATCGTTCGTCACGGCGATTCGGCGGTTCTTGTGCCGCTTAAAGCGAACTCTATCTAACCGGCGGCACGCTGCGCGGCGCGCATCCTCCGCACGCGGAACGTCCCCGTTCAGCGAAGGGTTAGGCCGCACCGCCGCCCGATACGACAGACCATTCATCTTTGCCGTTGCCGACCGGAACCTCGCTAAGCGCAAAGATGTCGAAACCGTCGATGCACGCCATGTTGAGACCAACAGTCTGGGTTTCGCCCCGCATGACGTGGTGCGTGTAGATGCCGCAGATCTTGCAGAAGTAGTGCTGTGCTTCACGCGTGTTCCAGGTGTAGGTTGAGATCAGGTCCGCCCCAGCCGTAACTCTCAACGCTGTGCGGGGGGCGGCACCCATCACTGAGCTCTTGCGACAACAGAGACTGCAGTTGCACTTGAAGTAGGGGCCGAGCGGTTGCTCTGTTTCAATCGCGAAGCGAACGCCACCACAGTGACATGAGCCGGTGTATCTAGTCATGCTGAGAGCTCACTAGCCAAGTTGCATTGCATGGGATCGCCCCTTCCTGTTGAGCGCATGAATTGCAAGCATTCTGTCAGTCGCGCGTCCGTATAACAACCCCGACGAAGGGGCACCAAACCGCACCAGTGCGCCCTCGTCCATCTTCCGGAATCGCGGGGCAGGACGCTACCTAACGTCCCGCTATCGGAAAATTTGGACGGTGACGCCGTGTGACCGGTTGAATCCGCCGCCGGTTGCGGCCCCCTATCAACAACGGTCGCATTTTGACTGCCGCGCAGGCCAGTCGGATCGACGCGGTCGAAATTCATGCCACTCTTGGCGAATCCTCGCTGATATTATTAGAGTGGATCATGAGGTGCCCCATGCTGGAAGCCACCGAGCTTTGGAAGTCCTATGGAGAAAATGTCGCCGTGGCCGGTGTCTCATTTGCCGCGAAACGCGGTGAAATACTTGGCCTCCTCGGTCCCAACGGTGCCGGCAAGTCGACAACGGTCTCAATGCTTTGCGGTCTGTTTCGTCCCGACCGCGGCACGGTGACCCTTGATGGGGAGCCCGTGGGGGACGACGCCAACGCCGTCAAGCGCCGCATCGGCCTCGTGACTCAGGAAATTTCGCTTCACGAGGAATTGCCCGCGATAGCAAATCTGCGCCTGTTCGGTGCGCTGTATGGCGTCGAAGGCGAACTAATAGGCAAACGCTGCGCAGAAGTGCTTGATCTCGTTGGCCTCACGGGTCGTGCCAAGGCGAAACCGTCGACATTCAGTGGCGGCATGAAGCGCCGCCTCAACATCGCCTGCGCTCTCGTCCACGACCCCGATGTTTTGATCCTCGACGAACCTACTGTCGGCATCGACCCGCAAAGTCGCAATGCGATTTTCGACAATCTCGAGTTGCTTCGATCGCGTGGCAAGACGCTCGTCTACACAACACACTACATGGAGGAAGTCGAACGACTTTGCGACCGCATCGTGATCATCGACCATGGCAACGTGATCGCCTCCGACACGCGGGAGGGGTTACAGCAATTGCTGCCATCGACCGATTCGGGCCGGATTGAGATCGAGGGTGACGTGAACGAAGAGGTGCTTGCTTGGCTGGTTGCGCGAGGGCTTACGGTTCGAGGCGGCACCCATGCGAAGTCGCTTGAAGCTGTGTTCCTTCATCTCACTGGGCGCCAGCTGCGGGACTGACAGTGAAGCCCCTACTCGCCCTTGCTCGCACCGATATCGTCCTGTACCTGTCGAACCGTCGGGCGCTCCTTGTCGGCCTCGCCGCGCCCATCCTCATCGCCGCGTTCTTCGGCTCCATTCTGGGAGGACCGCCGACGAAACCAACGCGCGTTCCTATCGCTGTGGTCGACCTCGATAGGAGCCCGGTATCCAAGAGCATTGTTAGCGCGATGAATGGCGATTCGACCTTTGATCTCCGTGAGATCGCAGAGCCGGAGGCGATCAACCTAGTGCGCACCGGCAAAGTGCGCGCGGCAATAGTCATTCCATCGGGATTTGGTGATGCCGCCCCAAGGTCGATGTTTCGACCGAATGTCCTAAAGCCGGAGATTGCGGTTCACTACGACCCGTCACAGGCGACCACGCTTTTGCTTGTTAAGGGTTTGCTTGCGGAGCATGTAATGAAGGCCGTGAGTAGCGCGGCGTTTTCGCCCCAAACCGGACTTCCCCTCATTGCAAGCGCCCGTGAAGATGTCAAGAAGAGTCAAACGATCGCGGAGGATCAGCGGCGTAACCTGCTGGATTTCTTCGACAGCGTCGATCGTGTGCAAAGAGGCAGCGCTTCGGCTCAAGGCGCGCAAGGCTACGGGCCAGTCCAAGGGCTCTCGATGCCATTTGCAACACGCGAAGTGGAAGTCACATCCGGCGTGGACCGCAAGTACAACAGCTTTGCGCATGCCTTTGCGGGGATGGGCGTGCAGTTCATCCTGTTCCTGGGCATCGACCTTGGGATCGGGGTGCTCCTCATGCGCCGCCAGGGTATCTGGAAGCGGCTGCGCGCGGCACCCATTTCACGCGCGGTTCTTCTCGGAAGCCGCATCGTTTCCGGTTCGATCATTGCCACCATCCTGTTCGTCGGCATCTACGCTGCGGCCATCATCTTTTTCGGCGTACGCGTCGAAGGTAGCCTGGTTGGCTTCGCCGGCGTCATTATCGCGTTCGCGCTCCTCACGTCGACATTCGGGCTGCTCATCGCCGCAATCGGCAAGACGCCGGAGGCCAGCCGCGGCATCGCAATCGTGGTGACCCTTCTACTCGTCATGCTCAGCGGCGCTTGGGTGCCGGCCTTCATTTTTCCGGAATGGTTGCAGAAGGCAACGTTGGTCATCCCGACCCGCTGGGCAATGGATGGACTTGACGGAATGACATGGCGCGGCTTGGGGATCGAAGCGGCATGGGCACCGATTGGCGTGATGCTGGCATTCAGCGCCGCATTCGCGTGGATCGCGGTGAAACGATTCAATTGGGAGGAGTGAAGGGGCATCCTGTTCGGCAAATCGTCGAACGATGCCCGGCTGGAAAAATCCGTAATTGGGCCTAAATTGTGTTCCCTTAGCGGATCTAAGACTCTGTCGTCATCTTGGCTGATAGGCATCAGGAGCGACCGCTTTCTGGAAAGCTGCGCGCCGAGTCTGACTGGCTCCTTGTGGCCGATTGCGGTCGTTGAGTGGCGTTGGTTCGACGACCGCTATTGCGGCGAAGCGAGTGCTTTTGGCACGACGCGTGGTGTTGTCGACAACCGGCGGACCCATACGTCCGCGCAAGCCAGCGCGGTCAGATCAATGACGGCGCTGGCTTGCGTCTAGGCTGATCCGCTTTGTCAGCATGGAAAATTCTGCGCAGGCGTTGCGTTTATACCGGAACGATTGAATGGCGGCTGCCACTACTTCTTGATGAATTCCGCCTCGATTTGCGCGATGGCCGCTACCCAGACCGCGAAGGCCTGATATTTTTCCTCGATGTAGTCATTCTTGTCGTAGTGTCGATCTTGTACACCGCCGAGTCCGTGCGATTGAATCTGGGCCCGCACGTCCTTGTGGACTCTGAGCTTGCTCAGCAAGGTTTCGCATGTTCGGCGGACGTCGGCCAACTTGAATCCTCGCGCGATCTCCTTGGACGCTACGAGCTTCTTGGAGATGGCGCAAACCGCATGCGACGGCGTGGTACCGACCATAGGGGTCTCCCCATCGCTTGTGAATACGTATGAGGAGCCGGGGTTCGCTAACCGCATTGCCTCGACCAATACTTCTGCCTCGCCGAACAATGGCAAGACATGAAGGCGTGGCTTTTTACGCCGGCCCTTTCCGTCCAGTAGCATGAGTGTCTTTACCGATTGCTCGTTGCCCAGCGAGTCGATAACAGGGTATCCATCCATGTCCACTCGATGAAATTCAAGGCGAAGAAGTTGTTGCATACGTTGGCCTCCGAGTAACACCGCTAGGAGTAATGCGGTTCTAGTGGGTCTGGAACTCAACGCTCGAACCTCACGAAGGTATCCCGCGAATTCCTTCCTGGTGAGCGCCCGTTCACCGGGCACATTGAACTGGCTCATTGCAGGAATGGCCGAGATTGGATTGGTGATGATGCCGAAGCCCCTGAGACTCTTGAGAGACGTCGGATCGTTCTCCGCGCGCATGGCGGTTTGATAGGCCGCATGCAGGTGGCTTCGAATCTTAGCCGTTGTCCGTCCGATCCCGCGACTGATCATTCCCTCAAATAGTGGGTTGAAGTCTCTTGGGATGAGGTCCTTGGCAGGACGCTGACACAGCGCGTCGAATTGATCAACGACATAGTGGTTCAACTCGCTACGGACTCCACTCGCTGAGACCTTTCCGCGTTGCTGGAGATCGTCGCAATAGCCAGCGATGAGCGATTTGAGCGTAGTGCGCGTTGCCTCCATCGACTCGGTATCGACCGTCTCGCTTTCCGCTTTCCGTAGGTGCTCGACGTGGGTGCGAATGTTCTTCGTTCCTGCTTGATACAGGCGCGAAAGCTCGCTGGATTTCAGGCGGATTTCCTTGAGGCTGAAGCCTCCTTTCGACTTTGCCTCGTATGTGCCGAGAGGTAGCGTATCGCGCTCCCCCGTCGGAAGCGTGTAGCGGAAGTAGAAGATCGTCGCACCGGCTTTCGTCTTACGGGCAAGCAGGCGACCGGCTCCTTTCGGCGCCGGATCGCGTAGCCACTCGCCAGGCTTGAGTGACGCGAGTCTTGCGTCGGTGATCACCCCTGCAGGCTTGAGTGTCTCGAGTGTAGCGCCGGAGTTCATCGCTGTACTCCCCTCTCCATCAATTGCTTGATGGAATTCCTGCTCCAGCGAGTGCACCGACTACCCAGCTTGATTGGCTGGGGATAGAGGCCGGATTTGACGCCTTCCCACCACTTAGTTGGTCCGATCTTCAGAACCGAAGTGATTTCTCTGACACTTACGAGTTCATCATTGAAGAGCGGTGCCCGTCCCGCGCTAAGTTCAGCGGGGATGGGTCCTTGGACGTGTTGCTGATCGAGTCGCACGGCGGCCTCCTACTTCACGCCGCCGGCGGTCGCCGCCGGCACACGGGCGTTGGGGGCGAGGTACTGCACCGAATCCACGCGGTAAGCGCATCGCACCGACAGCAGCAACGCGCTGACGGCGCGCAGCACCATCCAGACCCCGACAGAGAACGGGAAGAAGCGGACCGTCATGGAGAAGGCGAATACTTCGCCGACGCGGCTCCAGGTGACGTGGTACTGGTACGGTGCCTGGAGATCCGGCACCACCGTGAGGCGCGCGAGTTCTTCCGGTAAGACGTCGGCTTCCGACTCGACTGTGAGCACGAGACCGGAGTGCTCGCCAGGCGCGAGCTGCATCGGCACATCGGCCGACCGGTTGCTGGCATCATCGAGCCTAGTTACGATGTCCGCGACGAGGCGGAGAACGCTTTCGTTCGCGGTGCTGCCGTCAACACAGAAGCAGTCCTGTTCACTGCTTCCCAGATGCCAGGCTTTCACAAATAGCCGGTTGGCCGATCCGCGTCCGTGCTCGAGGACCTGGATGTCCGCGATGCGGTTGTTGGGGCTGATTTCCGACGGCAGGGCCTGCCAAATCTTGATGCGATGCATGATGTGTCCTGTCTTTTGCATACCCCTCGATTTAGCGAAGGGCATTGATCCGTTGTTTGCGCTGGCCCTACCGGGCCAATCGCTTCTACGCTCGCGCAAAACGCGAGCCCGCCGGTTAGCGCGGGGATATGTGCAGAACAGGCACTGGAGCGTGATCGGGCAGATCGCGGCGGCCGGAACGGCCGGGCGCAGCCGCCGCAGACCCAACAAATCGGGCCGTGGTAGGCACGCCGACGATGAATGGGTGTGTTGCCATGTTGATGGGCCGGAGAGAGCCTAGAAGCCGACCTTGCGGCCCAGGGCGACGTCGACCGGGAAGTCGGCCGCAGTGACGACCGTGCGGCTGGCGCGAGCCGCCTGACCGCACCCGAGGTTGATCTGCTTGCGCATCTGCCGCGGCGCCAAGCCGACCAGCGCATCTTCGGCGCCGTCGACGAGGGTAAAGCGGCGCAGCCGCGGACGTTGTTCCTTCAGCCCACGCATGACCGACCGTGCAACGGCCAGCGATTGCTCTGGGCTGGGCATGGGGATGTCGAACTGGACGAAGCGCTGCCGAATAGGTTCCGGGATCCGCCTGGCGTCGTTCGCCGTCGCGATCCAGAGAATATGACTGGCGTCGATGGGCAGCATCGGCACCGAAAGATCGGTGAAGTTCTGCGCCAGGGCGGGCTCGAGCAACTGGTACAGCGGACCCAGCGGATCCATGCGCTGATCAATCGACGTCTTGTCCAACTCGTCGAGCAGCATGATCGGATTGGCCGTCTCGCCTTCGGTAAGCGTGGTGAAGACCAGTCCCGGCTTGCTGTTCGACCAAGATTCCTGCGAGCCACCGAGGTAGGCGCCCGATTCGGTGGCTGACATCGACACGCGAACGTAGCCGCTGGCGAGGAGGCCATTGAGCAGCTGGGCCAACGTGCTCTTACCGTTGCCAGGCGGGCCCACGAATAGCGGAAACTCGAGCTCGACGACGCCATCGTCTTGCGCCGCCAGGGCGCACATGGCCCGCAAGTAGCCAAAGAACACTCCGAAGTACGGATAGTCTTCCTCGAGCGCGTCGAGCCACTGCTCCCAGTTATCCGGCAGCCGATGCAAGGCGCGGAAAAGGCTGTGCGAGTTCAGACTACGCGCCAGCGCTTGGTTGCGCTTGGTAACGTCGCTGTCGGTAGAGGCGCGACTCATTGCTGCAACAAAGGCCAGTAGATCGCGCGCCTTGATGAGCTGAATGCGCGGCTCCTGCGGCGGCTCGGGCAACAACGGGTGCTTGCCGCTTTTTGTCGGTCGCGTGTGAGCGGACTCCACGCTGACATCGGTACTGCCGTCCGGCATCACCGACGTCGTCCGGAATGGCGTCGCTAGTGAATCCGGCACTGCTACGTCAGGCGTAGCGCCGACGTCGCGGTCGGCGTCGACCGATGGCTTGTTCTGGTTCGTGTTCATGTCATCCCCGCCGCGGCTCGCCAATCCGCTTGGACAGCAGTTGTCGAACAGCGAAAAAACCAAGCCCCGCGTCGCGGGGCTTCAGGGGCAGATCAGCGCGTGCTGTCTGGCGTCATGAAACTCCGCAACGGTCCCCGGGGAGCGCGACGAGCGCGCACACCAAGATCTCCGTGGTCGAAGCTATGGATTCGGCGAAGAGGATGGAGGGATTGAACTTCATGACGACTCGAACGATACACCCAATTGGCCAATTGAGGCAAGCACTACACTTGAACGTAGAACGAGAGGTGCAGTTTTCTATACTTCCTGTTCTATGAACGTCACGCTAAATCAGCCAAGGAACGCGACCGTAGGTGTTATCAGTTGGCGCGGATCGGTATCGTTGACGTTCGACCGAACCGAATCTTCTAGGCGATTGAAGGACGAAGTAGAGCACCCGAGACCTGACCAGGTCGGCAGCAATCGCGCGCCGACCCGATTCTTCGCTAGTGCACTTTAGTAAGCAGTGCGCGCTAGTCGTCGGTTTCCGACCCCGATCCGGCGGCGTTCACCGCCTGCAGCGCCGCGGCCGTCAGCCTATATCTTCCTATGAATCAGCCGCCGACACCACGAGCGCTGTCGCCGACGCCAGACTCGCTCGCTCGTTGATACACCTCATTCATCAACCACTCCGACGCAACACTCCGGAAGTTCTCATCGCTCATGAGGCGCCGGAAGATCCCGGCATTACCGTCCATGCGGTCGATGAACAGCCCTTCGAGCTCTTTATCGAACTTGAGTTTGAAGTCGTCAATGTTGTTCGCTGTCGCCGCAAGATTCAAATAATCATTTTGCAGGGCATCGGCCTGGACCTGATGGAAGAAGAGTTGATCCGCGGGCGTGAAGTCGGTCCCGAACCGCTCATTGAGCTTTTCGATCAACGACGATAGCTTGACGCGCTCGTCGTCCGCCTTTCCGGCGCCAACGTCCGTGGGCCCGATCAAAGGCTCGGGCTCGCCAACGCCCAACTTGATCGAGCCCTCTCCGATCTTCTGCAACCGATAGAGCTTGAGGTCTGCAATGCACGTCGAGACTCGCGCTTCCTTCGCCGCTGTTACGCCCCATTTCCTCACCAGCTCTTCTGCCTCAGACTTGAATTCCCTGCTCAACTCCCGACTCGCTTCCATGAATCACTTCCGGCTTCCGATTTGACCTGAACAGGGTGTCCTCCAAACCGGCCGCAGCCCGCGCAGCACCGAACGCAGGTATGTGAATGGTGTACTTGGTCATGCGATTGACCATCAATCCGCTGTGTGGGAATGTATCGCGACGGTGAACGCAATTTGGCGCTAAGTCGGCTCGTTAACGGCAATTTATGAGCACCCCACGCGGATAGGAATCGAATGACGGGAGGATGCCACCTGTATCTCGCAGTTCTGCCATTGCCTCAGGCGCTGAAGGTTGGGAAGGCAGATAACGTGGGCGAGAGAATCAGCAAGTTGTCAAGATCTTGGGGCTCAATCAGTTGCGACTCCTCGTATTGCTTGTCAGAGAAGGCGTCTGTCGTTTCTCAACTGGAAAAGTCGTTGCACCTTTTCTTACGCCCATATGCGGTTCGATTTGACGATGGTGACGGTAAGACGGAGCTGTTCGAACTGGCGGCACTTGAGGCAGCTCTTGCGCACATCCAATACTTCATTGCTGCTGGGGTTGTTACGCCGACGTTGCAGCGAGGATTGATCATTCCTAAACGGCGCAAATTGCCTGGTGAGGGACGCGTTGTAAGTGCATCGCTTGACAACTCGACGCCGCTCAAGGCTGCCTTGTTTCGCTATGGCGCAATTCACGGATTCCTGTTGGCATTGTGCTCAACGTACCACCGAATGCTGTACCAGATAGACTTCGTCGGACGAGTTATGTTCTTACGTTTGAAATTGGAGATGCGGCGGGAGCTTGCCTACGAAAGTCTTACGTCCCTATTGCCTTTCCTGGAGCGAGACTATGCCTTAGCCTCGCCTTCTGCAGATTATTGCCTCGACACTTGGGACGATGGAATATTTCAGCTCAAGGTGAATTTACACAGTGAGTTCGCTGACCATCCGGCCGTCGAGTATCAAACGCGGCGAATCAAAGATCTAATTTCGCTGCTCCCGTTGCGATCGTCATTGCTTGATCAGGATCTGCCGATACTGGTGTGAAGGACATTTCAATGAGGGCTGGATAAGGCGCCTCCCGATGGATGCGGAGGGGCCCTGCCAGGGCCGCGAGGATCGCTACACATAGTTGGAGAGGGGTTGCCGGCGCAGCCGGCCTTCGGTGACCGCGTCCCCAGGTTGGCGTCTTGCGTAGCGTCGCCCAAGACAGCTGGTTGAAGGACGGGCACGCAAGGGCGGCACACACAGGTACTTTCGATGATTCAACGTGTTTCCCTACAAGTTCTGAGCGATCTTCACTTGGAGCTAATGGCTCCAGGTGAGTTCATTCCGCCGCGCACGACGGCCGACATCGTGATCCTGGCCGGCGACATTCATAAAGGCATTCGCGGAATCGCCTGGGCGCGTAAGCAGTTTCCGCACCAGGAGGTTGTGTACGTTGCCGGCAATCATGAATACTACGGCGAGATCTGGTTATCGCTG
>Ga0302321_100002185_pt1 | contig 16824 bp, 15 predicted proteins | sample Fen_T0_1_FD_202505 | JGI IMG/M metagenome (GOLD analysis project Ga0302321, IMG submission 202505) | Peat permafrost microbial communities from Stordalen Mire near Abisko, Sweden - Fen_T0_1 | ecosystem: Environmental > Terrestrial > Soil > Wetlands > Permafrost | place: Sweden: Abisko...
CGGTAAGCTGCTTTGGACGATTCAGCTCGGGAAAAATATCCGCGAGGGTGCGCATTATACGCAGTTCATGGTTTATGATCTCGACAGCGACGGCCGTGCCGAGGTCGCCTGCAAAACCGCCGACGGCACAATCGATGGTACGGGTAAGGTGATCGGCGACGCCAGCGCGGATCATCGAAACGAAACGGGTCATATCGCCAAAGGGCCGGAATTTCTCACGATCTTTGATGGTCTCACCGGTGCCGCACTTATCACCGTTCCTTACTTGCCCGGTCGCCATCCGACCAAGACCGATCCGACGCCGGAAGAGCTGAAGGCCGTCTGGGGCGATGATCATAATAATCGCAGCGAGCGTTACCTAGCTTGTGTCGCCTACCTCGACGGCGAACACCCGAGCTTGGTGATGTGCCGTGGTTACTACACCCGCACGGTGCTGGCCGCCTGGGACTGGCGTGAAGGGAAACTGACTCAGCGCTGGGTCTTCGACAGCGACGACGGCACGCCCGGCAACGAAAAATTTCGTGGACAGGGGAACCATAATCTATCGGTTGCCGACGTCGATGGCGATGGCCGCGATGAGATCGTTTACGGAGCATGCGTGATTGATGACGACGGCAAGGGCCTTTATTCAACGGGTTGGGGTCATGGTGATGCGCTGCACGTGGGCGATCTGGTGCCGGCCAATCCCGGGCTTGAGGTTTTTGATATTCAGGAGCGTTTCGACAAGGAAGGCATGAGCATGCGCGATGCGCGCACCGGCCGCGTGATATTTACGGTGCCTGCGGTCAAGGCCGACGAAGAAGGCGGCGACAAGGGTGAAGGCCCGGGCCGTGGCAATGCGTTCAATATTGATCCACGCTTCCCCGGTGCCGAATCCTGGGCCGCCGGTGCAGGCATGGATGGAATCTACGACGCGAAAGGGAAACAGATTCTCGCGCATCGCCCTCACGGTTTCCCGTGTAATTTCGGCATTCTGTGGGATGGCGATCTCCTCTACGAACTGCTCGATCAGAACCGCATTGTTAAATGGAATTGGAAGACCGAGCAGATCGAACCATTGCTCATCGCTCACGCCTGCACTTCCAACAACGGCACCAAAGCCACGCCGGCGCTCAGCTGCGATTTCTGGGGCGACTGGCGCGAAGAAGTCATCTGGCGCACGCGCGACAACAAGGAGCTGCGCATTTACACCAGCACCATCCCGACGCCGCACCGGATCGTCACGCTCATGCACGATCCTCAATACCGACTGAGCATTGCCTGGCAGAACGTCGCTTATAACCAACCGCCACATACGAGCTTCTACCTCGACGAAAAGGCCCCGTTGCCTTCACCTTCGCCGATTCGCTATCCCGAAAAAACCAGCCAATAATCTAACTGCATTCCCTATGTCACGTCTCCTCCTCTGGTTTGTCGTCTCACTTATAACGGCCGGTTTTGCCGGCGCGCAGACTCCGGCTGCGATTAACACCGACCCTGGCACGAAACCGATCATATTGCCAGAACCAGCCGATGCGGCATTGCCGACTTTGTTTTTGATCGGCGATTCCACGGTGCGCAACGGCCGCGACGATGGTCAGGGCAAGGGCGCAGAGGGCCAGTGGGGTTGGGGCAATCCGATCGCGGCCTATTTCGATCAGGCTAAAATCAACGTCGTTAACCGCGCCGTCGGCGGGTTGAGCAGTCGCACCTATCTCACCAGCGGGCACTGGGAGCGCACGCTCGCATTCGTGAAAGCTGGCGATTTTGTGATTATGCAGTTCGGCCACAACGACGATTCGGCTCTCAATGACAAGCTTCGCGCTCGTGGCACTATTAAAGGTACCGGCAACGAATTAGAAGCAATCGACAACGTCATAACGAAACAGCACGAGGTCGTGCACACCTACGGCTGGTATCTGCGGAAGTTCGTCGCCGATGCCCGTGCGAAAGGCGCCACGCCGATCATCTGCTCTCTCATTCCACGAAAAACCTGGGACCAGCACGGAAAGATCAATCGCAATAAAGACAACTACGCCGGTTGGGCCGCCGATGTCGCTCGTCAGGAAAAAGTCGACTTCATTGATCTCAACGAGGGGGTCGCCCAGCAGTATGACGCACTTGGCCGCGATGCCGTGATAAAACTCTTCCCCCAGGTCACGCCTGACGAGCACACGCATACCAATCTTGCCGGTGCCGAACTCAACGCCTGCACGGTGATCAACGCCTTGAAGGCGATACCGAAACAGCCGCTACGGGCTTTTTTTAGCGACAAGGCTCGCGACGTCACCAAGATCGAATCCAGCAAGCCGGTGGAGGACGACCGTCCTATTCTCGATGCCGCGAAAGTTATTCAGGAAAAACCAGCCGACCCGAAGCTGCCCACCTTTTTCCTTGTGGGCGATTCGACGGTGAAAAGCGGCGGCGCCAATGGCGCAATCGGCTGGGGCGAACGCCTTTCGCCTTTCTTTGATACGAGTAAAATCAATGTCGTAAACCAGGCCATCGGCGGTCGAAGCAGTCGCACGTTCTTCACTGAAGGACGCTGGGAGAAGGTTCTTACGCAGATGAAAGCGGGCGATTTTGTCATCATACAATTTGGTCACAACGACGGCGGAAAAATTGGTGATCCGAAAATGAAGGGCCGCGCTTCCGCCGCCGGTATTGGCACCGAAACAGTCGAGGATACCAAACCCGACGGTACCAAGGAACTCGTGCACACCTTTGGCTGGTACATGGCGAAATATGTTTCTGACGCGAAGGCGAAAGGTGCGACGGTGATCCTATGCTCGCCGATCCCGCATAAAGAAAAATGGGAAACGGTCCGCGATTTCGAAACGTTCGCCCAATGGGATAACGAAGTCGCCAAAGCCGGTGGCGCCTACTATTTCGACCTGACCTTGATCATCACCGCAGCCTACAAAAAACTCGGTGCTGAGAAAGTGAATACATTGTTCTCCGATGCCCGTACGCACACCAACGCGGTAGGTGCGCAGATCAATGCCGCCTGTGTGATCGCTGGCTTGAAGTCCCTGCCGGGCGATCCGCTGGGCGCATTCCTTTCTGAACAAGCGGCGGTCGTAAACGCGTTCGCCGCGACGGTTGCCGATGCGCAAAAGTGAGCCGTGAATTGATAAATATCCTTCGTCTTTTTGGCGCTCTCTGGGCGCTGGCGCTTGTTTCTGGCCCGCTGATCGCCGCGACAGCGGACTACAACGTCAGGGACTTCGGTGCAAAAGGCGACGGCGTCGCCCTCGATACGGCTGCGATCAACGCCGCGATCGAAGCCGCAGCGGCGGCCGGGGGTGGAACGGTGCGGCTGCCTGCGGGAAAGTATTTAAGTTTCTCCGTCCGGCTCAAAAGCAACATCGCGCTGTATCTTGACGCCGGTTGTACTTTGCTCGCCGCCACGCCCACCAAGGATTTTGGCGCCTACGATGCAGCCGAGCCAAACGAATGGGACAAGTATCAGGATTTTGGGCACAGTCATTGGCAGAACAGCCTGCTCTGGGGCATCGGCCTTGAAAATATCTCCATTCTCGGGCCGGGACGGATCGAGGGTAGAGGACTGGTTCGCTACGGCCCTCAGGCGAAGCCTGAGCAATCCACGGCATCCAAAGATGCCACCGTTGAGAATGGTGAAGAAGTGCTGGTTGCGGCCGATGAGAAGGAAAAGAAACCCACTGCGCAGCGCTCCGGTCGGCGCGACATGACCGGGCAGGGGAATAAGGCGATCAGTCTAAAACTGTGTCGCAACGTCACGCTCCGCGATTTCTCGATCCTTAGCGGCGGACATATGGCCGTGCTCGCGACGGGCGTGGATAATCTCACGATCGACAACGTAAAGGTCGATACCATCCGCGACGGTTTCGACATTGATGCCTGCTGCAACGTCCGCGTTTCCAACTGCAGCGTCAACTCACCGCACGACGATGGCATCTGTCTGAAAAGTTCGTTTGGTCTCGGTTTTGCGCGAGCCTGCGAGAATGTGACCATTACCAATTGCCAGGTTAGCGGCTACGACGCGGGCACGTTTCTCGACGGCACCTTCAAGCGTACGATGGAGCGGGCGCCCGACCGCGATGGCCCGACCGGTCGCATTAAGTTCGGCACCGAGTCCAACGGCGGTTTCAAAAACATTACCATCTCCAATTGTGTCTTTGATCGCTCACGCGGACTTGCAATCGAAAGCGTCGATGGTGGTCCGATCGAAGACGTCACCATCACGAACATAACCATGCGTGAGGTTTCTAACTCGCCGCTCTTTTTGCGCCTCGGCAGCCGCCGACGTGCTCCTGAGAACACGCCGGTGGGAACTATGCGACGTATTACCATCAGCAACGTCGTCGTATCGGACGCCGACTCGCGTTACGCCTCGATCATCGCTGGCGTACCCGGGCACCCCATCGAAGACGTGCGTCTGAGCAACATTCGGATCGTTTATCGTGGAGGCCTCACCATAGAACAGGTGGCGGAGCAGCCGACCGCTTTGACGAATCATTTCTTCCAACGTCTTCCCGGACAGAAATTGCAGAAGGCTGAAGAGCGCCCGCAGACCGAACCACGCGAACCGTTCGACGTGCCGGAGCGCGAAGCGGGCTATCCTGAGCCGAGCATGTTTGGTTTGTTACCGTGTTATGGGCTCTTTGTGCGACATGCGAAAAACATCTCCGTCAGCGGCGTCGAATTCAGTTTCGCCAAGGAAGACACGCGCCCCGCGATCGTGCTGATGGCTGTCGATGGTATAAAGTTCGACCAGGTGAAAGCGCAACGCACCGGCGCCGCCGCTTTCTTTGTTTTGCGAGACGTCACTGATTTCGCGGCCCGAAACTGCCCGACATTTTCCGATATTTGCCGCGACGCGGTGACGGAGGAAACGCTGAGATGAATTTGAAACGAATTAATCATACAGAGGGAAAATGATCAGGGATTCTCTGTCGTTTTTTGGACGATAGAACTGTCGCGCGTCGGCATACCTCCTCTCGCCAAATGCCCAAAACGATTTCTTTTAATTCGTAATGGGTCCGATATCCCGAAGCCCGTTTCGGCGAACGAATGACGGGCATGGAAGTGGTTCTTGGTTCCTGAAAATGTTTCGGGGCTTACCTGCGGGTGTTTACTGAAGTTCGGATTCGGTCCATAAGGTTTGTCTTATGAGGTTTCGGCGTGGTGCGATGCCGGATGTTGTAGGCGTTGGGGTGGTTGGGCTGAGGAGGGCGCCGTTTCGTTGAAGCAGCTGCGCGAGGCCGATGAGGTATTCGTGACGAATGCGCTGCTCGGCGTGATGCCCGTGTCGCAGGTCGATGAGCAGGCTTTTGACCTGTGAAAGAATCCGATTACGCGGGAGCTGATGGCGGCTTTCTGAACCGGTGCCAGTTTGTTCGGCAGGATTTTCCGATCGCTCCTTTGCGACTTTGTGTCCTTTGCGTGAGACGGATCGTGATCGGAAAAGAAGTTTCACGCAAAGGCGCCAAGGCGCAAAGAACCGGAACTGATTTCAGAGCATTAAAAATCGATCAATCGGGTCTCGCCCCCGTGGATCGCTCGCTAACGGGCGTTCGGCTTGACTCATGGCCGTGTTAGCACAGTGTATCTACATGAGCATAATCACCGCAAAAGTTTTTAAGGCTGGAAACTCCAAGGCGCTGCGCTTGCCGAGCAGCTTGGGTGTCCGTGCGCGTTCGTATATTGTGACGCCGACGCCGGGCGGCTTCTTGCTCACCGACCCGACGATCGAAGCGAAACGGTTGAAGGCCTTGAAAGCGCTGCGCGGTTCGTGCCCGGATTTCCCTGACACCTCGAAATGATCTATTTGCCAGATACAAACGTCTTTTCGCGTTATTTGCGCAACCGTCGTGAGGACGCGCCGCTGTGCGACCGACTGGAGCTGGAACTGACGCGGTGCCGGTTGTCGGCCATCGTTCTGATGGAACTTGAATATGGGGTGGCTAAAAGTCCTGGGATTCCGCAATTGCGAACGCGGGTCGAGAGTTTGTGCAGCTTGTTCAACGTGGATGCTTTTGACGTCCGGGCGGCGGTGGAGGCGGGCGGCATTCGTGCTTTTCTTGCGAATTTGAAACCGAACGCGCAGCCGATTGGTCCTTACGACGTGTTGCTGGCCGGACATGCCCGGGCGTTGGGTGCGATTTTTGTTACGCACAACACCCACGAGTTTTCCCGTGTGCCCGGCTTGCAGGTTGAAGACTGGCAAACGGTCTGATTTCGCACCAAGTCGTTGAAAACGCCAAGTGGCGAGTTTTTAGATCGGTCCTCGACCACAAAGTACAAAACCTGACCCCGTCCGGCTGCTCCAAAGCCGTACCAACGCCTTTCGACAAATATTCAGTGCTCCAAACGTTGATAGGAAGAAGCACTCCCGCTTCGGCGAAAACATCGCGTGTGACCTCATAAAACAAGTGCTCGGTATCGACCAACAGTCCGTCGTGGTCCCAGCAGATTGCATCGAAGAATGTCATCATGGGTTATCGTTATAGGCGAGCCAACGGCGCGACAGAATTCGCCGCAGGAGGGGGGTATCGCCGTTGAATCTGACGCCGGGTTGGGCTCTTTCTTCATCTTAGATTACCTATGAACGTTCGGTCGCCTGCAAGCGTGTCCATTCCGTCTTCGAGAGCGGCCCGAGAATTCCCCCAAGTGACAATCTCGATGCTTCTTCTTTCAGCTCGCGATTTAACGTTGGGAAAAATCCTCGGCGTATCTGCTCCGCATTCCAGCCACCTTCTTTCATGATCGCTTCGATGGCGTCGATAGCACAGCGAATGTCTTTCTTTGATCGCGCTTGGCTGGCTAAGAAGCGCGCGAAACAATCGCAGTGATCATGGAAACCGTAGTCACCGGGGATTACTGGCAGTGCATCGAAGTAGGCAATAAAATCCGTGTCTGCCTGAAAAAGTAGATGGTCAATGCGCTTCATCTTTCTTTGCTCAACAGTGGTATTACGCCGCACGAACCCGTTGGTGTATCCGAGGGATAGTGGGACGGGATCAGTCCGCTGGTTGTTGATTTTTGATGGTATAAGTGAGTTACAGCCGGTTGATCGTGCTGGCGGCGGTGCCGGCGCCGAAACCGTTGTCGATGTTGACGACGCTCACGCCGGGGGCGCAGCTGTTGAGCATGGCGAGGAGCGCGGAGAGTCCGCCGAAGTTGGCCCCGTAACCGACGCTTGTCGGGACGGCGATGATCGGTTTGTCGACGAGGCCACCGAGCACGCTGGGCAGGGCGCCTTCCATGCCGGCGACGGCGACGATGACGCGGGCGCCGCGGATGACGTCGAGGCGGTTCATCAGGCGATGCAGGCCGGCCACGCCGACATCGAAAACGCGTTCGACGCGGTTGCCGAAAACTTCCGCGGTGATCGCGGCTTCCTCGGCCACCGGGAGGTCGGAGGTGCCGGCGGCGACCACGGCGATGTATTTCTTGGAGTTCTTGGGCGCAGTCTTTCCTCGGCGGATGATGGTGCGCGAGATCGGATCGTGGGCGAGGGTGGGTGAAAGGCTTTTGGCGGCTTCCCAATGTTCGGCCAAGGCGCGGGTGGCAAGGATGGGGCTTTTGCCAGCGAGCATGCGTTCGAGGATGCTACGGACTTGTTGCGGGGTTTTGCCGGCGCAATAGATGACCTCGGGGTGGCCGGTGCGGAGTTCGCGGTGGAGGTCGATTTGTGCGAAGTCGCCGAGGTGGGCCGAGGGAAAGTCTTTTAATTCGTCGAGCGCGGCGGCGAGATCGGTTTTGCCGTGGCGGTAGCGTTCGAGAATTTTGGTGAGGGTCGCGCGGTTCATGAAGAGAGGGTTTGAGCGTCGAAGTTTGTGTCGGCTTTGTTAGTTATAGGAGAGGCTTTATTCTAGGATGGTATAGAAATAGTCTCCTCTGTCATCCAGAGCGTAGCGAAGGATCCAGTGAGCCGTTGCCCGTACGGTTTGCCCGGGACCAAGTGGATCCTTCGCTACGCTCTGGATGACAGCCATGCTGGGTTAAGTTCCGATTTCCGATATACGACCTAGGTTTTGCGGCGGGCGATTTCGGCGAGGATGGTTTGTTCGACCTCGCGCAGGGGGAGGCCGCGTTCGGTGGCGATGCGGCGGAGGTCGTCGTGTTCGGGTTTGCTCTTGAGGGCGCGGCCTTCGAGCCAGCCGGTTTTCACTTTTACCGGGCCGAGGGTGGTGGCGATTTCTTCGGTGGTGCGCTCGAGCATGACTTTGCCAACTTCGCGGCGACGCAGGCCAAGCGTGGTGGTTTCACGAAGGAAAATGGCAACAATGGATGGTTCGAGTTCGGGCGAGCAGAGCGCGGAAAGCGTGATGCCGGGCCGCGATTTTTTCATCGTGATCGGTGTGACCCAAGCGTCGCTCGCACCGGAGGCGAGCAGGCGTTCAAGGACGTAGCCGGTGGTTTCACCCGTGATGTCGTCGAGGTTGCATTCGAGGACAACGGCGCCGGCCTGGTTGCTTGTGGTGGGCGAAGTGGGTGCGGCGGTAGGCGCGGTGGTGCGCGTCGCGAGGAAAACGCGGAGCAGGTTGGGGATCGGGCCGTCTTTGTGGCCGATGCCGTAGCCGACGCGTTCGATGGAGAAATCCATCGTGTTGGTGAACCCGTCGGCGCTGGCGATGAGAATGGCGGCGCCGGTGGGCGTGGTGGCTTCGAAGGGGACGGCGCCGGCGTGCACGGGTGCGCCGCGCAGAATCTCAGCTGTGGCGGGTGCGGGCACGGGCAGACGTCCGTGGGCGCATTTCACGAAACCGCCGCCGAGTTCGACCGTGGAAACGTGGATGTGATCGGGCTTGAGCCAGTCGAGCGCGATGGCGGCGCCGACGATGTCGATGATCGAGTCGACGGCCCCGACTTCGTGAAAGGCAACGTCGTCGACGGACATGCCGTGGATCTTGGCTTCGGCTTGGGCGACGCAGGCGAAGATCGCGAGAGCACGACGTTTGGCGGTGGCGGTGATACTGCTCTTTTCGATCAGCGCAACGATGTCACGGTGCGCGCGGTGGACGTGGGGGTGTGAGTCGTGGCCGGGTTGATGCGGGTGGGGATGGCTGTGGGGTTGCGCCTGTGGCGCTGCGAGATGGCTGCCATCGGCAAGGATCACGTCGGCGCGGGTGCCGCCGATGCCTTTGCGGGCATCTCGGGTGAATTGGAGCTTCCAACCGGTTAAGCCGAGTTTGTTGAGTTCCTGTTCGAGGTAGTCGGCGGGTACGCCGAGATCGACCATCGCACCGAGGTGCATGTCGCCGGAGATGCCGGCCGAGCAATCGTAATAGAGGATGCGTTCAGACATTTTTCTGGAGGAACTCAGTACGTGTATCGGAAATGGCCCCGTCTGTCATCCTGAACAAAGTGAAGGATCCAGTGGGGCGTTGCACGTACGGTTTGCTCAAGACCAAGTGGATCCTTCGCTGCGCTCAGGATGACAGGCGATCGAAAGTTCATTTTGTTTCTACCGCGTGATTCAGGACCCGGTTGAGGCTGCCAGTCTGATAGCCTTCGAGTTCGAGGCAAACGTAACGGAAGCCGGCGGCTTTGATTTCGCGGGAAATGGCGTCGAGGCGAACGGGGTCGAAAAACTGGGAGCGCTCGGCGGGGCCGACTTCGATGCGGGCGATGTCGCCGTGGTGCCGGACGCGGCATTGGCGGAAACCGTGGGCTCTTAGGATTTGTTCGGCACGGTCGATGGCGGTGAGTTTTTCGAGAGTGATGCGTTCGCCGTAAGGCACGCGAGAGCCGAGGCAGGCGGAGGCGGACTTATTCCAAGTGGGCAGGCCGAGTTCGCGCGAGAGTTCGCGGATGTCGGCTTTGTGCAGGCCGGCTTCGCGCAGCGGGCTGCACACGCCGAGTTCGGAGAGCGCGGTCAGGCCCGGGCGGTAGTCGGATTCGTCGTCGAGATTGGAGCCGTCGAGGACGACGCGCACGTTATGGGTGGCGGCAAGTTCGGCGATGCGGGCGAACTCGATTTTTTTGCAAAAATAACAGCGATTGATCGGGTTGGCGGCGATGGGCTCGTCGAGTTCGTTGTCCTCAACGAGGTAGTGCGCGATGCCGGTGAGCGCGGCGATTTCCTTGGCCGTGGTGAGATCGTCGGACGGCATCATCGGCGAGACCATGGTGATGGCGATGGCGTTGTCGCCGACGGCTTCGCGCGCTGCTTTGCAGAGGAAGCTGCTGTCGACGCCGCCCGAAAAGGCCACGGCGACACGGCCGTGGCTCGCGATGATGGCGAGGAGACGTTGATACTTGGCTTCGAGAGTGACGGTTGAGTCAGGCACGGGACAAAGGAGGGCTCTTTTGTGATTGGCGCAACTCGTCGAGGCCAGAGGAAAGCGTGGGCGGTTGACTGGCTGATATTTTTGAGTGGCACGTCGGTGAGCTGGGCGGCAAGTTGGCGCTTCGCGCTACGCGCACGTTTTCAACTCAGCACACGATATAAGCTCATGCATATTCCCGACGGATTCGTTGACGTAAAAACCGCGATTGCGGCGTCGGCGTTGGCGGTCGTGGGGCTAGGCTACGCGCTGAATCAAGTGCGGCGCGAGTTGCCGGCGCGACGGGTGCCGTTGCTCGGGCTCGGGGCGGCGTTCGTATTTGCGGCGCAGATGGTCAACTTTCCGGTGATTGGTGGGACTTCGGGACATCTCGTGGGCGGCGCGTTGATCGCGGCATTGCTGGGTGCGCCGGCGGCGGTGGTCGTGATTTCCACGGTGCTGATCGCGCAATGTTTTCTTTTTGCGGATGGTGGCGTGACGGCGCTGGGGGTAAATATTTTCAATATGGCGGTGGTTGCGCCCGTGGTGGGAGCTGGTGTTTACAAAGGCGTTTGTCGGTTGCTGTCGGGTAGGCGCGGACAGGTGGCGGCGGTGGCTTTTGCGGGTTGGTGCTCGACGGTCGCGGCCTCGCTCGCGTGCGCTGGGCAACTCGCGTGGTCGGGCACGGTTGGGTGGGCCGTCGCGTTTCCGGTGATGACGGGCGTTCACATGCTGATCGGGATCGGCGAAGGCGCGATTAGTGCGCTGGTGTTTTATGCGGTGGTGAAAGCGCGACCCGAGTTGGTTAATAATACTCAAGCGCTGCCGACGCGCAGTTTTGTCGGTTATGGTTTGCTCGTGGTCGTGGGCGTGGCGCTATTTGTTGCGCCCTTTGCTTGCCCGTGGCCGGATGGGCTGGAGTCGGTGGCGGCGAAGCTGGGATTTGAACAGGCGGCGAAGCAATCGACGATTTCTCCGATGAAAGATTTTGGCGTGGCGACGCCACTAGCGGGTGTTGTCGGGGCGCTGGTTGCCTTTGGGCTGGCGGTGTTTCTCAGCCGGTTGCTTGTGAAGAACGAATTAACATCGACCAAAACGAACGCGGCCACCTGACCCATGAGCGGCATTCATTTTGGACAACATCACACGCCGTACGCGCCGGAATTTCGGCCGACGGCGGGTGTGCGCGTGCCGTTCGCGTGGTTGGCGCCGGAATGGAAACTCGCGGTGATGCTTACATTGGTAGTGGTCACAGCGGTCATGCCGCTTACGTGGTGGTGGTGGCATGGCGGTGCGGGCATTTTTCTGGTCGGAGTGGCGGTGGCAGGACGGATCGCGTTGAAACCGCTTTTGTGGCGGGTGCTGTGGTTGCTGCCGTTTGTCGCCGGTGCGGCGTTGGCGGCGGCGTGGCACGGGTCCACCGGACCGGGCTGGCCGACGGTGGCGGCGCGCGGTGGCGTGTGTTTGCTGACGGTGTTGGTGTTTGCAGCGGTGACACCGTTTGGCGCGTTGCCGGGAGTGTTGCGTCGCCTCGGCGTGCCGGCCTTGCTCGTGACAACCATGGCTTTGATGCACCGCTATCTTTTTGTGCTCGTTGATGAGTCAGACCGCATGCGTCGGGCGAGGACTTGTCGCACGTTTGTTCCAAAGCGACGGTTTAGTTGGGGCTTGAATGCGGAGGTGATCGGCCGGCTCTTTGTGCGCGCCTCGGAGCGTGCGGAACGAATCTATTTGGCCATGTGTGCGAGAGGATGGAAATGACGACGCCCGCGCTAGCCGTTGAGAAACTTGCTTACCGTTATCCTGACGGGACGGTGGCGTTGCGCGAAGTGGGTTTTCAGATCGCGACGGGCGAATGTGTGGGTTTGCTCGGGCCGAATGGTTCGGGCAAATCGACGTTGTTGCTACATCTGAACGGCATTCTTCCGGACAAGCCGGGCAGTGCGGGCGCGGTCAGCGTGCTGGGGGAATTGATCGCTACCACTAATCTTGAAGCGGTTCGTCGACGGGTGGGCTTGATGTTTCAGGATCCTGACGACCAGCTTTTCTGCGCGACGGTCGAGGAGGATGTGGCGTTTGGTCCGAGCCAACTCGGGCTTTCGAAGGAAGTCGTGGCTGAACGCGTGAAGCGGGCGCTCGCGCAGGTCGGGCTGACGGGTTACGAGCGGCGCACGCCGTACCATCTCAGTCAGGGGGAAAAGCGTCGGGCGTGTCTCGCGGGTGTGCTCGCGTGTGAGCCCTCGATCCTCGTGCTGGACGAGCCGACGAGTGGTCTTGATCCGCGAGGACGACGTGAGTTCATGGCGCTGTTGCGCGAAGTGCCGGCGACCAAGTTGATCGCGACGCATGATTTGGAAATGGTGGTAGAGATGTGTTCGCGCTCGATCATTCTCGACGGCGGTCGCGTGGTGGCCGACGGCGCGACGCTCGAACTACTCGATAACGAAGAGCTGATGTTGGCGCACGGGTTGGAGCGTCCGCACTCGCTGCATCATCTGCGTATCGAAGAACCGTTTTTTTGGAAACCGCCGCAGGCGCCGGGAAAGTAGTTCTGAGTTGGCGGATGCGGATGGTTTGTCATTTAATAGATGACAAACCTTTACGGCTCAGTCCTCGCACTTCAACACGTACACGGCGCCTTTTTCACTGCCGATGGCGAGTTGGGTGTCATCGGGGGACCAGCAGATTTTGGTCGCGGGCGAGGGCATGCGGACGGTAGCGCGGAGCGGTTGTTTGCGCTCGGGGCTCCAGAGCATGAGCACGCCGTCTTGTGACGCGGTGGCGAGGATGCCGTGCGAATGTTGAAAGGCCACGGCGCAGACTTTGGTGTCGTGCGGAAACATCAATGGATCGCGGCCTTCGGGGCCGGCGCCAGCACAATCCCAAATGCAGGCGTCTTTACCGCCACCGGTCGCGAGCCAACGGCTGGACTGATCGAACGAGAGTTCCTTCACCTTGCCTTCGTAACCGCTCATGTTGAGTTCCATGTCGGTTTCGGGAATCCAGAGATGCACGCTCGGATCTTGATTGCCGGAGACGAGCCATTTGCTATCGGGCGACCAGACGAGGGCGTGGATGCCGTTGCCGTAGGCGAACTCTTTCTGAGAGACAAAATCGTCGGCATCCCACAGGCACACGCCGCCGAAGTAGGCCGCAGCGAGACAGCCGCCCTTGGGTTGCCAGGCGATGGCCGAGAGGGTTTTGGGAGCGGGCTTAAAGCGATGGCGGAGCGAGGCGTCGGGGTTGAGAAACGCGAGGTCGCGTCCGGCGGAGGCAGCGAGGGTCGAACTATCTGGTCTCCAATCGAGGTGCTCGACCCAGGCTTTGCTGAGCTCGGCGGTGGCGGTGTGCTGGCCGGCGGCGGTGTCCCAGAGTTTCACTTTTCCGTCCTGACCACCGGTGGCGAGCGTGGTGGGCGACGACGGTTTCCACGCGAGGCAGTTCGTGCCGTTGTCGTGGCCGGGTAGTTCGTGCAGCTTGGTGCCCTCGGGGTTTTTGAAGATCGTCACCGGTCCGGCGGCGGAGGCGGCGGCGAGTTGCGTGCCGTCGGGCGACCACGCGAGGTCGATCACGTAATCGTCGAGAACGGCGGCCCAGTGTTTGGTGAGGTTCATTGTCTCACGAATTGAGTCGAGCGGCGAAGATTGGGCAAGGTGTTACGCTTCGCGTTCTCGAAGTTACGATTTTGCATAACCATGACAATTCGGCGCGGCTCGTTTTGTTAAGGTTTTTGAATGAATTTTTTCAGAAATGCTTCGAAGGAATCTCCCAGTCTCAGACGCCGCTTTTTCTGGCTCGTGGTGTTTATCGTCACGCCGATTGTCGTGCTCGCGATCATAGGGGCGCGGTCGATCAAGTTTGAGGCGATCGCTGTGCGTGAGGCGGCGGTGAACAGGGCGCAGGACTTGGCCAAACAAACAGGAGATCGATTATTTTTTCTCAATTTCCCTGGATTCAACTGCACGGATGAGAACGACCGGCTCCCTGACTTCGAGAAGAGCAAACTATTGCATCCTGATAAACCCGAGGACGATTTGGTCTATCGATTACTCCATGGGCGCGCACCAGATGTGGCTTGGGCGAAACCATTGGAAGATTACCAATTTCAAGCCTGCTTGCTGAATGACAAAGCGGAGCTGGTCTATCCTCGGCCGAATGGTTCGGTCATTGAAAATCGCTCGGCTGAAGAACTGGCCAAGGGCTGGAGCGAGTTGCAGCAGGCGCACGAGAAGTCACGGGAGCTTTATCAACTCTTCAGTCAGCAGCGTGCAGGCGGGAAAGGTGATATCGAGTACGTGACCCAATATGGAGTGAAGTCCGAGAAAGCGCCTAAGATGTTCTATTTCCTGCAGTCGGGGGAGCGATGGATTTCGTGGCGATTGCAGTTGGGCGACAGTGGATATCAATTGTTTCTGGCGCTACCGATCGAGCGCTTTCGTAGCTTGGCGGCGCGTGTGATTGATCCATCGGCTCCGGTGAATGGTATTGCTCTGGTGGATCCGTTTCTGAGGACATTGCCGGCTGATTACATGGAACTCTCGGTTTTGACTGATCGCGAAGAAGCATGGATTTACAGCTCTAGCCCGAAAGATGCGCATTGGCTAAAAATCGTACCGGGCCGTTGGCGTAGAACGGACGATATGGGGTTCCACTTGAGAGCGTTTATGGGCGACACGATTTTGGCCCAATATAGTGAACTTCACGTTTCCGTCGGTTCTGCAAAAATTAAATGGATCACGGAAGGCAGCAGTAAAGATTCACCGCTTAGTCCTATTCTGATTCAGGTGCTGGTGCGCGACCAAGCGAAGATGCTGGCCGTCGTTTATCGGCATATGTGGTGGTTGGGAATTTCGGTCGGGCTCTCCGTGATTGGCGCGATGATCGCGCTGCGAGCGGGCTGGAAGGCGTTCCGGCAGCAGGAACTCCTCAGCGAAATGAAGATGAATTTTCTTTCGAGTGTTTCGCATGAACTGCGCACGCCGATTGCGTCGATTCGGCTGATGGCAGAGGGACTGCAACGCGGCACGATCAGCGAACCCGCCAAGCAGGCGGAGTATTACCGGCTCATTTTGCAGGAGAGCAGGCGCGTTTCCGGGCTGGTGGAAAATGTACTCGATGTTTCCCGCATTGAACGCGGACGAAAGCAGTACTCGATCGAACCGTGCGCTGTGGACAAACTGTTTCATGCGACGCTCGATGGCCTGCGACCCTATGCGGAGGACAAAAAGGTGCATCTTGAATCACGGGTGGAAGGCGCACCAGGTCCGGTGGACTGCGATTCCATTGCTATCCAGCAGGTGCTGGTGAATTTGATCGATAATGCCATCAAGCATTCACCGGCAGGTGCGACGGTGACGGTGTTATTGAAGTTTGAGGATCGATCGGTGCGGCTTTCGGTGAGCGATGTTGGTCCAGGCATCCCGGCCGAGGACCATGAGAAAATTTTCGAACCGTTTTTCCGTCGAGGCAGTGAGCTGAGACGCGAGACGCAGGGGACCGGTTTGGGCCTGAGCATCGTGCGTCACGCGGTCGAAGCGCACGGAGGCACGATCAGGGTTGAGAGTGAACCGGGGCAGGGCAGCCGGTTTGCCCTGATGTTGCCAACCGTTGGGGCGAAGTCCCACGCTGCGGAGGTGAAGCCATGAATAAAAAACCGATGCCACGAATTCTCATTGTTGAGGACGAGTTGCCCATGCGCACGGCGCTGGCGGATTGCCTTTCGGCTGAAGGCTACCGGGTGCTTCAAGCCGAGGATGGCAAGATCGGTTTGCAAAAGGCGGCGGAGGAAAAACCAGATCTCGTTTTGCTCGACGTCATGATGCCGCGACTCGCCGGCATCAGTGTTTGTGTCGAACTGCGTCGTATCGGTCAAAAAATCCCGATATTGATGGTGACCGCTAAAGGACAGTTGCAAGACAAGGTTAAAGGCCTCGATGCCGGCGCGGACGACTATCTGATCAAACCGTTCAGCGTGGATGAACTGCTGGCTAGGATCAGGGCGCTGCTGCGGCGTTTTGAAAACCGGCTGCAGGCCGTGTCTGTGCTCAAGCTGGATGATAACCTGATCGACCTTCAGCGGCAGACCGCCACGCGAAAAGGAAAAGCGCTTGAGCTGACTGCCAAGGAATTTTCGATCCTGCGCTTGCTCGCGGAGCGGGAGGGCGAACCGGTCACACGCGAACAGTTTCTCGATCAGGTTTGGTCCTACACGTCTTTCCCGACGACACGCACCGTCGACAACCACATCGCTACGCTGCGGGAGAAACTGGGTGAGAACCCGGCGAAGCCCAATTGGATTCTCACTGTGCACGGCATTGGCTACCGTTTGATCCTGCCGAAAGGTTAAGCCAGGCAGGATTTGAAGCTTTCGTTCAACGCGGCGCGGTCGAGGTTTTTGCCGATGAAGACGAGGGTGTTGGTGCGCGGGGCGCCGGCCCATTCACGATCGAACTTGGCGTCGAAGAGCATGTGCACGCCTTGGAAAACGAGGCGCTTGTTCGAACCTTTCACGGAGAGCACGCCTTTCATGCGGTAGATGTCGCCGCCTTTTTCCTTGAGGAGTTTGCCGATCCAGTCGTTAAGTTTTTTG